>Ga0207733_100323_pt1 | contig 36948 bp, 43 predicted proteins | sample A23P3SouthBayCA_FD_187735 | JGI IMG/M metagenome (GOLD analysis project Ga0207733, IMG submission 187735) | Aerobic enrichment media microbial communities from Eden Landing Ponds, California, USA - A23 P3 (SPAdes) | ecosystem: Environmental > Aquatic > Marine > Unclassified | place: Emeryville... | reverse complement strand
TCGATGCGGGAGGTGACGGATGAGAGATCGATGCGGGAGGTGACGGATGAGAGATCGATGCGGGAGGTGACGGATGAGAGATCGATGCGGGAGGTGACGATGAGCGGTAAAACGGGTGCGAACGGCCGGACTCGGTGGGCCGGTCGGGATGCGGGGTCGGTCGACCGACCCGATCAGTTCACGTCGATCCGGTGGCCCTCGTCGTCGCCCTCGTCCGCGTGGACCTTGGGCAGGGTGACGGTGAGCACGCCGTTGGCGTAGGTCGACCTCGCGTCGTCCTCGTGGACCTCGGCGGGAAGGGTGATCGACCGGTGCATCGACTCGGAACGGCGTTCGCGGCGCAGGTACGCGCCGGCGTCGTCGCCCTCGTCGCGGCTGGTCTCGCGCTCGGCGCGGACCGAGAGGACGCCGTCGCGGACGGTCAGGTCGATGTCCGCCGTCTCGAAGCCCGGGAGGTCGGCCATCACCGCGATCTCGTCGTCGTACTCGGCCACGTCGACGTCGACGCCCGAGCGTCGCATCCGGTCGAACTCGCCCAAGTCCATCCGCCCGACGTTGCGGGACATACGGTCGAACATCCGGTTCATGTCGTCGAAGGGAGTCATGTTACTCATGAAATATCACCGAGTCATACGACGTCTCATCAGGTATTAAACACCGCTGGACGCGTGATAGCCCGCTTCACGGCCCATGATCGGTCTCGCCGACGCCGACACCCGCGGGCCGGACACTGACGGGCAACGGTTTTCACTGGCCACGCCCCACGTTCGGTATGAACGTCACCGTCATCGACTACGGCGTTGGCAATCTCCGAAGCCTTCGCCGCGGGCTCGAACGGGCCGGCGCGGACGTGGTGGTCTCCGCCGACCCCGAGGCCATCCGCGACGCGGAAGCGCTCGTGCTCCCCGGCGTCGGCGCCTTTCGGGAGTGCGTGAGCAACTCCGAGCCGTTCCACGACGTGCTGATCGAGAAGGCCGAGGACACGCCGATCCTCGGCGTCTGCGTCGGGCTCCAGCTCATGTACGAGGAGAGCACCGAGGGCGCGCCCGAGGGCGAGACCGTCGACGGTCTGGGGCTCATTCCGGGGCGCGTAGAGCGACTCCCCGACTCGGTGAAGGTGCCGCACATGGGCTGGAACGAGCTCTCCCCCGAGCGTGACCACCCCATCATTGACGGGATCAGCGAGGGCGAGTACGCGTACTTCGTCCACTCGTACTGCGCGGACGTGACCGACCGCACCATCGCCTCCTGTGAGTACGGGCGACGCTTCGCCGCCATCGCCGCCAACGAGGCCGGCAACGTCATGGGCACACAGTTCCACCCGGAGAAGAGCGGCGAGACCGGCCTGCAGGTCCTGAGCAACTTCGTCGACTACGCCGAGGCGTACCACGCCGGCGAGATCGCGACGGCGGACTGACGGCGCCGAGCCGCGTCCCCCGCCCCGTCGACCGACGTCTCGATCCCCCACGCCGACCGTTCACTCGACGTCGATCCGCGTCTCCTCGCCGGAGTCGGGCGTCCGCTTCGGCAACGTCACGGTCAACACACCGTGGTCGTAGGCGGCCCTCGCCTCCGATTCGTTCACCTCGTCGGGAAGCTGCACCCGTCGCGTCACCGAGCGACGACGCCGCTCGCGGCGGTGATACTGTCCGTCGGGGTCCGCCCCGGCGCTCGTCTCCGCATCGTCGGACTCCGCGCGCAGCGTCAGCGTGCGGCCGGAGACGGTCACGTCGACGCCCTCGTCGCCGACTCCCGGGAGGTCGGCGACCACGACGAACTCGTCGTCGCGCTCGAGCAGGTCGACCGGTACGTCGCCACGGGCGGGGTCCCCGAGCGTCGTGTCGACCTCGTCGAGCTCCTCACCCAGTTGTTCGAGCAGGTCGGTGACGTCGTCGAACGGCGTCCGTCCCGTCATATCGACCGGTAGACCGGTAGCCGGTTTGAGCCTGTCGCCGGGGAGGGTCGGAATCGGCGAGGGTTGACACCGGATGACGGGACCACGCACGCCGTGCGGTGAGAGCAGTTCCCGGCGGGGTGCGGGTGTGCGACGCCGCCGTCGGGAAGCGGCAGGTCGAGGCGTCGCCTGTCAGCCACCGAACGCCGTCAGCGGGAGGTCACCGCCGGGGACGGATCCGACCGCGATCGAGGACGGTCCGGAGCCGACGCTACGAGACGACGTGCTCGGTGTCGTAGGAACCCAGCACGCGGACCCAGCCGTCGTCGACGATCGCCGACACGTCGTCGACGGCCGACCGGGCGCGCTCCTCGTACATTCCGGCCTCGAAGTCGATGTGGAACAGGTAGTCGCCGAGGCGCTCGCCGCTCGGGCGCGACTCGATGCGCGAGAGGTTCACGTCGCGGTCGGCGAACGCTTCCAGGATCTCCAGCAACAGCCCCGGGTAGTTCGCGCCAGGGTACACCACGACGGAGCTCTTCCCGCCGGCCTCGCTCCGCTCGACCTCGGGCGCGACGACCAGAAATCGGGTCGCGTTCGACGACTGGTCCTGAATGTCCTCCGCGAGCACGCGAAGGTCGATGTCGCCGTCGTCGGCCACGGCGTTCGCGGGGTGGCCGATGCCGGCGACCGACGCGTCCTCGCGGGCGCGCTCGACGCCGCGGGCCGTGGATGCGACCGCCTCCTGTCGGACGTCGGGATACTCGCGTTCCAGGTAGTCGCGACACTGTGCGAGCGCCTGCGAGTGCGAGGCGACCACGTCGAACGTCTCCGCCTGCGCCAACAGCGCGTGGCGGATCGGCGTGACGATCTCGCGGACGACCGCCACGTTCGCCTCGGTGAGCGCGTCGAGGCTCTCGGTGACGCTGCCCTCGATACTGTTCTCGACGGGGACGACGCCGCGGTCGTACTCGCCGTCGGCCACCGCCTCGACGATCGCGGTGACCGACTCGCGGAAGCCGACGTCGTCGGCGACGGCCCGCGCGGCGCGGTGGGAGTACGTGCCCGCGGGACCGAGGGTGACTGCCTGCATACCCCGTCGTGCGCCGGCAACCCCGATAAGGACACCGGGTCCGTCAGAACTTCCACACGACGACCGGCGAGTCCGACCGCCGCCCGGGGCTCAAAAGCGGTCGCGCAGCTCCGCGCGGAGGTCCGCCACGTCGAGGTCCTTCCGTGCGAACAACACCAGCAGGTGGTAGACGAGGTCGGCCGCCTCCGCGGTCAGCTCCTCGGCGTCGTCGTCCTTCGCCGCGAGGATCGTCTCGGTCGTCTCCTCGCCGATCTTCTCGAGCACCGCGTTCTCGCCCTTCTCGTGGGTGAACAGCGAGGCGGTGTACGAGTCCTCGGGGAGGCGCTCCTTTCGGTCCTCGATCGTCGCGAACAGCGCGTCGAGCACCGCCTCGTCGGCGACCGGTTCCATCTCGTCGCCGGCCGCGTCGTCGCTCACGTGTCGACCTCCGCGTCGCCGTCGGCACCGGAATCGCCGTCGGAGCCGGCACGCTCGTCGGCGTCCGTCGGGATCGCCGCGTGTTTCTGGCCGAAGAACGCCAGGTCGTGGATCCGGGAGTCGGCCGTCAACTCGGGGTGGAACGAGGTGGCGATCACCGAGCCCTGCTTGACGGCGACCGGGTCGCCGTCCCACTCGGCGAGCACCTCGACGCCCTCGTCGACCTCGTCTATGACGGGCGCGCGGATGAACACCGCCGGAAACGGCTCCTCGAGTCCGGTCACGGACAGCGGCGCCTCGAAGGAGTCCGCCTGTCGGCCGAACGCGTTTCGGTCGACGCTCACGTCGAGCACGTCGAGCGTCGCCACCCGGTCGTCCTTGGCGTCGCGGGAGGCGACGATGAGCCCCGCACACGTCGCGAGCAGCGGCTTGTCCGCGGCGACGTGCGCGCGGATCTCCTCGTCGATCCCCTCCTCGCGCAGCAGCCGGGAGATCGTCGTCGACTCCCCGCCGGGCATGAGCAACACGTCACAGTCCGGGACGAGGCCGGCGTCGCGGATCTCGACGACCTCCACGTCGACGCCGTGGCTCGCGGCCGCGCGGCGAACCGCGTCGGCGTGCTCCGAGACGTCGCCCTGGACGGCGATAACGCCCGCGTTCATGCGAGGGAATCGACGGGCTGCGAGTGAAAAGCTGTCGTTCGGACCGAGTCAGAACGCGAACCCGAGGATCAACACGAGGATCCCGAAGAGGAGTCCGAAGGCGACGACGGTCTTCGGGTCGATCCGGATCGCGTTGCGGTCCTCCGCGTCGAAGTAGCGGACGAGCCCCGCGCTGGACATCAGGCCGCCGCTGTTTTCTCCGCTGCTCATACCGGAGTGATCGTGAGTTGCCCGCCTAAGCCTTTCGACCGGCGCTCGCACCCCTCCGGACCGGTGGCGGCCGACCGTCGGAACGGCCAGTGAGTAATCCTTATGCGCGGCCCGTCGCAACTGCCGGTCGGAATGAGCGTTCGACTCAAGGACTTCTACGCGGACTGGTGTGGTCCCTGTAAGACCCAGGACCCGATCCTCGACGAGCTCGAGGAGGACTACCCCGACGTGAGCTTCGAGAAGGTGGACGTCGAGGAGGAACAGGAGATCGCGAACCAGTATCAGGTGCGCTCGCTTCCGACCCTCATCGTCGAGAACGACGACGGCGTCGTCGACCGCTTCGTCGGCGTCACCCAGCGCGAGGACCTCGAGAAGGCGCTCGCGCAGGCCGGCACGTAGGGACCGAAGGGCCGCCGACACGGAGTAGCCGCACGGCGGTCAGCCGAGCTCGTGTGACGATAACCTCCGCGGTGCGGGTTCCGATCCGACTCGCAACCGTTAACACGGGTGCGGCCGCTTCCGATACGTATGGCAAATTTCGAGGCGGCCGAGCGCCGTACGCTCGATAAACTCGTCTGCATGCGGTGCAACGCCCGGAACCCGAAGCGCGCGGATAACTGTCGCAAGTGCGGCTACGGGAACCTCCGCCCGAAGGCGAAGGAACCACGCACCGCATAACTCGACGACCGGGCGTCGCGCCCGGTACTGCTGCCCGTTCCTCGGATCCGCTGTGTCGCCAGCTGCGGGGCTACCGGCTCCTCGCGGGCGCCACCGAACGCGTGCTATTCCTCCGGATACTTCGGCTCGCGGCGTTCGGCGCGCGCGAGCGCCCGCTCGATCACGTCGCGAACGGAGTCGCCGCCGGCCTCGGCGTGAAACGCGTCGCCGTGGCCCGCGTACAGCGACTCGACTGAGTCGGGGAGCCGGTCGAGCAGCTCTCGAAGGCTCTCGATGAGTCGCTCGCGCGACTGCCCCGTCATGTCGGTTCGCCCGAACGAGCCGTCGTCGAAGGCGCCGTCGTTGTACACGATCACGTCGCCGGAGAACAGCGCGGTCTCCGCGACCAGCGAGACGTGATCCGTGGCGTGGCCCGGCGTGTACACGACCTCCGCCGTCTCGTCGCCGATCTCGATCTCGTCGCCGTCGTCGAGCGCGTGGTCGCGCCGCGGGTGGTCACCGTGGGCGTACAGCTCGACGTCGAACGCGTCGAGCACCGCGTCCAACTCGCCCACGTGGTCGTGGTGCTGGTGCGTGAGAACCACCCGATCGAGGTCGTCGGTGTGCTCGGTCAGCACGTCGACGACGCCCGGCATCGTCCCCGCGTCCACGAGCGTCGGCACCGCGCCGTCGACGAAGAAGGCGTTGCAGGTGAACTCCTCGGCGTCGGCCGTGACGTTGACCGCGTCCATGTTCGAACGGTGTGGCGCCGCGCGTAAAAACCGACCTGCCGCGGCAGCGACGCGGTCGCGGACTCGTCGCGTCGACCGTGCCCACCCGCAGATATTTCTGTCGGTACGGGCTATGTATAGATGGTATGGGCTTCGGAAGCTACGACGAATCCGAACAGGAGAATCAGCAGTTGGATTCGGATCTCGATCAGGACACCGTGGGCGGCGGCGAGGCCGACCACGACGGCGACATCGAGTTCGAGTTCGAAGCCTCGAACGACGAACTCCTCGACAAGCTCGAGGACATCAAGGACTGACGCCCGCGGGATCGTCGCACCTCGTCGAATCGTGCCGGACCACGCCGTGAGCCCCGGAACGCGCGCGCTCGGCGTCGCCGTCTCGGCCGACGGGCGGTCCGACGAGGACCCGCCGGCGCGCGCGACGGTCGCGGCCGCGGTCGTCCGGGCCGACCGCGTGGTCGACGGACTCTCGTTTTCGACGTGCACCGTCGGCGGGAGCGACGCGACCGCCGCCGTCGTCGACTGCGTCGACCGGCTCGGCCGACCGGACGCGCGCCACCTCCTGCTCGCCGGCGTCGCTCCCGCGTGGTTCAACCTGATCGATCTCCGCCGCGTCCACGAGGCCGCCGACCGACCCGTCCTCGCGGTCTCGTTCGAGGCGAGCGCGGGGCTGGAGCCGCACGTGCGTGAGCACTTCTCCGGCGAGGCGCTCGACCGTCGACTGGCCGTCTACGAGTCGCTTCCCGAGCGGGAACCGCTGTCCCTCGACGCCGACGAGGTCGGCGTGGGCGACGGGAGCGGTGATGACGACCGGACGGACGAGCGCGAACCGGACCTGTGGGTCCGGCCCGTCGGCGTCGACGTCGCCGCGGCTCGCCGGATCGTCGCCGCCCACACTCCCGACGGACAGGGTCGCCCGGAGCCCCTCAGGGTGGCGAGGCTCGCGGCGCGCGCCGGCCGCTCGTACGCCGATCGTCGCACGGACGGTTCCCGGAGCGCCCCACCGGACTCGACGCCGAACGACGGCCGAGACGAGTAGGTTTACCTCCGCGGCGGGCCGGGTTCGCGTATGAGCGAGCAGTCGCTGGACGCGGATCTGTGCGTGTCGGACTGCGAGCGCTGTCCGGCGCTCGTGGAGTCGCGATCGCGGATCGTCAACGGGACCGGCCCGACCGACGCCGACCTCGTGTTCGTCGGCGAGGCGCCGGGTGCGAACGAGGACGAGCAGGGCGAGCCGTTCGTCGGCCGCTCGGGAACGGTGCTGGACGACGCGCTGCGCGACGCCGGGCTCGCCCGCGCCGACGTTCGCATCACCAACTGCGTGCGCTGTCGTCCGCCGGACAACCGGGACCCCCACAGCGACGAGCTGGCGGACTGCCGCGGGTACCTCGCCGAGGAACTCGCGCGCGTCGACCCCGAACTCGTCGTCACGCTCGGGAAGGTCCCCTCCCAGCACCTGCTCGGCCGCTCGGTCGCCGTGACGAGCGAGTCCGGCGAGGTGTTCGACGCCCGCGTGGGCGACGCCGCGGTCCGCCTGCTGGTGTGTCTCCACCCGGCGGCGACGCTGTACGACCGGAGTCAGGCCGACGCCTTCGAGGAGACAGTTCGGACGGCGGCGGAACTCGCTGGGCTCGCCGACAGCGACTCCGGCGGGCAGGCGTCGCTGGGCGACTACTGAGTTCGGCCGGGTGCGAGCGCTACGGGGCGTCGGTCTCCCCCGATCCGCCGGGGGAGCCGCGCCACAGCGCGCCGACGAGCAGGCCGAAGACGAGGCCGGTGAGGTGTCCGCCGTTCACCGCCGCGGGCGCCCCCGGGAGGTTCGTGAGGAGGTCGACCGCGACCGTGAGGACCGACGAGACGCCGATCACGGCGGCGATCAGGTCCAGCTCGGAGCGGTCCTCGGGGTTCCCGGCCGCCCGCGTCAGCGCGAACCCGCCGAGCGCGTAGCCGAGCCCGCTGATCCCGTAGACGGCGACGTTCGACGCCGGGCTGTACGCCGACAGCACCGCATAGCCGACGCCGAGCGCGAGCACGAGGCCCGCGAGCAGGAACACCCAGTAGCCGCCGGGCGAGAAGTGTCGCTCCTGGGGGGCGAGCACCAGCAGGACGAGCACGTTCGAGAGGAAGTGCGGGGCGCCGCGGTGGAGAAACGGCGACAGCAGGAGAACCGCGTCGCCGCCCTCGAGGTAGAGAAGCGCCGTCAGCGCGCGGATCGACGGCGCGCCGGTGGCCCACGCCGCGACCGCCTGCAGGAGAAACACCGTCGAGGTGAGCGCGACAACCGTCACCGTCGTCCGCGTCCGTGCCGCACGGTACTGGCGTCGAAGGGTCGAGACGAACGCGCGCCAGTCGGCGGTCGGCGCCGGTCGGTCCGCTGGCTCCATCGGGCGGTGGTCGGGGACAGACGCCCTTAGCACTTCCTCGAAACGTGGCGGCCACGACCTGAGACGGTTCGTGGCGACAGTGGGGAGTCGAGAGCTGTGGCCGCCGCTGTGCGGCGTGACGTCAAAAAAAAACGCGGAATCCGGTCGCGCCGCGGGCGTTACTTGCCGCCGCGGTCGCCGCGCGACACCGACGGGCGAGTCTTCTCGGTGCCCTTGCCGCGCTGACTCAGGCCGCGGTTGTTCTTGCCCGCGTTCGTGAGGCCGCGGAACGCGCGGCCCCTCTGGGAGTCGTCGCAGATCCAGTTGAGCTCGTCGTCGTTCTGGATCGCGGGGTGCTCGGGGTCGACGAGGATCACTTCGGTCCACTTCTGGGACCCGTCCTGCCCGACCGGGTAGGACGCGAGCACGCGGAGGTTCGGGTACTTCCGCGAGACGCGCTCCTCGCCGATGCGCTGGATGGACTTCCGGCGACCGATGCGGTTGACGCCCTGCCGCTTCGAGCGGCGACCCGCCGTGTGGCGCTGCTTGCGCGCGCCGCCCTTGCGGACGGAGACGCGCGTCATCACGACGCCTTGCTTGGCCTTGTAGCCGAGTTCGCGCGCCTTGTCGAGTCGGGTCGGTCGGTCGATGCGGACGATGGCGCCCTCGTCGCGCCAGTCCTGTTTGCGCTGCCACTGCAGTTCCGCGAGCTTGCCCTCGTCCTGGTTCCGCCAGGCTTCCTTGATGTGGGAGTAGAAGCTTCGTGCCATTGGTGGTCTCCGCGGGCGCTTGCGATTCAACCGCGTCGGGGAACCCCCGAGCGGTCACATTTCGTCCCGGCGTACCGGGTGCCCACTGGCGGCCCACCTGCCAGCGAGTTATCGGGTATTCCGTACAAGCGCTGTTAAGGCCTGCGTTTCGAGTCGTCACCGTCGAACAGGCGCGGACCGATCCGCTCGGCGATGCCGAGCGCGGGTACGAGCGCGACCCAGCCGGCGGCGACGAGCACTGCGCCGGCGAACGCGTAGTACCCCTGCGAGCAGCAGTAGTACCCGCCGCCGAGTCCACGGAGGAACTCACGGCCGCCGTACGCGAGCGCGAGCGTACCGACGGTTGCGACGACCGGGCGGACGATCGGCTTCGGATAGCGATCGAGGAGGCGTGGGGACCAGACGGCGCCGACGAGAAGCGCCGCCGCGACGAGTTCGTTCACGGCCCGGTTCTCTCGACGCTCCGTGAAAAGTCCGCCGTGGGGCCGTTCGTTCGGCGCCTACGCCTCGGATCCCGCGAACGCCCGCACCGACTCGAACTCGCCGCCGACGATCGCGTCGGCGACGGCGTCGGCGTCGACGTCCGGGGTCTCGCTCGGATACTTCCGGGCGAAGTAGCTCACGATGTTGTCCACGTCGCGCGCGAGCAGTTCGTCGGCGTTCTCGTGGTCCCTCTCGACGGACTGGGGCCAGTCGAAGATCACGATCCCGTCGTCGCTGACGGCGACGTTGTACTCGGAGATGTCCGCGTGGACGTAGCCCGCGCGATACGCCAGATCCATCTCGCGGAGGATCAGGTCGAGCACACCCACCACCTGCTCGGACCGGAGCTTCGCGTTCGCCAGCTCCGGCCCGGGGAGCTTCTCCATCACGATCGCGTGACGGTTGTGGTCGATCGGCCTCGGCACCGACACCTGCGGGTACAGGTCCTCCAGCGCGCCGTACTCGCGCTCGGCGGCCTTGCGCGCTGTGTACTGCCAGGAGACGTGGTTGTTGTCGCTGGTGTAGTCGCGCTCCTTGTTCACCTCGCGGAAGTTGGTGTACCCCTCGCGGTGGAACTTCAGCGCCATCGGGCGGTACGTCTCCACCTCGTACACGTCGCTCTCCTTGCCGACGCCCAGCGACGACCCCATCCCGGTGACCGTCTCGCGCTCGGCGAACGTGTGGAGCGCCAGCGCGTCGTACCCCATGAAGGTGAGCTGGTACCCCTCGTACTGGATCGTCTTGCGACGGATCAGGTCGCGGTCGGCACAGCGGTCGATCCGGTACTCGGCGTTCTCCTCGGAGAGCCCGGCGTACCCCGGGATCTTCTCGACGTTCACCCACTCCGAGAAGCGCATGCCCTGCTCGACGCCCGAGAGGAGATAGAAGTCCTCGGGCTCGAGCTCGGCCATCGTCTCGGCGACGTTCCCGACCATTACCCGTCTGTCGTCGCCGCGAGGTGAAAAGGGGTTCGTGGCGGGAGCCGATCGACGTCCCGAACCCCGACCGGCGGTCGCCCGCTCTCGATCCCTCGGTCCACCTGTCGCCCGCTCTCGCTCTCCCGGCCCAACGGCTCGCGATCGGCGGCTCTTTGCCCCCCGACGCCGGACTCCCGGCATGAGCGATTCGGACGCCGAGGGCGACGTGGTCGGAGAGGGCGACGGCTCCGCGGGCCCGCTCGCGGACCGGACGTGGCGGCTCATTCGCGAGGAGTCCCGACCCGGACCGCTGAACATGGCGCTCGACGAGGTCGCCGCCGAGACCGCCGCGGCGGGCGGTCCCCGCACGGTCCGCGTGTACCGCTGGGAGCCCTCGTGTCTCTCGATGGGCTACGCCCAGGAACCGGAGACGGTCGACTGGGAGCGCTGCGCCGACGCCGGGGTCGACGTGACGCGTCGCCAGACCGGCGGCGGCGGCATCTATCACGATCACGACGGCGACATCTCCTACTCGATCACCGCGCCCGCCGCTGAGCTGCCGGGGAGACTCCTCGACGCCTACCACCTGCTGTGTGAACCGGTCCTCGATGCCGTCCATGCACTCGGCGTCGACGCCGGCTACGCCGACGAGGAACGGCCGGCGATCTATCAGCCCGCGTGCTACCTCCGCGCGCTCCACCCGGCTCACGACGTGTGCGCCGACGGGGGTGCGGGGCGGAAGCTCTCGGGCAACGCCCAGTACCGACGCGAGGAAAGCGTCATCCAGCACGGCTCGGTCACGTTCGACGCGAAGCCCGGCGACCACCTCGCGGTCTTCCGCGACCACGGCGTGAGCGAGGAGCGGTTCGCCGAGCGCGTCGGCGGGATCACCGACTACGCGGACGCGACCCGCGGGGAGGCCGTCGCCGCGTTCGAGGACGCGCTGGCGACGTGGGCCGGGGCCGACGAGGGCGAGTGGACCGGCGCGGAGCTCGCGCGCGCCGAGGAGATCGCCGACGACAAGTACCGCAGCGACGGCTGGGTTCGCGAACGGCCGGGTGGGCGGTAGTCGCCCCGAGCCCTCAGAACCCGAACGTCTGCGGCTCCTCGCCGACCTCCGCACGAACCGCCTCGTGGAGTTCGTCGACGGGCGGGGTGTCGCGCGTCGGGTCGAGCCAGTGCTCGCCGAGCCAACGGTAGCGGATCACGCCGTCCTCGTCGATCAGGAAACACGACCGCCGCGAGCGCCGGAAGACGCCGAACGTCCGATAGGCGACACCGAACGACTCCGAGACCGACAGGTCCGTATCCGCGTACAGCGGGAAGCCCAGATCGAACCGGTCGATGAACTGCCGATGGAGGCGGGAACCGGACTTCGAGACGCCGACGACGTTCACCGTCTCGCCGGAGGCGAACCAGTCGAAATCGCGGAAGGCGCACCACTCCTCGATGCAGTCGGGGCTGAAATCGACCGTGTAGAAGCTGAGGAGAACTGGCTTGTCGAGCAGCGCCGACAGCGACGCCTCCCTGGTTCGCCCCTCGGGCGTGACGAGCGGCGCGGAGAACTCGGGGGCGGAGTCGCCCACGTCGAGCGGGTCAGCCCGCGGCTGTGCGGGTTCCGGCGATGACATACGGCAGGGTGGTGGACTGTCGGTCGAATAAGCGTACGGACGCGAATTTCGAGAGTGATACCCGGCGGGCGTCGGGGCCGACCCCGAGAGCGGGTCCGTCGGGGAGGGACGAGGCTACGATCGCCCGGTATCGGCCGCTTCCGAAGCCGCTTTGCCCCCCGCCTCGTGACCGGAGGGTATGAGCGCAGACAGCGACGCGACGCTCCGGATCGGAGCCCACGAGTCCATCGCCGGCGGCACGTACAACGCCGTCGACGCGCTGGTCGAGGACGGCGGCAACTGCGGCCAGATCTTCACCCACTCCCCGCAGGTGTGGCAGAGCCCGAACATCGACGACGACGAGGCCGAACGGTTCCGCGGGCTGAGCGACGAGCACGGCGTCGGCCCGTGGGTCATCCACTCGTCGTACCTCGTGAACCTCTGCACGCCGAAGGACGGCCTCCGCGAGAAGTCGGTCGACTCCATGCAGGAGGAGGTCGACGCGGCCGCAAAGCTCGACATCCCGTACGTGAACGTCCACCTCGGCGCTCACACCGGCGCCGGCGTCGAACAGGGCCTCGACAACGCCGCGAGCGCGCTCGACGAACTCGACATCCCGGACGGCGTGACCGTCCTCGTCGAGTCGGACGCGGGGTCGGGGACCAAGCTCGGCGGCGACTTCGAACACCTCGCGGCGGTGTTGGAGCGGTCCGAACAGGACCTGGACATCTGTCTCGACACCGCCCACGCGTTCGCCGCGGGCTACGACCTCTCGACGGCTGAGGGCGTCGAGGAGACGGTTGCCGAACTCGACGAGGTCGTCGGACTGGACCACCTGGAGTGCGTCCACCTCAACGACTCCAAACACGAGTGCGGGACGAACAAGGACGAGCACGCCCACGTCGGCGAGGGGCTCATCGGCGAGGAGGGGATGCGCGCGTTCATCAACCACGAGGACCTGCGCGACGTGCCCCTCGTGTTGGAGACGCCGACGGAGGACGGGAGGTCCTTCGCGTGGAACATCGAACGCGTTCGGGAACTGCGGGCAGAGTGACGGCTTGGGGCGTCGAGCGGTACTCCGTTGGATTCGTGTGACGTTTCGATGAACCAGCCGTCAGGTAGGGACTGCATATTTAAAGCCGTATTGACGATCCCTCGTATAAAGTAAATAATATATAGGACAAACCTATCAAGCACGAATTGTGTTAGCGATCTCTGAAACTCGCTCCAAGCCTACACAATTGGAAACAATATTGACCAAATATACCCACGGAATGTAACTATGGTATCTCGGCGACACTTCCTCTCACTCATCATCACGGCGTTGCTCATTTCCGGTGCCGTCTCAGGAGTAGTTCAAGCCAGTGAGGATGACCGTGAATCCGCGTGCACTGGTGACCCAACCAACATTGAGGCACTAGAAGACGAGTATGATGCGGATGCTGCTGGTATTGCTGGCACAATAAACTCGCCAGCGAACCTCGATATTGATGCCGTATATTTGGAAACGACAGCGACAACAGGTGCAGACCCAGACACGTTCTATATCACGATATTCCACACCGATCTCGGAACTGCTGAAAACAACATTTACATTAATATATCCTCATACGGCGCTGTGTCTGAATTACAGAATATAGACTGGTCTGAAAAAGAGGACGACCCTAAGTTAACACTATCTGATCCCTCACAGAATGCATCATTCAGAGTACAAGATGACTCATTTGAGGACGATATTTGTTTACAGATCTCAGCGAACGATCCACAAGAGGTGGAATTCGATTGGAAATTCACAATAAGCCAGAACAACGTAAACAAGTGGTATCCTGCACCGGAAGCCGCTACGTCAACAGCTACTCCAACTCCCGATGCCGCGCCGACAGCCACACAAACACCATCGCCGACAGCCACACAAACACCATCGCCGACAGAGCAGACACCACCGTTTTCTTCTGTGGCGGATCAAGCAACTCCAACAACCAGCGCTAGCGGCCCCGGATTCGGGGTAACTGTTGCTCTTGTAGCAGTACTGATCGCGGGAATGCTGAGTTGGCTGCGTCAGTAACCCTCAGTTAATGAACTGCGTCGATCTCGTGTTAGTGGTATCTTAGTGGCCTGTCTCTATCAGGCGCTACGATCTTACAGAGAGACAACTCTGGAAAAGGTGATAGATAGCTACTACCGATCAACCACCAAGTGTGAGTCGGATCTAATCCTCTCGGTTTCTATACTACATGAATATTTTTATCAATTATCACTCTTGGGCGAGTAAATGGGGTATTACAGGCCAAGTGCATCCCTGAATTCATCGGGTTCTGCTATCACGGTTTCTGCATATTCCGACTCATTAGTGAGTCGTTGTGCCTCCTCAGAATGTTTCTCGGCTTCATCTGTTCGGCCGTCTTGTGCCGCCTCAGAAGCTGCGATCCCTTCTTCGGCCCAAGGAATCCAGTATTCTGTGAGGTGTTTAGACGCCTCCTTCGCGATCTCCTTCGCCTCCTCATGACCGGCTTGACCGGCAAGAGTTTCTGCTTCATCGAAATGGGCAACAGCGTCTTGCGAGGTTTCAAGCGTCTCTTGAAAGTCCTCTTGTGCCTCGTTATACCTCCCCGAATTGAAATGGTTACTAGCAGAGGATCCAAGATTCGAAACACTCTCGAAGTCATAATCTCCTGCTTGATATGCCTGTAGGGCCTCCTGTTCCGTCTCAGGAGAAGGAGTCGGCGTGGGTGTTGCTGTTGCGGTTGCCGTCGGCGTGGGTGTTGCTGTTGCGGTTGCCGTCGGCGTAGGTGTTGGCGTTGAGATCTCTGTCTGTGGTGGTGTACCCGTGGTGGATTGTGTTGTACTTTCAGAGGTGAGATCGCTCTTTTCCTGCACATCAGGGTCTTGTGGGGCGTAATCCTTCGAATCAATTACTCCATCGCCGTCCGAATCTTGGATGTCCTCATCCCCCGCCTCGTTACTGGAACAACCAGCAAGCCCCGTTGAGAATGTGACAACTGTACTGAATAAAAACGACCGTCGATTCACCATGTTTCGTGCGTATCTTCTATCAAAAATAAATGTATTGATACTATTCATTAGTCAGTGGTGGAGATGATAGCGATTAACCACTACAGATAGCGATCAATATGCAGGCTGCATCTATCATAGCTGGTCGAAGAAAATGCGCCAAGAAGTACGCGCCTTTCATTAGTGAAACCGAGGATTGGACGATTCCCCCGATTCGAGCGGTACACCACCACGGAACTGTCTCCCGACCACCACGGTCACCCTATATAAAATCGAACTGATAGATTCACGCGCCGATCGTGACGGCGGATAACAGACTGGCGCTGCTGAAGACGGGGACTGGGATCGGATAGCGGCGTTCTCGTCTGGGTCAGGCGCAGATTTCCGAGTGGCAACCTTGTCGAGAACCTCGAGAAACGACGATATGGTAGTTAGTCCGAGAGGAAGAAGTGAACAGGAGACGGCCCGAGGTACACCAGCGCAACCCGGAGCTCTTGCCACGGTGCGAGCAATCGGAGTCCTTGGATCGACGCCCATCCGCCGCTGATGACGAGCAGTCCGACGAGCCCCCGACGCGTATCGCGATGGTTGACGCGGCGTGCTCGAAGGGCAGCAACGACACAGCAGATAGCCACGAACCCGAAGGTACCAACGTATCAAGGTGGAGTAGCGACAGACCAGCTACCACGTCTCGCTACGCCTCCGTTCCCACGACTGCAGATCGGCGTTGAGCGTCAGTACACCCGCATCAGCTGATCACACATCTGTGTCCGCCAAGGATGGCGGTGCATCGAAGCGGCGTGACGGCACAGTGCTCCCACACAGTGTCGCCACGGCGAGCGGACGGGCGAACCCACAGCTAGCGCCGTCGGTATCAGTCATCAGTTGCTGTCTGTGACATATCCACCCCCGACATGTCAATCTCGCCATATTTCACGTCCGTCGTTGTCACCTCAAACTCCGTGAGAATCTCCGAGAGTTTCCCCGACCGATCGGACAGCGACTCGATCCGTGCAGTCACTTCCGAGGTTGAGGACGTTTGTTGTTCAGCAGACGTCGCAACCGACTGTGCCTCCTCAGCCGTCGTTTGACTTACCGACTCAGCTTCCTCGATCATCGACACGATCTGATCGGTCGACTGAGCCTGTTCGTCAGTGGCGTCGTTGATCGACTGGACGCCCTCGTTCGCGTCCTCGACCCGATCGATGATCTGCTCGAGAATCTGTACCGCATCGTCGACAGTTTCTGTCCCGTCTGCGAGTCGCTCGCCCATCTCCCGCATATCTACGACAGTTGAGTCGGTCGCCTCCTTTGCCTCCTCGATCCGGGCTTCGATGTCCTGTGTGGCTTCCTGCGTTTCCTCGGCGAGCCGTTTGACATCGTTAGCGACGACGGCGAATCCGTCACCTGCCTCACCCGCACGTGCGGCTTCGATCGAGGCGTTCAACGCAAGGATGTTGGTTTGATTTGCGATATCGGTGATAACCCCGACGATCTCACCGATCTGTGCCATGTGCTCGTCGAGTTGCTCAACTTCCGTCATAGCCAGCTCAGCTTTCGATTCGATGGCCTCCATCTCGTCGCCAACCCGACTGGCCAATTCACTGCCCGCTGTTCCGAGGTCTGCTGCGTCTTCGGTCGTCTCTGCGACTTCTGCCGAGGAGGAGGCTATCTCCTCGATCGTCGCGGAGATGTCCGTCATCTCGTCGGCTGTTTCCTGCAATGTCTCGTTTTGCCGACTCGCCCCGTCCGCAATGTTCTGGACGGCAGTACTCACGTCTTCGCTGGCGTATTCCACCACCTCGGCGCTCGCCGTGATCTCCTGGCTCGAGTCCGCAACCTGATCCGCGAACCGCTGTACCAGTGCGATCGTCTCCTCGAGGTCGTCCATCATATCGTTGAACGAGAACGCGATCGTTTGCATGATGTCGTCGGTCGCGTTCTCATCTAAGCGCTGGGTGAAGTCGCCAGCAGCCGCAGCCTGCATGTGTACATCTAGTTTCTCGGCTTGCTCTTGGAGCCGATCAGCCCGCGTTTCAGCTTCCTCTCGTGTGGCTTTCGCGTCCGCCTGCGCTTCTTCTCGTGCCTGCTCGACCTCTTTGACACGTTCTCGCAACGCGTCTCGCATGGCTGCCAGCGATCCATAGATCTGTCCGACCTCGTCCTGTTTGTGAGTTTCAAAGGCGACCTCGAGGTCGCCTTCCTCCATGTCATTGGCTCGATCCGCGAGTCGATCCAGCGAGGTGATCGATTCGCTGGCGATCACGACGAACACGAGTCCACCTGCCAGGATGCTCATTACAGTGACCGTCAGCAACGCTGAGCGGACCGACTGTTGTGCCGGGCCGGGGACCTCACTCTGGATGACCGTCCAACGGTTGACTGTCGTGCCGAGGACAATCACCAGGTAGAAGACAGCCGCTGCGAGGTATTTGCGCCGGTAACTCTGCTGCATCCAGCCGTAGAGTGATGTTCGTTCCATTGTGATCTCCCGTTAGGCAGGGTTTGCCGAAAGGTCGCCGAGGTATTCACTACCGAGCGTGGTCCGGATCGCACGCGTTCGCAATGCGATGATGAGGTTGAATCCTGCCTTGGCTGTTACGTCCATAAACGCGAGCAGGTACGCGTGATCGGTGGCTTGTATCAACTCGAACCCGCTGGGGCCGACGATCCACAGCAGCGGGAACGCGAGCCACAGGAACACTGTGAGGTCCCGAAGTCCCATGAACATGGCCTCGACAGCGGGCGGCCGATTCCCTGCGTCCTCGGTCAGGGCCGTCACCAAATAGTAGAGCAAGACCACGAACGCTGCCGAGGACCCAATGAATGCCGCCCACTTGGTAGCCCCGGTGGTTACCGACGAGATGTACCCGAGGACGATCATTACCGCGTCGGCTGCCATTGCCCGACCCTTCGTCCGGGTGTCAGTCCCTGCGATGGTTGCCAGTGTGTACACGATGAGTGGCGTCGTTATCACCCAGTCGACGTAGCGTGCCTCGAGGACCACGTCGCCGACGACTCCCAGCTCACTCAGGCCCATTACTCCGTACGCGATGCCCGCAATCGCTGTTATCGACGCTGGAACGATGTAGAGGGCTATCCCACCCTGTTTCTTCGAGAACAACCACAGGTACAGTGCAGTCCCAACGAACATGGCTCCGGCCGTGATACCGAACAGGAACTGTTGCATAGGATCACGAACAGGTGAATTGTAGGAATATATAAAAACTGACTTATGATTTTTAGTACTGAGAACGAGACATAAATATTGGTCATCAGGGAAATGAGGGAGTTCGCGAATACAATTTGGGCAGGGGGTGACTGTGTTCCTGTGTCCGAAATCAACAGTAGTCAGCAGAGATCAGCCGATGAAAGATGCAGGAGGCTCACCCAACGGTCCCTGCGGCAAAGTTGCCAGAATCTGTCAATAGCGCCTGCGAGATACAGAAGGGTTGCTTACCGCAAGTTCACAGGCCAGGCTCAGAACATGTCGATAACGGCACCAAAGCCAAAGCCGACCCCCAATGCAAGTGTTGAGCAAAGGGTTTGTCTGGGGGTAGCACGGAAAACGCCGGAAAGCAGTATTCCGACTGAGCAACCGAAGAGGAGGCCATGAACTGCCCTCCCGCCACTCCCGATCGGCCCGAATGGGTCAACGGCTTCAACGAGGACCATACCAGTAAGGCCGAGCAAAAAGAGGGCTCCGTCTCGCCGTCTGTTCCGTTCTTGCCGCTCGATCACACGCCAGCGTTTGAACGACGCTTGAATAGCCTTTCTCACTCGCTTCGTTACGTTCGCGTCCTGCATGTATCAGTGAGAGACGGTGTACGCTCCACCCGGTGAGCGCTCAAGGAACCCTTGGCCGAGCGGTCGAAGTCGGCCATTCGTGCGGGCCACCCCGACCTTGATGCCGCGGGCCACAGAGCCACGCACATGGCACCCCCGAACGCGGACCTCGACTCGACGGTTACCGACGACGCTCCCGACGCGTATCGCGATCTGATGGACCGGTATCGGCGCGTCTCCCACCTCGAGAGCGGCAGCGGCGTCCTCTACTGGGACCAGCAGGTGACGATGCCGACCGGCGGCACTTCCGCCCGCGGGAAACAGCTCGCGGCGCTGTCGGCGACGACCCACGAGAAACTGACCAGCGACGAGATGGCGGACGCCATCGAGGCGGCCGAGGACGCCGACCTCGACGACGAACGCGCGGCGAACGTCCGGGAGATCCGGCGGCGTCACGAGCGGAACCGGTCGGTGCCGGAGTCGCTCGTCGAGGAGCTCACCGAGCAGCAGTCCGCGAGCCAGCAGGTGTGGAAGGAGGCGAAGGCGGACGACGACTTCGCGCACTTCGCGCCCGCGCTGGAGACGCTTCGCGACCTCCAGATCGAGCGCGCGGAGGCGATCGACCCCGACCGCCCGGCCTACGAGGTCATGTACGAGGACGGCGAGCCGTACCTCCCGCTGGAGCGGCTGGAGGAGATCTTCGAGGAGCTGAAGACAGGGCTCGTCCCCCTTATCGAGGAGATAGCGGCCGCGGACGCCGACCTCGCGTCCCCGTTCGTCGAGGGGGGGCCGTACGACGACGACACCCAGCGCGGGCTCTCGGAGGCCGTGCTGGACCTGTTGAACTACCCCGAGGACCGCGGTCGCCTCGACGTGTCCGCGCATCCGTTCACCTCCGGCAACCAGTTCGACGCGCGGATCACGACGCGCTTCAAACCCGAGGACCCGATGGACGCGTTCACCGCGACCGTCCACGAATTCGGGCACGCCAGCTACGAGTTGGGCCTGCCGGACGGCCGCTTCGGCGAGCCGATCGGGGCGTCGCTGTCCTCGGGGGTCCACGAGTCGCAATCGCGGTTCTGGGAGAACCACGTCGCGCGCACCGAGCCGTTCTGGGATGGGTTCGTCGGCGAGGCCAACGACCACCTCGGCACCGACGCGACCGCGCGGGAGGCGTACGAGGCGGTGAATCAGATCTACCCGGACAACCTGATCCGAGTCGAGGCGGATGAACTCACCTACCACCTCCACATCATCCTCCGGTGTGAGATCGACCGCGCGATCGTCGAGGGCGACGTCTCGATCGAGGAGGTCCCGCGGGTCTGGAACGAGAAGATGGACGACTATCTCGGGGTCGTCCCCGACACCGACGCGGACGGCTGCCTGCAGGACATCCACTGGAGCAGTCGCTTCGCCGCGTTCCAGGGATACACCATCGGCTCGGTGCTGGCGGCGCAGTTGGACCACGCGATGCGGGAGGACCTTGGCGACGTGGACGCGCTGATCCGCGAGGGCGACCTCGAACCGCTGTGGGAGTGGATGACCGAACACGTTCACAGCCACGGCCGCCGGTATCCGACCGACGAACTGGTCGAGGAGGCGACCGGCGAGCCGCTGACGGCCGAGTACTTCCTCGAGTACGTCGAGGGGAAGTTCGGCGATCTGTACGACCTCTGAGCGACGGACGAGGCGCGGCGTTCGCGTTCCCGCGGGAAAGTCGGATCCGCTCGCTGCGGACCAGATCGCTCACGACGGACCAGATCGCTCGCGGTCGACCGCGACCGCTCACGACCGGTCGGAGCACCCCCAGTGAACCGCGATCCGACCGATTCCGGACGTCGTTCCGTGCGTTCCAACCGCCTTCCGTCGATTTCACGAACGAGAGACTCGCCAGAAGGTATATATGGTGGTGTGGTATATCATACCATGTATGGCGTCGGCACCGAGCCCCGATGGCGACCTGTTCGACGAGTTCCTGACCAGCCGCGGCCACGACGTGGAGCCGGCCCGATGGGAGGAGTCCTATAACAAGAAGCAGTGCCCCGACTGCGGGGGACTGCACGACGACGACGCCGTGGAGTGCTCGGTGTGCGGCTGGCGACCCGAGCCGTCCCCCTGACCGCGCCGTGAGTTGAACGGCCGGGCGAGCCGATGTTCGACCGGGGAGCCGCCCCGGTCGCCGACCGTGCGGCCCGGAGCCGCCGGTTCGACCCTCGCGGGGCATCGATATCGCGTTCTCCGTTCCACACGCGCCCGTTCGCGAAGCGCGAGCCACGGCGCTTATGAGTCGCGCCCGAGAGAGAACGGTAATGAGCGATCCGACGGTAACCCGCCTGTTCGGTGGCCCGGGCAGCGGGAAGACGACCGCGCTCCTCGACCGCGTCGAGGGGCTCATCGACGAGGGCGCGGACGTCCGCGACATCCTCGTCGTCTCGTACACGCGCGCCGCGGCTTCCGAGGTGCGGGAACGCCTCGCCGAGCGGCTCGACACCACCCCTCGCCACCTGCAGGGGAACGTCGCCACGATGCACGCGAAGGCGTACGAGCTGTTGAACCTCTCCCGGGGCGACGTGGTCGGGGAGGACGACAAGGAGGCGTTCTGCGACGACTACGGCGTCGAGTACGAGGACGAGTACTCCGGCGGCGGCCGCCGCACCGCGCGGTCGACGACGCTCGGGAACAAGGTGATCGCCACCTCCCAGTGGCTCCAGCGTACGAAGCGCGACGTGGCCGACTGGTACGACGTGCCGTTCCAGTGGGACGTCGAGGAGGTCCGGCTCCCCCCCGAGATCGACCCGAACGCACAGGAGGGGAACAAGTACACCCCGACGTGGCCCGGCGACGACGACCGGCTCGACGTGCCCGAGGCGATCCGGGCGTGGCGGGCGTACAAGGGAGACGAGGGGCTGGTGGGCTTCGCCGACATGCTCGAACGCGTCGCCGAGCGCTCGCTGCTTCCCAGCGTCGATCACCTCGTCATCGACGAGTTCCAGGACATCACGACGCTGCAGTACGACGTGTATCAGGAGTGGAAGCCGCACATGAAGTCGGCCCTCATCGCCGGCGACGACGACCAGGTCGTGTACGCCTGGCAGGGCGCCGACCCCGCGCTGCTTTTGGACACCGAGGTCGACGACGACGAGGTGCTGCCGAACTCCTACCGGCTCCCCTCGAACATCCTCAACGTCGTCAACACCGAGATCCGCCACATCGACAAGCGACAGGAGAAGGACCTCAAGCCGCGAAAGGAGGGCGGCACCGTCGAGGCGGTCGACTCCCCGTCGATGCTCGACCTCGTGCGGAACGTTCGCCACACCGTCCGCAGCTCGGACGACGAGACGGTGATGGTGCTGTTCCGCGCGCGCTACCAGATGTTCGACTTCATCGACGAGTTCATGTCGGAGGGGATCCCCTTCTCGTGTCTCACCGACCAGCGGATGTGGACCGACCGGCTCACCGACTACGTCCGCGCGGTCGAGGCGGTCGACAGGGGCGAGGCGCTGACGGCGCTCGAGGCCCGACGCCTCGCGGACATCCTGCAGGACTCGGCGTTCGGGAGCAACGACCGCGACGAACTGTACGACTTCCTCGACGACGTGGAGGAGACCGCCGACGAGGACGACCTCGCGGAGATCCCGCTGTCGCCCGAGGACGTGAAGGAGTACGTCCCGTTCATGCCCGACGGTCCCGCCGCCGCCGACATGGCCCGCAAGATCACCAGCTTCCAGCGGAAGTCGGTGAAGGCGTACTTCGCGGGCGACTACGAGGGCGAGGACCCCAGCCGGGTCCGTCTCGGCACGATCCACTCGGCGAAGGGTCGCGAGGCCGACCACGTGTTCGTCAACACTGACCTCACCGAGAAGGTGGTCGAGCAGATGGCCGCCCAGGCCGAACAGCAGGGGCTCGACGTGACCGGCGTCGACGGCGAGGAGTTCACCAAGTCCACCAGCCCCGTGCCCGTGCTCACGAACAACGAGCGCCGGGTGTTCTACGTCGGCATGTCCCGCGCCCGCGAGCGACTCGTCCTCATGGAGAACCTCGTCACCGGCGCCCCGACGCTCCCGATCTCGGTCGTCCTCCACAACGAGATCCGCGAGGAGGACCCCCAGGCGATCGTCGACGAGATCGTCGACGAGGTCGAGGCCCCCGACCCCGAAGTCGAAGCGTAGATGTCCGACGAAGGACGCGGTCCCGCGTCCGGGACCGACGAAACGCTCGCCGCCGACTACGCGCCGCTCGCGGCCGAACTCGCCGCGCGCGACGCCGTCGGGTTCGTCGCCGTCGGCGACCGCTTCGACGACGACCTCCGGTGGCTGACCCGGTTCTCCGGTCCCGACCGCGACTACGCGTTCGTGGCGACGCCAGCGAGTCACAGTGACGCCGGCGGCGACCGCTCCGGCGACGGCGACGACCCCGACAACGCGGACGCCGACGCGACCGGCGTCCACACCGCTCTGTGCGCGCCCGCGCTGTTCGACGAGCAGGCGCGTCGGGAGTTCCCCGGCGACGCGGTCCGCGTCGACGACCAGGGCGACCCGGCGGGCGTCCGCGCCGCCGCCGCGCTCGCCGACCGGGACGCGGAGTCGGGCACCGTGCTCGTGCCGCGCGGGATCCCGCACGACGCCGTCGTCTACCTCGAGCGCGCGGGCTACGACGTCGCCTCGACCGACGCCGTCGAACGCGCCCGCGAGACCAAGACCGACGCGGAGATCGACCGCCTGCGGCGCGTCCAGCGCGCGGCGATCCGGGGGATCGCTCGCGCCGAGGCGGTCCTCGCCGAGGCGACCGTCGACCCCGGCGCCGACGACGGCGCCGGCGCGGTGCGCTGGAACGGCGGCGTGCTCTCGACGGAGCGCCTCCGGCGACAGGTGAACGAGGTGCTCGCGGCCCACGGCGTCCGCGACGCCGGCAACACGGTGATCGGCGCGGGCGCGACCGCCGCCGACCTCCACTACACCGGGACGGACGTGATCCGGCCGGGCGAGACGGTGCTGCTCGACGTGTCGCCGCGAGGCCCCGATGGCTACTACGGCGACGTGACCCGGACGTTCGCGGTCGACCCCGACGGCGGCTGGGAGCGCCGGGCCTACCTCGCGGTCGAGGCGGCTCGTGAGGCGGCCCTCGAGGCGGTCGCCGCGGGCGTCCCGGCCTCGACCGTCCACGAGGAGGCCGCCGCCGAACTCGCGGCCCACGGCTTCCGCGTCGACTCCTCCGAGGTCGGATTTACCCACTCGACGGGCCACGGTGTCGGGGTCTCGCTCCACGAGGGGCCGTCGCTGGGAGACGACGACAAACTGGAGAGTGGCAACGTGGTCACGATCGAGCCGGGCGTGTACGACCCGGAGGAGGGCGGCGTGCGCCTCGAGGACCTGATCGTCGTCAGCGACGACGGGTTCGAGTTCCTCGGCGAGTACCCGTTCTCGCTGGCGCCGCGCGTGCGCGAGGAGTCGGGCTAGCGCTCCTCCGATTCGTCAGCGGCGTCCGGCTCGTCGACCACGGCGCCGACGGCCGTCTCGGCCGCCTTCGCCGGCACGTCGTCGGGGCTCGTGAGCCGCCGAGGCAACACGACCATCAGGACCGCGATCAGCAGCGCCAGCGCGCCGAACACCGTTCCGCCGTCGAGGAGCGTCTGGATCCCGTAGACAGCGACCGGGAGCGCGAAGATCAGCGTCGCCGCGAGTCCGAGTTGTTCGAGGATGCCGAGCGCCACGCGGGTCGGTACATCGGGAGCCGTTGAAACGCTGTCGCCTCCCGAGGTGGTCCCGGTCCTCGCCCGGTCGCCCGACCCGTTACTCCCCGCCGGCCGCGACAGCCGGCGGAAGCCGTTCGGGGTCGTCGACCGACAGTCCGGTGGTGACGAGCAGGCGGAGCCCGCGGGAGACGCTCATGTCGATCTCGACGTAGTCGTCGGGCGACATCATCGCCAGCTTCCCCGCGGTCGGGTTGGGGCTGTGCGGGAAGAACACCGTCATCAGTTCCTCGCCGGCGACGCGGCGGACCCCGCGCGGCGCGGGGTTGGTGACGAAGCCGATGGCCCACGTGCCGTCGCGGGGGAACTCCGCGACGACGACGCGGTCGTAGCCGTCGCCGGGAGCCGACAGCGACTCGCTCACCTGCCGGACGCCGAAGTAGACGGCACGGACGATCGGAAGCAGGCGGACGCCGCGCTCGAACCCGCCGAACAGCCGCCGGCCGGCCTCGTTCGACGCGAGGAAGCCGAGCAGGGTGACCAGAACCGCGAGCGTGACGACCGCGAGCGCCGTCGCGAGCGTCCCGTTGCCGACGACCTCCGCGAGGCCCGTACCGCTCACGACCGGCGCGAGCGTGACTGTCAGCCGGCGCACCGCGAAATCGAGCACGAACAGCGTCACCGCGAGCGGGAGCACGAGGAGCAGCCCCGCGAGGAAGCTGGAGCGCAGTCGCGTGAGGGCGTCCATACCGACGGACGCGGGCGGGCCGACATAAGTGCATCCGCCGGGCGTTCGTCACGGCTTCGGAACGCTTTCCAGTTATGGAACCCTCGATCGGGACATGTTCACCGGAATCGTGGAGACCGCCGGCGAGGTCGTCGGGCGCGAGGAGACGCCCGACGGACTCCGCCTGCGTGTCGCGGCCGACGGGCTCGACGACCTCCACCACGGCCAGTCGATCGCCGTCAGCGGCGTCTGTCTCACCGTCGAGGAGTTCGGCGCGGTCGACGCGGACGGCACGGCCCCCGGCGACGACCGTTCGTGGTTCTCCGTCTTCCTCGCCGCCGAGACCGTCGCGAGGACGTACCTCGACGACGTCCGCGAGGGCGACGCGGTCAACATCGAGCGCGCGCTCGCCGCGGACGGTCGCTTCGACGGCCACGTGGTACAGGGGCACGTCGACACCACCGCCGAGATCACCGGGATCGAGCGCGTCGGCGAGGACTGGCGGTTCACGTTCTCGATCCCCGACGGGTTCGGGCGGTACGTCGTCGACAAGGGGTCGGTCGCGCTCGACGGCGTCTCGCTGACGGTCGCCGAGAAGCGCGACGGCGAGTTCGACGTGGCGATCATCCCGACGACCTACGAGCTGACGAACCTCCACGGCAAGGCGGTCGGTGACCCCGTGCACGTCGAGGTCGACGTCGTCGCGAAGTACGTCGAGGAGCTGCTGGAGGGGTACGCGGAGTCGCTGTTGGACGCGCCCGAGCACACGCCGTCGACGGACGATTGAGCGGCCGCTGTCGACGCGTGCCGGCCGGAGTCCGTTTCCGGCGGGCCCGGCGAGGCTCACATGCGGGTGTCGGGGTTGACGAGCGCGTCGACAGGGACGGGTGAGACGACGATCGGGGCGTTCGCGATCGTGTCGTCGGCGTCAGACGAGACTCGCGAGTCTCGGCCGGACCTTGTCGGAGAACAGCAGCGTCGCGAAGTAAAACGCCATGAGCCCCAGGATCGCGATCCAGACGCCGAGGACGGTTTGCCCGTGGTTCGCCGTCAGGAGCGCGAACCGCTCGATGTACGCGCCGCCCAGTGAGAGCAGCAGGCTTCCGGCGCCGAAGAACGTGAGTTCGAGGGCTTCGGGCAGTAGTTCGAGGAGTGAGGTGTCCATAGGCTACCTGATTACGGTGGCTATTGAATGTCTTTTGATCGGCTCGAAGAGAAGGCCTATAGGAGCGGTCGCGGAACTCGACGGTATGCCAGGACGGTACGGCGATCTGAACTACGGACGGTTGACCAAGCGAAGCGTACTGCTCGGGGTTTCGCTCGTCCTGATCGGGGCGCTCGGAGAACTGCTGGTCAACGCCGTGGGGATCTCGATCCCCGGGTGGGAGGCGACGCTTCTGTTGGGTATCGAGGAGTTGGGCGTCCTCATCACGCTCCTCGCCCCGTTCGTCTTCGGGATCGCGCTCCCGCTGACCGAGTAGGGACCGTCGAGGTCACGCCGTTCGGTCTCGCTCGGCGCTGCGACTCCGTGTTCGAATCCCTGTGTACGACGGAGCTACGGCTCGCTTCGCTCGCGGTGCGAGTCCTTCAGAAGATGCCAGGACAGGGATTTGAACCACGCCGAGACGTTCCTGCTCGCTCGCTTCGCTCGCTGTGCGGGCTGCGACTCGTCTGCTTCAGATCCTTGTCGGACGGGTACACACGGGTCGACGGCTCACTCGCTACGCTCGTTCACTTGTCGACCCGAAAATACGCCAGGACAGGGATTTGAACCCTGGATCCCATAGGGGAACACGCTTTCCAGGCGTGCGCCTTACCACTCGGCCATCCTGGCTCGCACCGATCCTTCCCCGCTGTGAGTTTTAAGCCTGTCCCTTCCGCGTCAGTCGATACTCGAACCGATAGGCGGCGGCGGCGACGGTCCCGCCCACGACCGCCGCGAGCGCGAACAGCCCGGCGAACCCGAACGGCAGCCCGGGTCCGACGAACACCAGCGCCTGCCCGCCGACGAGCACGACCAACAGCCCGACCGCACCCCACAGCAGCGCCGACTTCTCGCGGGACACCGCCTACGAGACGTCGACGACCGCCTCGATCTCGACGCCGACCCCCTTCGGGAGCGCGCCCGCCTGCACCGCCGAACGGGCGGGCGGCTCCTCGTCGAAGTAGGCGGCGTACGTCTCGTTCATCTCCTCGAAGTCGTCGATGTCCGCGAGGAACACCGTCGTCTTCAGCACGTCCGAGGCGTCGCCCCCCGCCTCCGCCACGATCGCGAGGAGGTTGTCGAGCGCGAGTTCGGTCTGCTCGGCGATCGGCGCGTCGTCACGCAGTTCGCCGTCCGGCGTGAGGGGGATCTGTCCCGCCGTGAACAGCAGGTCGCCGTTCGTCGTCGCCTGGCTGTACGCGCCGACCGCGGCCGGTGCCTCGTCGGTGGAGACGATCCGCTTCATACCCTGGGGTGCGACCGGCCGGCGCATAAATCGCGGGGAATTCGGGCGGGCGCGGTGTCCGTCCGTCGCCGTGGCGGGGGCGGGCGGGGACCGGGGCTTCTCAGGCCTCGACCTCGACCTCGTAGCCCGCCTCCTCCAGCGCGGCGACGACCTCCGCGGCGTGCTCGTGGCCGTGGGTCTCCAGTTCGATCTCCAGATCCGCGGCGTCGACGGCGATGTCGCGGGAGGTGCGGTCGTGGCTCAGCGCGTAGACGTTGGCGTCCTCGCGGGCGATGATGCTCGCGACGCGCTCCAGTTCGCCGGGACGGTCCTTCAGTTCCAGCGAGACCTTGAGGTAGCGACCCATCCGCACGAGTCCGCGGAGGATCACCGTGATCAGCGTGTTCATGTCGACGTTCCCGCCGCACAGCGCGGGGACGATCACCTCCCCCTCCTCGTAGTCGAACCGCTCCTCCAGCACCGCCGCGAGCGCGACCGCGCCCGCGCCCTCGACGACGGTCTTCGACCGCTCCAGCAGGAGGGTGAGCGTCTCGGCGATCGCCTCGTCGTCGACGGTGACGACCTCGTCGACGCGCTCGCGGATGTACGGGAACGTCTGCTCGCCGACCTCCCGCACCGCGATGCCGTCGGCGACCGTGTCGACGCCGCTCAACTCGACGCGTTCACCCGCCTCCATCGACCGGGCGGCCGAGTCCGCACCGGCGGCCTGCACGCCGATCACCCGCACGTCCTCGAGCGCACCCTTCAACGCCGTCGCCACTCCCGATATCAGGCCGCCGCCCCCGATCGGAACGACGACGGTGTCCACCTCGGGGCACTGTTCGGCGATCTCCAGGCCGATCGTCCCCTGGCCGGCCATCACGCGCTCGTCCTCGAAGGCGTGGACGTACACCCTGTCCTCCTCGCGCTCGAGTTCGTGGGCGTGCGCCTGCGCCTCGTCGTAGTCGATGCCGTGCAGGACGACGTCGCCGCCGTAGCGCTTGGTCGCCTCGACCTTCGATACCGGCGCGTACTTCGGCATCACGATGGTCGAGTCCACGCCCGCCCGCGTCGCCGCCAGCGCGACCCCCTGTGCGTGGTTGCCGGCGCTCGCGGTGACGACGCCGCGCTCGCGTTCCTCGTCGCCGAGGGCGGCGATCCGGTTCATCGCGCCGCGGATCTTGAACGCGCCGGTCCGCTGGGTGTTCTCCAGCTTCAGACTGATCTCCGCCCCCGTCAGTTGCGAGAAGCTGTGTGAGTAGTTCAGGGGCGTCCGTACCGCGACCTGTTCGACGTACTCGCGGGCGGCGAGCACGTCCTCGTAGTCGAGCATACACCGGATTCGCCGGTGACCGGTGTATCGGTTGCGGTCACCGCGGCCGGTCGAACGGGGAACTGGGTCGAGCGAGGTCACGTCCGCCGAACGATCGTGCGAGCGAGCCGGCGGCTCGCGGGCGGAAAGTGGGGAAAGAGGGGGAATGCACGCGTGTGACGTGCAAGAACAGACAGGCACCCCGAGTATATAAAAGTAAGTCACGCGGAGTGAAAGTGAAACCGCATGACTGCGGCGACCTCTCGGCGGCGTCAGACGCTTGTCCGCTTCCCGTCTCGCGCTTCAACCTTGTGGCTGTACCCGCACCGTGACGCCGCGGTCACGGACCGCGCGTGCGACCCGTGCCTCGAAGGATCCGCTCCCCGGCCACGTCGCCGGCGCGTCGAGTCGGCCGGGGTCGCCAACGTACACCGCAGCCTCGCCCCGTCGTTCGCCGTCCGGGGCGATCAGGGGGACCGACACCCGCACGTACAGCCCGTCGCCGACGCCCTCGTACGCGTCGAGCGCCGCGATCTCGTCGGTGCGCAGCAGTCGACCGCCGACCGCCGCGTCGGCGCCGATACCGTCGTCGACGCGGTCGCCGTCGATGCGGTCCCCGACGGCGTCCTCGCCCCCGAGGGGCGGTGCGAGCGTCGGGTAGCGACCCTCGACGACGCGCAGCCCCTCCAGCCTCGCGGCGCCGACGAACGCGAACGAGTCGAGCAGGTCGCTCACCCGGTCGGGCTCCGTCAGCGTGCCGTACACGAACACGTCCATGGGAGCCACAGCCCGCCCGCGTGCTTGGCTGTTGGGGCGGTCGGAGCCGGCGAGCCGACCGCGGCGGTTCGGGTCGAGGGTCCCGCGGCGTTCCGCTTCCGGAACCGCCAAACCCCGGCCGTTCAACGGGTCGATATGAACCGGGGGCGTCTGCTCGGCGTCTGGCGGCGCGTGCTCTCGCTCGCGTGGCCGGTGATGGCCGAGCAGACGTTCCGCACGGCGATGCGAACGACGGACATCATCGTCACCGCGCAGTTCTCCCCCGCCGCGGTCGTCGCCATCGGCCTCGCGGACCTGTACGCTCGGTTCCCGCTCCGGATCGGTCTCGGCCTCGGCGGCGGCGCCATCGCGCTCTCCAGCCAGGACACCGGCGCCGCCGCCGACGCGAACCGCGACGAGGCGGTGACGCAGGCGCTCCTGATGGGCCTGCTCGCCGGCGTCCCGTTCGTGTTCGTCGGGCTGTTCCTCGGCGAGCCGATCATCGCGCTCCTCGGCGCCGACGCGAACACCGCGGCGCTGGGGGGAACGTACCTCGCCATCGTGTTCGCGACCGCGCCCGCGCGCCACGTCGCGCTCATCGGCGCGCGATCGCTACAGGGCACCGGCGACACCCGCACGCCGATGTACGTGAACGTGCTCGCGAACGCGCTCAACATCGCGGGGTCGTTCGTGCTGGGCTTGGGGCTCCTCGGCGCGCCACGTCTCGACATCGTCGGCGTCGGCATCGCCACCGCGGCCGCGAACGTGCTCACCGCCGCCCTCCTGCTCGCGGCGATGGCGACCTCGTGGGCCGACGCGAGTCTCGTCCGTCCCCGCGATACGGTGATCGCCCGCCAACTCGTGCGCGTCTCCGCGCCCCGAGTGCTGGAGGGCTTCTCGGCGACGATCGCCGAGTTCCCGTTCAACGCGCTGCTGCTCGGGTTCGGCACGGAGGTCAACGCCGGCTTCCAGATCGGTCGCCGGATGTACCAGCAGGTGACCGGGCCGCTCTCGCGCGGCTACAACGTCGCCGCCAGCGTCGTCGTCGGGCAGTCGCTCGGCGACGGCGACGCCGCCGGCGCGCGGTACAACGGCTACGCGGTGACGGGACTGGGACTCGCGACCGTCGGCGTCATCGGCGTCCTCCTGGTCGCGCTCGCGCCGGCGTTCGTTTCGGTGTTCACCGACGACCCGGGAACGGTCCCGCACGCCGTCGCGTTCGCCCGGGTGTACGGCGCGACCGCCGCGTTCCTCGTCGCCTTCACCGTCCTCTCGGGGGCGCTTCAGGGCGCAAGCGAGACGCGCGTTCCCCTCGTGGGGCGGCTCGTCGGGACCTTCGGCTTCCTGCTGGGAACGACGTATCTCGTCGGCGAGGTGCTCGGCTTCGGCGCGCGAGGCGCGTATCTCGCCGTCGGACTCCAGTACGTCTGCATGGCCGCGGTCGTTCTCTGGGGCTTCCGCTACACGAACTGGGCGGACCGGGCGGCCGAGATGATGGCCGAGCGCGGAAGCGCGGAGGAAACCGAGGCCGACGCCGCGGGGGACGGGGAGGGCGCGTGACTCCGTGTCACCGCGTGCCAACGCGTCGATAGCTACAAGTCCGACGCCCTCGCCCGACCGCCGTGTCCCTCCGTTCCCGCGTCGCCGCCGGGCTCGACGGCGCACTCCCGACCGGATGGTACCCGACGTGGCGACGCGCCGTCGGGCTCGGCGTCCCCGTGACCGCCCGCAACGGCGTCGGCCAGGTGATGCGGACGACCGACGTCGTCATCTCCGCGGCGCTGTCGCCGGCGGCGGTCGTCGGGATCGGTATCGCGGACCTCTTCGCCTCGCTGCCGTTCCGGGCGAGCGGCGGCGTCGTCGGCGCGTCCGCGACGCTGGCGAGCCAAGACACCGGCGCGGGCGCCGACGCGAACCGCGACGAGGCCTTCACCCAGGCGGCCCTGCTGGCGGCGCTCGTAACGCTCCCGTTCGCGCTCGTCGGGATCGGCCTGGGCACGGAGGTGCTCCGACTCGTCGGCGCCGACGCCGAGTCCGCCCGGGAGGGGGCGCGCTACCTCGCGCTCGTCTCGGTGCCGATGCCGCTGGGCGCGCTCGCTGCGGTGTCGAGCGCGACGCTGGAGGCCACCGGCGACACTCGAACCCCGACGTACGTGTCGGTCCCGGCCTCCGCGTTCAACGCCGGTGCGTCGCTCGTGTTCGGTCTCGGACTGCTTGGCGCGCCCCGGCTCGGCATCGTCGGCATCGGCGCCGCGTCGCTCGTCGCGATGACCGCCCGGTCACTCGTGCTCGTCGCCTACACCCACCTGCGCGGTCCCGTGGGGTTCGTCCGGCCGCGCGACCCGACGATCGCGCGCCAGATCGTCCGGATCGGCGTCCCGCAAAGCGCCGCGGGCCTCGTCACGGCCGTCGCGGTGTTCCCGTTCAACACGCTCGTCCTTCAGTTCGGAACGGCCGCGAACGCCGGCTACCAACTCGCGTGGCGTGTGTACACGCAGGTGCTTTCACCCGTCGGCAGCGGCGTCGGTCGCGGCGCGAGCATCGTGGTCGGCCAGCGCCTCGGCGAGCGCGCCGCCGCGGCCGCGGACGAGGGCGAAGCCACGGCCGAGGACGCGACCGACACCGGAGCGCCGGCGGCCACGACCGACGAGTCGGTGACGGTCGAGGAGTCGGACCTTCCCGTCGCGCGGGCCGCGACCGCGTTGGTCGTCCTCGGCGGCGCGATCGCGCTCGTGCTCGGCGGCGGAGTCGCCCTCACGGCCGGGTCGATCGCGCGCCTGCTCGCCGAGGACCCGGCGGTCGCCGCGGCCGCGACCCCGTTCGTCACGGTGCTCGGGCTGTCGGGCGTGCTCGGTATCACCAACGTGGTCGCGTCGGCGTCGCTCGACGCCGCCGGGGAGACGCGCGTTCCGCTTGCCTCGCGGGTGGTCGGGATGTTCGGCGGGTACGTCGGGGTTTCGTGGGGACTGTACGAGCTGGCCGGCTGGGGAATCGAGGCCGCCTACGCCGGCCAGTTCGCCTGCTACGTCCTCATGCTCGCGGTGACCGCGTGGGGGCTCGTCCGGACCGACTGGGTTGCCCGGGCGACGGCCATGCTCGACGAGCGGGGGAGCGTCGGCGCTGACGGATGACGGAGGACGAAGGGACGGAAAACCGCACGGGCCGGGAGCGGTGGTGAATCGATGCGGGAGCGGGGTCTACCGGCGCGAGTACCGGACGAGTTCGCGGCCGAGGAAGCCGGCCGCGACGCCGGCGGCGAAGGTGCGCGCGAGTTCGCCGCGACGCCGCGCGGCGTACTCCTCGGGGAAGTAGTCCGTCATGAGGTCGAACATGCGGTCGCCGACCTCGTGGCGCACGAGCTGCCCTCGCTCGCCGGCTCGGTCCCGCGCCTCGCTGCGGACCTTCTCGGCGTACTCGCTGTAGTCGTCGCTTCGGGGGGTTTTGATCTTCAGGTCCATACACAGAGGAGGTGTTCTGTGGATATAACCGTTCCTCAGCCCCGTGTGACCACGTGTCTCTGGCCAAAACTCTTCAAAAGCCGATCGTGCGTACTATCCGGACCGATCTACCGCTCGTCGATCGGGGTCCACTCGGCGTCCGTCTCGCCGACGTAGCGGGCGCGCGGCCGGATCAGCCGGTTGTCCTCGAACTGCTCCATCACGTGCGCGGCCCAGCCGCCGACGCGCGAGACGGCGAAGATGGGCGTGTAGATGTCGATCGGGATCCCCATCTGGTAGTACGTCGTCGCCGAGTAGAAGTCGACGTTCGGCGCGAGCCCCTTCTCCTCGGCCATGAATTCCTCGATGGCGACGCTCATCTCGTACCACTTCCGGTCGCCCGAGGCCTCCCCGAGTTCCTCCGAGCGGTCGCCGAGGATCTTCGCGCGCGGGTCCTTCACGTTGTAGACGCGGTGGCCGAAGCCGGCGACGCGTCGCCCCTCGTCGAGCGCCCGCTTCACCCACTCGACGGGGTCCTCGTCGGCCTCGTCGACCTCCTGAAGCATCCGCATCACGTTGGCGTTGGCGCCGCCGTGGAGGCTCCCCGAGAGCGTGCCGACCGCGGAGGTGATCGCCGAATGCATGTCCGCGAGCGTCGAGGCGGTGACCGTCGCCGAGAAGGTGGAGGCGTTGAGGCCGTGGTCCGCGTGGAGCACGAGCGCCTGGTCGAACACGTCGGCGGTGACCTCGTCGGGCACCTCGTCGTTGAGCATGTACAGGAAGTTCTCGGCGTGGCCCAGGTCCGCTCGCGGCTCGACGGGGTCCTCGCCGTCGCGGACGCGCGCGAACGCCGCCAGCGCCGTCGGCAGCTTCGCCGTGATCCGGCGCGCCTTGCGGACGTTCGCCTCGGGATCGGTCGGGTCGGCGTCGGTGTCGGGGTCGGCCGCCGACAGCGCCGAGGCCGCCGTGCGCATCGCCGCCATCGGCTCCTCGTCCGCCTCCGCGAGTCGCGTGACCGTCTCGAGCGTGTCGTCGTCGAGGGCCCGCTCGGCGCTCATCGCGTCCGCGAACGTGGACAGCTCCGCCTCCGTCGGGAGTTCGCCGTTCCACAGGAGATACAGCGTCTCCTCGTAGGAGGCGTGCTCGGCGAGGTCCTCGATGGCGTGGCCGCGGTAGACGAGTTTGCCCTCGTCGCCGTCGATGAAGCTGAGGTCGGACTCGGCGACGAGGACGCCCTCCAGTCCCCGCTTGAGTTCGTCGGACATACCTCGAGATTCCGAGGGGCGGCCGAAAAGCGTTATCTTTCGGGAAGAACCCACACGGGTCGCCGGCCACGCTCCGGCGGGGACGCCTCACTCGCTCAGCGAGTCGTCCCCCGGTGTGACGCCCCAGGCGCCCCCGTCGCCGCCGCCGCCCGTCTTGAACGTCCCCCGCGCGTCGGCGACGTGGGTGCCGTCGACGTCCTCGATGGTCACCTCCGCGGTGGCGACGCTGCCGCCGTCGCGGACGACGGTCGCCTCCGCCCGCAGGTCGGTCGTCGCCGGCGCGAGGTAGTCCATCCGCATGTCCACCGTCGGCGTCGGCTTGTGGTGCAACGAGATGACCGCCGCGCCCGCGGCCGTGTCCGCGAGCGCGTACGTGACGCCGCCGTGGGCGATCCGTCGCCCCGGCACCGACGACAGCTCGTCTCGCATAGGGAGTTCGACGACCGCGCGACCGTCCGCGGCCTCCACCACGTCGAGTCCGAGGTGGTCGGCGAACGGCATCCCGTTGAGCAGGTCGGCGACGCTCATCGCTCCCCCCGCTCGGCGTGCCCCGAGAAGTCGTGCATACGCTTCAGGTCGGCGCCGGGGAGGAAAAACGGACCGAACCGACGCCCGACGGGTCGTCCCTCGCCGCTCGCCGCTTCCGGTATGCCTGACCCCTTCCGCCGTGTCCGACCGCTCGCCGCTTCCGCCGTTCAGTCCGCCGCGATCCCGCAGCCGTGTTCGTAGTCGATCCCCTCGATCGAGTCGATGGGATCGTCGCCGCACACCGGGCAGTCGGGGTTTCGCCGGTACGGCACCGTCTCGAACGTCATGTCCATCGCGTCGTAGAACAGGAGCCGGCCGTCGAGCACCTCGCCCGCATCGAGCAGGAGCTTCACGGCCTCGGTCGCCTGCACGCAGCCGACGGTCCCGGGGAGCACGCCCAGCACGCCCGTACTCGCGCAGTCGGGGATCTCGCCCGGCTCGGGCGCCTCGGGGAACAGACAGCGGTAGCAGGGACCCTCGGGCAGCAGCGTGGTCGCCTGTCCCTCGAACTTGTAGATGGAGCCGTGGGCGACCGGCGTGTCGGTCAGGCGCGCCACGTCGTTGACGAGATAGCGCGTGCCGAAGTTGTCCGAGGCGTCGACGACGACGTCGTAGTCGGCGATCAGTTCCTCCGCGTTGCCGGGCTCCAGCCACGTCTCGTGGGGATCCACGTCCACGTCCGGGTTGAGGTCGCGGACGTACTCGGCGGCCGACTCGGCCTTCGGGCGCCCCACGTCCGCGTCCGCGTGGACGATCTGTCGCTGGAGGTTCGACCGCTCCACCTCGTCGTCGTCGACGATACCGATGCGGCCGACCCCCGCGGCCGCGAGGTACTGGACGACCGGCGAGCCGAGTCCGCCGGCGCCGACGACGAGCGCCGAACCCTCCAGCAGCGCCTGCTGGCCCGACGGGCCGACCTCGTCGAGGATGATGTGCCGCGAGTAGCGGTCGAGTTGGGTGGAGTCGAGCGCGAGTCCCGTCATGCTCGACCGTCGTTTCCGTACGGACATAAGCACCCTGCCGGCGGCGAGGCGGTCGGTGGACTGTGCGGCTCCGACCGTCGGTGATGCGGTTCGGGAGTCGCGTTCCGCCCGTCGTCATCGATCGCCGACGGCGCCCCGGACGAGCGTGGCCTCCGCTCGCCGGATGTGCTCTGCGGCCGTACTCGGGGCGCAGTCGAGGCGCTCGGCCACGTCGGCCACCGTCGCACCCCGCGGCTCCTCGTAGTAGCCGGCGGCGACGGCGGCGGCGACGACCTCGCGCTGGCGATCGGTGAGTCCCGCGCCGGGGTCGACCGCCGCGCCGGCCCCGCTGTGAACCCGACGGACCGACACGGCCACGCCGTCGGGCGTCCGATCGATCGCGCGTCCGAGTGCGTCGCCGGTGCCGACGACCGAGAAGCGCATCGAGCCGTCGGTGTCGTAGACGACGGGCGGGACGACCACGACGTTCTCGTCCGCGAACGCCTCGACGAGTCCGCGGTCGCGGTCGGTGAGACGCTCGCGGACGTACAGGTAGAAGCCGTCGACGGTGGACTCGGCGGACGGTTCGACGACCTCCGCCGTGTCGACGCCCTCCAGCGCGGGGAGGAACGGCTCGGGCGGCCCGTCGATGTGGAACAGCAGGACGTTCGTCTCGCCGATCCGCGGGTTCCACTGGAGCAACCGCGTCGGGCCGAACGCCGGACGCTCGGCGACGAACGCGTGCATCGGATGCCTCGACGCCTCGTCGGGGTCGAGCCGGAGAGCGAGCGTCTTCATGCCCGAACGGGTCTCCCGCCCGACGTATAAACGATCCCAGATATACGGGAGAACAGTCAGCGTCCGTCCGGACCGATCGTCGGACACGACCGGCGACCCGTCGCGCCCCTCGTGGCGGCCACCGGCCACCCCCGCATCCATGAGCACACAGACGCCAACGGAACGACCCGAAAGCGACGACCGGATCGCGCTACCCGACGAGCTCGCGGAGCTGCTTGGCGATCGCGTGATCGGTCGCGAGGAGCACCTGAACGCGCCGGGGTACGTGATCCGCCCGGACGCAGTACAGGACGTCCTCTCGACGCTGAAGCACGAGGCGGGATACGACCACCTGTCGTGTGTCACCGCCCAGGAGTACGAGGACCGCTACGAGTCCATCTACCACCTGAAGAAGTTCGACGACCCGACCCAGGAGGTCAG
>Ga0207733_100322_pt1 | contig 37176 bp, 32 predicted proteins | sample A23P3SouthBayCA_FD_187735 | JGI IMG/M metagenome (GOLD analysis project Ga0207733, IMG submission 187735) | Aerobic enrichment media microbial communities from Eden Landing Ponds, California, USA - A23 P3 (SPAdes) | ecosystem: Environmental > Aquatic > Marine > Unclassified | place: Emeryville... | reverse complement strand
GGACAACAACCGCCTGCTGGACTACGTCCCGAACCTGCCCATCGGCAAGGCCTTCTCCGTGATGGACCAGATCATCGCCGAGACGGTCAAGGGCATCTCCGAGACTATCACCCAGCCCTCGCTCATCAACCTGGACTACGCCGACATGACCGCCATCATGAACCAGGGCGGCGTCGCCGTGATGCTCGTCGGCGAGACCCAGGACAAGAACAAGACCGAGGAGGTCGTAAAGGACGCGATGAACCACCCGCTGCTGGACGTCGACTACCGCGGCGCCACCGGCGGGCTGGTCCACATCACCGGCGGCCCGGACCTCTCGCTCAAAGAGTCCGAGGGTATCGCCCAGAACATCACCGAGCGCCTGGACGCCAGCGCCAACGTCATCTGGGGCGCGCGCATCCAGGAGGAGTACAAGGGCAAGGTCCGCGTCATGGCTATCATGACCGGCGTCAAGAGCGCGCAGGTGCTCGGCGCCACCACCCAGAAGCAGGCCAACCAGTCCCGGCAGGCGTTGTCCGATGTCGACGACGGCTCCTTCGACGCCAGCCAGAACCTCGACGACGAGTTCGCCGCCGACCAGAGCTCCCGCGGCGGGAGCGACCACGGCTACGGTCACACTGACGGCGGTCGCGATAACCTCGAGAAGAACAACGGTCTCGACGTCATTCGGCCCGACTGACTCGGTCGTCGCTGCCCGTCCGACACGGCCTGGAGACCCCTCGTCGGACGTTACTTTCCTTTCGTTTTCGCGCCGCGAGCGGTCGCGCTCTCGTGTCGGTCAGCGCCGACCGCCGCGGGATCGCTACGTCGCTCCGGTCTCACGGGATCGCTACGTCGCCCCAGTCTCGTCGGATCCGACGACCGCGTCGCCGTCGTCGTCGTTCAGGACACGGAGTGTGTTGGCGCCGCCGACATCGTCGACGTACCTTACCACGCGGCCGCCGTCGTCACTGGTGACGTAGACGAGTTCGGGCGTGCTGTCACCGTCGACGTCGGCGGCAGTCAGCGGCGCTTTCGCCGCCTCGTCGGCCTCAACGGTCAGGGCGATGGTCTCGGTTCCGCCGCCGCTCGCTTCGCGAGATATCACGAGGTCGTTGCTCCCGTCGGCGACGACGACCGCGGGAGTACCGTCACCGTCGAGGTCGGCGAGCGTGCCGGCGCCGACCCCGTTGTTCGATCCGGCCTGCGCGTTCGCCACGACTTCGACATCGGTCCCACCGGTTCCGTCGGGGTCCACGTACCGTACTTGCTGGCTGGCGTCGGCGAAGACGAGTTCGTCTGTCCCATCGGCGTCGATGTCGCCGATCCCGAGGACTGCCTGGACGCCGTCGCCCGGCGCCGCGACCTGGACCGGCGAGCCGCCGGGTGCCGCGCGGTACAGTCGGTCGTGATTCTCGTTGACGAAGAAAACCGACGCGGGACTGCCGTCCCACGATCCCGTGGCGAGACGGGTCTTGCTCGTCTCGATGGAGCCGGGGATGTCGGTGCTCTGGGCGACCGTCGTCACGTCGCCGCTCGCGTCGGCGACCGCAACGGTCCCACCAGTGTCGACGAACGGAACGTCGCGGTCGCCGTCCCCGGTGATATCGGTCGTCGCGCTACCGGTGGCCGCGACGGCACCGGTGTTCGCGACGACGCCGACATCTCCGCCGTCGCCCTCGATGGCGAGAATGCCGCTCGCGTTCGTGGTGAACACGTCGCCGGCGAGGGAGTCGAGCGCGTCGGAACCGCCCGACGAGAGACCACCGGACGCGCTGTTCGCACGCTCCGGGACGTCCAGTTCGGCGATAGTGTACGACGCCTCGCTGTCCGGATCGAACCAGACGACTGTGACGGTGTCACGGGTCGGGGCGACGGTCACCGACTGACCCGCAGCAAGGTCGCGGCCGACCAGCGCGTCGGCGTCGGCCACGCCGCGGAGACGGATCCGGTCACCGTCGAGGACCGCGCCCTGGTCGTGGACGAGCGCGGTCGCGTCGGCGGGCGCGGGCTCGAGGTCCAGTGACACCGACGGGGCCGGCGAGGACTCGTCGCCGAGCCCGAGAAAGAGCGACCCTGCGACCGCCGCGAGGACGACGGCGACCGCGATCAACAGGACCGCACCGACGACCGGCGAGAGACCGCGCTCTGCGAACGAACCGGGCGCTCCCGCTCCGGAGCGCCCGCACGAAAGACCCGTTCGCGAGCGACGACTTGTCACGGTCGCTACTCTAGGAAATGGTTCTGATACATTTTCTGCCACGTTTCAGACTCTGATAATTGGGGCGGCCAGCGACCGGCGCCTGCACGGTCCGGCCGCCACGACGGGGACGGCGTTCCCGGTCGCCGTCGGGGTCCGATTCAGACCGCGAGCGCGTCGAGCAGGTCGCACTTCCGGCAGAATTCGCGCGCAGTGGGCGCGCCACAGCGGTCGCACTCGCCGTAGTCCGCGCCCTCGGGCCCGCCGACCGCTGCCGCCGCGAGCGCAGCGAGTTTCTCGTACCCCGCGAGGATCGAGTGACGGGTCCCGGGGTGGTTCTCTTCCATGCCGAGCAGGAGTTCCTGGATCTCGCCTCGATACGCTTCCTCGGCGTGCGGACACTCCGTGATGTGGGCGGGCAGGTCCGCGAGGTGAGCGTAGAGGGCGACTTCCTTCTCGGGCACGTCCCGGAGCGGTTTGGCGCGGGGGACGTGGTGGTCCTGCGTGCGCCGTGCGCGGTCGGTCGGCGCGTCGCCGGTCGCCTCGAAGGGGCCCAGCGAGGCGTCGTAGTGGTTGGCCATCTGCGCGATGTCGCCCTCGAAGAAGTTCATCAGCGCGGTCTGGGCCTCGTCGTCCAGGTTGTGCCCGGTCAGGAGTTTGTCGGCGCCCAGTTTCTCGGCGTAGCGTTCGAGGACGTCCCGGCGGAAGACGCCGCAGTACGCGCAGGCGGCCATCCCCTCGGGGTCGTCTTCGACGACGTCGTCCATCCGGACGCCGAACTCCTCGGCGTACGAGACGACCTCGTGGCGCAGGTCTAGGTCCGCGGCGAGTTCGCGGCAGGCGTCGATGCTCTCGTCACGGTAGCCCTCGATGCCCTCGTGGATCGAGAGCGCGACGAGTTCGATCCGCGGGTCCGCGGCGAAGGTGTCGTGGAGGATCTGGGTCAGGACGACCGAGTCTTTCCCGCCGGAGAGGCCGACCACCCAGGTCTCTGGGGCGTCCGGCGTGGCGCCGTCGGCCACGAGGGCGTCGTCGCGGATCCGGCTGCGGACACGCTTTCGCACCGAACGACAGAAGTGCGCATCACAGAGGTGCAGCCCCGAGTAAGCGGCGTGCATGACCGCGGGCTCGCCGCACTTGTCGCAGTCCATCGCTCTTTCCTATCGGGGCGAACGGGGTGAGCGTTTCGTTCCCCGCTCAGGTGTTGTCGGTGGTCCCGAGAGGCATCTGGTCACCAGTCTCGTCCGTGGCGCGCGGGACGGTGACGATGACGGACGTGCCGTTGTCGACGGTGACGCCGATGTCGCCCTCGATGCGGTCGACGAGCCAGTTGACCAGCCAGAGGCCGAGCCCCCGGCCGTGTTCGGTCGGCGTCTCGACGAACGGCTCGGTGAGCACGCGCTGTTCGATCCCCGGGAGGCCGGGGCCGTCGTCACCGACCGCGATCCGGACACGGTCCTCGGTCACGTCGGAACCGTCGTCGGTGTCGACAGCGCTCGCGACGAGGGTGACCGTCGGGTCGTCGCCGTGGACCAGCGCGTTCCGAACGAGTTCGTCCAGCGCAACGACGAGCAGGTCGGCGCCACGGACCGCCACGTCCGGGGGGACCGACTCGACCCGGATGTCGGCGGTCGGGAACTCCTCGGTGAGGCCGGTCACGACCTCTTCGAAGACGGCCTCGACCGTGCGGGCAGTGGTCGCGTCGGTCGGGCTGTCGAGCGAGGACTCGATCGAGCGGGCGTGGTCGGCGAGTCCGAGCAGGGACTCGCCGCGGTGGCGGATCCGGCGGGCGTCTTCCGCGATCGAGTCGTCGTCGGCCCGCCTGGCGATACGGTCGGCGTTGCCGACGACGACGGTCATCGCGTTGCGGAGGTTGTGCCGGAGGACGCGGTTGAGGACCGTCACCTCGGTCCGGCGGCGCGCGAGCGTCTCGCTGAGTTCGTTGAATCCGTCCTCGAGTTCGTCCCACTCGGTCGCGCCCGGTAAGGAGACGGTCGCCCCGTAGTCGCCCTCGACCAGCGATCCGAACCCGCCGTGCAGGCGCTCGAAGTTACCGACGTACTCGCGGTAGAGCCAGACGCCGAAGACGGCGACCGAGACGAGGACGAACACGATCGCCGCGACCTGCATCAGCGTGACCGGCCAGAGACGAGCGTCGAGCGCGTCCTGCGTCTCGACCGCCGAGACGGTCCAGTCGGTGCCGGCAACCGTCGCGTTCGCGACGAGCGCGCCACTGGCGTTGGTCGGCCCGGCCGCGTGGACGACGGACTCGTTGGCGAGGATCTGGATCCCGCGCGTGTCCGTCGCGCTCGCCCCTGCGACCGAGACGACGTCGCCTTCCTGCAGGTGGAACGCGGCGTTGAACGTCCCGACCACGCCGGTAGTCCCGTAGATCGGCGTGCTGATCGTCACGATCCGGTTGCCGCTGTCGGCCTCGACCGGGTCGCTGACGTGCGTGTTTCCGTCCAGCGCCTCGCGGACGTAGCGCCGGTGGCGAAACGACTGTCCGACGAGTTCCGACTCCGTCTCCCTGGAGAGCCCCTCCGAGTAGATCTCGGTCATCGTCCCGTTGGCATCGACGACCGACGCGCCGCTGAACGCCGTTTGTCGGACGAACGTCGAGAGCGACCCGCGCTGTGTGATCGTCCCGTGGGCTTCGAGTTCCGGTTGTTGGGCCCACAGGCGGACCACGTCGGACTTCTCGGCGAGCAGCGTTTCGAGTTGGGTCGCCACGCCATCGCTCGTCTGCTGGAGCCCGGCCCGCTCCTGGTCTGTGACTGCCTCGCGGTACAGCGAGAACCCGACCAGCGACGTCGCTGAGAGCACGACCGCAGTGACCAGCAACGCGAGCGCCAGCCGACTCCGCAGACGCATCGGTCGATATTTAGCAAGTGCCTTCTTAAATCTGCGCACGCGATTACGCGCGCTGAAATCCCTCCTGTCGTCTCATCACAACGATCCGCGGGTTCGGGCTGTCCCGCGCGCTCGTGACGCTGAGAAACCGTTTTCACCGTCGCCCGGATAGGAGGGGACGATGAGCGACCTGCCCCGCGACGAGGCCGTCGAGCGCGTCGAGGAGATCGTCGCGACCGTCGAGGACGAGCGCATGCCCGTGCCAGTCCGCGAACTGTGGGTCTCCGGCGACGCCGCGCTCGGGCTCGACCCCGTCGAGCGCCTCGACGTCTACCTCACCAAGGACATCCTGTTGGGCGACGACGAGCACGACGGTGCCGTGGACGGCGACCCCGAGGTCCCGGACCTCGGGGTGGAAGGGATCGGCGACACCGTCCGCGCCGACTGGGCCGCCGAGTACCCCGAGTACGTCCGCGCCAACGCCAACGGCTACGCCGCCCCCGAGCAGTGCCTCGCCGCCCACCTCCTCGATGGGGACGGACCGGTCCACCTCGAAGTCTGTAATGCCTCCTTCGACGACAACGTCACCCAGCGGCTCGAAGGCGCGCTGGCACGGGAGACCTACGAGAACGTCCTCGACCCGCGCGGGGCCTGTCTCTGGGTGGACGGCCGACGCAGCGAAGACGCCTTCCAGAAGCTCCGCAACGGCGAGTTCGTCTTCCCCACGCTCGCCGACTCGCTGGAGATGCTCGGCGCCGACCCCGAGGAGGCCGCGACGGCCGCCGACGCCGTCCGGACCGCCCGCGCCGACGCCGAGGGCGCGAGCGTCCGCGGCGATGTTGTCTAGCCACTTTTTACGCGAGGGGATTTCCTCGCTCGCTACGCTCGCTGCGGGAACCCCCCGCGCAAAAACTTGGGGAAAAACTGCCGGACGTCTCGGTCGCGACGCTCCCTCGCGTCCGGTGAAACCGCGTCTCGCTTCGCTCGACGCGGTATACGCTGCGCTCTGTTCTTCAACACCCTCGATGTTGAGGTCGGTCGCCCAAGCCCGTCGCGGTCCACGTCGGAGGGGATGGCTATCGCAGGCGACATCACCGAGGAGGTCGGGGGCACACCGCTCGTCTGGCTGGATTCGTTCGCCGACAACCTCGCCGGCAAGGTCGAGTCGTTCAACCCCGCGGGCTCGGTCAAAGACTGCACCGGCGCCGGGTTCATCCCCGAGGTCCTGCGCACCGAACTGATCGACGAGGTCCGGCCAGTCGACCACGAGCGGGCGGTCGAGACGACGCGCCGCCTCGCGAGCGAAGAAGGGATCCTCACGGGCGTCTCCGCCGGCGACGCGCTCGCCGCCGCGTCCGACGTGGCCCGCGAGCGCCCCGACGACCTCGTCGTCGTCGTTCTCTCCGACACCGGCGAGCGCTACCTCTCGACGGACCTCTTCGAAGCGCCTGCGGTCGAGTACTGGGAGTCCACGGAGCCCACTCCGGCCGACGACTGATACGGATTGCTGTCGGTCTGTTCCGGATCGACCGCACGCTGTCGTGCGGTCGTACCGGTAAATCGCTACAGCAATCCGTATGAGCGACGCGTCTCCCGGCGTTCGAGACAGGCGCGTGAACTCGGGATGCGAATCGACCCGTCGACGTTTCAGGACACAAGACACTTACACGGACCTGTCAACGGGTCAGTATGGATGCGGTCGGACGACGGGGCGTCCTCGCGATGCTGGGGAGCGCGGCCGTGGCGGGCTGTCCGGGTATGCTCTCGTCGGACGAGCCGGACGAACTGACGTGGACGGTCGAGGAGGGATCGGCGACGGTCACGCCCCGGTCCACCGAGTCGCAGTCGGATGGCTGGCCGATGGCCGACTACGACGCCGCGGCGACAGCAACCGCGCCCGCCGGCCACGCACCGTCGTCGTTTCCGCTGGAGGAGCAGTGGTCCCACGCGCCCCATCTCCCGGAAACGCCGGTCGTTGCCGATGGGAACGTTGTAGTGCCGGTTTCGGGCGGCAGTCTGGTTGCACTCGACGCCACTTCCGGCGACGAACAGTGGCAGGCGACGCGCGGTAACTACGCTGGAGCGGCCCCAGCAATCGCTGACGGCACGGGTGTCGTGCGGAGTTATCCCTCGACTGGCCCACACCTCGACGCGATCGATCTCACAGATGGATCGTCGCGGTGGCGAGTAGAGACCGTCGAGGGGTCCGGAGAGAAGCCGGGGCTGGTCGTCGCCGGCCGGACGGTGTACGACGCGCGCGGACCGACGCTGACCGTGCGGGACCTCGTGACGGGTGAACGTTGCACGCGACTCAGGCTCTCGGGCGCAGCCGTGGGTATCACAGGGTTCGCCGTCGCCGACGGAACGGTCTATCTCACGACCAGAGAAGCGGTCGAGGACGAGGTGCGCCCCTGGCGCCTCGTCGCCTTCGACCCGCAGCGAGGCGTGGTCGACTGGACGTACCAGGACGCCGGAATCAACGACGTCACCGTCGTCGACGGGACCGCTTACGTCGATGCGGGCTATCGACTGCAGGCGCTCGCGACCGACACCGGCGACGAGGTCTGGAACGTCGACACCGACAACTACATTCACTCCACGGGGGCGGCTGCCGACCGCCTCCTCGTCGCCGACAGGGGAGGCGTAACCGCGCTTGCGACCGACGGCGGCGAGGAGCAGTGGCGCCGGACTGACGTGGGAACGAACGCAGTGATTCGCGCCGGCGAGACGGTCTTCGCCGTCGGGGCCACGGAGTGGGAACTGCACGCGCTGGACGCCGACGACGGCGCGACGCGCTGGCGCGAGAACCTCATCTGGCGGGCGACGGGCGCCGCCGTCGCAGGTGACACGCTGTTCGTCGCGAACGACGAGGGCGAGGTCTACGCCTACGCCTGACTCGTCCCCTGGCGGCCACACTCGCGCGCGGCGGCGCAGTGGCCGGTCGGCTGGGCGGGCGCGCGCCCCGCTGGATCGCCGACGGGCTGACGCGTAGGCCCGAGCCTCGGCGTTGCGTCGCGTGGCTGTTGCCGAAGTTCCGCGTCTCCTGTCGGGTTCGCCGTCGGCGCCGCCGTCGCTGCAGTCGTGTGAGCCCGCGGAGAGTCCCACACCGCCGCGCCCCGCTTCGATACCACTTTGACGGCCGGCCCCTACCCGTTACACATGCTCAAGATCGGCGCACACACCTCCATCGCGGGCGGTGTCCCCAACGCGGTCGACGAACAGAGAGACATCGGCGGGAACTGCGGTCAGATCTTCTCGCACTCCCCGCAGGTCTGGCAGGACCCCAACATCGGTGACGACGAGGCCGCGGCGTTTCACGACCTCGTCGACGAGCACGACCTGGGCCCGTGGGTCATCCATTCCTCGTACCTGGTCAACCTCTGTACCCCCAAAGACGACCTGCACGAGAAGTCCGTCGATTCGATGCAAAAAGAGGTCGACGCCGCCGACACACTCGGCATCGAGTACGTCAACGTCCACCTCGGTGCCCACACTGGCGCCGGCGTCGAGGGTGGCCTCGACAACGCCGCGAGCGCGCTCGACGAACTCGACATCCCCGAGGGCGTGACCGTCCTCGTCGAGTCCGACGCGGGCTCGGGTACCAAACTCGGCGGCGACTTCGAGCATCTCGCCGCCGTCATCGACCGCTCCGACCAAGACCTCGATATCTGTCTCGACACCGCCCACACGTTCGCCGCGGGCTACGACCTCTCGACGCCCGAAGGGGTCGACGAGACTATCGCCGAGTTCGACGAGGTCGTCGGGCTGGAGCATCTCGAGTGTGTCCACCTCAACGACTCGAAACACGAGTGTGGCACGAACAAGGACGAACACGCCCACATCGGCGAGGGACTCATCGGCGAGGACGGCATGCGCGCGTTCGTCAACCACGAGGCCCTCCGCGACGTGCCGCTCGTGCTCGAAACCCCCACCGAGGACGGCAAGAGCTTCGCCTGGAACGTAGAGCGCGTTCGAGAGTTGCGGGACGAATAGACTCCCGACCGACCACCTGCGGTGGCGCGCGCTGTCGCGCGCTTTTATGCGCGCGACGGACCTGTGCGAGGTCTTCGCGAGCGGTGCGTGGTTCGAGCGGCGCGAGAACCACGGAAGCGAACGGCGAAGCCGTGAGCGTTGCGAGCGAAGGCTCGTCAGAGCTTGCTCTGACGGTGGATGAGTAGCGCAACGAGCGTAGCGAGTGAGCAACGCAATCGGCTGGGGTGGCTCGTGGCCGTCTGCGGCCGCGGTGCGGGGCGGTGCGGTCGCGGTGTCGTGCGGTCCTGGTGGACTGAACGGGCGAGACACGCGAGGCTCGACCCAAGGGAGAGCCTCGGAGTCGAACGGGGAACGTAGTGACCCGTGAGACGCGCTCGCGTTCAGTTCAGTCGCCTGAGCGGGCACTATTCTCGCGGGCCGTGCGGAGAGCGAGAATATCCCGCGCAGCGACCGCGAATGCGAGACTCGAACGGAGTGAGAGTCTCGACGGTGAACGGCGACCGGAGGGAGCCGTGAGCGAGCGGGTCGAGGGCGTTCACCGCTCAGGATCAGATGCGGTCGCGACTGGATCGACTGCGGTCGCGATTTCTAGGAGTGGGTCGGCCGGAGGTGTTCGATCCCGATGCGCGCTCGACTGGAAACAGAGGCCACCACACCCACTACTGACGCCGTGTCCGTCACTCACATCACGCGACCCACAGTCACGAAGAACGGGACGACCTCGCGGCGCTCGTACTCGCGGTCGCCCATCTGGGCGACGACGTCGCGGCCCATCTCGCGCCAGGCCTCGCGGAGGCGTTCGTACTCGTTGGGCGTGGTCTCGCCCGCGAGCATCGTCTCGCGGTCGCTGGCCAGCCCCTCCCCCGTGGCCTTCTTCCGGGCGTCCTCGACGTCTAACTCGGAGTAGGGCGGCGCGACGACGCGTTCGTGGTCGTACCGCGTCGTCGAGACCACTTCGATGCCGGCCTCTTCGAACAGGTCGCGGGCGTCCGCGCCCAGCGTCACGTCGGTGTCGATACCCTCCAGAAAGCGCCGGCGCGCCCGCCTGGCAAGCGACCCTTCCGCGTCGACCGTCGACTCGACCGTGACCGCGGCGTTGTTTGGCTCGACCGCCGCGACTAGATCCGAGGAGACGCGAGCGAACTCGCTGACCGCCGCGGCGGGGTCGGGCAGGTTGATCAGCAGCGCCTGACAGACCACGAGGTCGAACACGTCCGTCCGGAAGGGCAGCCGCGTCGCGTCGGCGCCCACGACCGGGACGTGCTCGCCGGCGACTTCGAGAAGGGACGGATCGGCGTCGGCGCCGACGACCTCGCCGTCGGTCTCGCTCGCGAGGATGCGAGTGAGCTCGCCCGTCCCGCAGCCCACGTCGAGGACCCGGTCTCTGCTCGCGAGGTCGAGGTCGACGAGGGCGTCCCTGGAGTCCGCCCACATGCCCTGTCGCGTCGTCTCCAGGTACTCCGCGCTGAACTCACGCACTACCTCCCGTTGGCCTGCCGGCGCTCAAATGTCCGTTGGTTCGCTACCCGTGACTGTCCCTGGAGACACCGACACAACCGCGACCGCACTCGATCCTGGGCAGTGAACGCCCTCGACCCGCTCGCTAGCCGCCATCGGATCCGCTCTCGACCGCGCGCACTGAAAGCCCTCGGCCCGCTCGCGGGATCTGTGCGAGATATTCTCGCTCCCTTCGGTCGCTCGAATAGCGCCCGCGCAGATCCCGCCACCGGCCCTCGCCCTTTCAGTCCACCAGGGACCGCCCCACACAGCACCGCACCGCAGCCGCGGACGGCCACACGCCTCCCCAGCCGATTGCGTTGCTCACTCCGTTGCGCTACTCATCCCTCGTACGTTGCTGTCGCGCGATGAAACGCGCGACAGCGCGCGCCACCGCACCCGCACCGCCACCACGTCGGCACGCCCCTCACAACATCGCACCGCGACCGGTCAAAAGCGAACCCGCCGCCGGCACTCAGGTCGGATCCTCGCCGTCGCGAACCCACGAGTCGGCCTCGTACTTCTCGCTGGCGAGTGACCTGGCACGGGTGAGTTCTTCCTCCGACCAGATTCCCTCGTGGGAATTTCCGAATTCGGACAGTGCGGTTTCGAGCGCGTCGACGACTGTCTCGCGGTTGGCGTCGGCCTGGTCGCGGACGGCAGTAACTCGGTCGTCGAACTCAGAGGGTGCCGTCTCGGGGTCGGCGAAACAGGCGAGGTGGCGCTCGGTCTCGCGAGCGAACGTGAGCGAGCCGTGCTGTACGACCGCGTCACGCTGGCGGTACTGAGCGTTTCCCGAGAGCTTCCGGCCGTCGCTCGCGACCACGTCGTGAGCCGGATGGAGCGCTCGAAGGTAACACGCCGGCTGGTGGAGCGCCGGCCGCTCCACCTCGGCGAAGCTCGCCTCGACGCCGATACCTTCGAGGGCATCGAACAACGGCTCGCAGAGTAGCTCGTAGGATTCGAGCAGGTCACCGGGGAGTTCGTCTGCGGGCGCGACGATCGAGTAAGAGATGTCGCTCCAGTGGTCGTGATAGATTGCGCCGCCGCCGGTCGGCCGGCGAGTGACGGTGATCCCCTCGCGCTCGCAGTACGCCCAGTCGACGGTGGCGGGGTCCTGGTGGTACCCGAGCGAGAGCGTGCTGGGTTCCCAGCGATAGACGCGGAGCGTCCGGACGCCGTCCTCGGCGGCCGACCGGGCGGCCACCTCGTCGAGCGCCATGTTGAGTGAGCCCGGCCGGGCTTCTTCGCGGACCAGCCGCCACTCCCGGTCGGCGAGAGTCATACGGGGCGTTAGGTCGGGCGGCGAATCAAGCTGACGCTGTCGGCCCGGATCGGCGATTCACACCGGCTCGCCCGAGACGACCCGTTCCATCACCGAGCGCTCGGCGCGGCGTAACAGTTCGGCAGCGGTCCCGGGCGCGCAGTCGAGGCGCTCGCCCACCTCCGCGACGCTGCCCTCCCGCGGCGTCGCGTAGTAGCCAACCTCGACGGCCGCGGCGACGGCTTCGAACTGCCGGTCGGTCAGCCCCCCACCGGCGTCGAGGCGACGGGCGTCGTACTCGCCGATTTCGAGCACCTCGACGGTCATCCGCTCGGGCGTCTCGTCGACTGCGTCCTGCAGTTGGTCGGCCGGACCGACGACGGTCACTCTGACGGTGCCGTCCGCGCGGTACTCGATGGGGAGCAGGCCGACGAGGCCGGGCTGGGCGAACGCGCCGACGAAGTCCGCGGCGTACTCGGGGACCGTCTCGCGCACGTAGAGATACGCGGTGTCGTCCGGACACCGCGAGAGTTCGTAGTCGACGACGCTCTCGAGGTCCGCGAGCCCCGCTTCGTAGGCGTCGAAATCCGGGTCCGACCCCTCGACGTGAAAGAGAAACGTCGAGGGCCCGTCGGTGGCGTGGACGTACTGTAGCAGTCGCGAGCGGTCGAACCCCTCGTGGTCGACCACGTACTGGTGCATCGGATGCCGAACCGCGGGGTCCTGGTGGACCGCGACGCGGAGGTAGCGCATATCGGCGGCTGCCACTCCACAGTCTTAAACCCCAGTCACTGCTGAGGCCAAAGAGCGAATTTCCGAACGGTGCCAGTGGCCGTATGGCCGAATCGAGACAGCGACAGGTGGGCGAGCGCGGCGGGACGGACGGAGCAGGCGGCACCCGCGGAACCGAGGCTCTCGCCGAGGGCGCCACTGCGCCGGCCCTCCCCGACGACCGCGACGCGCTGCTGGCGCGCGCACTCGAACTCGTCCCCGACGACGCCGTCACCGACACCGAACAGCATCTGAACGCGCCCGCGCTGGTCGTCCGCGCCGACCGCGTGCAAGACACGCTTGCCCCGCTCAAGGCGGCGGGGCTGGACCACTGCGCCTGCGTCACCGCACAGGCCTACGACGACCGCTACGAGTCGGTCTATCACCTCCGCAGCTACGCCGACCCCACGACCGAACTGTCCGTGGTCGTCCCGCTGCCCGCGACTGACCCCGAAAGCGAGAGCGGTGCGCCCGTCTACCGGACCGCGGACTGGCACGAGCGCGAGGCCTACGACCTCGTCGGGATCAGCTACGACGACCACCCCGACCTGCGCCGAATCCTGCTGCCCGAGACCTGGCAGGGCCACCCCCTTGGTCCGGACTTCGACCAGACCCAGCCCCAGGTCGTCACGCTGCGCGAACACGCCAATCCGCTGGCGGACGACCGGCGGGACAGCGACACGGACACGATGTACCTCAACATCGGGCCACACCACCCCGCGACTCACGGCGTGCTTCACGTCGGTGTGACACTCGACGGCGAGCAGGTCGCCGACGTCGAACCCGACATCGGCTACATCCACCGCTGCGAGGAGCAGATGTGCGAGCAGGGCACCTACCGCCACCAGATCATGCCATATCCCGACCGCTGGGACTGGAGCGGCGCCGGCCTCTGCAACGAGTGGGCCTACGCCCGCGTCGCCGAGGACCTCGCCGACATCGACGTGCCCGAGTACGCGCAGGTGATCCGCACGATGTCGGCCGAACTCTCGCGGATGCTCTCGCATTTCCTCGCGGTCGGCACCTACGCGCTGGACGTCGTCGGCGAGTTCACTGCCGCGTTCATGTACGGCATTAAGGACCGCGAACGCGTCCAGTCCATCCTCGAAGACCTCACCGGCCAGCGCCTGATGTTCAACTACTTCCGGCTGGGCGGCGTCGCCTGGGACCTCCCCGAGCCCCGCGAAGACTTCTTCGAAGAAGTTCGCGCGTTCGTCGACGACCTCCCACACAAGCTCGCGGAGTATCACGACCTGCTCACCGAGAACGAAGTGTTCCAGATGCGGACCGTCGACACCGGAACGCTCCCGCCGGAGACCGCACGTGAGCACGGCGTCACCGGTCCGGTCGCGCGCGGTTCGGGCATCGACTACGACCTGCGCCGCGACGACCCGTACGGCTACTACGACGACCTCGACTGGTCGGTCGCCGTCGAGGAGGGCTGTGACAACTTCTCCAGAGTGCTCGTGCGCCTGCGCGAGGTCGAGGAGTCCGCCCGCATCGTCGAACAGTGCGTCGACCGCCTCGAGGAGTGGCCCGACGACGACCGCACGATCCAGGCGAACGTCCCGCGCACCCTGCGGCCCGACCCCGATACCGAGATCTACCGCGCTGTCGAGGGCGCCAAGGGCGAACTCGGCATCTATATCCGGTCGGACGGGACGGACAAACCGGCCCGGTTCAAGATCCGTGGGCCTTCGTTCTCGAATCTCTCGGCGCTCCCCGCAATGGCCGACGGCGAGTACGTCCCCGACCTGATCGCCACGCTCGGCAGCCTCGACACCATCATGGGCGAAGTCGACCGATAGCGAATGGTTCCGAGACCCCCCTGACTCATCTCGTGGCGCGCGCTGTGGCGCGCTCTCGTGCGCGCCGGGAAGTCGTGCGAGGGGTGAGCGAGGGGTGCGAGACTCGAACGGAGTGAGAGTCTCGCCGCGAACGGGGAACGGAGTGACCCGTGAGCGAACGAGCGAATCGGCTTGGGTGGCCTGTGGCCGTCCGCGGTGGCGTGGCTCTCAGCGGTGCGGTCAGCGGTGCTGTGCGGTCAGCAGTGGCGGAAACCGTCACGAGCGTCCGCGCCGGCGGCGCGGTTCACGCGAGCGCTCTGCGCTCGCGCCTTTTTACTCCAGCTTTTTTCACCGGGGTCGAGCGCTCGCCTTTGGCGAGCACGACGCCTCGGTGAAAAAAGGTGGTCGCGAAAGACTAAGAGGGGCACGTTGCTAAGCGCGGATGTGGATTCCCGGGTCAGTCCGCGGACGGTGGCGCTCGCGTTGCTGTGTCTGTCAGTCCTCGCGTTCGCAGCGGCCACGCTGGACACGACGACGGACCCCGACGGGGGGTTCGGCGCGGGGAATCCGGGGCAGGACGACGACCTGGGGGGCGAGCGGACGCCGGCGCCGACACCGTCGGGTGACAGCGCTGACGGCCGCGATTCGATCATCGACCTCGACTTGGACAGCGGGCCGTTGTTCAACCTCTGCGTGCAGTGGCTTCGAACGCCGCTGGCGCAACTGCTCCTGGTGGCCGGGTTAGTCGCCTTTTTCATGCTCCTGCGGTGGCTCGACGACGCGGCGACGGCGCTGGCGTTCTCGGTCCTGGTGGCGTATCCGGGACTGTTCGTCTATCTGGTACTCACGGCTTGCCGGGACGAAGAAACCGGGCAGTTGTTGGACCTCTCGGACGTGGGGCGGCCGGCACAGGAGGGCGGAGGTATCGCGGGCGGCGCGAGTTCGGTGACATCGCCGAACCTGCCGACGGTGCTGCTTTTGATCCTGGTGGCGGCGACGCTGGTCGGCGTGGCGGTGCTGGTGTTGACGAGCAGTCACGACCAGACCGAAGAGCACGAGGAAACAGTCGAGGAAGAAGAGATGGAACCGACGGCGGACGTGCGGGCGATCGGCGAGGCCGCTGGGCGGGCGGCCGACCGGATCGAGAGCGAGACCGGCGGGGAGTTCGAGAACGAGGTGTATCGCGCCTGGGCGGAGATGACCGACCAGCTCACGGTCGAGCGACCCGAGTCGAGCACGCCCGCGGAGTTCGCGACGGCGGCGGTCGAGGCGGGAATGGACGCCGAGGACGTCGACCGGCTGACGGGACTGTTCGAGGCGGTCAGATACGGCGGGCTGGAACCGACGGCCGAGCGCGAGAACGAGGCGGTCGAGACGTTGCGGCGGATCGAATCGGCCTACGCCGGTGGGGAGTCGTGATACAGCGGTCGGTCGCGGCGGTCGGGGCCGCCGTGGCGCTGGTCGGGCTCGTGGCGCTCGTCGTGCCGTCGGTGACGACGTCGCTGCCGACTGACGACACGGTAGTGACCATCCTCGCCGTCGTGCTCTTGCTAGGGGCGGTCCGGGAGATCCATCGTCGTCGACAGACCACGTTCGACTATACCGAGACGTCCGATACGGAGCTGACACTGGAACTGCCGACGCCGGGTGACGAACTCGACCGCGACCTCTCGCGGGTGACGGTGACGCGGTTCAATCAGGTCCAGCGCCAGCACATCCGCGACGAGATCCGGGCGGTGGCCGTCGAGACGATCGAGCGTCGCGAGCGCTGCTCGGAGGAAGTCGCCGAGTCGATGCTTCAAGACGGAACCTGGACGGACGACCCGTTCGCAGCATCGTTTTTCACGCGCCGTCCGCCTCGAATCACTCGACGAAAGCGCCTGCGCGAACTGTTGAGTTCCACGCCGCCGTTCAAGCGCCGCGCCGTCGCCGCCATCGAGGCGGTCCACCGACTCGCGGAGGGCGGCGATGAGTGACGAGGACACTGGGGCCGATGCGTCGAGGATGACGGCTGACGAGTCAGATGTGACGGCCGACGGGTCGGGGATAGCGGTCGACGACGGAGTGCGCGATGAGGGAGACACAGGGGACAGTCCCGACGGCGTAGACAGGGCCGTCGAGGACGTGACCAGCGCCGACGCTGCGCCCGACCCCGAGACTGCGGGTGACGCCGAGACGGACACTGTGAGCGGTGCGGGGGTTGGCGAGGAGACGGGGAGTGCGACGACGGTGCGGGAGATGCGGCTGGTGTCGACGAACCACTGGGTGGGCATCGCGGTGATAACCTTCTTGACTGCGGGGCTGGGCGTGGTGACCCGCTCGCGACCGCTCTTTCTCGCGGCCGTTGTCGGCGTGGGCTATCTCGCCTACGCGAACGCGACGGAGGCGCCAGACCCGTCGCTTGCGGTGTCACGTTCGGTCGCTGATCCCGACCCGGAACCCGGCGACCGCGTCCGCATGACGGTGCGAATCACGAACACCGGCGACGCGGTGCTGCCGGACCTGCGGGTCGTCGAACAGGTGCCCGACGCGCTGGCAGTCGTCGACGGCCCCGCCCGCACCGCCACCGCGTTGCGCCCGGGCGCGAGCGTGACGTTCGCCTACACGGTGTCGGCTCGTCGCGGCCGATTTACCTTCGAGGGTATCGAAGTCATCGCGCGCAACGTCAGCGGCAGCCGCGAGCGAGTGCTCGACCTGGCGACGGCGGAGACGACGCTGACGTGCTTGCCGCCGCTTGACGCGACGGACACCGTGCCGTTACAGGGGTTGACGTCGCCGTACACGGGGCGTGTTTCGACCGATTCCTCGGGCGAGGGCGTCGAGTTCGCGTCGCTGCGGGAGTACCAACACGGCGACGCGATCAGCCGGATCGACTGGAACCGGTACGCGCGCGACGGGGCGCTCGCGACGATGGAGTTCCGTGAGGAGCGGATGGCGACGGTAGTAGTCCTCGTCGACCTCCGCCAGGAGGCGTACCTCCAGTCCGACGAGGACGGCCCGCACGTCGTCGAACGGTCTATCGACGCGACTCGGCGGCTGTTCAACTCGCTCATCGCCAGCGGCGACCGGGTCGGCCTGGCGGCGGTCGCGCCAACGGATGTCTGGCTGGCGCCGGGTGCGGGTCCCACGCACCAGGCCGAGGCCAGGCACTTGCTCGCGACGCACCCGGCGCTGTCACCGACGCCGCCGTCCGGGCGGCTATACGTCCCCGGCTACCTCAGGACGCTGTTGAGCCGGCTGGACGACGACGCACAGGTCATCTACGTCTCGCCGGTACCGGACGTGACGAGCGCGTACGTCGCCAGGGCGCTGCACGTTCGGGACCACCCGGTGACGATACTCAGTCCGGACCCGACGCGGACTGACACGCCGGGGCGGACGCTCGCGGCCACCGAGCGGTCGAACCGGCTCGCGTCGCTGCGCCGAATCGGGGTCCGCGTCGTCGACTGGGGGTCGGCGGAACGACTCGCGGAGGCGCTCGAACGCGCTCGCAGGCGGTGGTCGGTGTGACGGGGGTCGAGATCACTCGCCGGCCGGCGAGGCGGTCGCTGCTCGTCTCGGCGGTAGCGGGGTCGGTCGCGACGACTGCGGCCGCCCTCGGGAGCTCCGCCGGAGCGATGCTGTGTCTGACCGGGACTGCGGTGCTGGTCGCTGGCGTCGCCACTGCGCGTCACGGGCTCGTTGATGGCGGTGGGCTGGTCGCTTTTCTCGGCGTCGCCTTTGCGGCGACCAGCGGCGCGACGGCCGGCCCAGTCGTGTTCGGCACAGCGGCGACCGTCGTCGCGTGGGACGCCGGCGGCAACGCCGTTTCGCTCGGCCGGCAACTGGGGAGTCGTGTCGACAGCCTGCGCGTCGAACTCCTCCACGCCGTCGCCGGCGCCGTCGTCGGGCTTACCACTGCGCTGATCGGCCTCGTGCTCTTCCGGCTCGGCCCGACGCGCCAGCCGGTCACGACGCTGTTCGTCCTGTTGCTCGCGGCCGCTCTCCTCGTGGTCGCCCTGAACCGGTAGCGCCCGCTCGCCGGGGGCGAGCCACGCCGAGGATTACTTTTATGCCGGTCATCGTCGCCAGTGCGACTATGTCGACCGCGACAGTACGCGGGACGATCAAGGGTATGGGAATCCGGGCGAATCCGGCGTTCGCGGTAGCGATCGTTTTCCTGCCGCTGGCGGCGCTGGGGTACGCGGTGACGATGGGTAGCGTCCAGACACACACCTACGTCCACGTCATGGCGGGGGTGCTCTGGACGGGCATCGACCTCTTCATGGGCGCCGTCCTCGGGCCGGTCGTCGGCGGGCTGGACGACGAGGAGAGCGCCGCCGTCTTCGAGCGACTCACGCCGAAGACGGCGTTTCTCCTCCCGACGCTCGCGACGGTGACCATCGCCGGCGGGATCACCCTCGTCCAGCGGATCGGGTACGCCCTCCCCGATGCCTGGCTCGCCGTCTTCACCGCGGTCAATCTGATCCCCGTCTTCCTCCTGCTCGGCTGGCGACTCAAGGCCTGGCGCGACTGGCGCTGGCAGGCCGCCTTTGCGATCGTCACCGTCGGCTCGCTGGCCTGGGTGGGCCTGACGGTCGACGGCCTGGGCTACGTCGAACCCACCGTCGCCGTCGCGCTCGCGCTGGTGACTGTCCTCTCGGTGCAGGGTTTCGGGTTCCTCATGCCCGGCGAGATCCGCATCTACAAGCAGATGCAGTCGGCGAACCCCGACGCGTCGGTCATCGCCGCCGTCGGGAAACAAAACGCCATGCTCGGGGGCGTCCAGGGCGTCTTTCAGCTGCTGTTGATCCTCGATATGGTCTACCTTCGGTACGCCGGCTTCCCGTCCTGGGTCCCGCTCTAGGTGAATCGGGTTCACGACGATCCTCGACCTATTCGCTCTCTGCGACCGCGACCGCAGGCGATCCCGAGCGTCGAACGCCCTCGGCCCGGTCGCTAGCTGAAACCGCAACCACACCTGATCCTGAGCGCTGAAAGCCCTCGGCCCGGTCGCGGGATCTGTGCGGGATATTCTCGCTTCCTCCGGTCGCTCGAATAGGGCCCGCGCAGATACCGCGAGCGGGCCTCGCCCTTTCAGTCCACCAGGGACCGCACTGGCATGCCCGCACAGCCCCGCACCGCAACCGCGGACGGCCACCCATCTCCCCAGCCGATTCGTTCGCTCCCGCTGGTCGCTCACTCATCCCTCGCACGGTGCTGTCGCGCGATGAAACGCGCGACAGCGCGCGCCACCTCGGTGCTCGGTGGGTCGGATATCGCCGATCGTCTCCGGATCAGTCGTCGAGTTCGGCTTTGAGTTCGGCGAGAGCGTTCAGCGCGCCCAGCGGTGTCATCGTCGCCACGTCGAGGCGCTCGACGTGGGCCGCGATCGCCGCCGCGGTCTCGGGATCGAGGCCGTCCTCTCGCTCGCCCTCGTCGCCGTCTTCGGTCCCCGCTGGCGGGGACTCGTCGGTGCCGAGCGGTCCCGTCTCGCCCGCGTCGCTCCCCGGTGTCACACTATCGCGTCCCTCGTCGTCGAGCAGTTCGCGGGCACGAGCGACCACGGGGTCAGGGACACCGGCGAGGGTTGCCACCTCGACGCCGTAGGAGGCCGCGGCCGAACCGGGCGCGATCTCGTGGTCGAAGGTGACACTTCCCCCATCCTGGGGGTCGGTCTCGGTCTCGAAGTGGAGGTTGAACGCGCCGGGCAGGTCGTCGGCGACGGCTGTCAGGTCGTGGTGGTGGGTGGCGAAGAGGGTGGTCGCGCCCACCTCGTCGTGGAGGTGTTCGGTGGCGGCCCGCGCGATTGCGAAGCCGTCGGTCGTGGAGGTGCCCCGGCCGACCTCGTCCAGGAGGACCAGCGAGTTCTCGGTGGCGCTCCCGAGGATGTCGGCGAGTTCGGTCATCTCGACCATGAACGTCGAGCGACCGCCGGCGATGTCGTCGCTGGCGCCCACTCTGGTAAAGACGCGGTCGACAACGGGCAGGCGCGCCCGTGCCGCTGGGACGAAACTCCCGGCCTGTGCGAGGATCGCAGTGAGCGCGACCTGTCGCATGTAGGTCGACTTCCCGCTCATGTTCGGCCCGGTGATCACGGCCACGAAGGAGTCTGCGTCGAAGACGGCGTCGTTGGGGACGAACCGGTTCTCGGTGCGCTCGACGACTGGGTGGCGCCCCTCGACGATATCGAAGCGGTCGGCGCCGACGGCTGGCCGGACGTAGTCGTGGGTCGCCGCTACCGTGGCGAAGGAGACGAACACGTCAAGTCTGGCGAGGCGGTCGGCCAGCGCCTGTACGCGCTCGGACTCGCTCGCCACGTCACGGCGCACCTCGCAGAACAACTCGTACTCCAGGTCGTCGGCCCGCCCCTCGGCGCTGATGATCTCGTCCTCCCGGGACTTGAGTTCGGGCGTGACAAACCGCTCGGAGTTCTTCAGGGTCTGGCGGCGCTGGTAGTCGTCGGGCACCCGGTCGAGGTTCGGGTCAGTCACCTCGATGTAGTAGCCGTGGACGGAGGTGTGGCCGACTTTCAGCGAGTCGATACCGGTCCGCTCGCGCTCGCTCGCTTCCAGGTCGTCGATCCACGCCTTGCCCTCGCGCTCGGTCTCCCGGAGCGCGGCGAGTTCGTCGTCGAACACCGGTTTGACGACGCCGCCCTCCGTGAGTTCGGCCGCGGGCTCTTCGCGGATGGCGCGGTCGATCAGGTCACGAACGTCCGCGAGGGCGTCGAGGTTCTCCCGGAGCGTGACCAGCGGTTCGCAGTCGGCGTCAGCCAGTGCGGCTTTCACCGCAGGGACGACCGCGAGCGTGTCGTGGAGCGACCGGAGGTCGCGGGCGTTCGCTCGGCCGCGAGCCACTCGCGAGACGAGGCGCTCGATGTCGTAGACCTCGGAGAGGCGGTCGTGGAGCCGTTCGCGGAGGGTGACGGCCTCGGCGAGTTCTTCCACGGCCGCGTGGCGCGCGGCGATGCGTTCCTCGTCGAGGAGCGGGCGACGGAGCCAGTCGTCGAGGCGACGGCGCCCGAGCGCGCAGGCCGTCTCGTCGAGCACTTCGACGAGGGTGAGCCCCGAGCGGCCGTGAACCGCACGGCGGTCGAACAGTTCGAGGCTCTCCAGCGCCACGCGGTCCAGCAGCATGTACTCGCGCGGGTCGTAGCGCGTGAGGTGGTTGATGTAGTCGAGACTGGCCGTTGCGGGGTCGGTCGCGGTGGCGGCGTCGCCAGCGGTCGAGGCGGCCCCGGTGTCGGCGTCGGAGCCCTCGCGTTCGATCCCGACCTCCGGTGCGCCGCCGCGGGTGTACTCGGCGTAGGCCAGGAGCGCGCCGGTCGCGCGGAGTTCGGCGTCGCTCGCCAGGTCTGAGACGCCGAAGTAGGCGTCGACGCGCTCGCGGGCGGTGTCGCGGTCGAACGCGCGGCGCTCGTAGGGCGAGACCATGCAGTCGCCGTCGAAGACGTCCGCGGGCGCCGCCGGCCCGACGATGGCTTCGGCGGGGGCGAACCGGCCGAGTTCGTCCGCGACTGCGTCGAGCCGGTCCGCGGCCGTGGCGTAGCAGTCCCCCGTCGAGACGTCGAGCAAGGCGAGGCCGTAGCCGGTGGGTCCGGCGTCCGACGTCGGTTGCGACCCGGGGTCGCCTGCCGTCTCGGCGGTCAGGCAGGCGACGTAGTTGTTGTCGGGGGTGCGCAGGAGTTCGTCCTCGGTGAGGGTGCCGGGCGTGACCACGCGGGTGACCGCGCGCTCGACGACGCCGGAAACCTGGTCGGGGTCTTCGACCTGGTCGGCGACGGCGACTCGATAGCCCGCCTCGAGCAGGCGATCGATGTAGGATTCGGCGTTGTCGATTGGGATACCGGCCATCGGGTACTCGCCGGTGGAGTCCTCGCGCTTGGTGAGGGTGATCTCACAGAGCCGGGCGACGCGCTCGGCGGCGTCACAGAAGGCCTCGTAGAAGTCCCCCACCTGGAAGAGCACGAGCGAGTCGTCGTACTCGGCACAGAGCTCGTAGTACTGGGCCATCATCGGCGTCAGGTCGTCAGTGCGGTCGGCCATCTTCGCCGGCGGCCCCAGTGCCGCGTCCATGCCAGTGAGCCTGGATCCCCGCCCCGATATACCCTCCGGAACCCGTTCACTCTCGTTTCCACCCGCTCCCAGAAACGTATCCGTTCTCGGTACCGTCGGTTCCCGGTACCGTCGGTTCCCGGTACCGGTGGTTCTCGCGAGCGTGTAGCGCGAGCGCACAGTCGGCACATGAGTCTTGGTCGTCAAGCCCCTCCCCGGAATCATGACTGAAGCGGACGCAACGAACGGGCCGGCATCACTCGCGAGCGCCGCGGAACTGGATGGGTTCGTCGCGGCTCACGAGCGAGTGCTCGTCGAGTTCTACACGGAGGGGTGCAGCGCCTGTGCGGCGATGGAACCGGTCCTGAACGGGGTCGGGAAGACGACCGACGTGGCCGTCGCGACGATGAACCCGCGTGACGACCCCGACCTCGTCGAGACGTACGACGTGCGCAGCGTGCCGAAACTCCTCCTGTTCGAGCGCGGTGAACTGGTCGCGACCCGTGAGGACGGCTTCCTCGGCGTCGACGAGGTTCGGGCGTTCCTCGATGCGTGATGCGGTCGGGGTGACGGCGGCAGTGACGCCGCTCACTCGATGTCGAGTTCGGTGACGCTGACGTCGGCGAAGACGGCCTCGGAGGTCCGGTTCCTGCTGTGGCTGCAGACGGCGAGGCCGACGACCACCTCGTCGCCGAGGTCGAGCCTGCGCTGATCGATATGGTTCCACTCCTCGCGGTCGGACGAGAGGGAACACGTCACTTCGCCGTCGACGTACTCGATGCGGTACCAGGGGAACGTTCCGGGGAGCTCCTCTATCTGGTCGCTGCCGGTAAACCCGTCCGTCGCGTCGCGCCAGGTCACCTCCGAGCCGTGGGACTCGGTGTCGCCGACGTAGCCGAAGGGGTCGCGCTCGTCGAGCCCCGCTCGAACGGTGAACCCGGCTTTGCTGTACTCGTCGACGCCGTCGAGGCTGGGGACACGCCCTTCGACGCGGACCGGCGGCTGGGCTGTCCCGTACACCAGATGGAACTCGTGGGTGTCGTTCCAGACGTTCTGCCCGTTCGCGACGACGGTCCACTCGTCGGCCTCGGCGTCGTAGTCGGCCGACCCCTCGATCGCGACGGGTCCGATATCGCAGTTGGCGTCGAGGTCGACCGCTCCGGCGGCGACCGCATCCGTGACGGTGCCCGTCGCCAGCGGCACGCCGATGATATCGAAGCGAGCGCCGCCGGTCTGGCTCTCACCGACCGTGAGGTCCCAGCCGTTCTGCTCGACCGTCTCTTTGACGATGCCGAGCCCGGTTCCGGTCCCCTCCTCAGAGGTGGTGTAGCCGGATTCGAAGATCTGGTCGCGGTCGCCCTCTGGGATGCCGGGGCCGTCGTCGGCGACGAAAAGCCCCTGGTCGCCCGCCTCGCCGATCCGGACCCTCACGTCGGGACCGGCGTGGTCGACGGCGTTTTTCAGCAGGTTCTCCATGGCAGGGCGGATCGTCTCCGCCTCCGTGCCGACCTCAGTCGCGTCGGGCATCTCGATTTCGAGGGTCGCTTCGTCCGGCCCGATGACCGACCAGACCTCCTCGACGAGCGGCACGAAGTCACTGGTGATCGAGTCCGCGCGGAGCTGCTGGAGCGTCCCACTGGCCAGCTCCGTCGTGCCCTCACTTTTCGAGAGCGCGCTCAGGTCGTCGACGATAGACTCGATCCGCTCGATGGACTCTTCGACCTTGTCGAGAGCCGCATCGTCGCCTCGACGGGCCTGTTCGAGCGACCCGTAGGCGATCTGCAGTGGCGTCCGCAGGTCGTGGGAGATGTAGCTGATGAACTGGTCGATCCGCTCGGCCTGTTCGCGGATGCGTCGCTCGTAGATCTTCCGTTGCGTAACGTCCTCGGAGAACCCGACCAGTCCCTGGATCTCGCCGTCGTCGTCGTACCACGGTACCTTCGTCGCCTGCGACCAGTGTATGTGGTCCTCGAACTGGAACTCGATCTCCTTCTTGTAGATCGGGTCACCGGTCTCGACAACCTCCAGGTCGTCTGCGAGAGTCATCTCGGCAACGTCTCTGGCCGCCTGTGGCGTGATCTCCACGTCCGTCCGCCCGATCACCGATTCGGGCTCGACATCGTCTTCGATATCGGATTTGTAGACGTGCCGTCCCTGGTCGTCCTTGGCATAGATCGATATCTCGCCCCGTTCGAGGAGGGTGCGAAAGAGAGTGCTCTCGGCGTGTTCGCGGCGGCGCCGGTCGAACGTCGAGAGCGCTTCGTCGACCGCATCTCGGAGTCGGTCGGCGGCGGCCGACTCGGGGACGTAGACACAGTCCCGCAGTCCGGCCAGCGCCGCGAGGTCACAGTCCGATTCGGAGGCGTTGACGACGATCGGGTGGCTCCCGTACTCGTCGCCGATCGCCCGGACAGTCTCGGCCGCCGTGGCACCTGCGGGACCGAGAACGATGACACAGCCGAGGTCGTCGCGGTCCGCGAGTCGCTCCATCGCGTCGGCGACGCTCTCGACCGCGACGACGCCAGTGGCACTCCCGGTCGACAGGGTCGACCGGACCTCGTCGACTGCCGTCGCCGACCCGCCGACGGTGAGAACGGTCGTCGGCTCCGTCAACAGATAACTCATCGACTACTACCGCCCACGTTTGCGATACAGGTAAATAAGCGTCCCCCTCCCAACAACCGAGTGGGAGCCAGTCGGGCGGGGGAGCGCGTTTATCGGTCCGGGTGCCGGGAACGCACCCATGAAGAGCTTCAAAGTCGGGAGCGTGTCCGACATCCCTATCTATCTCAATCTCACGCTGGTCCTGTTTCTCCCGGTGTTGGCCTGGCTCATCAGTCGCCCCGAGCAGATTGGCGTCTACGCGGACCTCATCGAGTCGATCGCCGGCCACTCGATCGATAGGGCAGCCCTCGAAGGCGGGAACACGTCGCTGGTCATCGGCGCCACCAGCGCTGTCGGGTTGATGCTCGGCGTCCTCATCCACGAACTCGGTCACTCGTGGGCCGCTCGGCGGTACGACATCGTCATCTCCTCGATCACGCTGTGGATCTTCGGTGGGATGGCCCGCATGGAGGAGTTGCCCGAGGACTGGGACATCGAGTTCTGGGTCGCGCTCGCGGGCCCCGTGACGAGCGTCCTGCTTTCGGGCGTGTTCTTCGGCGCGCTGCAGTTCACCCCCGCCGACGCGCCGGTCCTGACGTTCGTCGTCGGCTGGCTCGCCGTCGTCAACCTCTCGCTCGCGATATTCAACCTGATCCCCGCGTTCCCGATGGATGGTGGCCGGATCCTCCGAGCGCTGCTGGCGCGCAGCCAGCCCTACGCCACGGCGACCCGGCGGGCCGCTCGCCTCGCGAAGGTCCTGGCCGTCTTCGGTGCCATCGCCGCCCTGCTCGGTGGCGCGCCCCTGCTCATCATCATCGCCCTGTTCGTCTACGTCGCCGCGAGTTCGGAGTCACGGTCGGTGATGATGCGCGAACTCCTCCGCGGGTTCACCGCCACGGATCTCATGGCCCGCGGCGCGCCGACCGTCTCACCCGACACGTCCGTCTCCGCGTTCGTCGAACGCGTCTTCGCGGAACGCGAACCCGTGTTCCCCGTCCTCGACGGCGATGCCCTGGTCGGCATCGTCACCGGCGCCGGCGTTGTCTCCGCAATCCAGGTGCTACAGGGCGTCGGCTCGACGTCCGAGCCCGAACCCGAACCGTCCGAAGGGTACGTCTAAGCCACTGGCGGCTTCGAGGGTGTCGTCTCGTTTTGACATCCAGGTGCGGTGGCGCGCGCTGTCGCGCGTTTCATCGCGCGACAGCACCGTGCGAGGGATGAGTAGCGCACCGAGCGAAGCGAGTGAGCAACGCAGTCGGCTGGGGAGGCGGGTGGCCGTCCGCGGCCGCGGTGCGGGGCTGTGCGGGCATGGCAGTGCGGTCCCTGGTGGACTGAAAAGGCGAGGCCCGGTCGCGCCGAAGGGGAGTCGCTGAGTGTGCTCTATCCGAGGGAGCGGAGCGACCGAGGATATCCCACTCAGCGACCGCGAAAGCGAGGCCGACCAGCGGGAGGCCTCGGTTGCGAGCGGCGACCAGCGGGAACCGTGAGCGAGCGGGCCGAGGGCGTTCGACTCACAGGGTCGACTGCGGTCGTGGTGGCATCTGCAGTCAGGACAGCGAGCGAGCGGGCCGAGGGGTTTCAGCGTTCGTGGTAAAGTACGGCTCCGACGACAGCGAGCGACCGACTCACGAACGATCCGACACCACGTCACCCGTCAGCATCGATGTCGTCCTTTCGAGGCGGTTTCAGCGAGACGAACTCGAGGCCGCGTTCGGCGAGCAGGCGGCGCGCCCGGTCGGTCACGGAGGGTGCGACCAGCACGCCGCGGACCTCGCGCTCGGCGTGCAGGTCCCGCGCCAGCGCGTCGACGTATCGGGACAGTTGCCCGACTGCGTCGGGTCCGACGCGCCTGCGTTTCAACTCGACGACGACGGCGCGGCCCTCGCGGTCCTCGCCGTAGACGTCGACGGCGCCGGCGGGTGTCGACCGCTCGGTCGCCAGCGGTGAAAAGCCCGTCTCGACCAGGTCCGGATCGTCGAGGACCCGCTCGCGCAGGTCCTCCTCGGTCCCGGCCAGCGAGAGGTCGCGCTCGTCGGTCAGCCCGAACGCCGACGCCTGCAGGACCGACTCGAAGGTGATAGCGAGGTGTTCGGCGGGCGTCTCGCGGTGGCTCTCGACCAGCAACTGACCGTCGACGACCGAAACCTCGTGGTCGCAGTCGGGCGGTTGCCAGTTGACCGGCTGCTGGCCCTCGTCGGTGTGGACCAGCGCGGCGCCGTCGGGCTTGAGCATGACGTGACGCTCGCCGGGGCCGAGCGTGCTCTCGGCACGGCCCTCGTAGTCGACACTGCAGCGGCCCACGGCCGTCACCAGCGCGCCCGCGTCGATCCCCTCGACGACGAGTTCGCACGCGTCTTCGGGGGCCGGTCGGGTGAGCGACCGCAGTCGGACCGTCTCCTCGCGTTCGGTCACGCGCAGCCCTTGCGCCCCGGCGGATAAAAGCGCCGCGTCCCGCGGTCCGACCGCGGGTCGGAGGTATCGCTCAGCCCGCGCTCCCACCGCCGAGTGGCAGCCAGACCGGTCTCGTGGGGGCCGCCTTCTGGGCGACGCTGGCGCGCAGGGTCGCGAGCGCGAGCGCCGGCGAGAGCGGCCCGTCGTCGACGGCCGCGCCGAGGGCGTTGCGACGCACGAGCAGTGACCGGCGGACCCGGCGCGCCCACGCGGCGTCGGTGACCGGGACGAGGGCGGCCGCGCGGCCGTCGTCGACGATTCCCGACCGGCAGACGAGGCCGATCCAGACGACGAGGAACGCTTCGACATCGCCGTCGCGGCTGGCGACGAACAGTGCCTCGTCCGTGCGCGGGGCGACCGCGTCGCAGACGCCCGCGACGCGGCAGTCGCGCGCGACCGGTCGCCCGTCTATCACCGCCTCGGCGACGGCGCTGACGAGACGCCCGGCTGTCTCTTCGACGGCCAGGCCGCCCCACTGCGAGCGATAGCAAGCGTACCGGCCGTCGCTTCCCTCGACGGCGACGAGCGCGCGGTGTCCCACGGTAGGCCACCGTGGTCCCGGGCTCGGTGATAAACGCTCGGGCGGAATAGTGCCACCAGCCGAGCGCGGCAGTCGCCGTGGCCCGGTGAAGTCCGTGTGCTACGGCGACGACCGGTGTGCCCGCACGCGCGCTCCGACCCACCAGGTGCCGGCGAGGACGGCGACCGTCACAACCGCGAGCAGCGGTTCGGCCAGCGCCGACTGGTAGAGGTGGTTCACTGGTTCGGCGGGGATCCAGGCTGGCTTGTCGAACGGGCCGAACGGGATGGTGAGGTAGTACGCGGCGACGACGAACATCACGAGGCCGGTCACGAGGTCGACGCCGCGCCTGTGGGTCGTCAGCGCGCCGATGACGCGGTCGCGCCAGGGCTCGGATACCACTGCAAAGCCCAGCAGCGGCGTCGCCATCCCGACCCCGAAGGCGAGAAACCGCGCCATGTTGACGACAGGGTCGGCAAAGAGCAGGAACCGCGAAAAGAAGATGCCGATGAAGCCGGGGTTACAGGGGAGGACGATCGCGCCGAAGAAGGCGCCGTAGGCAAAGGCCGACAGTGACGGGTAGCGGGTCTGTGGCGGTTCGACCGACGGAAGGCGCGACTGGGGGTGGAAATCGGCGATCAGCGCGAGGCTAAACAGCGCCAGCAGGCCAAACGCGACCGGCGAGACCGTCTCGACGACACCGGTCAGCGACTCCTGGAGCCACGTCGTGAACACGAGTCCGAGGATGCCCATGAAGGAAATAACGCCGAGAGCGACCAGCACGCCGAGTCTTGCCACCGACGGGGCCGATTCGTTCTGCCTGGAGAGATAGGCGAGAAAGCCCGGATAGAGTGGGATCACACAGACGGCCGTCAGCGGCGTGCCGAACCCCAGCGAGAACGACTCCGTGAGGATCGGCCACAGTTCGCCGAGCGAGACGAGCGCCAGGTCGCTGCCGGCCTGCAGCGGGGTAGTCCCGGCGGCGAGCGTCGCCGTCGCGACGCCGAGCGCCTCAGCAGCCATCGACGTGGCCGCCGACGGTATCGGCGGATTTGACGCCGCGCTGGTCGATGAGCGACGCCGAGCCGTCCTGGCAGGCGACGATCACCGGGGCAGAGGGCGCGTTCGTCACGACAGCGCCGAACTCGTCGACCAACTGGCTCGTGAGCTCCGGGGGCGCGACCGCGTAGCGCCAGTCGAAGCCGTGGTCGCTGGCGTGCGAACGGACCTTCGAGGCCGACTCGTTCGGGTCGATGTCCAGGCTCACGACGACCAGGTCGTCTCGCTGGGAACGCAACTCGGCGAGTCGCTCCTGCTGGCTCGTACACACCGGACACCACACCGCGAACGTCTCCAGGACGACCGGCCGGTCGAACCCGCCGATGGTGAACGTCCCGTCGCCGGTCACGTTGCGCAGCTCGCGCCCGTACCACGACGGCAGGTCGGCCATCGTCTCTGACGACTCCGTCCCGTCACCCATGCTCCCCGTGGCGCCGCTTTCCGTCCCCGGAGCCATCCCGTCGGTCGCCGTCCCCATCCCTGATTCGTCGCCGGATCCCATTTCGGATCCATCGGGTGTTGCCGTCCCCATTCCGGACCCGGCGTCAGGGGTCATTTCGGAATCGTCGGTTGCCGTCGAGTCGCCCTCGTCGGTCTCGCTCGACCCGCCGCCCAGACAGCCCGCGACTGCCGTGCCACCGAGCACACCAGCGGCGGCGAGAACGCTGCGTCTCGTCCGTCGCGCCGCCCCATCGTCCCGGTCCGATTCCGCATCGCTCGATTCGCCCTCGTCCGTTCCCCGCCGTTCACGTGTTCGCTCCATGCTGTTTGGACTACACGCCCGACCCCTGATTAACGGTTTTTCAAAATTCGTTCGAATTCCGTCTGGGCTTCGTGGCAACTCCGCCCCGAGTCAGACGACTCCGCACCCGACATTCCGGGACGACCGCACCGCGTGAGACGGTCGGGTCGGTGGTTCTCTGTCGGACTCCGACCGGCTGACCGGACGCTGTCGACTCGTTCGCACTCGCTGCGATAGCCGCTACATGTCGACGAGGCTCTTGAGCGGAACGAGGCGGTGCTGTATCTCGGGTTTCGTGTAGCCCGAGGACTCCTCGGTGACGCCGGCGGTGTAGACGGTGACCTTCTGCTGGAGGACGTGCGGTTCGCCCTTGTTGTTGCGGACGACCTCGACCGAGCGCCAGGCTTCCTCTTCCATGGACTGACGCAGGCGGGCCGACGGCTTAGGGGCTTCCCTGGACCGGTGACGCGGCCGTCGCGCCACCGCTGGCCGTCACTCGGGCGTCTTGACGCCAGTGACCTCGAAGCGGGCGCCGCCGTCGTCGCTCTCGACGAGGTCGATCTCCCAGCCGTGCGCCTCGACGATACTCTGGACGATCGAGAGGCCGAATCCGGTCCCCTCCTCGGCGGTCGAGTAGCCGCTCTCGAAGACGGTCTCGCGGTCTTCGGGGGGAATGCCCGGTCCGTCGTCGGCGATGTAGAAGCCGCTGTCGCAGTCGCCGACGGTGACGGTCACGGCGCCGTCGCCGTGTTCGACCGCGTTCCCGATGCAGTTCTCGAACAGCTGCTTGAGTCGAGTCTCGTCGGCCATGACCGTCTGGTCCGTCTCGACGCGCAGATCGGCCTCGGGCGTCTCGACGGTTTGCCAGCTCGCGCGAGCGATCCGCTCTAGCCTGATCGGTTCGAGGTCGGTCACGCGGTTGCCCTGTTTGGCGAGCGTCCGGAGGTCGTCGACGAGTTGCTCCATCCGGTCGACCGACCGCCGGGCCCGGCCGAAGTGTTCGGCGTCGCCGGTGCGCTCGGCCATCTCGATGGCGCCGCCCAGCACCGTCAGCGGGTTGCGGAGGTCGTGGCTGACGACGCTCGTGAACTCGTCGAGCCGTTCGTTCTGCCGTTCGAGTTCGCGCTGGTGGTTCACGCGCTCGGTGACGTTCTGGGAGACGGCCAATCCCTCGGTGATCTCGTCGCCCTCCTCGCCGAGCGGGAGCGTGTGGACGCGGTAGTGACGGCCCATGTAGTGCTGTTCGAACGTGTTTCGCTCGCCATCGAGCGCCGCCCGGTAGTGCGCCTCGAGTTCCGCGGCGACGTCCTCGGGGAAGATGTCTCGGGGCCGGGACCCCTCGACGTCGCCCGGCGAGAGGCCGACGGCTTCGAGCTCCTCGCCGCCGGCCAGCGTGTTTCGGAGGCTCTCGTCGAAGGTGAACACGCCGCCGTTGGGGAAGTTGTCGATGAGTGTTCGGTACCGCTCGGTCGCGCGCCGGAGTTCCGTCTCGCGCTCGATGCGCTCGGTGATGTCCCTGGTGGTCCCGAGCACGAGCGGGTCGTCGCCGGCGGGTTCCATCGGCGTGAGGCGTAGTTCTACCGTCCCGATGTCGTCCGGCACCGCCGGTTCGAGTTCGACGCGAACCTCGTCGGCGTCGCCCGCGAGGACGCTGTCGACGCCGGCCTCGATCGACGCGACTTCCGCCGCAGAGAGGATGCCATAGTCGGCGAAGGCCGCGATGGGCTCCCCGGTGAGATCGATCTCCGGCGCGTCCTCGTCGCTGACGCGGTAGTTGAGAAACCGCAGATCGTAGTCGCCGTCGAGGACGTAGACGCCTTCTTCCATCGTCTCGATCAGCGTCCGGTGCCAGTCGACCTCGGCCTCGCGCTCCTTGCGCTCGGTCACGTCTCTGACGTTCCCGACGATGCCCTCGACGGTCGGGTCGTCGAGCAGGTTTCGAGCGGTCACCTCGATCCACCGCCACTCGCCGTCGGCGTCACGGGCTCTGAGTTCGACGAGCCGCTCGGCTCCTGGCTTTTCGCCCAACTCGGCGAGTTCGGTCACGACTCGCTCGCGGTCCTCGGGGTGCATGTACTCGGTGATGTCGTCGCCCATCACGTCCGCAGGGTCGTACCCGAGGACGCGCTCGACAGACGGCGTCACGTACTCGGTCGACATGTCGCCATCGACCACGATGACGTAGTCGGCGGAGACGGAGAGCAGCGTCCGAAAGCGCTCCTGTGTCTTCGTGACCGCCTGTCTGGCGTCCGCGCGTTCGACGGCCTTTATGACTCGATTCGCCAGGAGCGCGAACTGCTCTGTGCCCGGGCGCTTCTGCAGGTAGTCGGTGACGCCAGCTGACACCGCCTCCGCCGCGATCGATTCCGATCCCTTCCCAGTAAAGAGGATGAAGGGCACTTCGGGGTGGTCCTCGCGGACCGCTTCGAAGAACTCCAGACCGTCGCGGCCCGGCATCTGGTAGTCGCTGACGACGCAGTCGACCGCGGCCTCTGCGAGGCGCTCCAGCCCCTCGTCGGCGCCGTGGGCAGTCGTCACCGAGATCCGGTCGTGCTCGCGTTCGAGCGACTCGCGCGTGAGGTCGGCGAGCGCCGCGTCGTCGTCGACGTGTAACACTTGGATCGGCGCTGGCGAATCACTCATTGAAACGACGTTCCCCGAAGTACGTGAGAAATCACCATAAATATTGGCGCCGTTCCGATCCGCGACCGACGAGACGCCGGTGATCGGTACGACGGAGACGATGCCCAGTCACGACCGGGTGCGAAGGTACCACAGCGACCGCGTCGCACCCGCCGCGACCGACGCTGTGAGCCCCCCGACGAGGGTCGGGGCGGTCGCGAACGCCAGGCAGACCTGCACTGCGAGCGCCAGTCCGAACGTCACGCCGGCGCGGCGGTGTCGGTCCGCGAGCGTCGCGGTCACGCGGCGAGAACGGTAGACCGCGACGACGGCTCCGACACCCAGGCAGCCGCCGAGGACAGCCGCCGCGGCGACCGGCACGGTTGCCAACGCCGGGTCGTCGACCGTCCGAACGAACGCGAGGACGGCGGTGAACGCCATCGCGCTGAACGCGGTCCAGCCGAGGTCCGTCCGGACCAGCGACCGCGACCCGGGGTCGGGAAGCGTCCCTTCCCCGGCGTCTTCGGAGACGAGCGACATCTGTCGGTGGATCGATCGGAGCGCTGAAAAAACGTGCCGACTGCGGGAGCGGTGAAAAAAACGTGTCGAGCGCGATCGACGTGAACGATCGGCGCCGGGGTCGCCGATTACAGCAGGTCTTCGACTTCGTCGGCGACTTCCTCGGGGGTGTCACCGACTGGGACGCCCGCGTCGCGGAGGGCGTCGATCTTCGACTCGGCGGTCCCGGTGCCGCTCCCGGAGACGATGGCGCCGGCGTGGCCCATCCGCTTGCCCGGCGGGGCCGTGCGGCCGGCGATGAAGCCGACGACCGGCGTGTCGACGTGCTCGTCGATGTAGGCCGCGGCCTCCTCCTCGTCCTCGCCGCCGATCTCGCCGCACATCACGATAGCGTCGGTGTCGGGGTCCTCGTCGAACACCTGCAGGGCGTCGACGAAGTTCGTCCCGATGATCGGGTCGCCACCGATACCGATGGCCGTCGACTGCCCGATGCCGCGCTCGGTGAGGTTGTCGACGACCTGGTAGGTCAGCGTGCCCGACCGGGAGACGAGCCCGACCGAGCCCTCGGAGAAGATGTTGCCCGGCAGAATGCCGAGTTTCGCCTCGCCCGGGGTGATGACACCGGGGCAGTTCGGCCCGACGAGGTAGGTGTCCGATTCCTGCTCGGCGCGCTTGACGCGCGCCATGTCCTGGACGGGGACGCCCTCGGTGATGGCGACGACGACGTCGACGGGCGCGTCGAGCGCCTCGAAGATGGCGTCCGCGGCGAAGGCGGGCGGGACAAACACCACGGAGGCGTCAGCGTCCTCCTCGACCGCGGCCTGCTCGACGGTGTCGTAGACGGGGACGCCCGCGACTTCCTGGCCGCCCTTGCCCGGCACAGCGCCGGCGACGACGTTGGTCCCGTACTCGATCATCTGTTCGGTGTGGAACTTCCCTTCGCCGCCCGTGATGCCCTGGACGACCACGCGGGTGTCGTCGTCGACGAGCACACTCATTGTTCCACCTCCTCGCCCGCGGCGTCGTCAGCGTACTCGACGGCGCGCTGGACGGCGGATTCGAGCGTCTGCTCGACGGTGACGAGGTCCTCGTTGAGGATCTCCATGCCCTCGGCGGCGTTCGTGCCCGCGAGGCGGACGACGACGGGCTTGGGGATCTCGTCGAACTGTTCGAGCGCCTGGTTGATCCCTTTGGCGACCTCGTCGCCCCGGGTGATCCCGCCGAAGATGTTGAACACGACCGAATCGACGTTCTCGTCGGAGAAGACCATATCGAGGGCGTTGGCGATCCGCTGGGCTTTCGCACCGCCGCCGACGTCGAGGAAGTTCGCCGGGGAGCCGCCGTAGTGGTCGACCAGGTCGAGCGTCGTCATGACGAGCCCGGCGCCGTTGCCGATGATGCCGACGTTGCCCGACAGGCGGACGTAGTCGAAGCCGTACTCGTCGGCCTTGCGCTCGAGTTCGTCGCCGCCGAACTCGCCTTCCTCTTCCATCTCCTGGAGGTCGGCGTGTCGGAACAGGGCGTCGTCGTCGACGTTCATGACGGCGTCGGCCGCGACGACCTCGTCGTCGCCCGTGATCATGAGCGGGTTGATCTCGGCGTCGGAACCGTCCTTCGCGTCCCAGAGGTCGTAGAGCGTCGTGAGGACGCTGGAGACATCGCGCGCGACTGCGGCGTCGACGCCAGCGTCGTAGACGGCCTTGCGAGCCTGGTAGGGGTGCATACCGAACGCGGGGTCGATGTGCTCGCGGGCGATGGCGTCGGGGTCTTCCTCGGCGACCTCCTCGATGTTGACGCCGCCTTTCGTCGAGACCATCGCGACGGGTTTGCCCTCGCCGCGGTCCATCGTGACGCCGACGTAGAGCTCGTTCTCGAAGTCGACGGCCTCCTCGACGAGGACGCGCTCGACGGTGAACCCCTTGAGGTCCATCCCGAGGATCTCCTCGGCGGCCTCGCGGGCCTCGCTCTCGTCGTCGGCGAGCAAGATGCCGCCCGCCTTGCCGCGTCCGCCGACGTGTACCTGTGCTTTGACGGCCACCGGATAGCCGATCTCCTCGGCCGCGGCCACCGCCTCGTCGACAGTCGCCGCCAGCCCCGACGCCGGTGTCGGGATCCCGGCGTCAGCGAAGACCTGCTTGGCCTGGTATTCGTGCAGTCGCATGTCGTTCGAAACGGGGCCGTCGGAGCGCTTAAATCCCGCTCATCTTCACCCGTCGGCCCCGCGCCGGATCGGGCTGTCTCCCGCCGCTCGCTTCGGATCACGGGACGTACGTCGAGAAACCGCAGGTCGAACCGTGGAAATGATAATTAGCCACAAAATATTTATTCGCTCCCGCCACAGTCTCAGGCGCTGGCACCGTTTGGTGCCCGCATCTCCCACCCACCCCACCCACCCATTCCGTCTCCCACTTTCGTTTTGATCTCGCCCCGCGAGCGACTGGTGTGTGGCTCGCTGAAACCGCGACGCGCCCGGGAATCAGGTCGTCGCGTTCGCCGGTCCGCCCCTGTTCGCGCGCCAGCGAAGCGCGAGGGCACCGACGACGAGGACCGCCTGGTGGAGCGCGGTTCCGAGAACGAGCGCGCTCGCGGCGGCGCCTGCGACGGGCCACGCGCCGGGCGTCGCGGGTGCGAGCAGCGCCACGACCACCACGAGCGCTGCGGCCCCGAGTCCGTTCCGGACCGCCGGCCACAGCTCCCCGCGTACCAGCGCCGCGAGCGGTCGCTCCGTCTCGCCCTCGACGAGCGCCTTGTAGCACATACCTGACGGCGGGGACTGTGCGGACTTAGTTCTCGGGGGTGAGTCGCGCGGTACAGCCCTCAACGACGGCTCGTGGGCGCTGGAACTCCCTGCTACGCTTTCTTCTCCGTCAATGTTGGCGCACGCCGTCGCGCCCTCCGTGGCGCGACGTACTCGTGCGAGGGATGAGTAACACAGGAGCGAAGCGACGAGTAACGCAAGAGGCTGGGGAGGCGTGAGGCTCACGCTTGGCCGGACAGCCGCCGATCACAGCCCGTCTAGTCAGGATCCCCCTGGCGGACTGAAAGGGCGAGACGCGCTCGCGGGTTCTGCGCGGGCACTATTCGAGCGAAGCGAGAATATCCCGCACAGAACCCGCGAGCGGGCCGAGGGCTTTCGACTCATAGGATCAAGTGCGGTCGTGGGGTCGTCTGCGGTCGAGACGACAGCTAGCGAGCGGGCCGAGGGCGTTCGACTCATAGGATCGAGTGCGGTCGTGGGGTCGTCTGCGGTCGAGACGGCAGCCAGCGAGCGGGCCGAGGGCGTTCGACTCACAGGATCGAGTGCGGTCGTGGGGTCGTCTGCGGTCGCGGGCATCGCAGCGACTTTAGAAGACACAGACACGCAACACGACAGTCTCAGTAGGTCGGCAGGGCGGATTCGGGGACGGTGTCGGCCCACTCGAAGTCAGTCGCTGCGGTGCCGCCGACGGCGTCGGCGGCGAAGACGACGACTAGCCGGTAGACGGGGTCGGGGTCGTCTGCGTCCTCGCGACAGACGCCGAGGATCGTCACTCGTTCGAGGTCGGTGAGCGAACACTCGACGCCGGTCCGCTCGTCGACAGCGCGACAGACGCTGTCGACGAGCGTTTCGCCGCGGCCCGGTTCGACGTTCGGGAGAACGCCCTCGTCGCCCTCGTCGACGAGGACTTCGCCCGCATCGTTGGACAGCTGGACGTAGGCGTCGACCAGTTCCTGTCGGGCTTGCTCGCGGACCTGTCGGTAGGTCTCCGGCGTGGCCGTCACCGTCGTCTGGTTGACGGGGAACGAATCGAAGGCCTCGTCGAGCGATGCCAACCGTTGCTCCACCCGTTCCCGTGACACCTCACCGACCGACATTCGTGTTCACGTACGACTACTCCACGATAAACGTGGGCGTTCGTTCAGTCCCGAAGCGGGCAATACTCACCGGAAGCGTGTCCCCGAACCAATCACGGTCGATCCGTGCCTCGCTAGCGAACCGCAAACACCGCGACCGCAGACACCGCGACCGCAGAGACCGCGGCCACACTCGATCCTGTGAGTCGAACGCCCTCGACCCGCTCGCTATGTGTCCCCGTGACCGCAACCGCAGACGACCCTGAGCGCTGAAAGCCCTCGGCCCGCTCGCGGGTCACTACGTTCCCCGTTCGACTCCGAGGCTCCCTTCGTTCACGGCTCACTTCGTTCGCCGAAAGACTCGCTTCGCTCACGGCTTCACCGTTCGCATCGAGGGCTCTCTTCGGTCGCCCTCGCACCGCTCGTCTTTCGAGCCCTCGCTCGC
>Ga0207733_100320_pt1 | contig 37292 bp, 36 predicted proteins | sample A23P3SouthBayCA_FD_187735 | JGI IMG/M metagenome (GOLD analysis project Ga0207733, IMG submission 187735) | Aerobic enrichment media microbial communities from Eden Landing Ponds, California, USA - A23 P3 (SPAdes) | ecosystem: Environmental > Aquatic > Marine > Unclassified | place: Emeryville... | reverse complement strand
AAGACCTCGTCGAGCGGGCCGTGTTCGTCATCGACCACGACGGCGAGGTCGAGTACGCCTGGAGCACGCGAGACATGACCCAGTTGCCGGTCACCGAGGCAATCAAGGACGCCATCGGCGAGACCGGCGGCGATGAAACGGCGTTCGCTCGTTACCGCGTCGGTCACGCCCACTACGTCGAGGGACGCCGTGGGTTCACGAGCGCAATGGGGGCCTTCTCCAAGTCCGAGTGGATGATCGCCCAGTCGGATTTCCAGCGCGCACGCGAGGAGTTCACGGAGGGCGCGGATCACTTCGACAGTGCCGTTCGGTTCGTCGACGACGACCTGTTCGAAGAGCACTATACCGCTGCCGAGGAGAAAGCGACGCTGCTCTGGCAAGCGGCCGACTGGCTCACTCAGGCCGCGAGTCACTACTCCTCCGGTCGCGGTGCCGAGGGTCAGCGCCTCCGTGATGACGCCGAACGTCCCCTGGAGGAAGCCCGAACCATGCCGGAGCCAATAGATCCCGACGATTGGCCACCCGAAACACCGCCCGAGAAGCAGACCCCGGACGAGGTCGAGACGTTCGTCCCCGATAGCGACGAGGACCAGCCCACCGCAGCGCTCGACGTCGACCTCGACGAGGAATCCGCCCAGTCGGACGACGTCGACGTGGACGACACCGCCGAGGATGAGGACGCGGAGGACGACATCGACGACGAAGAACTGGCGGAGATCGAGGCGGAACTCGCGGAGGCGCCCTCGGACGATCCAGTCGAGGACGGCCCCGACGAGCGACAGAGTGTGATCGATCACGCACCCGGTGAGAACGAATCCGACGGCGAGGATGGGACCCCGGCCAATACGGGTCCTGAGGGTCCGGCCAACGAGACGGAGCCGCCGTCAGGCGACCAGCGATCCCCCAGCGCGGCGAATGGCACGGGCGCCGATACCGTCGGCGACCCACCGGAGGAGGAGATTACGGACGACGATCTCGCCGAACTGGGCGCAGAAATCGCCGCCAGCGATCCGACTGACGACGAAACGGAGAGCGACGAAGAGGGCGATGCCGACGCATCGGCGGAGCCGGACAGTGCGGAGGAGTCGAGTGACCGGGCGGAGTCGGCGACGCGTGGCGATACCGACACCGCCTAACCACTGGTTTCTCGGTGCCGGCCACCGACGACCGCGTATGGAATCGGCAGCGGTGGCGCGGGGCTACTACGACGCGCTCGATACCCACGAGTACGAGCGACTGCGATCACTGCTGGCCCCGGCGTTCGTGCAGCATCGCCCGGATCGACGGTTCGAGGGGCGGGACCGGTTCATTCAGTTCATGCGCGAGGAACGGCCCGACACCGAAACCGACCACGTCGTCGAGCAACTGTTCTCGAAGCCAGACGGCGAGGTCGCCGTCGAGGGACGGCTCCTGGCGGCGGACGGCACCGAGATCACTGTGTTCGTCGACGTCTTCTCGATCGAGGGCGGCGCGATCCAGGAACTGCGAACCTACACCGGCACCGTCGATCGGGACTGAGCGATCTGCTCGCGGACGGTACCACCGGAATCGCGAGGATTGAGCGGCGGGGACGCGTTGCAGCGCACTCCTCCGTCTGGCGCTATTCTTCGGCGGCGTCGACGACCTCGTAGCCGACGTTGTGGTCACGCAGCTTGTCGGTGTGATCCGAGACGAGATCCGTGGCCGAGAGGAGGAGAACGTCCAGGCCGCGTGTCGCGGCTTCCTGCACCGCAGCGACGCTGCCAAAGCGGATATCCGGATCCAGGCCGCCGCGTTCGGCCGTCGCGATCGCTTCGGCGCCAGCGACGGCGAGCAGGTCGTGCTCGGCGGCCAGTTCGGTGACGTCGTCCGGATCCACGACCGAACTCCCCCCATTCTGAACCTGCGGGATCGAGACGATGGTCACGGTCCCGAAGTCGTACTCGACGACGCCTTCGAGGTTCGTGATGCCGACGTCCTCGCCCGCCTCGGCGTCGGTCACGGCGATCGCGGTAGCCGTGCCCGTCGCCCCCGATCGCGCGCTGTAGACGCCATCCTGCATCGTGAGTGACACCGACTCGCCCTCGCTGATCGCCGTCGTCGCGATGGCCGTCTCGATTTCGACCTGTTCGATGACGTCCTCCGAGACGTGCTCGACGAAGGTCCGGAGTTCGTCGGTCTGGGAGATGAGCCAGTCGACCCCCTCTTTGGTCACCTCGTAGCGGCCGCGCCCGTGTTTCTCGACGTAGTCCTGCTGGACGAGGTCCTGGAGGTAGTCGCTGACGGCCTGGGCGGTGATACCGATGGCGTCGGCGATTTCCTGCTGGTTGACCGCTGGCTGGCGCTCGGCGATCTGGACGAGAATCTGGTAGCGCGTCGCGTTGCGTTTGCTCCGGAGCACGCCGAACTCCTCGGCGTCGTCCGCGTTCCTCGGCATTGTGGGCACTCGGCCCTCGAACAGCAAGTAAGTTTGGCATAGCGCGCGTAAAATTGGGCTCTGCGGGCCCAGTGTACCACTTTTAGAAAATCAAGTTGGATTAAAACAACCACAATTGTTTTAGGCTTCACGCGACTTGGAATGGGCGATGGCACAGGCAACGCTTCCCCACGACGCCAGGGCCGGGCCCACGAAGCCCGAAGTCCGGGCCGTCTTACACCAGAAACTCGCGCTCGGCCCCGACGACCACTTCGTGGAGGTCGGCTCCTGTACCGGCGCGGTCACTATCGAGGCCGCCCAGCGGGCTGGCCGGGTCACCGCACTCGAACGAAACGCCGACCGACTCACGGTGACCGAGAAGAACCTCGCGGCCAACGAGACGAGTGCATCGATCGACCTGCGCGAAGCCGAGGCGCCCGAGGAACTTCCGGACGACGCCGACGCCCTCTTTCTCGGCGGGAGCCGCAATTACGAAGCGATCCTCGATCACGCCGTCGAGACCGGCGTCGACCGCGTGATCATGAACGTCTCGCGGCTCGAAGTCGCCGGGGCAGCGACCCAGGCCTTCCGCGAGCGCGGATTGCTCGACGACGTTCTCCAGTTTCAGGTGAGCCACGGCTACGAACTCGCCGGCGCGACCAGCTTCGATTCGGACAACCCGGTGTACATGCTGATCGGCGGCACTGACGCCGGCACCGAATCCGTCGCCACCGACGGAGGGCAGCGATGAGGAACGGCAGTGTTCGACGACTCGGAGGGCGCCGATGACTCTCTATGGCGTCGGACTCGGCCCGGGCGACGCGGAGCTTTGCACCATCCGTGGCCGCCGCGTTCTCGAAACGGCCGACGTCGTGTACACGCCCGGTCGCCTCTCGCGGTCGGTCGCCACCGAGTACGTCGACGAGGCACGAATCGGGGACCTCGACTTCCCGATGACGCGCGACGAGGACGAACTCCGTCGCGCCTGGCGCGAGGCTGCGGCCGAAATCGCCCCGCGAGCCCGCGACGGCACGGCCGCCTTCGTCACGCTCGGCGATCCGAACGTCTACTCCACCTTTGGCCACCTCCGGCGAACGCTCGACGCGTTCCATCCCGAGGTCGACCTCGACGTCGTTCCTGGCGTCAGCGCGGTGACCGCATTTACCAGCGTGCTGGGCGTCGAAATCGCGGCGGGCGCGAGCCTGACCCTCCACGAGGCTGCGAGGGGATCGGCGCCGATTGGCCCCGATCGCATGATCCTGTTCAAGGTCACCGACGTTCCGGCGACCCACGAACGCCTCACCGAGGCGGGCTACGACGTCGTCTACGGGCGGCGGTTGTACATGGATGCTGGGGAGACGGTCGTGACCAGCGATCCGGCGTCGCTCGACGACCGCGATTATTATACTCTCGCGTACGCGGAGCGAGGCGACCTCGACGATGAACCGGCAACGGCCACCTTCGAGACGGACACGACGGACACCGCTGTGAGTGATGCCGGAGCCGTCACGACCGACGGTGGCTCGCCAGCGCAATCGGCTGAATCCTCGATCGAAGCGACGCCGTCCAGTGCTGCTGGATCACCAGAACGGGACGCGAACCTTGCCACCGTCGAACGTGCCGAGGGCGAGGCCTGCGGCGACGTGGATCCGGCGGTGGGCGGCCGATGACCGACCCACAGGAGGCGATCGACGCGGAAGCGGCCCAGCGTGCGACGGAACGCGATCCACGCATCGACGAGTACAGCGGCGGCGAGATCCAGGAAGGCATTCCGTTCATCGGTGCGGGCCCCGGGGACCCCGGACTACTCACCGTCACCGGCAAGGAACTCGTCGAGTCCGCCGACCTCGTCGTCCACGCCGGATCGCTCGTCAACAGCGACCTCCTCACGGAGTACTGTGCGGATGCCGAGCAGGTCTCCAGCATCGGCAAAGATCTCGAAGAACTGGTGCCGCTCATGCGGGACGCCTACGAGGACGGCCGGACCGTGGTACGCCTTCACAGTGGCGACCCGGCGATCTACGGCGCGGCCGTCGAGCAGATGGACGCGCTGGAACACGAGGGCGTCCCGACCTACATCGTCCCTGGGGTAACCTCGGCGTTCGCGGCCAGCGCGTCCCTGCGGACCCAACTGACGTTGAACGGCGTGGCCAACCACGTCGCCTTCACTCGACCCCAGGGCAAGACCCTGGATCCGGCGGACGATCACATCAGCGAATTCGTCGGGATGGGCGACGTGACGACCTGTCTCTACCTCGGCACGCACGCGGTCGGTGAGACGATGGACCGACTGCTCGACGCGGGCCACGACCCGGAGACGCCCGTCGCCGTGGTCTATCACGCCTCCTGGCCTGACGAGGACGTCATCGAGGGGACGATCGCCACCATCGGCGAGCGACTCGAAGCGGCTGGCTATCGCGCCTCCGCGATGGTCATCATCGGGGACGCGGCGCGCAAAGCGGGCTACGAACGCTCTTACCTCTACGACGGCTGGGCGGATCGCGGATCGGCAGAAAGTGAGGCTGACGACTAATCCATGAGTACTGACACGAACGAAACCACGACCGACGCCGAGACGGACGATTCGAGCACCGATACCGGCGGCCACTGTTCCACGCCGGATTCCGACGGCGAAGTGGCCGAGGACATCGCCATCATCAGCTTCGAGCGAAAACTCGACACCGCCCGCGAGATTCGCGAGGGCATTGGCGAGGCCTACGACAGCGTCGACATCATCGAGTACCACGGCGACGTGTTCGCCGAGCACTGGGGCGAGTACGACTGCTTCGTCGGGCTGATGGCGTCGGGGATTGCGATGCGAAAGACCGCACCACTGCTCGACGACAAGTGGGACGACCCGGCCATCGTCGTCGTCGACGAGGCACTCACGTGGGCAATTCCGATCACCGGCGGCCATCACGGGGCCAATCAGGTCGCGCACGATCTCTCCCAGCTGGGTGCAGTCCCGGCGATGACGACCGCGAGCGAAGCGGCGGGCAAGCAGGGCGTCGAGAGCAAGGCCAAGGCACTCGACACGCACGTCGTCAACGGCGATTCGACGGTCGCCACGAACCTGGCCGTTTTGAACGAGGAACTCGGTCCCGTGGCCAGACTCGACGGGCCGCGGGCCGTGCTGGTCGGCGACGACGTTACCGTGCTGAAACGCAACGCCGAGGATGGCGTCGTGCTCGGGACCGGAACCGTGTCGGGCGTCGACAAACAGCAGGTACTCGACGCCTGGTCGGCCACACTCGACGCCCTCGATCTGGAATTTTCCGACGTCGATTTCGTCGCCACTGGGACGCGAAAAGAGGGTGAGGAGGGCCTCTACGCCGCGGCCGAGGAAATCGATGTAGGCGTCGTCCTCTTCGAGAAGGCCACCCTGGAGTCCTTCGAGGGCCCCTCCCCATCGCGCTCGAAGGAACTCATCGGCTGGCCAGGGATCGCTGAAGCGTCGGCCATTGCCGGCGGCCGGGAACACGACCTCGCCCGGGAGAAAGAACGGTTCGACGACGCCGTCACCGTCGCGGTGGGGCGATAGCGTGGCCCGAGCGGATTCGACGGCTGCGGACGAGGACCTCGGCACCCTCTACGTCGTCGGCATCGGCCCGGGGCTCCCCCACGCGATGACACAGCGAGCAAAGGACGTCATCACGGCGGCCGACTGCGTCGTCGCCTCGAACCTCTACCAGGAATTTCTCCGCCGGGATGGGACGTTGCCACCCGAATCCGCTGCGGTCGACGCCGCGACGGACGGCGGCGCGGTCGCGACCGGCGGTGAGGATGGCCCAGGGAGCGAATCGGGCACCGTGCTCGAACGGCCCGGCGGACGGCGCCAGACGCTCATTCGCTCGACGATGGGTCGCCAGATCGAACTGGCACGCGAGGCGTTCGAACGCGTCCGCGCCGGCCAGGACGTCGCCCACGTTTCCGGCGGCGATCCGAACGTCTACGGAAAATCGGATCTCCTGTTTACGATGGCCGAGGCCGAGGCGGCCTACGACGTTCCCATCGAGGTCGTTCCCGGCGTCACGGCAGCGCTTGGCGGCGCGGCGAACATGGGCGCCCCTCTCTCGAACGACTTCTGTACGATTTCGCTGTCGGACAAGTGGCGCGGCTGGGACGAAATCGAGGAGAAACTCCGGGCTGCGGCGATCAGCGGCTTCGTCATCGTCCTCTACAACTGCTGGCGCGATTACCAGCGTGCCATCGACGTGGTCCGCGAGGAGCGGGCCGACGACGTGCCGGTCGGGATCTTCAACGACGCGGGCCGCGGCGACGCCGGCCGGAATCTCGAGGACGAGACGTTCACGATCACCACACTTGGCGAGGCCAACGACCACGACGACGAGGTCGGCGGGATGGGCACCTCCATTCTGATCGGCAACCACGAGACGGCGGTCTGGGAGAACGACCACGGCAAACATCTCGTCACCCCGCGCGGCGGGCGTGACGTCGAGGACTTCTGAACCATGAGTACCGACGACACCACCGATACGAGTGCGGACGCGAGTACAGAGCCAGTAACCGATTCGGATGGCGACACCACGAGCAAGTGCGGCGCGAGCGACACGACGACGGCCGCCGATGCGGCGACGAAGGACGATGCAACGACCGACGACTCCGCCTCGACGTCGAAGTGTGGCGCTTCTTCGGGAGCATCGTCGACTTCGTCCAGTTCGGGCTGTGGGGGCGCCGAGACGGCGACCGACGAAAAGGTCGGCTCGACCGTCGAGGACTTCGACGCGGATCCTGGCCAACTGATCGCCGTCGGCCTCGGCCCCGGCCAGCCGGAGGGGATGACCCAGCGAGCGCGTGGTGCGCTCCTTTCAGCCGACCACATCGTCGGCTACACTACCTACGTCGAACTGTTGCCAGACGCGGTCACCGAGGCTGCCGACGAACTGTACGATACGCCGATGTGTGGCGAGGTCTCGCGCACGGAGGAAGCGATCGATCGCGCACTGGCCGGCCACGACGTCGCCATCATCGGAAGCGGCGATCCGAACGTGTACGCCCTGGCAGGCCTCGCCCTGGAAATCCTCGAATCGAAGGGCGCGACGGCGAGCATGGTCGAGTTCGAAGTCGTCCCCGGCGTGCCAGCGGCCCAGTCCTGTGGCGCACGCCTCGGCGCGCCCCTGGTCAACGACACCGTCACCATCTCACTGTCGGACCACCTCACCGACATGCCCACCATCGAATCGCGCCTCCACGCCACCGCGAAGGAGGGGTTTACCATCGCCATCTACAACCCATGGAGTCGCAAGCGCCGCGAGAACTTCGAGAAGTGTTGTGAGATCCTGCTGGAACACCGACCAGCGGACACGCCAGTCGGCATCGTCCACGGTGCCGGTCGCGACGACGAGGCAGTCGACATCGTGGAACTCGGTGAGCTTGCCGACCTCGGCGAGACTGACCTGATCGACATGACGACGACGATCCTGGTCGGCAACGAGGAGACGTACGTCTGGGACGACCGAATGGTGACGCCACGAGGGTACGAGTCCAAGTATGACTACTGAGTACGAGGTCCGCCTCGATCGAACGGCCTGTGACGGCGTCTTCGCCTGTCTCGTTCGCGACGAACGCTTCGTCGAGGCGAGCGATGGACTTGCGACGATCGACGCCGCGACTGCCCTCGCCGATGGCGAGGCGAACGACGACCTCGTCGCAACCTTCGCGGACGGACGCCTTGCGGACGCCCAGCAAGCAGCCCGCGCCTGTCCGGTCGACGCCATCTCGGTACGAACGGAGGGCGAGCAATGAGTGAGGTGAGCGAGGATGCAGTGACTGTGGAGCCAGCCGAGGACCTCCTCGCGGTCTCACCACGGACGGCATACTTCTGGGGTCGCGTCGCCGGCGACGGCGAGGTGAGCGAGGACTCGATCACTGTCAGGACGAACGACGAGCGGGCAGCCGACGCGCTGGCGGCCATCGCCGGGCTCGACCGGACCGAGGACGACCATCGCGTCGCCGCCCGCGAGTCGGCCCACAATGCCTCGATCGTTCGATTTGAAGACGAATTCGAGGTACAGGTGTTCGGCTCAGTTGGTGATCGCGCCAGCGCTGCCCTGGGGCTCCCGCTCGACGGCCAGCCCGGTGGCTACCGCTTCGACACCGTTGAGGAGTATCGTCCACAGCTGGTTCGTGGTCTCCTCGAAGCCTGTGGGACCGTTTGCTTCCGCGAATCCTCGGGTTCCGTCGGCGTCTCCTTCGTCCACGACGACGACGCACTGTTGACCACGATCCAGTCTTTGCTCGCGGCGAGTGAACCCACGGTGCCGACAGAGGACCTCTCGGAGACCTCCGCAGGTGGCTACTGGTTCGGCCTCGCCGACGCGGCCGGCGGCAGCGGTGCCGTCGACGGTCGGGAACGGGCCGACGTCGCCGGGTTCGCCGAGTGGGTCTACGACGGCAGCGACCGGTCGGGCCTGTTCTCGGCCGAACGCCGGCAGAAACTCCGCCGGAGCGTGGAACGTGCGACCGACAGGGGGGTTGGTGAACTCTCACAATGACTGCCAACGCCGCGACCACGCCAGTAGGGCTCGACGACGAAGCCGTGGTACTGGTGGGCCACGGCTCCCGTCGCGAGAAGTCGAACCAGCAAGTTCGCGACCTCGCTGCGGCACTCGAGGGGCGACTGGGGATCCCGGTCGACGCCGCCTTCCTCGAACTGGCGAAGCCCGCTATCGACGACGCGATCGCGGGGCTGGCGACGACCGTCTCCGAAATCACGCTCGTCCAGCTCTCGCTGTTCGCCGCCAGTCACGTCAAGAACGACGTCCCGCTGGCAGTCGAGCAAGCGAGGCGTGAACATTCGGGGATCGATCTTCACAACGGCGCCCATCTGGGGGTTCACCCCGCAATCGTCGATTTGCTGGACGATCGAGCGAGTGCCGTCGAAGCGGATCTCGGCGTCGATCGCGCGGACGACGACGTCGCAGTCGTCCTGTGTGCACGCGGGTCGAGCGATCCCGACGCGAACAGCGACGTGCACAAACTCGCACGCCTGCTCTACGAGGGCCGTGCGTTTTCCCGGGTCGAGACCGCGTTCGTCGGCGTCACCGAGCCACTCCTTGCCGACGCGCTGGACGACGTCGCAAAACACCGGCCCGACGCGGTCGCGGTCCTTCCCTACATGCTCGGCGACGGCGTGCTGACGGGCCGGATTCGCGAGGGTGCGAGCGACTTCGACGAGGAGTATCCCTACGTCGATGCCGCGGCCGGTGATCCGCTGGGCACCGACAGCCGACTCCTCGACGTGCTTGGCGATCGCTGGCAAGCGGCCCGCACGGATAGCGTCGACATGTCCTGTGATACCTGCAAGTACAAGGTCGAACTCGATGGGTACGAAGAGGACGTCGGGGGCGCGCGAGCGATGTTACGCGCGCTGAACCACCAGGAATCACACGCCGACCGCGAGAACGTCGCCGACGAGCCACACGCCCACGACGGGCCGGCCAAACACGTCACGGTCTGCACGAACCGGACCTGTGCGGCCGACGGCTCGCCGGCAGTGCTCGAACGCCTGCGCCAGGCGGTCCGGGACAGCGGAGGGTGTGACGCCCGTATCACTCGCTCGTCCTGTCTCGGCCGCTGCGGCGAGGGCCCGATGGTCGCCGTCTACCCGGACGGCGTCTGGTACGCTGGCGTCGCGGAAAGCGACGCCGAACGCATCGCAACGTCCCATCTCGAAGGGGGCCGCATCGTCTCCGACGTCGTCGATCGAACACTGTAATCATGAGCTGCTACGAACTCGAAGCCCTACGACTTGGCCTGATGAACGTCCTCGGTACCGAGGACCGAAGCGCACGAAAACACGCGAAAAACGAACTGGAGGGACACCTCGACGGTCCGATCGAGGCGCTCGCCAACGCGACAACGCTGTCGGAAATCGAACGCCACCTCGACGCCGCCATCGTCGATCTCGAAGCGGAGGTTGCGGAGATGGCCGCCGACGATCCCGAACACGACTACGTCCGGGGGCGACTCGTCGCCGTCCGCGACGCGGAACGCGCCGTCCACCGCCTGACCGCCCAGGGCGAGAGCGTATTTGCAGGGCTTGGCGAGGCCCACGACGTCCTCCACGAGACCTTCCCCGTCGATGAGTGAATCCCGCCAGCGGCGGGCCGTCGATCTCGGCGAGGTGGCGCCCGCTCGATCACGCCACGCCGGCAAACGGTCGGCCGTGGCGATGGACCAGGAGACAATCGTTGTCGGCACGGCCGACGGCAGTGTTCGCGCGTTCGACCGAACGACGCTCGACGAAGCCTGGCGGGCGACGGTCGATACGGAGCTGACTGGCGCTGCTGCCGAGAAGACGTCGGTCGTTGCTGCGACTGTCTTTGGCGAGCGTTACGTGGCTATTGGCGAGAGAGGGCCTGCTGGAGCCATTCGAGTGTACAACCGCGACACTGGCGACCGACGGTGGCGCTACGAGACGCGATCCGACGTGGGCACTGCCCAGAAGGAGACCCGATTTTTCCTGCCCTTCATCGCAGCGATGCAAGCGATCGACGACCGTCTGTACGTCGCCGCACGCCGGTACGAACGCGACGGCGAGGCCCGCGCCTTTTCGAGTGCAATTTATGCCTTCGAAGGTGATGGCGGCGTTCGCTGGCAGTACGACACCGACGCCTCGCCGATTTCATTCGATGTCGAAGCGGATCGGGTTGCCGTCGCCTTCAACCGCTGCACTGGGGAGGATCAGCATGGTATGGTCGTCCTCGACGCCGACACCGGCGACGTTCGCCAGACGTGGGGTCCGGGAACCGAGGGCCAGCGTCGCGTCGGCGACGTGTCGCTGGGGACGTCTGGCATTGCGGTCGCCAGCCACGGGGATTATCGCGGCTACTTGCTGGACGATGATGGCAACGAGCAGTGGGCCGTCGATCTGGCGCGACCGACCGACATCGACGGCGAACGGCTCTACGCGTATCCGAACCACGTCCACGCGGCTGCCGATGGCGTGTTGTTCATCACTGGCAATACCTACTCGATGGACGGCCGTGAGACCGAGTCGCTGCATCCGAACGAGCACACTGCCGTCGGCGTTTCACGCTCGGGTGATCCTCGCTGGCGGGCCACCGTCGGCGGTTTTGCGAGTGAGATCGCCGCCGACGGGACTCGGGTTGCCGTCCCGGGCGCCCAGCACTTCCGGACGCGTGACGCCGATGTCCACGGACTGCGAGCGTTCGAGGTCGACGACGGGCCCGGTGAAGCGATCGTGACTGATGGCGTCGTGACGGCTGCTGCGATCGACGGCGAGACGATCTGTGTGATCGAAGAGCCCGTGATCTATCACGACGAGGGCGACCGACGGGGCGACTATCGGCTCCAACAATTCTCGCTCGATACTGAGAACTGATCTTCGACTAGCGGCGGTTGTCTCCTTCGCATCCGCCAAGAACTGAAAGCCCCAGGCTTGTCGATTAGCAGCGAAAGAGCTCACCGCAACCTCGGTGCGTTGAAAGCCCCGAGCCGCTCGACCGTCCGGGACTCGCTCACGGTCGTCCGAGAGAGGAAGCTCTCTCGAACCACTCAGCAAGTGCCCGAGGGAACCTCGGGCCACCGCAGCGAACGGAGTGAGCGAGGAGCCCAGCCGGCGCGCGGACGACCGACGGGAGTCCGCGGATTCTCGAACGGGCAAGCCCGTGAGAGCGCACTGAGCGGAGCGGTGCGGGGTTGAGCGAACGCTTCGGGTTCCCGATGCACGGTGAGTTTCGTTCACCGGGGCTATCCATTCTTCGCGATTCCGGCGGCCTCCGAGAGCGCTGGTGATTTCTTCAGTAGCTTGATCTCGTACGGCCAATCTTCCAACAACCGTTCGCCAATGATGGAGCGGTATCTGCACGTCCAATCGATGGTGTCCGGCGACCTCCACCCGAAATGAGTCGCACGGAGGGCTGACGAGTGTCAGACGGAGTTGCTACATTGTCAGACAACGCAAACGCAAGGCGTCGCTGGCACAGAACGCTTTTGCCCAGCCAAGCCCGCCTTCGAGTATGGCTATCGGGGACGTCACGCAGGCGAGCGCGGTGAGCGAGGATCTGTATTTCGTCGACACCGGGATGTACGACGTCGAGGAGTACGGCGCGGTGTACGTGATCGACGCGGAGCGCCCGGCCATCGTCGATTCGGGCATCGGCACGAACTACGAGCGGATCCTCGCGGCGATCGACCGAGCGGGGATCGACCCCGAGGACCTGGCGGTCATCGCACTCACGCACGTTCACCTCGATCACGCTGGCGGCGCCGGATTCATCGCTGCGGAAACTGGTGCCGAGGTGTACGTCCACGAGATCGGGGCGCCGCACATCGTCGACACCGAGCGTATCTGGGCGGGGACGAAGCAGGCCGTCGGCGACCAGATTGACTTCTACACCGAACCCGAGCCCGTTCCCGAGTCTCGGGTGACGCGGATCGAGGACGGCGATACCATCGACCTCGGGACCCACGACCTTCACGCACATCACGCACCTGGCCACGCGCCCCACCAGGTGATCTACGAGGCGTCGTCCATGGATGCGGTATTCACCGCGGACGCAGCCGGCCTGTACGTCCCCTCCGTCGACGAACTCCACCCCACCTCGCCACCGCCGAACTTCACGCTCGACCAGGCACTGTCCGACGTGGAGACGATCCGCTCGCTGGGTCCAAGCACGCTCCTGTACGCGCACTTCGGCCCGGCAGACACGGCGGATCGGCTCGCGGAATATGAGAACACACTCTCGAACTGGACCGAGATGGTCGCAAGCGCACGTGAGGAGTTCGATTCGGACGAGGCCGTCATCGAACACTTCGTCGAGACCGTCGAGACGCCGCCGATCTGGGGCGAGCGCAAGGCGGCGGCCGAAATTGCACTGAACGTGCGTGGCGTCCTCGTCGCGCTCGATCGCAGCCAGGTGTAGCGGGCGGTCGGAAAACTGACCGTGGAGGCCGTCAGGCGTCGTCGCGGAACCGACCGAGAATGTCCGCACCTTCGACGTAGACGAAACCGTTGCGGTCGGCGTAGGCCTTCGCGGCGGCCGGGGGCAGCTCGGCCCCACTCTCGTCGTCGAGCATCTCACAGACGACCGCCGCCGCTGGCAACTCCGCGGCCGCTGCCAGGGCAATCGCCAGTTCCGTGTGGCCCTGTCGCTCGGACAGCGTGGGGGCTGCACGGAGCAGGTGGACGTGGCCAGGTGACCGGAAGGTTTCGGCGAAGGGATACTCCGCTGGATTGGCCGCCGCCGTCCCCAGTTCCGAAATCGTCAGTGCGCGCTCTGCGTCGGTGATGCCCGTCTCCGTTTCCCGGTGGTTGACAGTCAGTGAGAAAGAAGCCCGCTCGTCGTAGGAAAGCTGGTGATCTGCGGTCAGTGGATGGTCGATTGCCTCCTGGACGAATGGCAGGCCGAAGGCCTCGGCCACGTCGTCGCCGAGCGCAGCACAGACGAGACCGCCGGCGTCGTTGCGCATTCGTGCCACGGCCGCGGCGTCGACTGCGCCGGCCGGATAGATGAGGTCGGTCTCGCCCTCGCGATCAGCAGCATCGTGGATCAGGACGGGCTCCCCACGACGGAACGCCTCGATCGCTCGGTCGACGTTGCTGGCCCCCTCGCTCACGCGGTCATCGACCTCGTTCGAAGGCTCCGGGGACTCTTTTGTGCTCTCATCGCTGGCCTCACTCCTCGACATGGACGGTCACCTCGTCGCCGTCGCCGAGTCCGAGCACGTCGCGGAGTTTCTCCGGCGCGATGACCTCCAGCTGATCCTCGCCGTGGTGCGTTCGTTCCGGTGTGATGACGTGGGCGGGTGCGTACTCGCCGTCGCCGGAGACGACACTGGCCGAATAGCAGTACGCCGGGCCGTAGGTGCGCTCGTCGTCCTCCCAGCCTTCGATGGTGATCGGTTCGAACGCCGAGAGGTGGGCCCGCGTCCGCACGCTCTCGTCGACGAGGTCGATGTTCAGCGTGCCTGCGAACGGTTCGTATCCGAGTCGATCGATGAACTGCTCCATGTAGCCCGGCAGGGAGATGTAGTGTCGTCCCTCGCCCATGCCGGAGGTGACGATGCCCGTGAGGTCGACGCCGGCGGCGTCCTCGAAGATCCGTCGATAGTCGGCGTATTCCCGCTGCAAGGCCTGCTCGCCCGCGGCCGTGATCGTAATTTCTTGCCCGTCGCTAACCATGGTCCGTTCCAGGAGCCCGGCCTCGTCCAGTCGCTGGAGCCGGCGCGAGGCGGTCTGGTTCGAGGCGTCGAGCCGCGCAGCGAGATCCGCACAGCTCGCCGTCGTCCCGCCAGAGATGGCGCCGTCCAGCGCCAGCAGTTTCAGCGTCGCGAGCTCGTCGAAGCCGACGGCCCGTGCTGTCGCTTCCATTACTCCGACTAGCGAACAGTGGCGTATAAGCGTACCGGATATGACATCCATCACGAATCCGTGATGGCGTCCCGGGCCGGCCGTCTGCCCGACCAGTGGGACCGTCAGTCGAGTCGACTTTCCTCGTACCGACCCAGGTAGTAGATTGCAACGGCAAAGGCGATGCCGGCGAGGACGCCGAGGGGCAACGCGATCGTGAGCGGCTGGCCCAGGAGGAGACCGAGGCCAGCCGTCAGGCCGAACCCGACCACGCCGTTGATCGCGATCCGCTGGTTCTCGTCCATTCGTGCGTCGGTTTGAGAGGTGGGATGATAAATCCGGGTATCCGCGCCCGCCCGCTCACGGACGCTCCGCAAACGGTCGCGTCGATCAGTAGCTGACGAGCGGATCTTGCTCCCAGAATTCACTCGATTTTTCGAGTTTGGGCACCCAGGTTTCCTTCTCGCGGGCCAAAAGCGTCACGTGGGAGTCAGGCACTTCCTTGAGTTCGGTGTGCTCGGGGAGGAACTGCCCGACTTCCTCGGTGAACGCCCGGACTTCGTCGTGGGAGGGCATCGACTCGCGGTCCAGGCGACCGCGCGAGTGACCGACGTGCATGTACGCCTTCATCTCCACGTAGTCGGCGTCCGCGCGATCACACATCGCTGCGTACCACGCCGGATAGTGCATGTTGTGGTCCTTGACGAGCGTCGTTCGAATCACGGTACGCGTCTCGTCCTTCTCGGCGAGCACGTCCAGCGTGTCGATCAGCGAGTCCCAGGCGCCGTCCTCGACGGCCTTGACGGTGCCGTCGAAGGTCTTCCGGTCGGCGGCGTCGACTGAGACGTACAGCTGCGTCGGCTCACAGCGTTCGAGCATCTCCGGGTTGGTGCCGTTCGAGACCAGGAAGGTCGTGATGTCGCGGGCGTGGAACTCCTCGATCAGTTCCGGGAGGTACGGATACAGCGTCGGTTCCCCGTCCAGTGAAATCGCGACGTGGCGGGGCTCCATCGCCTGCTCGAAGACGTCGTCGGGCACTTCGTCGTTGCCGCCGAAGCCGGAGAGAATCTCGCGCTGGAGTTCGACGGAGGCGTCGGCGACGGCGGCGGGGTCGTCCCACTCGACGCCGTCGAGTTCGTAGGCGTGGCCGGCATGATCGCGCCAGCAGAAGACACACCGTTCGTTACACTTGACGACGGGCGTCATCTGGATACAGCGGTGGGACTCGATGCCGTAGAACACGTACTTGTAGCACTTGCCGTCGCCCCGCAACGCGTTCGCGGTCCACCCACAGGTCTGGGCGGCGGTGTGGTTGCGGTTGTGGTAGTCCGGGTCGTCGACCTGTTTCGGACCACCGGCGTCGGAGTCACTCATTGGCATCGCCTTGTGGCAGGAGCGGCAAAAGCGCCGCGGTCGTCCTGACCGGTGTTGCCGAGAGTAAAGGTTCATATTCCTCCTCGCTAAGCCATAGGTACGATACCGGAGAGCCGTTGGTTCTGGACCACGCTCCGGCGCAACGTTTGGATGTGCTGATACGATAGATGACGACTGCAGAAGATACACTCGCGGACGTCGAGGAACGCATCGAGCGTGAAACACCGGACGACATCGACATCGCTCGCGTCCAGTTCGAAGGCCCCGAACTGGTCATCTACACGCCCGACGTCGAGAAGTTCGCCAAGCGCGACCGGCTGATTCCGGAACTGGCCGGACACTTCAAGAAACGAATTACCGTCCGGCCCACGCCCGACGCGCTGGTGCCCGAACCGAAGGCCAGATCCAGCATTCGCTCGACGATTCCCGAGGACGCGGGCGTCGAGGCACTGGATTTCGACGCCGACACCGGTGAAGTGCTCATCGAGGCCGAGAAACCCGGGCTCGTCATCGGTCGCGGCGGGGAGACCCTGGACGAAATCCGGAAGACTGTCGGCTGGACGCCGGAGGTCGTCCGGACGCCACCGATCGAATCATCGACGGTCTCGAACGTGCGCAACTTCCTCAAGCAAGAACGCGAGGAACGCAGACAGGTCCTCGAACGCGTCGGCCAGCAGATCCACCGGCCGGCCAGCGAGGACGAACCCTGGGTCAGGATCACGACGCTTGGCTGCTGTCGCGAGGTCGGTCGCGCGGCGTTCGTCCTCTCGACGCCGGAAACGCGCATTCTCATCGACTGTGGGGACAAGCCCGGCGCCGAGGGCGAGGTGCCCTATCTCCAGGTGCCCGAAGCCCTGGCCGGCGGTGCCCAGTCCCTCGACGCGGTCGTCTTGACTCACGCTCACCTCGACCACTCCGCACTACTCCCGATCCTGTTCAAGTACGGGTACGACGGTCCGATCTACACGACCGAGCCCACGCGGGACCTGATGGGGCTCCTCCAGCTGGACTACCTCGACGTTGCTTCGAAGGAAGGCCGGACGCCGCCCTACGAGAGCCGGATGGTCCGAGAGACGCTGAAACACACCATTCCCGTCGAGTTCGGCAACGTGACCGACATCGCACCGGACATCAAACTCACGATGCACAACGCGGGCCACATCCTCGGGTCGGCCGTCTGTCACTTCCACGTCGGCGACGGCCACTACAACGTCGCCTTCTCCGGGGACATTCACTACAGACCCACGCGCTTGCTCGACGGCGCGGTCAACGACTTCCCACGTGTGGAGACGCTCGTGCTGGAGTCGACCTACGGCGGCCGCGACGACTACAAGACCGACCAGGAAGATTCGGAGCGAAAACTCGAGGAGACGATCACCGAAGCCTACGAGAAGGGCGGGAAGATCCTGATTCCCGCTTTCGCGGTCGGCCGCTCGCAGGAACTCATGCTCGTCCTCGAAGAGGCGATGCGCGAGGGGCGGATCCCGACGATGCCGGTGTACCTCGACGGGATGATTCGCGAGGCGACGGCGATCCACGCCGCGTATCCCGAATATCTCCGCGAGCGATTGCAGGACCGGATACTCTACCAGGACGACAATCCGTTCCTCGCCGAGGAATTCCAGCAGGTCGACGGTGGCGAGGAGATGCGCCGTGAGGTCACCGACGGTGACTCGGCAATCGTCCTGACCACGTCAGGGATGATCACTGGCGGTCCGATCATGTCCTGGCTGCGACTGCTCGGTGGCGATCCGGACAACACGCTCGTGTTCGTCGGCTACCAGGCCGAGGGGACCCTCGGCCGGCAGATACAGCAGGGCCGTGACGAAATTTCGATGAACGACCGGACCGGCAACCAGGCCGACCGCGTCGCGCTGAACATGGGCGTCGAGACCGTCGAGGGCTTTTCCGGCCACGCCGACCGACAGGGCCTCGAATCGTTCGTCGACACGATGCACCCCCGCCCCGAGCGCATCCTCTGTGTCCACGGCGACGAGTCCTCGACCGACCAGCTCTCCTCCGCACTATACCAGCAGTTCAACATGCGGACGGTCGCACCGAAGAATCTGGAGACCTTCCGGCTGGATTGACCCGGTCTCGTGGGCCACCGGGCTCAATACTCCCAGTGGTCGATCGATTCGACCGTGATTTCGACCGGCGTGTTCTCCGACCACGCGTCTTCATCGGCACCGTAGCGTCGATTGATTCGGTGAAGGATCGCCTTGCCCGCCTCCTCGTCCTCGATCACGCGCGCGGTGCCCTGGAGCGTGACACCCCATCGTGGTTCGCCATTCTCGGCCTTCTGGACCGAGAGGGCGACGTGTGGGTTCTGCCTGAGGTTTTCGAGCTTGCGCCCGGTCGTGGTGATTTCGATCACGCCGTCGCGGTAGTTGTACCACAGCGGCGCGACGTGGGGACGGTCGTCGTGGACCGTGGCGAGGTGGGCAACGAGTGGCTCGCTGGTGAGCAGGGTCGCTGCGCGGTCGGGGACAGTTTCGGCCATCGCTCACAGTTGGGCTGGGACCGTCCTAAACCTGGTTCCCGTCAGCAGCGGCGGTCGAGGCACGCTTCCGAACAGCAAGACTCCTAATCGTCGACGTGCAAGCCGCCGGTATGCAACGGAAAGCTCCGGCGACCGCTGAGGGGTGGTACGTCCGGCACGATCTGCGCCGGATCGACTGGGACGCCTGGCGCGAGGCCTCCGAGGCGGTCCGGGAGCGTGCGATCGACGAGGGTATGGGGTACTTCGAATCCGCGATCGCGGTCGAGGACGCCGAGGTGGGCCAGTCGGCGCTGTACGCCGCCCAGGGACACAAGGCGGATCTGCTCGTCGTCCACCTCCGGCCGACGATGGCGGCACTCGACGCGCTCGAACGTCGCTTCGAGACGACCCAGTTCGCCCAGTTCACCGAACGGGCGAGTTCGTACGTCTCGGTCACCGAAGCCTCGGGCTACTCGGAGAAGGGCCAGCAGTTCATCGATGGCGACCTCGACGACGATTCGGGCCTTGCGAAGTACATGCGTTCGCGTCTCTACCCGGAGATACCCGAGGAGGAGTTCGTCTCCTTCTATCCGATGTCCAAGCGCCGCCAGCCCGACCAGAACTGGTACGATCTCCCCTTCGCCGAGCGCGCCGAGCACATCCAGCGCCACGGTGAGATCGGCCGCGAGTACGGCGGGAAGGTCCAGCAGATGATCACCGGGTCGATGGGAATGGACGACTGGGAGTGGGGCGTGACGCTGTGGGCCAGCGACCTCACGGACGTGAAGGACCTGTTGGCGCAGATGCGCTTCGACCAGTCGACCTCGAAGTTCGCCGAGTTCGGCCCGTTTTACGTCGGCCGCCGATTCCCACCCTCGGACCTCGAAGTCTACCTCGCTGGCGAGCACGTCCCGACGGCCGACGCGGCGGCCTCGGGGACCGACGCGAGTGCGACCGACGACACAACCGAAACCGCGGCCGCCCACACCTCCGCGGATGTCCACCAATCGGGCGCTCACGACGGCGAGGTGACCGAGACTGAGACCCCACACGACGACGGCGATCACCCTGTGTCAGCCGGGGATGACGGCCATCCGGGCGATGATGGCGGGCATGCGGAATCGGCTGCGGACGAGCAGGGCGACGGTGGCGGCCACCGGGGCCCGCCGACGGGCGGGGACGCCGAGTTCACCGAGATCGACGACGCGGCGACGCGACTGGGGATGTACGGCGTGCACGAGGGCGAGGATTACGACTCCGGCGCGTACGCCCTGCTGTATCATTCCGAGGCCGATGCCGAGGACCTCGCCGAGGAGACCGAATCGCTTCGCAGTGACTTCGATCACTACGACCGCCACGTCCTGACGACGACCCGAGCGAACCGTGGGCAGACGGTCGTCATCAGCGTCTGGACGGCGAAGGAGGCTGCCGAGATCGCGGCCGGATTCCTGGGCGATCTGCCGGGGATTTCCGAGCGACTTGCCGGCCATCTCGGTGAGCCGACGAGCGACGACGCTGACGGCGCTGCCGACGAAGCGGCGGGTGCGACCGACGACGATCGCGCGGCCGCCGACTCGGTGCGCGCGCAACTCGCTGACCTCGACGTCTACGCCGGGCAGCCACACGGCGAGGACGTCTACGCGCTGGTGCTGTACACGACGGCCGCGCCCGAGGAACTGGAGGCTGCCGTCGCGAGCGCACGCGAGGACTTCGCGGGCGAGGGCCACGTCAAGACGGCCATCTACGAGGATCCCGAGTCCGAGACGACGGCCGTCGTCAGCCTCTGGGACGGGCCCGAATCGGCCAACGCGGCCGGCGAGCGCCTCGCCGACTTGCCAGGGATCGTCGGCCGACCGACCGATCGCGAAGGCTTCGGGACGATGGGGATGTTCTACACGGTCAAACCCGAACACCGCGAGGAGTTCGTCGAGACATTCGAGACCGTCGGCGAGTTGCTCGCGGACATGGACGGCCATCGCGAGACCGCTCTGTTGGCCAACCGCGGCGACGAAAACGACATGTTCATCGCCAGCCGATGGGACGCCCGCGAGGACGCGATGGAATTTTTCCGTTCGGACGCCTTCGCCGACACGGTCGAGTGGGGCCGCGACGTTCTGGCCGACCGCCCACGGCACGTGTTCCTGGCCTGACGCCGGGCGCGATTATTCCGGTCCTTCGCCCAGTATTTCCACGTCGTCACCGACGGTCACCGTCGTCCCGACCGACTGCTCGGGAACGCGCGTGTTCACCATCAACCGGAAGGCGTGATCGAACCGATCGCAGTCCGTCCAGGCCGGTTTCGTCGCCTGCCGCTGCCGAATGAAGGTTTCGCGAAATTCCGCGGTTCGCTCGCCGGTGTCCGGATCACGACCGGGCACGACGCATCGCTGGCAGGGGTGAATCCCTTCGATCGTCGCCTCGCCGACCGCCACCCTGACGACGGATCCGCTGTCGACGAACAGTTGATCCTCCCAGAACGGTGGGACGCCGCCGATTTCCAGCGTGGCGCGGAATCGCCGCCGCGCCGATTCGAGATCGAAGCCAAACCAGGCCGCGACCTCCCGCAGGGTCGCCGTCGAGATGATCGTCGGCCCGTGGCGCTCCCGGTCGTCGTGGTGACCACTGGCGTCGCGCCGCACGCTCACCGGCCGACCGAAGTACGCTGAGAGCCACTGATTCAGTGGTTCGTGGACGGAATCGACGTCCGCGCCGGCCTGGGCGAGCGCGAACTCCCGACGCTCGTCCGCCGACGTGTCGTTGCGCCGGAGTCCCACCGCGGGACCACCGTCGGCCGCCGGAACGAAGGTCGATCGAAGACGGTGAACGTCGTCGGTCTTCTTGCCGTTGACGTAGTCGCCGCTCCCGCCAACGTCGGCCGTCGCCGGATCGTAGGGCTCGCTCGCCGGCCGATCGAGGATCGCCCACTCGCGGTCGCCCTCGAGTGCGCCCGCCGCGACGAGCGTGGCGCGATTCGGCCGCTCGGGATCGAGCGATTTGACAGGGAATCGCTGGATGGCCGCGAGCACCGGGTCGGCGTCGGCCAGCGTCGATACCGGATGGTCGCCACGCCAGGCCGTCATTGGTGAGCCATCTTCACATGGCCGAAAAACGATTCCGGCTTCGCCCTCGGGAGGGCTCAATAGCGTACCCCACCGCTCATAGCAGCGTTTAGGGCGAAAAATCGACGATGGCCTCGTGATGGCACGTACCCAGGAGTCGTACGCCGATGCGATGACGGTGCGGTCGAACCAGTATCTGTCCGCCGTTAGAGAGTGCATCGCGGTCCTGCCCGCGACCGTCCTCCGGTACGAAACCGACGAGTTCGAGACCCTCACCAGCCGTCTCTGTGAGCGCGAATCCAACTGTGACGCCGCCTTGCGAAAACTCCGCCGGCTCTGTGGCCGCGCGACGCCGAACTTCACCGGCGTCTATCTCCAGGCTGGCGCGGTGATGGAACTGTACGCCGCGGTCGACGAGGTGCCAAACGCGGCCGAGGACTTCGTTCGACAACTCGATGCGATTCGTCCGACGCTCGCTCCCCAGACTGCCGACGATCTGGCCGAGATGGCCGCCCTCGCCACACGGGCGACGGGCGTCCTTGCCGACGCGATCGAGACGTACGCCGAGTCGCTGGTCACCGGTGGTCCGCCGGCCGACCCCCGGAGCGCGGTCGAGCAGATCGCAGCCTTAGAGAGCCGCGCTGACGATCGAAAGCAGCGGATCGTCCGTCGCGCCTTCGCGGACGGACCGACGGCCCCGAGCATCGTCGTCCGCGACCTCACGGCCGCGCTCGACAAGACGCTTGACGCGGTCGAAGACGCGGCCGATCACCTCCTGTTCATGTACGGGGCTGCCCCGTAGACGGGAACCGCCCTCGCGCCAAACGGTTGCCTACGCGTAATAGACGACGTCCCAGAGAATCTCCAGTGGGCCAGGGCCACCGAGTGAGTCCGGTCGGTCGACGGTAACGTTGCCGACGTTTCGATAGGTAATCGTCGATCGGAGGTTCCGGACTTCGACCTCATCGCCGAAGCGGTCCTCGAAGTAAGCCTGTTTGACGACGCGCTCGATCGTGCCGCGATCGCGGTCGAGGACCGCGAGGACCTCGCTATCCGTTCGATAGGTAATCCCTTCTTCAGTCGGCGGGGGCGTGTACACTCCCAGTCTGAGGTCGTGGAAATCGGCGGGGTCGGTGATCGCGTAGACGAGCGTGGACTCGTTGGCCGAGCGGAGGGTCCACCCCGCACGCGCGTCAGCCGGTTCGAGCGAGCGCCATTCCCGCGCCAGCTCGTCGAAAGAGTGGCCGATGAAGGCGACCCACGGCTCGCGAATAGCGCGGATCTGGATCCCCCCGGTGGCGTAGGTTCCGGCGCCGTCCCCACGCGCGGCTGCCACACCGTCCGTGCCGTAGACGGTTTGTTCGAGGGACTGTCCGCCGCCATCGAAGCGGATGTGGGCGTGCAAGGCGCCGCGATCTCGGTCAACCTGTCCATCAATTACTGTGGTCTGATCCCATCGCGCCGCGGTGGCATTGTACTGTTCGGACCGTTCCGTCTTGGCGTGTGATTGATAGGTCGTCCGGCGGATCGCGACCTCCATCGTCGCCGCCGGGTCATCGGGGTCCAGCGTCGCGCCCGGCAGGTCTGGGCCCGGCGTCACGTCACCCGCACGCACCGCGGCGACACCACCGACCAGTGATAGCACGAGAATCGCGGCCATGGCGACTCGTCCCAGGTTGTTCCTGATCGGTGTCGGTGCGGCCTGGGCTGCTGGTCCGACGATCGACTCCATCGTCTCGACGTGGTAGGCGACCAGCGTCGCTCGCGCAACGGCGGTCACGCCAACGAAGACGGCCGCGCTGAGGAGGATGGCGGGCAGCGATCCCGGCCACTGGTCCGGAACGCCCACGGCGTCGAGCCCAAGCACGGTGACTATCGCGAGCGCCCACGGCGTCGCAAGGAGCAATCCGCGAGTGAGCGCTTGCCAGACGTACCAACGCGGGGCGGAGAGGACGGCGACGGTACTGTCTTTCCACGCCCCCAGGACGCTCGATTCCCCGTCGATCACCAGCAAGTCCTGGTAGGCGACCAGCCCGTTGACGAGCCACGCCGCGAGCAGCCCCGCGGCGAGCAGGCCAAGCTGGAAGGTCAGCGTTCGGTCGACACCCAATCCGAGCAGGGCCTCGCTCCAGACGGCGAGCGTATCCACGCCGAGCAAGAGTGCCAGCAGCAGCGCGAAGCCGGCCGCGGTCAGCACGGTGGCGACGAGGCGAGTGAGGACCGATGCTGCGACCAGCCGCGGTCCATCACTGCGCAGTGCGCTGGCCGCCCGCCGCGGCATCGCCCGCAGCTCGACGCCCTCGCGGTAGACGGCGTAACACCCCGGGAGAATCGCAGCGATACCGACGACCAGGAGGGGTCGGTAGAGGACGAGCGGGGCCGGGTTGACGAGGCCGGCCCGGATGGCCAGGAAGGCAACGAGAAAGAGTGCGAGGAGCTCGAAGAGGCCGATGGCCCCACAGAGCACGAGCAACCCCGCATTCCTGGTGCCCGCTCGGAACGCACGACGAAGCCGTCTCATCGACATAGCCGCGACCAAAGAGGGGATTATGATAAATCTATTGATAGCATGGCTCGTGGAAAACGACGACTCCTCTGCCGGCCACGCGCGTCAGTTCGCGTCGGGATTGACGAGGTTCATTCCCTTGCGCACCGACTCCTTCCGGCCGAGGAGGGTGATCATGTCACCCGCCTGGATGACCTCGTCGGCCGTCGGGACCTCCGTCTCGCCGTCCCTGGTGATCAGTGCGATCAGACAGGCCTCGGGGAGCATCGGGCCGACTTCGCGGACGGGCTTTCCGATGACATCCTTGCTTGTCACCTGGATCTCCTGGACGTCGCCAACCCGGCCGACGTCGGTCATCCAGTGAGCGATCGCCGGCCGTTCGATCTGGTTGTCGATCGCCCACGCCGCAGCCATGCCGACCGAGATGGTCCGGACGCCCAGATCCTCGAAGGCGTCGACGTTGGCCGGATCGTTGACTTTTGCGATGACGCGGTCGACGTCGAAGTTCGAACTGGCCAGCTGTGCGACCAGCAGGTTGGCGTCGTCGTCACCGGTCGCGGCGACGACGATCTTTGCATTCTCCGCTCCGGCCGACCGGAGCACGTCGGTACTGGTGCCGTCACCGACTTCGACGGTGTACCCGGCCGCCCGCGTCTGCTCGGCTGCGGCCTGGTCTTCCTCGATGATGACGACGTTCTCTCCACGGTCTTCGAGGCGTTCGGCGAGGGACCGGCCCACGCGTCCGCCTCCGACGATGATCACTCGCATTGGTATCACGTTCAGGTATTCGGCGATGTACCGCGCCAGTCCACCCTCGAACAGGGCGGTCAGCAGGATGGCGAGAAAGACGGTTCCAAGCAGGACGTCGGCCTGGTAGGTCAGTTCTGCCGCGCGCAACTCCACGGCGAACAGCGTCGCGACCGACGCCGGGATGATCCCACGTGGACCGACGAAGGACATGAACAGTTTCTCGCCGGTCGTGAAGCGATCGCCGGCCGTCGAGATGAGCATCAGCGCCGGGCGGATTACCAGCGCAATCAGGACGACGACGAGGACCCCTGCCAGTCCGACCGTCTCGAGCGTGTCAACACGCACGAGCGACGCCAGCGCGATGAAGACGAACGAAAGCACCAGCAGCGTCAGATCGCCTTTGAAGCTCTCGATATCGTCTTCGTACGGGATATCGGCATTGCCCAGCAGGAAGCCGGCGGTCGCGGCCGCGGCCACGCCCGCCTCCGTCGCCTCGTAGTTCGCCGCGGCGAAGGCGACCAGTGCGCCGGCGAGGACGAGCAAGCGGGCGTTCCGCGGCGCGTCACCCGGCGAGAGGTCGATGTAGCGCAGCAGGTAGAGGACGATCCCAGCGACGATGATGCCAAAGAGCAGGCCCACGCCGAGGCGAGTGACGAACGCCTGCTCCAGACTCTGGACGCTTGCCTCGGGCGAGACGCGGTTGAAGAAGACGACGGCCATGATGGCGGCAGTCACGTCGTTGATGATCCCCTCGGTCTCCAGGGCCGCCGCGACGCGATCGCGCACCGGGACGACTTTCAGAATCGGCGTCACCACCGTTGGACCGGTGGCGACGAGCAGTGAACCGATCACCAGCGAGAGGTCCCAGGGGACGTCCAGGGCGTACCGGACCGCGACCGCCGTTCCGGCGAGCGCGATGACCGCCCCGATGGTGACCAGACGGATCGCCGCCGCGGGCGCCGCCTTGATTCGCTCTGTTTTCAGGTGGAAAGCGCCCTCGAAAACGATGATGGCGACCGCGAGACCGACGATGGTCGAGAGCGCGGAGCCGAATGTCTCCTCGGTTACGAGGTCGAGCCCAGGTTCGCCGATCACCAGTCCGACTGCGATGTAAAAGATGATGGCCGGGACCTGGAGCCTGTCGGCCAGAATCTGGGCGAGAACGCCGATGGCGATGATGCCGGCGATCAACAGCAAGAGCCCAGATTCGGCCATCGTCACCAGTGCTTTCGGGCACTCGCTTAAAAAATCACCTCGTCGGCGCGAGTGGGACGGCTGAAACGGAGTCGTCGCCGTCCAATACCGAGACTGCCGCTGCGTGAGCGGTTGTGAGGACGGACCGTGAACACTCTTAATGATGCCGTCCAATGGCCCGCTATGCACACCGGCAACCGGCCAGGCCGACAGCGAGACGAGTGGTGGTCGCGATGACGGATCGTCCGGGGATGTTCGAGGGCGTCGACCAGCTCTGGCAAGACGGCGAGTTCGTCGACTTCGAGGACGCCCAGGTGCACGTCCTCACCCACGCACTGCACTACGGCACCGGCGTGTTCGAGGGCGTTCGCTGTTATGACACCGCCGAGGGCCCGGCAATCTTCCGCTGGGAGGAACACCTCGATCGACTGTACGAATCGGCGAAGATCTACGACATCGAGATTCCCTTCGAGCGTTCGGAGTTGACCGAGGCGACCGTCGAACTGATCCAGCGCGAGGGGCTGGAATCGTGTTACATCCGTCCCATCGCGTTCTACGGCTATGGCCCGCTCGGCCTGAATCCAAAGCAGTCGCCCGTCGAGACGGCGATCGCGGTCTGGCCGTGGGGTGCGTATCTCGGCGAGGACGCTCTCGAAAACGGCGTCGACGTTGCGGTCTCCTCCTGGCGCAAGTACGGCTCCGACGAGATTCCGACCAACGCGAAGACGACCGGCGCGTACGTCAACAGCGTCCTCGCGAGCCTCGAAGCGCGCGGGAACGACTACACCGAAGCCATCGTCCTCAACGAGGAGGGCAACGTGGCGGAGGGCCCCGGTGAGAACATCTTCCTCGTCCGCGACGGGGAAATCTTCACGACCGGTCTCTCCGAGTCGATTCTCGATGGCATCACGCGACGGACGGTTATCGAACTCGCCCGCGACCTCGGCTACACGGTCCACGAACACGAGACCATCTCGCGTGGCGAACTGTACACGGCCGACGAACTGTTCTTCTCGGGCACGGCCGCGGAAGTGACGCCGATCGCGACCGTCGACGACAATCAGATCGGTAGCGGCACGAAGGGGCCCGTCACCGACGACGTCCAGACGAAGTTCTTCGACGTGCTGGAAAATCCGCCCGCGGAGTACGCCGACTGGTTCCTCTCGATTTAGTCGTCGGCAGACTCGCCGTCGCTGCGGTCACCGAGTGCGAGCGAGAGTGGTTTTTCCTCGTTGCTCTCGCCGAACCCGGCCGACAGGATTCGCGTGAGGGCGTCCTCGACGCGCTCGTCGGTCTCCTCGTAATCTTCCGGAGCGACCTCCATGACGAATCCCGTCGTGATATTTGGGGCCGTCGGCATGAAGATCACGTCGCGGCCGTCGGCCGTGCTCTTGCCGGTTTTGAACCCGGTCATGCGCATCCCGTTCCAGGGCTCAATCTTCACCGGCTCCTGCAGGTCGTCGGTGCCCGACAGCGCCGTCTCGACGGCCATCTTCGAGGCGTTGTAGACCACGCGCAGGAGCGGCACGCGATTCATCACGTTGTCGATCGCTCGCTCGAACAGATCACCGAGGGCGGTCCGCATGAGGTAGCCGATCGAGAACACCATCACGACGAAGACCACCATTGTGACGATGACCCGGGCGAACGTGACTGCTGCCGGGCTGTTCGGTAACCCGAGGTTCGCGAGGAGGGCCGCGTCGATGACCGCCGTCGTGAACGGTGACCCGGCGATGAAGCCGTAGATGTACGCCAGGACGTAGATGGTGATGAGCAGTGGAACCAGAACGATGAGACCGCTGGCGAAGTCCCGTTTCCAGGTACCCGAGGCCATACCGGTGCCTGCAGGGCTGAATACAATAGCCTTCCTGTGTCGAGTGATGGCGAGCCCCGCCACAGGAGGGATCGGCCTCGCATTGCTCACGTATCGGCCCTCGAAGCATCGGCCGACAGTGAGCGAGTGGGCCCGGTGCTCACTCGCCCATGGTTTCGCCGGCGACCCTGCGTCCCTTCGTCGAAAGGTCGACCTCCGATCGTTCGCGCACGACTTCGATCACGTCGTACTCGATGAGGCGATCGAATATCTCCTCGGTCTTCTCGACGGAGATGCCGACGAACTCGGGGATGTCGAACGGTGAGACGCCGGAGTGAAGCGCCATCACGACCCGGCGTTCCGTGTTCGAGAGGTCCAGATCCGCCTGATTTCGCTCCGCGCCTTCCTCCAGCATCACCTGCAACACCGTCGCGTGGAACGCCTCGCCAGCGAGGTGGGTCTCGACGCTGATCCCGTCCTCGGCGTGCTCCACCTCGATCACCGATCGCTCCTCGCCGGCGACCTGCCCGTCGACCACGGTGAGGTCGCCGATGTCGGCCCGCTCGACGGCGAACGCCTCGCCGTCCTCCAGCGCGAGTTTCAGCGCCTCTTCGGAGACCTTCATCCGGCCACGGCGCCAGGCCGAGTCCTTGACCACCCCGCCCTCGACCGCGGGATGTTTCACCATGATGATCTCCCCGTTGAGCGCCGCGCGAAAGAGGTCGGTCTCGAAGGCCTCGTGATCCGAGGCCGTTAGCAACACCACGTCGTCCTGATAGTGGACCGTGAGGTAATCGGCGACGGTCGCCGTCTGCTGATTAACGTCGAACCGCTCGGCGATCTTGTCGATCGCGGAGAGGGGGAGCTCACGCTTTTCGTCCGCCATGAGGACGATCCGTTCCGTGGTGAGAATCACACGACAGGGCTCCCAGGTGGCGTCGTCGATCTGCTGGCCGCCGATGACGGCCTGCAGGTACTGCCCTTTCGTGTCCGCGATTTTCTTCTCCGTGTTGCTCATTGCGCTCGCGTACTGTCCCATTTTTCGACAGCGGGCGCTTATCGGTTCCGTCCTGATTTTCTCGATTGAGAATCGCACCGGGTGGCCGCCGCACTCCTCGGCCGGCCCTCACTCCTCGGCCGCGTCGTCGAGGTCGTGGATCGCCGTCGGATCGACTCCCTCGGCCACACCGTCGGTCCAGGGTGTCGATTCGCCTTGTCCAGTCACCTTGTAATTCCCGCGTGCGGTCGCGACGTGGCGCTCGTGGGCATCGTACACCTCGACGTCCACGACGGCCACGTTGCCGCCGGCGCGCAGGACGTCGGCCACTGCCCGGAGGTCTTCGGTTGCTGGCGCGAGATAATCGATGCGCATGTCGACGGTCGGCGAGACGGCGCCGGATCTCGAAATCACGGCCGCACCGCCGACGGTGTCGGCCAGCGCGTAGGTCACGCCCCCGTGGGCGATCAGGGTCGAGGGATTCGAGGAGTGGTCCGACCGGAGTTCGAGGACGCCTTCGGCGTGGCCGTCCTCCGCGTCGGTGATTTCCATCCCGAGAAAGTCCGCGAACGGGGCGTGGTTCAGTACGGAAACGTCGGTCATTGCCCGCGCTTTGAGGCCCGCGGCAATAAGTCCGGTCGAACTGGGAACAACGTGTCGAGCGTGGCGGATGGAGCTAGTTCGTGGTGCCACTATCCCGGACCGAATCCTCGACGGTGACGGTCACGCTGACGAGTTCCGGGCGTCGGTCCGTGTGGACCTCGAGGAATCGCCTGACGTCTTCGAGGCTGAGGTCGTCCGTGCTATCGTCGTGTCGCGGTTCGAGGGTGAACCGTCGGCGGGGTTGTTGGCCCGGCATGGGCACCTTTGGATCGGTGTTCTCGGCCAAAAGTCGTTGCTAAGAACCGTCTATTGTGATCTATACTCACGGCAAGCCTTCGCTGTGTCCAGAGCCCACGATCGATGCCGAGTACCGAGTTTCACGGGACCGACAGTGACGCGAACCGCGTTTCGGCCGACGAACCGTTTGCGAGCGACGTCAGTCGTCGTCCGCGTGATCGTGGTCGTGGTCGTGTGAGTGGTCGTGACCGCCGTCGGTCGCCCCAGCGGCCTCGCTGTCATCGCTGCCACCGCTGGGATCACCACCGGCGACGAGTGCGTCGGCGTCGCCGTCCATCATGTCGAGGTTCTTCAGGTTATCCCGTTCCTCGAAGTCCGCGACGGCGTCGACGAGGTCCTGCTGGGTGAGCGTCGTGCGTTCTTCCATCAGGGCTTCGAGGACGGCCTCTCGCAGCACGAGGCGGAGGTCACTGCCGGTGAGTCCTTCGGTGATGTCTGCCAGTTCGTCGACGTCGAAGCCGTCGATCGTCATCTCCCTGGTGACGATCCTGAGGATGTCACCGCGCATACTGTGGTCGGGCTTGGGGAAGTTGACGATCTCGTCGAAGCGTCGCCAGGCGGCGGCGTCTAGTTGATCCGGGTGGTTGGTCGCGCCGATCAGGAGCACTTCGTCCTGGATGAGCGAGACCTCGTCGATCGACTTGAGCAGGGTGTTCACGGCGCGTTTGATCGCCGCGTGTTCGTCCGACGAGCGGGTCTTCGCGACGAAGTCGAACTCGTCCATGAAGAGGATACAGGGGGCGAGTCGCTTGGCCGCCTCGAAGGTCTTCTCGACGTTTTTGGCCGTCTCGCCCAGGTACTGGGAGGTGATCATCGAGAGTTTCACCTCCACGAACGGGAGGTCGAGGTCGTGAGCGAGCGCGCGCGCGACGCTGGTCTTCCCGGTCCCCGGGGGGCCGACGAACAGCAGTTTCCCGATCTCGCGGAGACCGATCTCCGCGAGGTACTGGCGATGTTCAATCGCCTTGACGAGTTTGCCGATCTCGTCCTCCTGGTCTCTGGTGAGGACCAGATCGTCCAGGGTCATCTCGACCTCTTCGGGCGCGCGGATCTCGACGAGGTCGAGCATCGCGTCGCCGTCTTCGTCCTCCTCGCCGATGTCGAAGGCTTCCTCGAGCCGCGCGTCGATGAATGCGCGATCCGCTCGCGCCGGTCGGTTCTCCGCCCGGACCTGCTCGTAATCGAGGTCCGGGTAGTCGTCCTCGAAGTAAAAGGCCATGACGGGATTGGTCCGCAGGGCCTGGGCGTCGGTGCGTTTCTGGAACCACTCTTCAGCCATCGACCGGTCGGTAAATTTCAGTTCACCGGAGAACTCGTCGCGATCGGTGAACATGAGCCCGGAGACGGCGTCCCACGGTCGTTCGACGTCGGTCGCGATTCGTGCGCCGTCGATGGTCGGCGTCAATGGCCGTTCGATGACACCATCGTCCCAGAATGCACGGCGGTGTGCCGGCGGCAAATCGTCGGGGTCGAGCTCATCGCGTTCGGTGTAGACGGCCGCGGTGAGCACGAACTCCACCACCCGTCGTTCGTGGTCAGTCATTCCCCCGAATTTCGTCAGGCACTGGCATAAGTGACTCGAAGTTGACGTAGCATCGGTGCTCCGTACCCTGACCCACCCTGGAAGAAATGAAATTTTTGGGAAAGAATCATGATGTTTGCAAGTAAATGTATCAGCATGGGGACTAACTCGGGTGGCATTCTCGGAAGCTGGTATCGATCACGAATCGGCGAACCACAGACGGACGACGAAGTGTGGGGCTACTGGGCGTTCGTTCTCGGGGCGCTGTTCGGCCTCGCTGCACTGGCACTGTTCCTGTATACGACACCTGATACGACGACGCGCGCCCTCGCGTTCGCGAGCGGTGCGGCGGCCGTCGCGATGTTGCTGTTCGGTCCCGTCATCCGTCTTCCGCTGTCGAGGAACGCGACGTATCTTGCCGCACTCGGAATGATCGTCTGTGCGGCCGCAATCTTGTACTTCTTCACCATCTACCCACAGGACTGGACCCGCCCGAACGGGAACGAGGTTGCCATCCTGCTGTACGCCGTGGGCATCCTCCTGATCCTCCTCGGTGGCACGTTGATGCCGTTGATCGCCGGCCGGTCGGAGCGAGAACTCGCGTCGACCCGGGAGGAGATGGCGGCGACAACTGCCGAGCGTGACGACCTGCAACGGGACCTGGCAGACACCGAAGACTCCCTGGCTGCTGCGTTGGCCGACCGGGACGAAAGCGGTGCCGCACTCGCGGCAGCACAGGCGACCCTCGCGAGCCAGCAGGAGAGCAAAGCTGCCTTCGAGATGTACGAGGACAACGCCGAGGAGTGGCGCTGGCGGCTCCGCCACCGCAACGGGAACGTCATCGCCGACGGTGGCGAGGGATACTCTTCGCGACAGAAAGCGATGCAGGGCCTCCAGAGTGTCAAGCGCAACTCCCTGGGTGCGGCCGTGACCATCCAGCGCGTCGAGGAAGACGCCCCGGAAGAACCGCCGGAAGTCCTGGTCGCCGAAAGCCAGGCAACCTTCGAGTTCTACGAGGACAAGGGCGGCAGCTGGCGCTGGCGATTGCGCCACGACAACGGTGAGATCATCGCCGACGGCGGGGAGGGTTATCACAATCGCTCGAACGTCCGCCGCGCAATCCGCAGTGTCACCGATCAGATTCCCAAGGCCGCCGCACTGAGCCTCGACCCAGTCGGCTTCGAAGTGTACGCCGACGCGGGCGGGGACTGGCGCTGGCGGCTCCTCCACCGCAACGGCAACATCCTCGCGGACGGCGGACAGGGATTCGCCTCTCGGTCGAACGCGACCCGTGCCGTCGAGACCGTGCGCGACGTCGCGGCCAACGACGACGCCTTCGAGGTGTACGAGGACAACGCCGGGGAATACCGCTGGCGGCTCACCGCCGACAACGGCGAAGTCGTCGCTGACTCCGGCGAGGGCTACAGCGACCGATCCGGTGCGACCGAGGCCGTCGAGCGAGTCACCGGTTACGCCCCCGAGGCCGACGCCCTAGACGTCAACGGCACTGTTTTCGAGCTGTACGAGGACAACGCCGAGGAATGGCGCTGGCGGCTCCGGAACCGCAACGGCAAGATCGTGGCGGACTCAGGCGAGGGCTACGGCAAGCGATCGAAGGCCCGCGCCGCGATCGATAGCGTGAAACGACACGCACCGGGTGCGGACAGCGAGGCCGTCTGAGCGACAGACCCAACTGCTACCCTCGTCCGGATTTTTATCGCCTATTCGTGGGACAACTCCGGTTGCTACCACCAGGTGTTTGTGAGATTTTAACACAACCGGCTCCCTACCGCGTCACATGACACCGACGCCAGTCGTCGTCGAGGCGGTCAGATCGCCACTTGGCAAAGAAGACGGTGCGTTCGCGGACGTTCGTAGCGAGGACCTCTCGGTCCCGCTCGTGAATCAGATGCTTGCGAATACCGGCGTGGATAGCGAGGACGTCGACGATCTCATCTGGGGCTGTGCCCAGCAACGTGGCGAGCAGGGCAACAACATGGCCCGCGTCATTTCGTTGCTCTCGGATCTCGGTGAGAGCGTTCCCGGCACGACGATCAACCGCTGGTGTGCATCGAGCGCGCAGTCGATCATGTCCGCCGCGGACTCGATCGCCGCGGGCCAGCGTGACTGTCTGCTCGCCGGCGGCGTCGAGTCGATGACGCGCGTCTCGCTGGGGGAGAACATGCACACGGTCCATCCGAAGATCGCCGAACTGTACAACGTCGGCGAACTCCAGATGGGGATGACCGCCGAGAAGGTCGCCGAGGAAAACGACGTCGCCAGACAGGAACAGGACGAGTACGCACTCCGAAGCCACGAGCGCGCGGCCGAGGCCACCGAATCCGGTCGCTTCGCCGAGGAAATCGTCCCGATCGAGACCGACGACGGCACGGTCGAGAAAGACGAGGGCATCCGCTACGACACGTCCCTGGAAAAACTCTCACAGCTCCCGACCGTGTTCAAGGGCGATGGCACGGTGACGCCGGGCAACGCCTCCCAGATCACGGACGGCGCTGCTGGATTGCTCATCACCTCCGAGGAATTTGCCGACGACCACGGCCTCGACGTGATGGCCCGTATCGGCAGCCACGAGGTCGCCGGCGTCGATCCGACGGTGATGGGGATCGGTCCAGTGCCCGCCGTTCGACAGCTGTGTGACCGCAGCGGCCGCTCGACCGACGACTACGACCTCGTCGAACTGAACGAGGCCTTCGCCAGCCAGTGTCTGTACTGCCAGCGCGAACTGGGCTTCGACGACGATATGTACAACGTCAACGGCGGCGCAATCGCACTCGGCCATCCACTCGGCGCGACCGGCGCTCGCCTCCCCGTCACGCTCCTGCACGAGATGGAGCGTCGTGACGCCGAGCTGGGACTCGCGACGGAGTGCGTTGGCTTCGGCCAGGGCGCCGCCATCGAATTCGAACGGGTGTAAGCGGAACTCGCGACGCCCGGCTGAGGGATCCCCCGCCGTGCCGCGAGATCGAGCGGTCACGGACCCCGTGGATTACCATCCACGCTGGGAGTCCGATCGACGGACACCCCGAGGATGATATTCTATCGATACGTCTGCAACATCGAAATAGTATCGTAAAGATATCTATTTCGGATCGTTGTGCTCCGACTCGAACGCGGTCCCCTAGTCGCGGAGTTTAGGAAGGCCCCACCCCTCGAACCACTCGATGGAGGTTACGCTGCTGGGGACCGGCGACACCACTGGGACCCCGACCGTCGGGTGTGATTGCGAGACGTGTGGGCGCGCTCGCGACATCGGTGTCGAGCGGTCGCGGTTTTCGGTTCACGTCCATAGCGAGGCGACCGGCACGTCCCTCCTGGTCGACGCCAGCCCGGATTTCCGTCAGCAGTTTCTCACCCAAGCGGTCCCGCTTCCCGATGCTGCGATCATCAGCCACGTGCACTTCGATCATCTCGACGGCCTGGGCAACGTCTACCGCCTCTGTCGGTCGCTGCCCGTCTATGCCGCCGACGAGACCGACCCGGTCACGGGACAGAGCGTCGCGGAAACGGTTCGCTCGCGCTATGATTATCTCGATCGGATTTCGGTACACGCACGATCGCCGATGGACGCCTTCGCGGCGGCCGGGTTCGAGGTAACGCTCGTTCCGGTCGAACATCCGCCGCTCCTGTGCTACGGTCTGCGCATCGAGGAGCCGGCGACCGGCGCCAGCCTGGCGATCACCGGAGACACGTCCTACGCGATTCCGGACTCATCAATTGACGTCCTCACCGATGCCGACCTCGCACTCGTGGAAGGTATCGTCCACGCTGACTATTGCGAGCACCATCCGGCCGGTGGCGACCACGAGAACAACGAGGGGGTTCCCCGAACGTTCGGCACGAAGCACATGACACTCACGGGCGCACGCGAGGTGGCAGCGGCCCTCGACGCGAGCGAGTATCGGATCGTCCACTGCTCGCACTTCATTCCGCCAGCGATGGCCTTCGGCGAGGATCTGGCAGTCGACGGCGAGCGCTTCGTCCTGTGAAAATTCTCGGCAGAGTGGCCGAAAACGTATAGTACGATCGTGGAGTGTTTCGGGTATGGATCGGCGGGGGATTGTAGAAATCGCCGGGGCAGCACTCGCCTGCAGTCTCGCGGCGGCGATAACCTTCCAGGTGGTCGCAAGCACCGTGGACTGGATACTGGTGATCGGCATCGGCATGACGGCCGCCATCGCCGCGGCGGCGAACTACCAGGCGCGGACTGCCCACTCTGCGGCCGTCGCCGACAGCGCACCACGGCCTGATTGAGGCGAGGCCCCTCCCCCGTCGTTAGAACTTGTCGAGTCCCGACTGCGTTCGTGCGCGGCCGGGTGGGTCGGGATCCCACGGGGAGTTCGCCGCGCGCAAGCGATCGAAGTCCACATCATCGAACATTCCGACGTCGGGGGTGATGGGCTCGTAGCCGGCACAACTCACGCCGCATTCGTCGCTTTCCCGCACCGGCCGATCCTTCCAGGCACAGTAGGGAAGGCCACTCGCGTCGGGCTCGCACTCCGCACACGCCGGCAGATCGTACGTCCGCCACCCCTTGCCGTAGGCCCGCTCGGCGAGCCGCCGCCGGGCTCGCGCTTTCTCGCTGGTGGAGGCGATACGAACGTCGGTTTTGCCGCGATGTTGCTCGACTGGCTCGACGCCTGGTTCGGTGACCGGTAATCGCTCTGGCTCACGCAGAACGGTTCGCTCGCCGCTCTCCGGATCGTATCGCCAGATGCCGACCTCGTCGGGGATGCGATTGCGGTGTGCGCCGGTGACGTGGGAAGCGGTCGCGAGGATGACTCGATCGACCAGGCCCAGCGAGACGTCCGTGCGCAGTTGCATTTCGAGGTCGCCAGGCCGGTCGAGGTCGGGCTTGTTCTCGATAGCGACGAGGTCGCCAAACCACTCGGGATACCGCGCCGCTTGCCGGACGTAGGTTCGCCCATTTCGGCGCTCGCGTTCGAGGAATCCAACGTCGACGGCACGCTCCATGCGACTGCGTGCGTGGTCGGGATGGCCGTCGAAGGCATCCCGCCAGTACCGGGCGCGGCCCGTGCCGACGTCGGCCGCCAGCGCCGCGTCGGGAATCGTTTCGGGCGTGATGGCGACGCGCTCGTCGAACTCCGGCCCTGGCGTGACCAGAAGCGTATCCACGACGCGCCGGCCGTGGACGTGCGCTCCCAGCTGTCGACTCACGAGGTGCTCGTCGCTCTCCAGGCTGGCACACAGCGCGACCTCGAAGGCGAACTCCCGCACTGGCGATGGGCAGGTGGTCGAGCGATAAAAGGCTCGCGCCCGCCCACTTTCGCTCCGGATGTGGCTGGCTTTTTTCGAGCGACGATCCCCCGAACCGGGAACGCCGTCGGGTGCGTCGTGAGCGACGTCGGACTGTCGATGATCGATGCAGTGACCCAGTAGCCAGCCCACCACTGGCCAGACCGTCTTCCAGGCCTGGGGGCCAGTCGCCATCGCCCCGGGATCGTCGTTCTCCGGAAAATTTCACCGACCGCGTGGGTCTCTCACCGCTTCGCCGTGGGGAGATACGCACCGCAAACAGCAACTTTATCAGGCCGAGCGGGTGAATCCTCAGTGAGATTACTTCGAGATGACGACCAACAAGCAACCGGAGGTGAACATCGGGCTCGTCGGCCACGTCGACCACGGGAAAACCACCCTGGTCCAGGCGCTGTCCGGGGAATGGACGGACCAACATTCGGAGGAGATGAAACGCGGGATCTCCATCCGCCTGGGCTACGCGGACGCGACGTTCCGTCGCTGTCCGGACGGCGAGGAGCCCGAGGCCTTCACGGTCGACGAGCAGTGTGGGGAACACGACGTCGACACGGACGTCCTCCGGACGGTTTCGTTCGTGGACGCGCCGGGCCACGAGACGCTGATGGCGACGATGCTCTCCGGCGCTGCGATCATGGACGGCGCGGTCCTGGTCGTCTCCGCGTCCGAGC
>Ga0207733_100319_pt1 | contig 37343 bp, 43 predicted proteins | sample A23P3SouthBayCA_FD_187735 | JGI IMG/M metagenome (GOLD analysis project Ga0207733, IMG submission 187735) | Aerobic enrichment media microbial communities from Eden Landing Ponds, California, USA - A23 P3 (SPAdes) | ecosystem: Environmental > Aquatic > Marine > Unclassified | place: Emeryville... | reverse complement strand
GAGACCAGCGGAATGCACCGAACGGGGAGATCCGACTCGAGGAGGAGGTTCTGTGCGGTGGAGCCAAACACCATCTTGCCCACCGGCGAGCGCTTGCGGATGCCGATGACGTACTCGTCGACCTCCCAGTCGTCGGCGCAGTCGAGGAACTCCTCGACGGGCGCCTTGCCCCGCACGAGCTGGTGCTGTTCGACCGGCGCGAGGTCGGAGAGGCCCTCGACGAGGACCTCCAGGGCCTCCTCGCCCTCGAGGATCTCGTCCTCGCTCGTGTCCTCGCCACCTACCTGGGAGTTGATCACGTAGACCTCGTCACCGTCCTCGAGGGTCTCGAGGAGGTAATCGAGGATTTTCTCGCTCGTTTCGACGCTGTCGGTCCCGACCAGCAGTCGCGTCATGGATCCGGCTTCGAGGGGACGGCCCTTAAAACTACATTGCCTGGACCGACGCGCGCACAGTACCTGGCCGAGTTCCAGGGGGCCTTCGCGGCCGGCGCCACGGTCACGCCCGCTTACCCAAAATAATCGGGTACGTAACTTTGCCCGTCTCGGGCGGTAGGTAGTTGCGTGAAGTCGACCCAGATCCGCCGCGGGCGGACCATCCACCGCGAAACGGGGACGACGTTCTACTACGCCACCCGGCTGCTCCCGGCCAGGGTCCGCGACGAGGTCTACGTCCTCTATGGGTTCTTCCGGCTGGCCGACGAGGTCGTCGACGGGGAGGAGGTCACGTCGGCAGCCGCCAGACGCGAGCGCCTCGAGGACCTGCGCGCGGCCGCTCTCGGCCATCGGTCCGCAGACGACCCGGTCGTCGCGGCGTTCGCCGACCTGGTCGACGACGCCGGCATCCCGGCCCAGGAGGTCGACGCCTTCGTCGACGCCATGCTGGCCGACGTCGACACCGACCGCTACGAGACGCCGGCTGCCCTCGACGGCTACGTCCGTGGGTCCGCGGCGGCCGTCGGGCACATGCTCTCGGCGGTGATGGGAATCGACCCCGAGGGTCCCGCTCGACCCCACGCCCGGGCCCTCGGCGAGGCCCTCCAGTTGACGAACTTCGTGCGCGACGTCCGGGAGGACTACCGGGACCTCGGCCGCATCTACCTCCCCCAGTCGACCCTCGACGCCCACGGCGTCGACGAAGCCGACCTGGCGGCGGACGCCGCCTCCCCGGCACTCCGGGCGGCCGTCAGAGACGAACTCCGCCGGGCGGAGGCGCGCTACCAGACCGGTGTCGCCGGCATCGAGTATCTCCCCGCCGACTGTCGGTTCCCGGTCCTCCTTGCAGCGACGCTCTATGCCGAACACCACCGCCTGATTCGCGACCGCGACTTCGACGTCCTCGCCGAGCCACCGTCGCTGTCCACCCCCCGGAAGCTCGCTGTCGTCGCCCGGACGTGGTGGCACTGGCGCCGCACGCGAGACCCGGTTCGGGCCTTCGAGCGGGCCAGCGCCGTCCCCGAGTCACCACTGGATGCACCCGTGAACGACGTCCCCCGGACCGCCGTCACGGACGAGGCGACGCCGGACCTTACTCGCTGATCGCTCCCGGCCGCTCGGTGGCCCGGAAGTCGAGGCGTCCGAGCCGCGCCAGCGCCACCCCGAAGCCGCCGACGACGAGGACGGGAATCCAGCGCCCAGTGGCCAGCGCGACCGCGCCCCAGAGGAGCGCGAAACTCAGCAGGTCGTCCAGCGCGAACGGACAGGCGGCCAGTCGCGCGCGAAGCGCCTCACCCGATAGGGCCAGGTCCACGAGGACGGCCCCGACGGTGGCACTCAGGAGCCAGCCGGCGTAGTTCGAGAGCGGCACGCCGTAGTAGACCCCCGTCTCGGCGTACGACCAGAGGCCGACCGCCACCGCCGCGGGGTCGAGCGCGAGGTCCACGGCGAGGACGACCGCGACCGTCGCCGGCAGCCGGTAGCGCGCCAGGTGCGAGCGGGGCCCGAGCGCGAGCACCGAGAGGAGGTAGGCGTCGATCACCAGCGGGACGAAAAATAGCGGGAGCCCGACGGGGACGCCGCCGGGGAGCATCGGGCCGAGGGCCACCTCGTAGACGAACCGGCCGTAGGGCCAGCCCGTCCGGACGCCGACGAACTCGATCAGGTAGGCGTAGCCACCGAGCGCCCCCAGTGCCGCGACGGCTCGCCGGTTCAGGAGGGGAGCGATCGTGGCCACGACGGGCAGGCGCATCACGAGCGCACCGACGACGAGCAAGAGCGGCTGGAAGGCGAGCGCCGGCGGAAGCCACCCCCAGGCGCTGGCGAGCATGAGCGCCGCGCCGACGAGCGGGAAGACGACGGCGATGGTGACGCGGTTGTCGGTGACCAGCCGATCGAGGCGGGCCTCGAGGGCCCGACGGTCAGGCGACACCGACGACCCTCCAGAGGCCAGCGAGCGTCAGGACCATCCCCAGCAGCCCGTTCACGAGCGGAAACCACGCGTAGGCGCGGTCGATATCGACGTCGGCGAGGCCGACGGCGGTCCCGAGGACGGGGTAGGCGCCAAAGAGCAGCCCCAGCGCCGGTGCGTGGGAGGCCGCCAGGAGCGCCGCCGCGAGCCAGCACCCGACGCAGTACGCCAGCGCGCCTGCCTGGCCGAGAACGGTCGCGGTCGTCGCCACGCCAGCGGCACGGTCCGGTTCGACGTCGGGAATGGCCGAGAACGTGTGCATGGCCATCGTCCACAGCCAGCCCGCGACGACCACGACGAGCGGCGGGGCGACGCCGGCCACGGCGACGTACCCGGCCAGGCCGGGGAGGACGTACAGGCCGTTCGAGACCGAGTCGAGCGGCGGCCGGCCCTTGAACCGGAACGGCGGGGTGCTGTAGGCGACCGCGAGCGCGATGAAGCCGAGGACCGAGCCCGCAGCCAGGGCGCCGCCGCGGTTCGAGACGAAGAGCGCGGCGAGCCCGAGCCCGAGCGCCCCAGCCGTCAAGACGACGGCCCAGACCCACCGGCTTTCGCGGTACTGGACCTCCGGCCCGGACTCGCTCTTTCGGGGGTTGTGGGCGTCGACGGGGGCGTCGAAGCGGTCGTTGACGCCGTAGAGAAAGAGGTTCGCCGGGAGGAGGAAGTAGCCGATCACGGCGAGCGGGCCGAGGCCGAGGAGGTCACCCGGATCTCGGGCCGCCCAGGCGACGCCCACCAGCGCCGGGCCGGCCAGGTACAGCCAGAACCGCGGGCGAGAGGCCGCGAGCAGGTACCGGGCGAGCGATCCCCTGCTCGGCTGGTCTGCGCTTTCGTATAGCGATTGACGCTTCATGCGCCGCCGAGGTCCTCGCTGACGGCCGCTGCAGCGTGTTCGCCGCTGATCAGGCACATCGGCACGCCGATGCCCGGCGTGGTGTACGCGCCGGCGTAGTACAGGCCGTCGACGACCGACGAGCGGTTCGACGGGCGCAACAGTGCGGTCTGGCGCAGGGTGTGGGCCAGGCCCAGGGCCGTCCCCTCCGTCGCGTTGTACCGCTCGGCGAACTCGCTGACGCAGAAGTCCTCCTCGACGACGATTCGGTCGCGGAGGTCGACCCCGGTGTGGGCGGCCAGGCGGTCGAGGACCAGTTCGCGGTAGGAGCCGCGGGCCTCCTCGCCGTCGTCCAGGCCCGGCGCGATCGGCACCAGGACGAACAGGGTGCTGTGGCCGGTCGGTGCCACGGTGTCGTCGGTGGTGCTCGGCGCGCAGACGTAGAACGCGGGGTCCTCCGGCCACGCGGGCTCCTCGAAGATCTGCTCGAAGTGGCTGTCCCAGTCGGTCGGGAAGACGAGCGAGTGGTGGGCCAGTGGCTCGACGTCCCCCTCGACCCCGAGGTAGAGGAGGTACGCCGAGGGCGCGTAGGTGCGCGAGTCCCAGTAGGCATCGCCGTACTCGCGCTGGTCGGCGGGCAGGAGGTCCCGCTCGACGTGGGCGTAGTCGGCGTTGACGACGGTCGCGTCGGCGGTGTGGGACGCCAGGTCGGCGGTCTCGACGCGGACGCCGCCCGGCCGCTCGGCGATGCCCGTGACCTCGCGGCCGGTCTCGTAGGTGACGCCGAGGTCGCGGCCCAGGTCGACGAGGGCGTCGACGACCGACCCGATGCCGCCCGACGGGTAGTAGACGCCGAGGTTCACGTCGACGTGGGTCATGATGTTGTAGAGGGCGGGGGTCGTCGCCGGTGAGCCGCCGAGGAAGACCAGCGTGTACTGGAGGAGCTGGCGGAGCTTGGGGTGGTCGACGAATTTGGCGACGTGGTCCTCCATGGACCCCAGCAGCGAGAGCCCGACGGGAGCCGCACGGAGGACGTCGGGATCGGCGTAGTCCCGCAGCCGGTGTCGGTCCTCGTAGACGAACTGCGGCATGGCCGTCTCGTAGTGTCGCTGGCTCGTCTCGAGGTACTCCGCCAGCGCGTCACCCGCCCCGGGTTCGTAGGACTCGAAGACCGCCCGGAGCTGCTCGCGGTCCCCGGTGACGTCGACCCGGTCGCCGTCCGTGAAGAACACGCGGTAGTGGGGGTCGAGGTGCTCGAGGTCGTAGAAGTCGCCGGGTTCGTGGCCGAAGTGGGCGAAGAAGCGCTCGAAGACGTCGGGCATCATGTACCAGGAGGGCCCCATGTCGAAGCGAAAGCCCTCCCGGTGGAGGCGGCTCGCGCGCCCGCCCAACTGGCCGTTCTTCTCGAGGAGGCGGACGTCCGCCCCGGCGTCCGCGAGGTACGCTGCCGCCGAGAGACCCCCGACGCCGCCACCGACCACCGTCACCGACGTCCCGGCGAGTTCGCTCATCGAGCGTGTGTTCGGGAGCGACACCCAAAAGACACGGCCCCACACTGTTGGGGGCGCGCGACTCGCCGGCCCGACTGGGTGAGCCGCGGTCCCGGCGCCGGTCGTCGGGGACCGCAGGAACCGCTGGACTTATGTGAAACAACGTCCGAAAGATAGCTAATGGCTATTAACAATTCGGAGAAAATTAATAACTCCGTGTGGGGGCGGTCGGCTGCCGGTCTCGGTGGGGCACTGCTCCTGGTCGCGGTGTCGGGGGTCACCCTCCTGGCGCCGGTCCCCAAGGTGCTGGCCATCTCGTGGGTGGCCTTCGTCGCCATGGTCGCTGGCGGCTTTTTGGGGGCCAGGACGCGCACGACGAGTCCGACGCGACTCGTCTGGGGCTACGGCCTGGCCAGCGGGGCGATGGTGACGAGTGCCGCGGTCTTCCTGCTCCCCCAGGCCATCGGGCTCGATCCGCGCGTCGGTGGGTTCGGCGTCGCTGCCGGCCTCCTGGCCGGCTACGGCGGCCACGTCGTCGGCCACCGCCTCGCGCACATCGACGTCGGCCTCGAGATCACCGCCGCCCAGATCACCGCCCACGCCCTGTCGGCCGGGATCATCATCGGGCTGGTCTACGGGTCGATGCCCGCGCTGGGACTCCTGCTCGGCCTCGCCATCGTCTCGCACAAGGGGCCCGCGGGCTACGCCGCAGCCAATCGCCTGCGACGAGCCGACAAACCGGTTTCGTCCCTCCTCCTCCCCGCAGCAGGGGTGGGCCTGACCGCGATTCCCGCTGCGATGTTGCCCGTCCCGCAGGTGCCCGTCGTCAGCGCCGCGGTCTTCGGGTTCGCCGCCGGCGTCTTCCTCCACGTCGCGATGGACTTTCTCCCGACCTGCGAGGTCGGCGGGGAAGTCCACGACGTCTGTGGCCTGACCGAGGACTCTCACGCCCTGCTCGACCGGCTGCGGATCCACGCGGTCGCCAGCACGGTCGTCGGCGGGTTCGCCGTCTTCGTGGCCTGGCTCGCCGTCGGGACGACGCCAGTCTGATCAGAGCGCGCGTCGCGTCTTTGGATCGTCCAGCTCCCAGAGCACCGCCGGGAGGAAGGCGTCGAGGTGGTCGATCACGCGGTGGTCGCTGACGTCGAGGCCCTCGCAGTGCTCGTGGGCCTCCTCGCGGATCGAGACGTGGATGTCGTCGCCCTCGACGCTGACGTGCAGCGGGAAGACCGAGCAGCGGGCGGGCTTCCAGTCGTGCTCGTCGTGGAGCGCACAGAGCCCGTCGTCCCGGAGGAAGAAACACGCCTCGCCGTCCGCACCGACGTGTTCGTCGCGGTCCTTCGTCTCTTTCCGGACGAAGTCCGCGCCCCGAACCTGCGTGGTCGCCTCCGCGAGGGAAGCACACTCGGCGAGCTGGAGGAAGTCGGGCTCGTAGAGGAGGACGCCGTGGTGACAGCACCAGGTGCATTCATCGACGCACTCGAAGGTCAGCGCCGGATCGAAGTCGACGACGGCCTCCTTGCCGGGGTGGACCTCGACGCGAGGCGCGGAGTCGGACGACACGGCTGTCACTTGTGGACCGCCCGCGAAAAAGGCCGCGCTCGCCAAACTCTCCCGCTCCCCTGGCTACCGGTCCGTCGTCGACGGATTCCCGCCGTCGGCGTCGTCGTGCGTCACCTGGACGACGCCGCTCACGAGGAGGATCGTGGTCCCGAAGATCGCACCAGAGACGTAGTCGTTGTACAGCAACGACTCCGGCAGGACGACGAACGCGGCGATGGCGAGCGCCACGATGGCGACGCTGGCACAGGTCGTCCGTGCGCAGGTCGCGGCCACGTCCTGGAAGGTCATAGAACTAGTGTCATCCGGAGAAATATATAGACGTTGCGGTCACCGGCCGCGTACCGGCCGAAATCGGACTCACATCCGGCGATTTCCTCCGTCCGCACCCGCGCCGATCCACGTAGCAGCCCTGGTCTCGAGACCGCGGCTGCGAAGACTGGCCGCGGTCTGCCACCAATTGCAGTCACTACCTGAACGCCTGCGGTTCGATCGCCGTGCCCCGCGGCCCCATCTGGCAGGCACCACGAGCGGAGTCGCCTCGATCGGGTCCGGATCGGCCCCAGACCAGCAAACACTTGTCCGAACTGACCGAGGCGTCCGTATGGCTCCCTCGTACCTGCCCTACGCGCTTCTCGCGATGGGCGCGTACGCGCTCGTCTCCCCCCTCATGCGCGTCGCGACGACCGGTCCCGGTTCGGTTCCCAGCGACGTCGCCGTCGCCGTTTCCAACCTGCTGCTCGTCGCGATGGCGTTTGCCGTCCTGTGGTACACGGACCAGGGCTTCGCGTCCCATCTGTCCTCGCCGAAAATGGTGTACGTGCTCGCGGCGGGCCTCTTTCTGGGCATCGGGATCCTCGCACTGTATCGGTCGCTGGCGCTGGGCCCCGTGAGCGTGGTCACGCCCATCTTCGCGATGTTCCTGGTGTTCTCCTCGATCATCGGGTTCCTCGTGTTGAACGAGGAGTTCACCGCGCGGAAAGCGCTCGGCATCGTCTTCGCCGTGCTCGCCGTCTACTTCGTTTCGGGCGCCTGAGCATCGGGACGACTGCCGAGTGCGCGTTCCGACACGGTCAGTTGTACTCCCGCCAGCGGTGGCCACACTCCTTACATTTGAAAAACCGCGTCGGCGGCTCGTCTGCCGAGCCCGTCTGCTTGATCGTGTACCAGGCCGCGTCGTGCCCGCACTCCTCGCAGGTGACGTCGTCGGCAGTAGGCTTGCCCTCGAAGTCCGCACCCTCTTCGGTCTCGATGAGTTCGTCGCCCGACTGCTCCTCGGTCGAGACGAAGTCGTCGGCGCGGTCCTGGTCTTTCGCGACGCGGGCGCCACACGACGAACAGACCATCTCGTCGCCGTCGGCGTGCATCAGCGATCCGCACTCCTCACAAAACTGCACGCTGACACCCCCGTGGCCCGGTCACCGCGGCTGCGTGGCTCGACATCGGTAGGCTGACTCGTGGAGCCACCGAGAAAGACGTTTCGGGCACCGCTCGACCGTCCTCAGCGGTCCATGCTATCACCGCGTTCGAGGTCCCGGCGCTCGGCGACGACGGGACAGTCGACCAGCCGAACCGTCTCCGCGTCGAGGAAGGAGAGGATCTCTGTCCCGTCGTGGGAACAGGCGACGTCCGGTGGCGCCGAGAAGTACGTGCAGGTCTCACAGTAGCGGTGCTTGGACACCTCGGCGTAGGTCCGGCCGCCGGCGTCGGCAACCGAGCCGCGGGCCTGGGCGTCCGAGATGGCCGCCCAGACCTCGTCCTCGTCGACGTCGCCGACGTCGACGTGTCGCAGCGAGCTCTCCGGCGAGGTGAACGGGTCGTCCGACGACGCCGGCCCGCCGCTGTCCACCTCCGGCGTCCCGGGTCCGATACTTCCTGCCGGATCGAATCCAGACTCCGCGTCCGGCCCTGCGGGGTCCGTGGGACCGCCCACGTCATCCGCGGGGGTCGCCCCGACGTTGGAATCGGCCCCTTCCTTCTCCGGCGGCGCTCCTGCCGCTGCGTCAGTCCGCTCTTCGTCGTGCGGTGACGTTCCCGCGTTGGCAGTTTCTCCCTCCTCGCCATCCGGCTCGGACAGGGACTCGAAGGGATCGCCCTCCCGGTCGCCCGCGGACTCCTCGAGGCGGCCGAACGGGTCGCGGTCCGGCTCGTCGTCACTCATCGCTCCTCACCGGATTCGAGCTGTGAGGCCGCGAGCAACCGTGGCTTGCCGAAGAAGCCACTCGACGGCGCGACCTCCGTGACCGTCGCGTTGCAGTGGGGGCAGGTGGGGTCGGTCAGGAGCCCGATTTCGACGCCCTCGCCACACCGTTCACACCGGGCCCGCGAGACGTCGGCCTCGGCGGCCGAGCGCTTGAGCTGTTCGAGGGTCGCGGAGTCGGCCCGCTTCTCGTGGGCCTCGCGGAGGTCGCTGACCACCCAGGCGACCGTCTTCAGCCGCTCTTGCAGTTCCTCGACGGTCCGTTCGACGTCCTCGGCTGCTCCCGCTTCGAGGGCCTCGACGGTGGCTTCGAGATCCGACAGGCGGGACTCGAGGGCGGCCAGTTCGTCCTCCAGGTCGGTGACGCGACCCCCGAGGGCGTCGACCCCGGCCAGTTCCTCGTGCGTGTGGTCGGCGGGTGCCTTTTCGTCGGCCTCCTGCTTGACCTGGATTACCCGCTCGCGGACGTCCTCGAGTTTCTCCCGGAAGTCCGTCTCGACGGTCTCGATTCGCTCTGCGAGCCGGGCCTCCGTGGCCTCGAGGTCGTCCTCGTGGGCGTGGAGGGCCTCGTCGACGGCGTCGCCGACCGCGTCCCCGAAGGCGTCCGTATCCGCAACCGCGGCCGCCAGGCCGTCGACGTCCGCGGTCCCGTCGACGGCGTCCGCCTCGCGGGCGGCTGTGAGGAGTCGCACGAGGACAGCTTCGTGGTCGACCCCCAGCTCTCGGGCTCGCTCGTCGAGCCACGCTTCGAGCTCGGGGCCGAGGGAAACCGTGACGGCTGCCTCCTCGGTCGACTCACTCGCCATACGGGTGCGCTTACGCTAGCGGGTAGTTAAGCGTTTGCCGCCAATTTCGAGAAACGATAGGTCGACGACCGCACGAAGCCTTCTGGCCTGCGGCAGGCAGTAGGATGCGCTTACCGAATCTTGCGGACGTCGCTGATGTCGAAGCCGGCGTCGCCGAGTTCGGTCTCGAACTGGACGATGTCCTCGTCTTCGAGTTGCGAGAGGACGCCGCGGAACGACTGGACGATCATCGTCCGTGCGCGCGTGCTTCCGCCGGTCTCCCACTGGAAGCGCATCGCGCCGTTGCAGGCGTCGACCAGTTGGGCGTGTCGCCTGGGCGAGAGCGCCTCGTGGTTGGCGTGGAGGAGAATCAGTCCGTTCCACTCGTGGGCCGCCCGCTGGAGGCCGCGCACGAGGTAGTTGACGTCCGCCCAGTCGACGTCGTCCCCGATCGCCCCGGTCAGGTCCGCCAGGGAGTCGATCACGACGATGCCGCCAGGAGCGCGCTTGCTCAACTCGGTTCCCAGGGCAGAGAGGAGCCCCTCGCGCTCCTCGTGGCGCTTCCGGAGGTCGGTGATGTCCGGCGTCTCCTCGGCGTACCAGTCCCGGGGGACGGGACTCACGTGGAAGTACTGGCGCGTGAGCGAGACGAACTCGATGGCGTCCAGCGCCGGTTCGGCGACGTCCGGGTCCATCGCCATGGTGATCTCGTCGCAGAGCTGGTCTTCAGTCGCCGTAAACGAGAGGTAGTGGATCCCGCCGGGGAGTTCGGCGTTGCCCGCCAGGTCACCGTAGTGGAGGTCGAACAGGTCGTGATCGAGCGACGCGAGTCCGTTCATCACCGCGCAGGTGTACATGAACTCCCGGGAGCCGGCCCCTGCCTCGCCCGACAGGAGGACGACGCTGCCCGCCGGCGCCCCGCCGTTGACGATGCCGTCGAGCTGTTTGATGCCGAACGGGACCCGTTCCATACCCTGCAAGCGGAGCCCGCCGCATAAAACTGTTCGCGGAGTCGCCCGACGAGCCACTCGCGCGTCGCCCCCTACTCGACGCTCGCGCCCCGGTTGCGAGGTGCGACGACGCAGACGTCGGCCGTCGCGTCGATGGCACCGACTGCGTCGTGTGCGGCCGCCTCGGCCGCGGCGACCTCACTTTCTGTCGTGATCCCGTAGACGGCCGGGCCCCAGGAGGACTGATCTGCGCCGGCGATGGCGGGGGCGTCGGTCAGCGCTTCGACGAGGCGGCCCGCCGGCGGTCGGTAGACGCCCCCCTGTTCGTCCGCGTACCACGCGCCGTTGAGTCTGCCGAGGCGCGCGGCCGCGGCACCGAAGGCGTGGTGGTCTCCCTCGGCCAGGGCCGGGAGGAGCCGTCGCGTCAGGAGTGTGGCGATCTCGTCGGCGATGCCAGGGTCCGCACGTTCGACGACGGCCCGCATCTGCCGGTCCTCGGGCACCCCGCTCGGTCCTCGCTCGCCGTCGGGGACGACCAGCACGAATCGCCAGTCGGCTGGCACCGACGCGTCGACGATCGGGCGGGGGACCGTCCAGTCCCCGGGGTCCGGTGGCGCCGTCGTGAACCGCTCCGTCGGGTGGCCGGCGTCGACGACGAACCCTCCCGACTCGAACGTCGCCACGCCGACGCCGCTTCGCCCGCCACGGCCGATATCCGGCGCGAGATCCATCGGATCGACCGTTCGACCGTAGGCACGCCCGACCGCGACGAGGGAGGCAAGCGCCAGTTGGGTGCCGCTGCCGAGGCCGACGTGGCGCTCGAAGCGCGTTTCGACCTCGACCGCGGCACCCGGGACCTCGAGCGCGTCCACGGCGTCGGCGACGTACGGTTCGACGGCCTCGTCGTCGCACGCCACCGTCTCCGACCGCTCCGCCGAGAGCCGGATCCGGGGCTCGTCGAGCGCCAGGCCGACCCCGCCGTAGAGGCGCTCGTGGGCCAGCGCGAGGTTCTGGAAGCCGAGGTGGAGCCTGGCGCCGGTCTCGACGGTAACCATGGGCGTCATGCGCGCGGCGGGGATTTCAACGTGCGGTCTCGGCCGGACGACGGGGCGTCTCGATTCGTGGGAGCGGACGGCCGAACTTAAGGCCGGCCGGGTCCACGGTCCGGTATGAGTCAGCAACACCAGGAGCGAGACGCTCCGGGAGACAAGCCCGACGACTTCCCGAGCAAGGAGGTCACCGACGGGCGCGACCAGGCCCCGAGCCGGGCGATGTTCCGCGCGATGGGCTACGACGACGAGGACCTCTCCTCGCCGATGGTCGGCCTTGCCAACCCCGCCGCCGACATCACGCCCTGTAACGTCCACCTCGACGACCTCGCAGATACTGCCTACGACGGCATCGACGACGCCGGTGGCATGCCGATCGAGTTCGGCACTATCACCATCTCTGACGCTATCTCGATGGGGACCGAGGGCATGAAGGCCTCACTCGTCTCGCGGGAGATCATCGCCGACTCCGTCGAACTGGTCGCCTTCGGCGAGCGGATGGACGGCCTGGTCACCATCGGTGGCTGCGACAAGAACATGCCCGGGATGATGATGGCCTCGATCCGGACGGACCTGCCGAGCGTCTTCCTCTACGGCGGGTCGATCATGCCGGGCGAACACGACGGCCGCGAGGTCACCATCCAGAACGTCTTCGAGGGCGTCGGCGCCGTGGCCGAGGGCGACATGACCGAAGCGGAGTTCGACGACCTCGAGCGCCACGCCTGCCCGGGCGCGGGCTCCTGTGGCGGGATGTTCACCGCCAACACGATGGCCTCCATCTCGGAGGCCATCGGCTTCTCCCCGCTCGGCAGCGCGAGTCCCCCGGCCGAGGCGGAGTCTCGGTACGAGGCCGCCCGCGACGCCGGCGCACTCGCCGTCGAGGTCGTCCAGGAACGCCGGACGCCCTCGGACTTCCTCTCGAAAGCGTCCTTCGAGAACGCCATCACCCTCCAGGTCGCCATTGGCGGGTCGACCAACGCCGTCCTCCACCTGCTCGCGATGGCCGCCGAGGCCGGGATCGACCTCGACATCCAGGACTTCAACCGGATCAGCGAGCGCACGCCGAAGATCGCGAACCTCCAGCCCGGCGGCGAGCGCGTGATGAACGACCTCCACGAGGTCGGCGGCGTCCCTGTCGTCCTGAACGCCCTCTACGAGGCGGGCCTGCTGGACGGCGACGCGCTGACGGTCACCGGCAACACCATGGCCGAAGAACTCGAGGCACTCGATCCGCCGGCCATCGCGGACCTGGACGTCGACTTCCTCGAACCGGTCGACGACCCGATCCACGAGCGCGGTGCCATCCGCATCCTCACCGGGAACCTCGCACCGGACGGCGCCGTCATCAAGATCACCGGCGAGGACCACCTCCACCACGAGGGCCCCGTCAGAGTCTTCGAGGACGAGGAGGGCGCTATGGAGTACGTCCAGGAGGGCAACGCCGAGGCCGGGGACGCCATCTGCATCCGCAACGAGGGCCCGCGCGGGGGGCCGGGGATGCGCGAGATGCTCGGCGTCACGAGTGCCGTCGCCGGCCACGGCCACGCCGAGGACATCGCGCTGTTCACCGACGGCCGGTTCTCCGGGGCGACCCGCGGCTTCTCCATCGGCCACGTCGCACCCGAGGCGTTCGTCGGTGGGCCAATCGCCGCACTGGCGGACGGCGACGTGGTCACCATCGACGTCGACGCGCACGAACTGTCGGTCGACCTCACCGACGAGGAGATCGCACGGCGGCTCGAGGAGCGGCCCGAGCCGGAACCCAACTACACCGACGGCGTCCTCGCGAAGTACGCCCGGGACTTCGGGTCGGCGGCCAACGGCGCCGTGACGAATCCCAGCGCGACCTGGGACTGAGTACCCGTTTTTCGCCCTAGATCGACCTGTTCTCGTCCGGCGACGAGGGCCACCTCTGTGGTGCCGATGCACGAAAGTTATATATAATATACCAGTAATCGCTATACCAAAACTATCGGAGGCGACGTAGCCCCCGAATCGGTCGGAAGTTCGCACGGAGAGCCGAAACACCCATTGGCTGGTCGCCTGACCGTGGACCATGCGCCGTCGCGCGGTCGTGGCCCTGGTCCTCGTGCTTCTGGCAGTCTCGGCGGGCTGTGTCGACCTGATCGCCACCACAGAGACCGGCGACGTCCGCAACGCGACTGTCACGCACGTCGTCGACGGGGACACCGTCGACGTCAGATTCGCCGACGGATCGACTGACCGCGTGCGCCTCCTGGGCGTGGACACGCCCGAAGTCCACGTCGAGACCGAACCGGAGCACTTCGCGGGCGTTCCCGACACCGACGCGGGCCACGCCTGTCTCCGACGGGCGGGCGAGAACGCGAGTGCCTTCGTCAAGCGACGGATCGCGGACGACCGCGTTCGCGTCGAGACTGATCCGACCGCAGATCGCCGCGGCGGCTACGATCGACTCCTGGCGTACGTCCACCACGACGGGCGCAATCTGAACTACGTCCTCCTCGAACGCGGCCACGCGGGCGTCTATCCCTCGACGTTCCAGCAGCGTGACCGCTTCGAGGCTGCTGCGAGTGACGCCCGAGATGCCGAGCGCGGGCTCTGGCGCTGTCGAACCTCGAACTGAGAGAAGGCATTAGGCTGTCGCGGTGTGGACTTGCTGTCGCAGGCCATCGGAACTTCCGGCGAAGTCCCTCACAGCCCCTCGATGGGTGAAAAGGCCACGACGAGGGACTCCTGATACCTGGGGAGCGAGCCCGCCGTTCGGGCGCCATCTGTGGACTTCTCGAGGGTTTCGCCGCAGGACTCATGCCGTACCTGGGAGCGATCACCTTCACTGTCGTGGTTGTGGCCGTTTCGCTGGCGGTCCTCCCGTCCGTCTTCGAACATTCCAGGGCGGGCTTGGCCATTGCACACCTGGTCTTCGGTGCGGTCTATGCCACGCTGGCTGACTGGGCCTGGGGATGCCAAATTACACTGAGTGCGACTGAGCTTGGCAGGCTCCCGATTGTCGATTCGTCGGTCGAGATGACGTGGTCGAACGATCGGGAAGACCCCGGTTCGCGGGGGTACGTGTGAACGGACCAAGAAGGTCTACCCAATACTGCCGTGATCGCGACCGATGCCGACCTTTAGCGGAGAGTAATTGGACTCCAAACCGTGTATCCCGCTGGCCTCGACCGCGTCTCTATTCGTCTTCGTCTTCTGACGTCAGTCCCTTCGACACCGGCTCCGGGTCGTCGGTGGACCAGTCGACGCTCTGTTCGTCGGTGTTTCCGCTCATATCTTCAAAAAGGTGCTACTGCTGTTTATAATCTCCGGCACCATCGAACTGTTGAACCACATGACGACCCCTGCGGCGGTGAGGACCAGTATACCAATGGCCGCATACGTGTATACTCGATCCAACTCTTTCGAGTAGGTGTTCGACTGCTCACGGGCGTCCCGGATCGCTCGTGGGTAGATTACGCCACCGATATGTTTGTAATATTCGGCTGCGCTAACATCTTGCTGTGTGAGGTCCTCATATATCGAAGGGGGAATTCCTCCCGAGACGGGCTCAGTGTGCAGGACTCGGAACGCGAAGTACGAACTCGCGATGAGGAAAGCACCACCAACTGCGACGATGAGAATCACAAACGCGGGCGGCGAGGTCTGGTAGAGGCCCGCGACGACGAGCGAGATAACCACTGCGTTGAGCCGTAGCGTGTGGGATGCATGTCGATTCAACTCGTCGATAGTATCCAAATGTGCCTGGAGCGTCCGTCTCGCGTCGGTGATTGCCTCCTCCCACGCCTTCTCTTCAGTCACGGAGGGTTGTTCCAGTCAGTGTCAGAAATAATCTGTTGTTGATGACGAAAGACATCAGTCAACGCGTGTTCTGATTTTCGTGGGCGTCGCTCACACGTTCGCTCCAGCCACGAAAGTGGGGCCGCCGAGAGTCGAACAGAGGAAGACGGTCCTGCTCGGGCCATTGGCCCTGCGCGGGCGTGCGCCTTCCAGGCTCGACGCTCGGCTCCGCCACGATTTGCTGCTCGCGAAGCGCTCGCAGCAAAATAGTGGGGCCGCCGAGAGTCGAACTCGGGTCCGACGCACCCCATGCGCCGAGGATACCGCTACCCCACGGCCCCGCGTTTCCCGAGAGGACGGTGCTGTGATTAAGGCCTTCGGTTCGTCCGCTTCGTCCCTGTCCGGGACGCTCAGACCAGCACCCGCTCCAGGTCGACGACCGTCCCCGTGTCGGCGTCGGCGTCGCCAACGAGCGTCCCGAGACAGACCGCCGCGCCATCCGGCGTGACACAGACGACGAGCGTTCCCTGCGCTGGCTTCTCGTCGCCGACCGCTGCTGGCCTCGTCTCCAGCACGCCCGGCGCGTAGACGGGCGCGCCCTCGGCGACCTCCCGGGCGGCGCTCTCGGCGATCACGACGCGCGGCAGGTGCGCCAGCGCTCGCTCCGCGGGGTCGACGACCGCCCGAAGCGGGCCGTCGTCGCCGTCTTCGATCCAGAAGGCGAGCGCGTCGACGAGGTCCTCCATCGTGACGAGGGCGGCGTCGTCGAAGGTACCCGTCGCCGTCCGGCGGAGGTCGCCCATGTGGGCGCCGGTTCCCAGCGCTCGCCCGACGTCGTGACACAGCTTCCGGATGTACGTGCCTGCCTCGCAGCGGACTCGGAGGAGCGCGCGGCGCTCCTCGCGTTCCAGGACGTCCAGAGCGTGGATCGTCCGGGTCCGGAGCCGGCGGACGACGGCGCTCTTCCGGGGTGGCTTCTGGTAGATTTCGCCCTCGAACTCCGCGAGGACCCCCTCGAAGTCCGCGGGCGCTGGGCCGTGGAGTTCCAGCACGGCGACGTACTCCTTGACGCTATTGTCGAAGACCTGCGCGACGCGGGCCCCGTGGCCCAGGAGGGTCGGCAGACAGCCGGTCACTTTCGGGTCGAGCGTCCCGGCGTGGGCGGCGCGGTCGACGCCGTGATCGGCCACGCTGGCGTCGTCGAGGGCGTCGGCGACCGCGTCCCGGACCCAGCCCGCGACCTGGTGGGCCGAGGGCCCCGGCGGCTTGTCGAGGTTGACGACGCCGAAGGAGAGCAGGTCGGCCGCCGATCGATCCTCGGGTGGGTCGCGGAGGGCCATCTCAGTCGAACTCGTAGCGGATGCCGGTCACTGGCGTCTTGCCCTCGTCGGTAGCCGGATCGAAGGCGTCGACGGCGTCGGCGACGAGCCCCTCCACGCCCGCGGGCCCCCACCGGGCCGTGTTGACGACGAGGTCGTAGATAGAGAGGTCCGCGATGTCGACGTCGTAATACTCCTCGTACCGGAGCGCCTCGCTTTCGGCACGGGCGCGGGTCTCCTCGCTGGCCGTCTCGACGGACTTGTCCTCTCGATCGGCGATCCGGGCTGCCCGGACCTCGAGGGGGGCGTCGAGCCAGACCTTGAGGTCCGCGTACTCCCCGGCCATCCACCCCGCGAGGCGGGACTCTAGGACGAGGTCGTCGGCGTCCCGGGCGGTGGTCCTGAGCCGCCGGTCGAGGTCGCGGTCGATAGCGTCGTCCTCCTCGGCCTGGCGGTTGAGTTCTAGGGGCGTGAGGTCGCGCTCGGCGGCGATGTCCCGGAAGATGTCACCGCCGGAGACGTGGTCGTACCCCAGGCGATCCGCGAGGGCGGCGGCGAGCGTGCTCTTGCCGCTGCCCGCCGGTCCGGAGACCGTGATCAACATATCTGCCATCCGGCAGCGTGGGTAAAAGAGGTTGTGTAAGTCGATCGGGGCGCGTCCGTCAGGTCGGGGACGTCTGGACGTTGAGCGCCTTTCGCATGATCTGGGCGAAGCCCAGCGAGCAGACGAAGTACCAGAGTATCCACGCCTGGAGCGGCCCGAGGACGCCGGTGTCCCAGGAACTCACTTCGCCGACGAGCGGCATGACCATCCCGCCATTGACGCCCCGGTCCAGGATCATCCAGTACATCCAGAGGAACGCGGGGATGGTCAGGAGCATGATCCAGACCATCGGCCGGAACTGGGCCTTGAACATGCCCGCGTTCTCGGACATCATCTCCATCTGCTCCTTCTGGATCTCCTCTAAGGCCTCGTCGTCGCCGCGCTCCTTGGCGGCCTTTCGGCGCTCCCGGAGGTCCTTGGTCTGCTCCTGGTAGTCGCTCATGATGTCCATGTCCATGAGGTTGTCCTGGAGGATCGTCGACCAGAGGCCGGTCAGGACCGCCAGCACGAGGATCACCATGTAGAACGGCAGCGAGGCCGCGATTGGACCGAGGACGACGTCGACGGCCGACCCGACCGCACTCCGGATGCCGTTGTCCATGTACCCGACCATGATGCCCAGCGCGGCAAGCCCGGCCAGCTTGTCGTAGATGGTCCAGCTCCCGTCATCTTCGTCGCTCGACGCCGGTTCGGCCTCCCCGAGTGCCTCGCGGACGCCCTCGGGGTCGTCGACGACGAACCCCTCGCCGTCGTGGTCTATCAGAAGTCCCGTCTCGATGAGGCGGCCCCACTGGCCGCTGGTGAGGTCCTCGCTGACGTCGCCCCAGGTGACCGTGCCCTGCGCCTCGGCCACGTCGAGGACGGCTGCGAGGGCGTCGGTCATCTCCTCACCCTCTGCGGCGAGGTCGTCGACTTTCTGGGCGGTGCGTGGCATTGGTGTGTGGTGGGTGTCGCTGGCCTATGAACCTTTTACTCGACGTGGCGCTTCACGGCGGCGTTGATCTCCTGCCAGACGCCGTCGGGCGTCTGTTCGCCGTCGATGGCCTCGTATCCGGGGTGGTCCTCGTAGTACTCGATGACCGGCTCCGTGTTCTCCTCGAAGACGTCGAGGCGGTTCTCGACGGACTCCCGGGAGTCGTCCTCACGCTGGATTAACTCGCCGCCACAGTCGTCGCAGACCCCGTCCTCCTCGGGCTGGTTGAACTCGACGTGGTAGTTCGCACCGCACTCGCTGCAGACTCGGCGGCCGGTGAGCCGCTCGATCAGTTCCTCGCGGCCGACCTCGAGCGAGAGGATCACGTCGAGGGTCGTCATTCCCTCGAGTTCCTCGGCCTGGTCGAGGTTGCGGGGGTAGCCGTCGAGGACGAACCCGTCGGCCCCGCTGAGGGCCTCGTCGACGATGGCGTTGACGACCGCGTCGGGGACGAGGTCGCCGGCCTCCATGTACGCCCGCGGCGTGTCGTACTCGGTGTCCATGTCGCTGATGTCCATGTCCTTGTTCGACCGGAGCGCATCGCCGGTGGTGACGTGTTCGACGTCGAAGGCCTCGGCGATGTTCGCGCTCTGCGTGCCCTTACCCGCACCCGGCGGACCCAGGATGAGAACGTGAGGGGCGCTCATGCCACGGTCTCCACGGCGCTCCGTTAAAGGGTTGTCCAAACGTCCCGACTACTCCGTCAGGGGGAGGACGATCCCGAAGACAAGCGGGGCGACGAGGCCGATCAGCACGCCGAGCACTTCGAGGTCGAACAGGACGGTCTCGACGGTCCCCGACAGGAGGCCGGGGACGGCGTGGCCGACGATCTCACCGAAGCCACCCAGGACGAACAGGCCCAGTCCCAGGAGGAAGCCGCGTTTCGCGAGCGTGGCGTAGTCCATGTCGCCGTAGCGCTGCATGCTCGAACGGCACGATACCGACGCCTAAATCCCTCTCGATCCGGCGGTGGAATCCAAATCCTGATTGTCCTCGGGGCCCGTCGACGCTCATGCGCGAACTCCTGCCGGAACTCGCCGAACCGCTCCTGGTGCTCCTCTACGGTGCCATCGTCACCGCCCTGACGGCCGCCGGACTCGGCGCCGAACTGGCCGGACTCGCCGGCGTCTCGGGTGGCGCCGACGCGCAGTCGCTCTGGCTCGTCTACCTCGGTGCCGTCGGCATCGCCGCCGCAGTCGTGGTCGCGCGCCGTCGCCTCGTGCCCCAGATCGCCGCCGCGTTCTGAGTAGTCAATCGGTCACGTCCGCCTGCCTATCGAAACCCTTAGTCCGCAACCGACCAACTGACCGGCAATGGACCCGCTTCTGGTCCGCGCCGCGCGCGGCGAGCGCACGGAGCGACCCCCCGTCTGGCTGATGCGCCAGGCCGGCCGCCACATCCCGGAGTACCGCGAGATCCGGGCCGACTACTCCTTCCTCGAGGCCATCAAGACGCCCGACGTGGCCGCCGACGTCACGATGCTCCCCTGGGAGTACTACGAGCCGGACGGGCTGGTCATGTTCTCGGACATCCTGACCGTCCTCGAACCGCTGGGTTTCTCCTACCACATCGAGAGCGGCGTCGGACCCGTCATCGACGACCCGGTCTCCGGCCCTGACGACGTCGATCGTACCCACGGCGACGTCGCCCGCGAACTCGACTACGTCGGCGACCTCCTCGTGGAACTGAACCGACGCGTCGGCGACGAGACGGCGATCATCGGCTTCGCGGGCGGCCCCTTCACCCTCGCCTCCTACGCCGTCGCCGGCGGCCCGAGTCGCACCAACATGCCGCTCCGGCGACTCAAGGCCGAACATCCCGAGGCGTTCCGAACCCTCCTCCAGTCCTTCGCGGACGTGGTCCGGGACTACCTCGAATTCCAGATCGGCAACGGCGCCGACGTCGTCCAGCTGTTCGACACCTACGCGGGCGTCCTGCCGCCGGCGGACTACCGCGAGTTCGTCCTGCCGTTGCACCGCGAGATCCTCGCGGACCTGAAGGCCCCTTCGATCGTCTTCGTCCGGCGGATGAACGGCCGGCTGGACCTCCTCCGGGAGAGCGGCGCCGACGTCGTCGCGCTGGACTGGACCGTCGACCTCGGCGAGGCTCGCGAAACGCTGGGGGAGACCCCGGTGCAGGGCAACCTCGACCCGTCGGTTCTCTTCGCCCCACCCGAGGAGATCGAGGCGCGCACGCGCGAGGTCATCGACAAGGCCGGTCCGTCGGGTCACGTGCTCAACCTCGGCCACGGCGTCAACAAGGACACGCCCGTCGAGGGCGTCCGGACCTTCGTCGAGACGGCGAAGTCGATCGAGCGGTAATCGGCGGGCTCATTCTGCGGCAGCGAACTCCTCGGCGAGCGCGGCGGCTTCCCGCACCCGGCTGGGAATTCCCATCCGCGCGGCGTAGTTCGTGGCCAGGTGGACGCCGTCCGGGGTCGAGACGCGGTCCAGGGCGTCCCAGGACTCGTCCCAGGCCGGGAAGCCGGGGTCGAGCCGATGCACGTCGACCACGCTCGCACTCGCGCCGGTGACCGTCTCGAACTCCCGGGCTGCGATCTCGCCCAGTCGCTCGTCCGCGTTGGCGAGGATGTCGGGGTCGTGCATCCCGCCGAGGAAGGCCGTGTAGAGCCCGTCCCGCCCGAACATGCTGGCGTTCCACGAGACCCCGAGGCTGTGGAGGGACTCGCCGTAGCCGACCTGGTAGCCCAGCCCCTCCGTCGCGAGGTCGGCCTGGAGGTACACCATCGCCAGGCGGTTGTACTGCAGTTCCCGGAGTGCGTCGGTCCCGCCTGCGACGTCGGCGAGGAGGTCCGCGGCGACATCGGCCGCCGTCGTCACGACGACGTGGTCGACCGATTCCTTTCCTCCGGGGGTATTGATACGGTAGCCGTCCCCGTCGGACTCGACGCCGGTCGCCGTGGTGCCGAGTCGCACGCGGTCCGCGTACCGCTCGGCGAGAGCACGCGGCAGCGCCTGTAGCCCGTCCGTGAAGGAAGCGGGTGGCGACTCGTGACCGCTGCCCACCCGCTGGAGGAAGGCCCGGAGGAGACTGTGGGTCTCGCGTTCGCGGTCCAGCAGGCTCGCCAGCGCGTGTCTCGCCGGCATCCGGCCGGGGTCCGACCCGTAGATGCCACCGTAGAGCGGCCCGAAGACGTTCCGGTAGGCCTCGTCGCCGAACTTCCGGCGAAAGACCCGCTCGATGGACTCATCGGGGCGCCCGGCGCGGGTCAGCGGCTCGGCGAGCAGTCGGAGCTTGCCCGGCCACGAGAGAAGGCTGGTTCCCACGAAGGTCGAACGGTCGAAGGGGACCTCGCCGAGGCGCCCGTCGGCGTAGACGTACAGCGGGAGGTCCGGGGCCTCGATCACCTCGTCGCCGAGGTCGCAGGCGTCGATCAAGTCGTCGACGCCGGGCGTCCGTCGGAGGCGCTGGGGCCCGCGCTCGAGGACGATATCGTCCACGCGCTCGGAGCGCATGACGCCGCCGGGCTCGTCGCTCGCTTCGAGGGTGACCGCGTCGACGCCGCGCTCGGCGAGGTGGTGGGTGAGTGCGAGCCCGGTGATCCCCGCCCCGACGATGCCGACGCGCATCGCGTCAGTCGCTCCGGGGCGCGTTCAGACACATCGTGCCGGGTCGGTCGCGACACTGGCACTGGCGGAGCTGGTAGTAGCCGGGATCGAAGTCCGCGAGGAAGGGCTCGACGAGGTCGGCGAACACGTCGAGGATGCGCTCGTCGTCGTGGGGGATGGGCACGCGGTAGAAGTCCAGGCCCGCCTCCTCGGCCTCCTCGGCGAGTTCGTCGTCGAGCTCCGAGAGCGTCTCGCTTTGCTCGTGGAGGAAGCTGACCGGCTCGACGACGACGCGGTCGGCGTCGAGATCGGGAACCAGGTCTTCGACCTCGGGTTCGGTCCAGGGGATGTCCCGGTTCTCGTGGTTCTGGTAGCCGAGTTCGTAGTCGGCGACGCCGAGCAGCGCGGCCTGGACCGAGCAGTACTCCTCGACGTAGACGTCGTAGCGGCTGCCCTCCTCCAGGTAGTGGGTCGGCGTGCCGTGGGCCGAGAAGACCAGGGCGGTGTCGGGATCGCTCAGGTCGAGGTCGTGGTCGGCGGCGAAGTCCGCGATGGTGTCGGCGCGCAGGCGGGCGTAGTCGGGGTGGCGGTGCCAGCCGGTGACTTCCTGGACGGGCAGGTCGGCGTCGCGGTCGGCGACCTCCTCCTGGAGTTCCTCGAGCGCGATGATCGTCGTCGAGGGGCCACAGAGCGGGTAGATCGGCAGGCCGAGGATCCGGTCGACGCCGTCGTCGATGGCGGCGTCGACGGCGTCGCCGATGAACGGCTCGGTGTACTGCATGCCGACGTAGGTCCGGACGTCGTAGCCCTCGTCGCGGAGACGCTCCTCCAGGGCCTGGGCCTGGGCCTGGGCCTGGGGATTGAGCGGCGACCCGCCGATTTCCTCGTACTCCTCGATCAGGGCCGGGGCGCGGCGCTCTGCGAGCTGGCGCGAGCGCTCGCGGGCGGCCGCCTCCGAGTCGGCCTCCTCGAGGTCGGCGTTGGCGAAGAAGATCCGTTCGAGGTAGTCGACGACGGCGTCGCGGTCCGGTTCGGCCGGCTCACCGAAGTTCAGCAGGACGACCCCTGTGCTCATACGCGGGGCTTCGACCGACCGCGTGAATACCTGTCGCTTCCGGAAGGACGGCGAGGGCGACCCGACGGCGTTCGGGCGGCCGCGGTCCGTTCCCTAGCTCCGCCAGAACGCGCCCGTGAACAGGACCATGACGGGGATGATCTCCAGGCGACCGATCCACATGTACAGGATCATCAGGACCTTCGACGGGGTCGGGAACTGGAGGTAACTCCCGAATGGGCCGACCGGCCCGAAGCCCGGCCCGATGTTCCCGAGGGCGGCAAGACTCGCGCTGGCGGCGTCGAGCGGCGCGAGGTCGATGGCCGCGACCCGGCTCACGTCGACGGCGATGAAGACCGCGCCGAGGCCGAACAGGAGGATGTACAGGAGCGTGAAGCCGAGGACGCCACGGACGGCACCCTCGTCGACGACGTTCGCGCCGATGCGGATGGGCCGCACCGCCTCCGGGTGGGTCGTCGTGAACAGTTGCCGGCGGATTACTTTCGCGACGACGAGCCAGCGGACGACCTTGATCCCCCCACCGGTCGAGCCAGCGGAGCCGCCGACGAACATGGCGAAGAGGAGGACCATCTTCGCGGCGGTGTCCCACTGTGCGAAGTCACTCGTCGCGAACCCGGTCGAGTTGAGCAACGAGCCGATCTGGAAGGCGGCCTGCCGGAGCGCGTTCTCGACCGAGCCCGCCGTCGTGCCACCCAGCCGCATCGCGGGCGCGGCCCCGACGTACAACAACGCAGCCAGGACGGCCGCGACGACGACCGAGACCCCGATGTATGTGCGCCACTCCCGATTCCCCACGAAACTCTCGACGTCGCGGTTCAAGAGGAAGTAAAACAGCGCGAAGTTCGTCCCGGCGACCAGCATGAACGGGACGAAGGCCCACTGGACGACCGGGCCGAAGGCGCCGATGCTGTCGGCCTCGGGCGAGAACCCGCCCGTCGGTAGCGTCGAGAGACCGTGCGCGATGGCGTTATACGGCCCCATGTTGGGCGCGAGTTCGAGGAGGTGCAGGAGGATCATCACGAGGACGAACAGTAGCGTGAAAAAGAGGTAGACGAGCCAGAGGACGCGGGCGGTCTCCGCGATCTTCGGCGTGAGCTTCTGGAGTTCAGGGCCCGGCGCCTCCGAGTCCATGAGCTGGGCGCCGTTGACGGCGACCTCCGGCAGGATAGCGATCATCAGCACGATGATCCCCATTCCGCCGAGCCACTGCGTGAGCTGTCGCCAGATGAGCAGGCCGTGGGAGTGCCGATCGAGGGAGATCTCGCCCATTACGGTCGCACCGGTCGTGGTGAATCCGGAGGTGGACTCGAACAGTGCGTTGAGCGGATGGGCGAGCGTGGAGGGTGTCCCCCAGCCCGCGAGCAGGTACGGGACGGCCCCGACGACCGAGACGGCACCCCATGCGAGTGCGACCAGCAGGAGTGCCTCGCGAGGCCCCAGGTCCACATCGCTCTCGAGGCGTTCGAGCCCGCCGCCGACGCCGACGAAGACGGCCATCGACGCGAGGAAGACCCAGACGTCCTGACCGTAAATCAACGAGACGGCGAGCGGGATAACCATCGCGACAGCCAGCCACTTGACGACCGTGCCCGTGATGGCGGCGCTCTTGCGCCACTCGACGTACGTGTCGAGCACGTCAGCGCCCCTCCAAAGATCGCCAGCCGATCACTGCCTGGTCGTCCTGCGGTCGCCCGAAGAACCTACCGACGCACACCGCCGGCGTCCGGCCAGCGGTGGGGATCGTCGGTCCTGTCATCACTAGAGCAGTGCCTGCGCCTCGTCGAGGACGGTCGTATCGACGAAGACCACGACGTGGTCGCCCGTCTGGATGACTGTGTCGCCGCGCGGGACGACGAGCTCGCCGTTCCGGGTGATCGCACCGAGAACGACGCCGTCGGGGAGTTCCGGGACGGACTCGCGGATCGGCCGGTCGACGAGGACGCTCTCCGCGTCCACCTCGAACTCGATGACCTCCGCGCGGTCGTGTTCGATCATCGCGACGTTCTCGGCGCGGCGCTCGCGGGTGAACCGCGTGATCTCTTCGCCGGTGACCTCCCGGGGATTGACGGCGACGTCGACGCCCACCTCCTCGAACAGGCTGACGTACTCCGTGTCGTCGACGATCGCAATCGCCCGGTCGGCGCCGAGGCGCTTGGCCAGGAGCGACGCGAGCAAGTTTCGCTCGTCGTCGCCCAGGGCCGCGACGACGACGTCCGCGTCGTCGACGTGTTCGCGCAGGAGGAACTCGCGGTCCGTGGCGTCGCTCTCGAGGATCGTCGACCCGGGGAGATCCTCAGCGAGCTCTCGCGCTCGCTCGTGGTCGCGCTCGACGAGCCTGGGCGAACCCCCTTGCTCTTCCAGAAGCCTGGCAATCTGGTAGCCGACGTCGCTGCCGCCGATGATCAGAATGTTCGTCGCGCCGTTGTCCGCGCGGGGCGCTACCTCCCCGGCGAGGACCCGGACGCTGTCTCGGGAACCGATGACGATGACGTCGTCGCCGGCCTCGATACGGGTCTGGCCGGTCGGGATGACGACGTCGTCTCCGCGGATGATCGCCGCGAACGTCAGCGAGTCGAACCGGTCCGCCTCCTGAACCGTCTGGCCGGCGACCTGGCTCCCCTCGGGAATCTCGAACTCCGCCATCTGGACCAGTCCGCCCGCGAAGGTGTCGACGTCGCGCGCAGCGGGAAGGCCACTGAGCCGGACGACCTCGCTGGCTGTCAGCAGGTTCGTGCCGACCATGAAGTCGACCCCCAGGGCCTGCCCCTGGGCGCGCCGCCAGGTGTCGAGGAACCTGGTGTTCTTGACGCGCGCGATGGTGAAACAGTCCGTCAGCGTCTTGACGGTCCCGCAGGTGACGATGTTGGTCTCGTCGTCGTCGGTGCTGGCGATCAGCATGTCGGCGCTTTCGACGTCGGCCTCCTCCAGCACCTCCACGTCCGTGCCGTCGCCCTGGATCGTCAGTGCGTCGACCCCGTAGGTCAGTTCGTCGACGCGCTCGGCGTCGACGTCGATCACGACGACCTCGTGGCTCTCCGAGAGGCTGGTCGCGATAGTGGAACCCACCTGCCCCGCACCGACGATGATTATCCGCACGGCGATCCCTCCGGGACGCGCATACTGGAGACTTCTGTGCGGGCGCAATGTAAGTGGGTTTCCATTGCCTGCCCGCCCCGACGGCGGGGCGACGTGACGCTTAAGGCCCACCCACGTGACCATCCAGCCATGTATCGGTCCCCAGGTGGTGGCCCCCGCCAGCCCCGGGTCCGCACGCCGTGGAGGGGTGGCCGGTGAGCGACGAGGACCTGGCCAAGGACCTGGGCCCGCTCGCCGCCCTGACCATCGGCGTCGGGACCATGATCGGTGCCGGCATCTTCGTCCTGCCCGGCATCGCGGCCGGCAGGGCGGGCCCCATCGTCGCGCTCTCCTTCGTCGTCGGGGGCGTCATCTCCCTGTTCACCGCGCTGTCGGCGAGCGAACTCGGGACGGCCATGCCACGGGCCGGGGGCGCCTACTACTACGTCAACCACGCGCTGGGGCCGCTCTTTGGCTCCATCGCCGGCCTGGGCAACTGGATGGGGCTGGCATTCGCCTCCGCGTTCTACATGCTGGGCTTCGGGAGCTACGTCGTCACGTTCCTGCCGGTGCCGGCCGTCCCGCTCGGACTCGTCACGATCACGGACACGCAGGTGGCCGCGCTGCTCGCGGGGGCCTTCTTCGTCGCCGTCAACTACGTCGGCGCGAAGGAGACCGGTCGACTCCAGAACGTCATCGTCGTCTCCCTCCTGGCCATCCTGACGGTCTTCTCCGTCCTCGGGTTCCTCCAGGCCGACCTCTCCACGTTGCGGCCAGTCGCTCCCAAGGGCTGGGGACCGCTGCTTCCAGGGACGGCCCTCATCTTCGTCTCGTATCTCGGATTCGTCCAGATCACGACGGTCGGCGAGGAAATCAAGAACCCCGGCCGGAACCTCCCGATGGCCGTCATCGGGTCGGTCCTGCTCGTGACGACGATGTACGCCATCGTGATGCTCGTCATGATGGGGGTCGTGCCGTGGCAGGAACTCGAACGGCTCGCGCTCGAGGTCGGCGAGGGGGCACCGGTCATCGAGGTCGCGTCGATTTCCTTCGGGGGGATCGGCCTGGCGGGGATCGGCGTCGCGCTGATCACGTTCGGCGGCCTGCTGGCGACGGCCTCCAGCGCGAATGCCTCGATCCTCGCGTCCTCCAGAATCAACTTCGCCATGGGTCGGGACAAGCTCGTCACCGACTGGCTCAACGACATCCACGACACCTTTGCGACGCCCTACCGGTCGATCGTCGTCACCGGCGCGATCATCCTCGCACTCATTCTCGTGCGCGAGGTCGAAATTCTGGCCAACGCCGGCGCCGTCCTCCACCTCGTCGTCTACGGCCTGCTGAACGTCGCCCTGATCGTCATGCGCGAGGCCGATCCGCCGGACTACGACCCCTCGTTCCGGGTCCCGTTGTACCCGGTTACACCGATCGTCGGGGCGCTGGCCTCCTTCGGACTCATCGCGTTCAATCCCCTCCCCGTCATCGGCCTCGCCGCAGCGTTTACCGCGGCTGGCGTCGTCTGGTTCTTCGCGTACGCACGCCCGCGGACGCCGAAACAGGGCATCCTTGGTCAGTACGTCCTCGAGCGGGCGGATCGCATGCCTGACTCTGCCGTCTCGGCGGCCGCCTCCGTCCAGCCCGACGGCGGGACCTACCGCGTCATGGTCCCGCTGGCGAACCCGGAACACCAGCAGGACCTGATCGAACTCGCCAGCGCGATCGCGAAGGAGCGAGACGGGACGGTCGTCGCCACTCACATCGTTCAGGTGCCCGACCAGATGGCACTGGCCAGCGCGCGCGACCAGATGGACGACTTCGACGCGGGCTCCCGTGACCTCCTCGCGTCAGCCGAGGCCGACGCGGAGACGATGGGGGTTCCCGTCGAGACCCACACGATCTACTCCCACCGGGGATTCGAGGAGATCTTCGACGCCGCGCGCACCCACGCCGCCGACCTCGTCGTCATGGGCTGGGGGCCCGACGCCCACGGCTCACCCGGGCGCGTGGAGTCCGCCATCGACGAGGTGGCCGGGGACGTTCCCTGTGACTTCCTCGTGCTCCGCGATCGTGGTTTCGATCCGTCCCGGATACTCGTCCCGACGGCCGGTGGCCCGGATTCGGCGCTGAGTGCTGCCATCGCCCGCATACTCCAGCGTGGCTTCGACGCAGACGTGACGCTGCTGCACGTCGCAGACGAGGGCGAGCGCAGCGAGGGCGAGGCCTTCCTCGCCGAGTGGGCTACCGAGAACGACCTCCAGGACGCGGCGCGCCGGGTGGAGACCGGCGACGTCGAGACGGCCATCGAGCGGGCGGCCGCCGATCACACGCTGCTCGTCATCGGGGCGACCGAACGAGGTCTCCTGTCCCGACTCGTCCGCGGGACGCTCGTCCTCGACGTGGTCGATTCGGTGGAGTGTTCGGTCGTCCTCGCGGAGAAACACCGCTCGCGAACGCTCCGCGAACGCCTCTTCGGCCGGTAACCGAACTTTCCGGGTCAGTCGCCGGGATTCGGCAGCACCACGACCGGCCGGTCTGCCGCGTCGACGAGGGCGCCCGCGACGTCGCCGGTGAGGAACTCGACCCAGCCGCTGAGTCCGCGCGACGTGTAGACGACGGCGGACGCGTCCTGGTCCCGCCCGGCGTCGAGAATCGTCTCGGCGACGTCCGTCCCGTAGTAAATCTCCGTCTCGACCGTCGCCGCGCCCTCGAAGGCCGACCGGAAGGCTTCGAAGACCTCTTCGGCGTACTCCTCGCGCTGTTCGACGCTGGCCTTGTCGGGGGCACCTCCCGCCTTCTGCACGACGTGGACCACCGTCAGGTCGTCGTCCGGCCCCACGTGCGCCGCGAGCGCTCGCGCGGTCGCCGTCGCGTCGGCTCGGTTCGCGAGCGGGACGATGGCGGTCCGAAACAGACCGCCAGTCACGGCACGACCCCCGCGTCCGCCACGGTCCGGACGGCGCCGTCCGTCGCACGGCGTCGCTCGACTGCTGGCTCCATGACTGAGTGCGTGACCGGCACCGACTAATAACCCCGCCTCGCCCACACGGTGGGAGAGGTTTAGTGCGCCGAGGACGGACGGCATCCATGCGACTCCGCGGCCGACCGACCGTCGAGACGCTCGCGGTCCTCCTCGTCGTCTTCGCGCTCCAGTGGGTGCTCGGCCTCGTCGCCTGGAGCGAGACGTTCGTCCTGGCACCTCCCGTCACACACCGCCCCTGGACGGCCGTGACGAGCGTCTACGCCCACGCCGACCTCGGCCACCTCGTCGGCAACGCCGTCCTGCTGGCTTTCGTCGGGCCGTTCGTCGCCAGGCGTACCGGCCGCCTTGCCTTCCACGGCCTCTTCGTCGCCACGGGAACGCTCGCGGCGCTCGCGGAGGTGGTCCTCGGTGGCCTCCTCTGGACCGCGTCCCCCGTCCTCGGTGCCAGCGGGGCCGTGTTCGCCCTCGTCGGGTACCTGGTCGCGGGAAACGTCGTCTCGCAGGTCCTGCTCGACCGCGTCGCGCTGTCCGCACGCACCCAGCTCGTCGCTCTCCTCGTCGTCGCCGTGGCCGTGACGCTCGCCACGGCCGGGGAACGAACGGCCCTGTTTGGCCACGTGACCGGACTCGTCTGCGGGCTCGTCGCCGGCCGTTTCGGCCTCGCGGACCGACCGCGTGCACCGTGAGCGAGCCATCCAGCCCTGTCGTCCGTTCGAGAATCGGCTCCCACGGTCTGGCCGGGTGCGTCGGTACTATCGTCGGACTGGCCTTCGGGCTGCTGATCGAGAAGAAAAAAGCTTGCGCGATCCGGGTCAGACGAACAGCCGGCGCATCATCCGCGTTGTGGGACCGATTGTGGACCCACACGAAGCAGCCCGGTAGAAGCCAATATTGGTCTTCGTCGTTTGACGTCGATCGCTCGTGAACCACCGCCCGGAAAATGCGGTCGAAAACCGCCTAGCCGTCGATCCGGGCCAGTTTCTCGCGTTTGTCCTCGGGAATTGGGTTGACGTACTTCGCACTCTCACCTACGCAGAGAGCGTCGAAGTCACCGTCGGTCGTGAGCAGATAGTCGGCATCGTAGGAGCGGGCCAGCGCCAGAACGAACGAGTCGTACACGTCGTGTTCCTTCTCGGCGCTGATGTCGTAGGCCTCACGCAGCGTGTTGCCGTTCGCGCCGACGATACGCGCCGGACTCCGGACGAGCGACTGCACTGCATTCCTGGCGGCGACCGCATCAACGCCGAAATTGCTGGTCATGATGTACTGTGCTCGCAGGGGATAGTAATCGAAGACGAGCAGAACGTTCGGTCCATCGAGTGCGTTCTCGATCCAGGGAAATACGTCTTCGTACGCCGGATGATCCTCTGTGAGCGCGATGGCGAGGGCGTTCACGTCGGTGAGGACTGTCACTTCCGTCGGCAGTGATTCGCTCATTCCACGCGATCCATCGGCCCAAACAGTGAATCGCCGGCGTCAGTCGGCGTCGAATCCGCCCAGTCCTCCCGTCCCGCCGTCGCCGGTTCGAGCTTCGAACTCGGCTTCGGGTTGACTTCGAGGACGGAGCCGACGAGCGTGGCGGGGACCTCGTCGTTCGATTCGATACCCAGTCGCTCGCGGATCTCCTTGGGGAGCGTCACCCGTCCCCGATCGTCAACCGCGAGCGTGAATCGTTCGCCTCGGTCGTCGTCAGACGACGTTCCCATTTTCAATCACCTGATACCCACTATCGAATTGATAGATAAAACGCTTGTGCTCGTTTTCGGCCGTGTCGGTCACGAGTCTCGGGAGGTTGGATGGAGGATCGCCGATCACCAGGAAGAGAGATGTCCGGCATCTCCACGGCCAGAAATTGCTCAGTACAGGGGACGGACAGATCGCTCAATAGAGGTGAGACAGACACCAAAGCCTCGTTGTGGTCATAACGAAGACACCACGAAGGTGTCCGTGGAAAAATGGCCTTCTCCTCCTCGGACTGTTCGCAATCCCACTTGCACTCTATGGTGGATTCACAGTATTGCCCCTGTTTAAATGAGCGACTCTTGGACTAGCCATGCAGGATCTACCTTTACGACTTGTCCAGCGGATTCCAACCGCAGGAACAAGTGGTAGACTGCAAACCATAATGTCCCAAACGTGGTCGGGATCCCTCGGCCTTCAGGCGGTGGAGGATGTCAATCGCAGAGCGACTGATCGAAACCAAGGCTCGTCTCTCGCCCTGACTCGATTTCGATAATAAACACATCGTCCGTATCCTCGGTTATACACGTGGCTTGATAGCGGTGTTCGTACCGTTGGTCTCTGTTGAGCAAGGCGACCGCAACAAATTGTTCGTCAGGAGTTGCCTGGGTGAACCCGGTTTCATTGATAACAGTCCCTCCTGGAGTTGAACCGGACCCGGCTTGCTCGATCTCGTACGACTGGTTGAGAACCGTCTCGTCATCTGCATCTCGGATGGTCACGTCCACACTGTGCATTTTCTCTGTTTTATTCCATAGCTCAAAATCGACGGCACCAGAAGCGTCGAGTCGAGTCGAGAGACACCCTCCGAGGCATCCGATTCCGGCGACGCCGGTGGCCGTGAGGAAGCGGCGACGGTCCATTATGGCCACAACGATGGAGATGCAGGCAAAAACGTTTCCGAACGGTTCGGACGAGTTACACCCGGATTGCTCTTGGTCCGCCCTCCCTGTTTAACGAGGTCTTCTGATTGTCCTATCAATTTATGTCGCCGTCCATAACTGATTCGGACACCTCCTTCGCGCTCCTCACCCAGCATGAACGCGACGGACGCGATAATGGTGACCGGTAGCGTCACTGATTGCACTGGAAATAATTGGGCCTCGGTCGCCTATTTCAATCCACACGATACGTACCGTCGACAATTGTGGGTCCTGACTGTATCTCCAAGCCGGTGCCTACAACGTGGAAGTAAGATATATAAGAATATATGCAAGATTATGCGGGAAATGTGGCGTTCTCAGCCGAACATCTGGCGCATCATGGGGTGCATCTCCATGAGCTGTTCTTCCGCGATTTCCTCGTAGATCTTGTAGGTGATCGAGACGGTCAGCAGCAGACCCGTGCCGGTGACGCCGCCGATGGTCCCGAGCATGTTGGCCATGACCGCGAGCAGGCCGACGAGGGCACCACCGATGACGGTGACCTGCGGGATGTACTGCTCCAGGACCCGCTCGATCGAGCGAATGTTCCGCCGGAAGCCCGGGATCTGCATCCCGGAGTTGTGGATCTGCTGGGCGGTCGCCTCCGGCCCCATGTCCGTCGTCTCCACCCAGAAGATGGCGAAGACGGCGCCGCCGATGACCATGAACGTCAGGTCGACGCCGACGCGAAGCATGATCTCCCAGGCCGCATTGCTCCCGCCGCCGCCCGCGAACCACATCCAGTCGTCGGGGCTATAGATCGGTGCGAGGAAGTAAAAGAGCCCGCCCGTGGCCTGGCCGTTCGCGTACGTCCCGAGCCAGGCGGGCATGGCGATCTGTGCGTCGAGGATCCGGCCGATGAACTGGACGTTCGCCTGCAGCGCCCGAACGAGAATCATCGGCAGGACGCTCGCGTAGATGAGCTTCACGGGGAACCGTCCCCGGGCGCCCTTGACCTGTGCGTTCGAGAGGGGAATCTCGACGCGCACGGACTCGGCGTAGACGACGATCACGAAGATGGCGAGCGTCGTCAGGATGGGGACGATGGCCCCTTCGCCGATGAGCAGGCCGGTGATGCCCTGCGGCGTCAACAGCGGCGGGAACTCGACGTAGCCGAGAACGATCCCGATCCAGCGCGGAATGATACCCGTCTGGCCGGTGATCGACCCGATGCCGATGAGCCCCCCGATGAGGCTCTGGCTCACGCCGGCGATGATGAACAGGCCGATCCCGGAGCCGACGCCCCACTTGCTGACGACCTCGTCCATGAACAGGATCAGCAGGCCGCCGACGAAGATCTGGGCGAAGATCAGCAACTGCACGCCCGTGATGCCGATGCCGAGCGACGTGGCCACCTGCTGGCTCGGCGGCAGGAAGTTCTGGCTGGCGAAGACCATCGGCAGCCCCGTCAGCACGATCATCACCACGACCAGCAGCTTCTGGAGCCCCTGGTAGAGGATCTGGTCGCGCGGATTGTTCTGCGTGTCGAGGCCGAGCAGGTCGGCACCGCCGAGCAGTTGGAGAACGATGCTCGCCGTGACGATGGGCCCGATCCCGAGCTGGAGGATCGTCCCCTGGCCGCCGGCGAGGATCGACCGGAACTGGCCGAAGACCTCGCTACCCTGACCCTGCTCCATCCCGAAGAGAAACACGTTGGTCAGGAAGAAGTACAGCACGAGGATCCCGGCGGTCCACATCAGCTTGCGCTTGAACGGGACGTGGCCCTCCGGCCGCTGGACGGAGGGCATCCGCGTCAGGACCGGTTCGGCGGTGTCCTTCCAGCTCATCTTACGCCTCGTCGTCAGTTTCTGCAGCCTCGTCGTCCGCGTCGGCCTGGGCGCGCTCGCTCAGTTCGACCGAGCCGCCCGCTGCCTCGACCTTCTCGCGAGCGCTCTCGGAGAAGTCGTCGGCGACGAGGGTGAGTTCGCCGCGGACCTGGCCGCTGCCCAGCACCTTCACGACGTCCGCCTCGTGACCGTCCTCGACGACGTCCCGCGCGTCGATGCGGTAGCCGTCGCCGTCCTCCTCGGCGAGGCCGTCGGCTGCCAGGAGCGGCGCGTCCTCGTCCAGCGTCCGGACGTCGACGGTCACGACCTCGTCCTGGGTCTTCGGCGGGCGCGTGAAGCCGTGCTTGCCGAGCGGTTCGTGCTGGTGGAACTCGTGTTTGTCGCGCCCGGCGGCACCGCGGCCGCCACGGTGGCCGGCCCCGCGGCGGTTCTTGTGAGACCCGCCGCCGTGGGTGCGCGAGCCGCGCTGGCGCTTTTTCTTGTTCGTCATTATCGCATCGCCTCCAGGAGCGCGTCGATCTCCTCGGTGGAGTGCTTGCCGAGTTCGCCGCCCTCGCGGACGGGGTGTTTGATGCCGTCGTGGCCGCCCCGCGGCGGGTGCAGGCGCAGCGTCGGCGAGAGGTTCGCGTCCGCGAGCGTCGTCTCCTCGTCGAGTAGCGCCTCGGCGAGGTCCTCGACGGAGTCGTAGTTGGTGTTCCAGCCGACCCAGTCGTCGTCGATGCCGGCCTCGTCCAGGGTGCCGTCCTCGTCGGTCGTCGTGGGTTCGGCACGCCGTCGCAGGAGCGTCGCCAGCGTCTCGACGCTGGGTTCGCCGAAGGCGACCACGTCGTTGACCTTCGTGATCATGCCGCGGTAGGTGTCGGACTCGGGGACGACCGTCGCGTGATTGACCCGGGAGAGGTTGAGCATCTCCAGGGTGTCGACCACGTCGCCGTCGAGGTTGACCTCGCCGCGGAGCTGGACGATCGTCTGGCTCATTCGATCACCTCGCGCTTCTCCCTGGTCTCCTGGGGCACGCGGGCCTGGGCCGTCTTGCGAAGCGCGTTGAACGTCGCCTTCGCGAAGTTGACCGTCGTCCGCGTGTTGCCCGAGGAGCGCGTCCAGATGTCCTCGATGCCGGCCAGCTCCAGGACCTTGCGGACGGTCTCCCCGCCCGCGAGGCCGAGCCCGCGCGGCGCGGGCTGGAGCTCGACCTCGACGCTGCCGGCCTTGCCGGTCGTGCGCAGCGCGACCGTGTGGGGGCGGCCACAGCCACACTCCCAGGACCCACAGCCCCGGGAGACGTCGATGAGGTTGAGCTTGGCCACCTCGATGGCCTTCTGGATGGCACCGCCGACCTGGTCGTCGCGGCCCTCCGCGTAGCCGACGAGGCCGTTGCGGTTGCCCACGACGACGACACACCGGAACTTCACCCGGCGGCCGGAGTCGGTCATCCGCTGGACCATGTTGATGTCGAGCACCTCGTCCTCCAGGTCGGGGACGAGCTGGTCGACCAGCTCCGGCTCCTTCAGCGGGAGCCCGGAGGCCAGCGCGTCTTGCATCGTCTCGATCTCGCCCTCGGCTACCTGTCGGCCGAGGCGCGTTCGCGGTTCCCAGCCGTTGCGTTCACTCATAGGTCAGCCTCCAGAATCGCCTCGCGCACCTCGTCGAAGTGCGCGGGCAGGTCGGTCGCGTCGAAGTCTCCCGAGTAGAGGTCCTCGTCGAGGGACTCGGCGTACTCGGCGATGTGCTCGCCGCGGGTCCGTTCCCAGTCGGCCAGCACGTCGTCGTTGTGGGGCACCTCGACGCCGGCGTCGATGGCGCCTTCCTGGACGGCGAACACCTTGCTCCCCGGCGTCGGGGAGTTCAGTCCGATGTCCAGTACCGCCGCCTCGACGTCGGCCGCGACCGCACGACGGCCCGCGAGGGCCCCCGTGAGGTACGCGGCGGGGAGGTTCGCCGTCGGCGCCTCCCAGCCGAAGTCCGCGAGGTCGTCCGAGCGTGCGGCCGCGAGCGTTCGGTCGCCCTGCGGGCCGAGTGCGATCAGCTGCGCCCTGACGTGCTTGTTGCTCGTGCGAGCAACGAGCCGCGGCTTGCCGGATTTCAGCAGGCGCAACCGCTGGTGGTAATCGGTACGGGCCTCGCGGCGTCGCCGCATCGGCACCGTGTATCGTGGTCCTGTCGCCATTATGTCTCACCGTAGTTGTCGTCGATGAACCGCTCTAGGTCCGCGACGGAGTCGAACTCGCCACCGCCGGCCTTGTCGTAGAGGTCGCGGTAGGTCGAGGCGTCGATCTCGCCCTCGTCGCGGAGTTCGCGCAGCCGACGCCGCTGGGCGCGGATGCGCGACTGCCACTCCTGTTTCGTGTTCTGCCGGGCGCCGGCCTTGCCCTTCCGGGAGCCGGCTCCGGTCTGGTGCCCGTACGATCGTTTCTCCTGGCGCTCCCGGGCGCGTCCCCGGGAGTTGCCTCGCTCGCTCTCCGCACGGATGGCGCCCTCGTCGACGAGGTCCCGCACGTCCGCGCGGGTGATCGCGTCGGCGATGTCGCCCTGTCGCTCGGGGTCGAGCCAGACCTTGTTCTTCCCGACGTCCAGCACGTCGGCGGCGAGTCGGCGCTGGGCGCTGAGGTCGCTCATTCGACCTCCACCTCCTCGTAGGTGGGGTTGAGCACGCGGATGCCGCGGTCCTCCGCGACCTCCTCGATCCGCTCGCGCTTGCGACCGCCGACCGACGAGGCGATGCGCACCGCCTCGCTGTCCCCGTCGACGCCCTCGAGGTCGTCCGCGTTGTGAACGCGGACCTCCTCGAAGCCGGAGGGGTGCCGGCCGCGCACCGCGTTCGGCGTCCGGAAGCCGGCTTCGACGGTGTCGCCCTTGCCCTTGACGCCGCGGCGCTGCTTCGAGAGCCCGCCGCGGGGTCGCCGCCAGGACGTGCCCACGCGCTTTTTCTTGTGGTGGTCCTGTCGGTTGAACTGCGGCTTGCCCTCCTGGCGTCGCTGTCCCAGGAGTCGCGCCGCCTCGTCGTCGAGGTCAGGGGTCTTCTCGACCAGGCCGCGGGGACGCAGCTCGGTCTCGACGTCTTCCTCGGGTTCCTCGGGTTCGGCCTCTTCGACCTCGGCCTCGGCCTCCTCGGCGACCTCCAGGCCACCGACGTCGGCCTTGATCCGGGCGGCCAGGGCCATGCCGACGCCCTCGACATCGGCCAGCTCTTCCTGGCTCGCGGCCCGGACGTCGTCGACCGTCTCGTAGCCCGCGTCGCGGAGCGCGTCGGCCTTCGACGCGCCCACGCCGCTGACGTCCGTCAGGTCCTCGTAGTCCTCGACGGCGTCCTCGTCCTCGGTGGACTCCGTCGTCTCGGCGTCGTCGGCCGTCGACTCGTCCGTCTGGCCTTCGTCGTCGGTCTCCTCGACGGTGACCTCGCCGACGTCGGCCGCGATACGGGCCGCGAGGGCTGCGCCGACGCCCTCGGCTTCCGCGAGGTCGTCCTCGTCGGCCGCGCGGACGTCCTCGACCGTCTCGAAGCCGGCGTCGCGGAGCGCGTCCGCCGTGGACGCACCCACGCCGTCGAGGTCTTCGAGTTCCTCGGGACTGTCGTCGGCCATCAGGCCTCACCTCGCGACGGCTTGGCGGTGATGTAGACGCCGTCCTGGAACACGCGAACGTCCTTGTCCTGGACGCGCGTCAGCTGTTCGATGTCCGCGGCGGTCTGTCCGACGTCCTCGATGTCGGGGCCACGGACCGTGAGCTGTTCCTCGTCGACCTCGACTTCGGTGTCCCCGTGGACGGTCGTCCGCCGGGGTGCGCGCTCGCCGAGGAAGTTCTCGATGACGACCTCGTCGCCCTCGACGGCGACCTGCATCGGGAAGTGGGAGTAGAAGACCTCCATCTCGTACTCCCAGCCGTCCGTGACGCCGTGGATCATGTTCTCGACGTGGCTCTCGAAGGTGCCGACCGTCGAGTTCGTCTTGGCGTCCTCGGCGTCGGCCTCGATGACGACGTCGTCGCCGTCGACGGAGACCGACACGTCCGGATACCAGAGCCGCCGGGTCACGCTACCGTTCGGTCCCTCGACCGTCAACTCGAGGTGGTCCACCTCGACGCTGACGTCCTCGGGAGTATGGATTGCTACTCGTGTCATTGTCAGTATACGTATGCGATCACCTGGCCACCGACGCCCGCGTCGCGGGCCTCGTAGTGGCTCATGATCCCGTGGCTGGTCGTGACGACGAGCGTCCCGTAGTCGCGGGCGGGGAGGAACCGCTTCTCCCACTTCTCGAAC
>Ga0207733_100318_pt1 | contig 37578 bp, 35 predicted proteins | sample A23P3SouthBayCA_FD_187735 | JGI IMG/M metagenome (GOLD analysis project Ga0207733, IMG submission 187735) | Aerobic enrichment media microbial communities from Eden Landing Ponds, California, USA - A23 P3 (SPAdes) | ecosystem: Environmental > Aquatic > Marine > Unclassified | place: Emeryville... | reverse complement strand
TGAGCATGAAGTGGAACTCGCCGTCGTGCTGGTAGGCGCCGAAGAACAGGAGGTTGACGACGAACGCCATCCCCGCCTTGGCGAGCAGCACCGCGGCGATCCGGGTGTAGCTCAGCACGTTCACGAGCACGTCGAAGATCTCGAGGATCTCGGCCGGTGCGCCGAGCACCAGCAGGAGCGCGCCCAGGAGGAACAGTCCGAGTCCGAGGTAGCCGAGGACGGGCGAGAACCCGTTGAAGCCGAGCGCGAACGCCGTGGACGCGAACTCGCCGGACGCCTCCGGCGCCGCGCCGCTGCCGTCGAAGACGGTGAAGATGAACGCGGGCTTCTTGCCGGCGTACAGCCGGCTGAACACGAACAGCCAGAGACCGTTCATGCCCAGCAGCCACGAGCCCTTCTCGGTGATCGCGGCCTTGGCGCCGTGGAACTCGTACTCCTCGAGGAAGCCGAACACGTAGCCGATGTCGAGGTGGACCAGCGCGACGATGGTCGAGACGACCAGCCACGCCTGCGCCCAGTAGATGTCCGCGGGCTGGAGGCCCTTGTGGATCGGCGGGCCGTGGAGGCCGACGGCACCCTCCCAGAAGTGCGTCGAGATGAGGTGCAGCCCGAAGATCTCCCCGTAGAGGACACCGAACACAGCGGTGAAGATCCCCGCCGCCATCGTGACGCCGCCCATCGACTTGAACGCCTTCGAGTCGAAGTTGGAGTACAGATAGTAGCCGATAGCGGTGTACAGCAGTCCGTACCCCAGGTCGCCGATCATGAACCCGAAGAACGCCGGGAACGTGAGAAACAGGACGACCGAGGGGTCGAACTCGCGGTAGTTCGGGCGCCCGACCGCCTGCACGAGCACCTCGAACGGCGAGACGAGCCCCGGGTTGTCCTGCACGACCGGCGGGTCGTCGTTGCGCATGACGATCGAGCCGCCCGAGCCGTCGGCGACCGCGCGTCGCCGTTCGGCTTCGTCGCCGTCAGACGCCTCGACACCCTCGTCGGGGCCGGCGTCCTCGACGGCCGGGGGCACGTCCTCGCGGACCTGCACGTCGCCGTCGGCGCCGAAGGAGGCGCGCTCGATCTCCTCGACCTCGACGTGGCTGCCGACCGCGTCCTGCACCGCCGACTTGAACGGCGAGTAGCTGTCGGTGGGGATCCACCCCTCGGCGACGAAGGCGTTGCGTGTCGTCGCGTACGACAGCGGTGCCTCGGTTTTCTGAACCTCGATGGCGAGCTTCTCCTCGGCGGCCAGCAGGAAGCCGGCCGCGTCCGCTCGCAGCGACTCGAGGTCGGCCTCGACCGACTCGAGGTCCGACTCCAGGGACTCGCGCTCGCGCTCGAGGTCGCCGACGTACGCCTCCGGCGAGACGCTGTCGCCCTCGACTTCGGGCACCTCGATGGCGGCGAACTCGGCGCCCACCAGCGCGTCGGACAGCGCGCTCTCATCGGCGTCGCGCTCGGGGCGCGCGAGGACGGCGAGCACGTCGTCGCCGAACAGTTGGTACTCGGTGAGCTCTGCCGCGTCGAGGACAGCGCGCTCGACCGCGTCGCGGTCGCCTCGACCGACCGCGACCTGCACGGAGTCGTACCCCTGCAGCAGGTCGAGGTCGATGCCGAGCTCGGCGAACGGCTCGACCGACTCGATGCGCTCCTCGACGGACCGGAGCTGCGATCGGATCTCGTCGCGGCGGTCGTCGAGCGCGTTGACCTCCTCGCGAAGCTCCTCGAGCTCGGCCGTCAGTTCGTCGTCGTCGAGCACGCGGGTCGGTCCCGCCTCGTCGCCCTCGACGCCGAGCATGGACTTCAGCGAGCGAACGGTGACCAGCTTCTCGGCCGCGTCCTCCGCCCCAGACTGCGGGTTCCCCTGAACGAACCCCTCCCAGCCGCCGCCGTACTCGGTGACGTGCAGGAGGTTCAGCTCGTGAACCGCCTCGACGACCGGCTCCATGTACGCCTTGGAGCCGGTCACCGAGACCTTGCTCATCCGCTCAGGCCTGAGCATGTACCGCCTCCTCGAACCGTTCCACCGCGAACTCGACGACCTCGTCGATCCGGTCGCTCGCCTCGTCGACGAGTTCGTTCCGCTCGCGGCGGCCCGCCGCGATGGTCTCCTCACGCTTCTCCTCGATCTGTTCGCGTGCCTCGTCGAGGCGCTCCTGCTCGATGCTGTCGGCCTCGGCCTCGGCCTCGGCGACGATCTCGTCGGCCTCCGACCGGGCCTCCGAGATCCGCGCCTCGCGGTCGGCCTCGGCCTCGGCGACGATCTCCTCGGCATCGGCTTCGGCCTCCTTCACGCGTTCGAGAACTTCGGGTCTCGGCATGGATACTCGTCGTCTGTGGGTTATCCCACGTCGATATAAGGTGTTTGCGGAACGCATGCGTCGGCAGGGCCCGAGCGAGCGCGGCGCGGCACCGGCACGCGGCGGAGCGACACGGGGACTGTTCGGCGTTGTCCACGGAGCGCGCGGTCGACTGTGCGAAACGACGCGACGATCCGACGGTCGGACCGACCCGAATCGAGGAGGATCAGCGGGTGCGGACGTTCTCGGTCGCCTTCCGGACGCCGCGTCCGATCGCCTCGCGAGCGACGATCACCTCGCCGAGCGCCCAGCCGACGAGGAGGACCAACCCGGCCACGGCGCCGGCGAACGGCCACGATCCCATCCAGACCGGTCGGATCCACGGCGTCACGTGGGCCCACCGGGTCGCGAACGCCCGCGCGGGACCGGCCAGCGCCGTGCCGGCGAAGGCGTTCTGCGCCGTCGCGGCGAACGTCGTGCTGTCGCCGGTCCCCTCGATGAGTCCGGCGGACCCGTACAGCCGGTAGCTGCCGGTGGCGCCCTGGTCAGCCATCGTCGGCCCGTTCGACTCGTCGCCGGTTCCGATCCGCTCGGCCTCGTACGGCCCCCAGGTGGCGTAGTACTCCCAAACGATCTCCCCGCGCGGCGTCACCTCGATGACCCGGTGGTTGAGCGAGTCGGTGATGAGCGTGTTCCCGTTCGGGAGCCGGTCGGCGTCGCGCGGCCACGAGAGTTGGCCGCTGCCGACCGCCCACGTCTCGACCCACTCGCCGTCGCGGCGCTCGTACTCGACGACGCGGTCGTTCTCGGAGTCGGCGACGAGCACCGTCGGGTTGCCGTCCTCGCTCAGTAGCCAGTCGGGGTTGTGCTGTTCGTTCAACACGTCGTGGTTCCCGTCGCTACCGAGGCGATAGTCGATCCCCCCGGTCGAGCGGTTCACCACGACCGCCTGATCGAAGTTGCGCGGGGAGACGAGGTACTGCCCCTCGGCGATGCGGTCGACGTCGTTGACGTGCGTCCAGTCCTCGTTGAACCCGCCGTCCGTGGCGTTGGGGTAGTGCTCGCGGAACGTCCACTCCCAGACGGTCTCGTCGGTCGAACGGTTGTAGACGAGGATACGGTCGTCGGAACGCTGCGCCTCCTCGTTCCAGTTGCGCATGTTCGCGATGAGGAGGTTTCCGTTCGGCAGCATGTCCACGTCGTGAGTGTCGTGGAAGTCGAAGCGCTCGGTCCACACGGGCTCGCGCGTCTCGCGATCGATCTCCGCGACCGTCGTTCCGTCCGAGTTCGTTCCGACGACGAGCAGGTTCCCGTTCGGGAGGGGATCGACGTCGTAGAACCACCGCGCGTTCTGGTTCGTCCCGTCGTACACCCAGTCGGTCGAGCCGTCGGGGGTGACCTGGACGAGTCTGGCGGGTTTCTTCTGTGAGCCCTGCCCCTGGAAGTGGAACCCCTGAATGGCGACCACGGTGGAGCCGTTCGCCTCGGCGTCGATCGTGCCAGCTTCGAGGCCGACGGTGCCCGGCGTGCCCGAGTTGCCCGGCGCGAGCGCCTGCGCCGCGGCCGGGGCGAACAGCCCGACGACCACGAGCGCGACGAGCGCCCGGGCGGCCGTCCGCCTGGAGACGGGGAGGGAGGAAGCCATACCCCGAACGGCGGGATGTGGGATGGAAACTCTTGTGCTCCGGTCCGACGCCGCGGGATCGACCGACGGCGGGGAGCCGGACGGGGGCGGGTTCGACCGACCGGTCGGCTCAGACCGCGCCGGAGAGGACGCCGCTCGTCCGGACGAAGAAGTAGACGACGAACGCGCCGGCGAGCACCCAGTGGCCTGGGCGCGTCTCGTCGGCGCGGCCGGCGGCGAGCTTCACGAGCGGGTACGTGACGATACCGGCGGCGATGCCGTACGCGATCGAGTAGGTGAACGGCATGACGAGGACGGTCATCCCGGCCGGGATGGCGGCCGTCAGGTCGTCCCACGCGACCTCGACGACGTTGCGCAGCATGACGACCCCGATGACGACCAGCGCGATGTGGCTGGCGTACAGCGGGATCGCCGCCGCAAGGGGAACGACGGCAAGCGCCGCCAGGAACAGCAGCGCGACGACGAGTGCGGTCATCCCCGAGCGGCCGCCCTCCTCGACGCCGACGGCCGACTCGATGTACGTCGTCACCGTCGAGGTGCCGAGCATCCCGCCGACGGTGGTGCCGACGGCGTCGGCCATCAGCGGCTTGTCGATGTCCGGCAGGTCGCCCTCCTCGTCGAGGAAGCCGGCGACCTGTGAGACGCCGACGAGCGTGCCGGCGGTGTCGAAGAAGTCGACGAAGAAGAACGTGAACACGATGAGCGCGAAGGCGAACGGTTCCACGTTCGAGATCCCGCCGACGAACGCGCCCGCCAGCGGCGTGATGTCGTACGTCGCCTGCGCCGAGAGGTTGCCGACGAGCGCGTCGGCCGGGCCGAAGCCGAACTGTGCCGCGAGGTAGCCGAGCACGGTCGTGAACAGGATGCCGACGACGACCGAGCCGGTGACGCCGCGAGCGTACAGCCCGAGCGTCAGGAACAGTCCGAGGACGGAGACGATGGCGACCGGGTTGGACGCGACCGCCCCGAGCGTCACCAGCGTCGAGGGGTCGGCGACGACGACGCCCATCGCCTCCAGCCCGATGATCGCGAGGAACAGCCCGATCCCTGTGCCGACCGCGAGCTTCACCGGCGTCGGGAAGACCTTGATGACGTACTCACGCGCGCCGACCGCGGTGAGCACGATGAACAACAAGCCCTCGACGACGACGGCGGCGAGCGCGGTCTCCCACGGCACGCCGAGCGCGCCGACGACGGTGAACGCGAAGAAGGCGTTCAGGCCCAGTCCCGGCGCCTGCCCGAACGGCCGTTTCGCGTACAGCGCCATGATCAGGGTCGCCACCGCGGCGGCGATCAGCGTCACGACCGCCACCATCTGCAGGGTCTGTGCGTACGAGACCCCGTCGACGATGATCCCCGGTTTCTCGCCCTCGATGCCGACGAGGATGCTCGGGTTCACGAAGACGATGTAGCTCATCGTCAAGAACGTGGATACCCCGGCGACGACCTCGGTCCGGAGGTCCGTCCCGAGTTCCTCGAACTCGAAGTACTCCGCCAACTGCTGTTGTAGCCCCATATCGCCACACTTGTGTATACCTTACTTAACTATTCGGCTTCTATCCGTCAATATATACACACACATGGGTATTCGTCGCTGGAGACGGGACACGACACTGACGCGTCTGCCGGGGCGACGATCCGGAACGGGCCGACGGAACGGCGACGGCGACTCGATCGCGACACGGGAACGAGCGTCGCAGACGGGTCCCCTACTCGAACCGCGTCAGGGCGCCGACCGGCGCGTTCGTGATCTCGGCGGCCCGCTCGGTTCCCTCCTCGCCGACGGCGATGAGCGCGAACACGCCCGTGACCTCGGCGTCCGCCTGCAGGGCGATGTCGAGCAGGAGCTCCTGCGTCTCCCCCGATCGGATGAGGTCGTCGACGACGAGCACGGACTCCCCGGCCTCGATGGCGCTCGCGGGGAGGTAGTACGTGAGCTCGATACCGGAGGCGAGGCGCTGGCGCGACTCGATGAACTCCTCGACGGCCGTCTCCTTCGATTTCTTCGCGTACGCGACCCGGGCGTCGAAGTGGCTCGCCATTGCGGCCCCCAGCGTGATCCCGTCGGTGGCGGCCGTGAGCACCACGTCGGGCGTCTCGAACTCGAACGACTCGGCGGCGACGGGCGCCACCAGATCGAGGAACGGCTGGTCGAACACGACGCCGGAGTTGTCGACGTACCCCTCGTCGTCGAAACCGATGCGCGCCTCCAACTCGGCCGCGAGCGTCTCCCGGCCGATACCGCCGACGACCTCCTGGGCACGCTCGGCGCCCGGGAGGACGTGGCCGTTGACGTAGCGGTTCAGATCGCCCGCCGGCAGACCGGTTACCTCCGCGAGTTCGTCGTACGTTCGCGTCTCCTTCAGCGTCCGCAACACGGCGACCGCCTGCAACTGCAGGGCGGCCTTCTCGGCCCTGTTCATGGATCTATGCTCGTTCGTGCAAGTATGAACACTTCGGATCCGATCACCGACCGATCTCGCAGAGTTGCGTATGTATGGGTAGCCCGCGTCGCGTCCGGCGACGTCCGCCGTGTACGGACTGGGAGAGAACGAACACGCCCGAGGTCACGGACGGGCCGAGACCGCGGGCGCGTCGGATCCGCCTCCGGCGACCCGTTACTCGTCCTCGAGGAGACGGGTCGCCGTCAGCAGCGACTCCAGTTCCACGTCGTGGTCCGCGAGCAGTTCCGCGGCGCCCTCCTCGCGGTCGACGACGACGAGCACCCTGTTCACGGTCGCGCCCGCCTCGCGAAGCGCCTCGACGGCGTCGAGCGCGGACCGGCCGGTCGTCGCGATGTCCTCCAGCACGACGACCTCCTCGCCCTCGTCGAACGTCCCCTCGATCCGGTTTCCGGTCCCGTACTCCTTGGCGGCCTTTCGGACGATGAGGTACGGCGAGCCGGTCTCGACGGCGGTCGCGGCCACCAGCGGGACGGCGCCGAGCGCGACGCCCGCAAGCGTCGCGTCGCCGACGCGCTCGGCGTACGCCTCGGCGATGAGTCCCAGGCAGGTTGGGTCCGTCTCGAAGCGATACTTGTCGACGTAGTAGTCGCTCGTCCCGCCGTGGGAGAGTTCGAACTCGCCGAACAGGACGGCCTCCGCGTCCCGAAGCGCGGCGATCAGCTCCGCGTCGGCGACGGCGCCGTCGGTGGAGTCGCTCATACCCGTTGGAGGCGCGCGACGCCGCGAAAGGCTATCGGTCCGCGGTCGACGCGGGTGCTCGCCACGGAACACGGGGAACGCCCCGGCTCGTGGTGCCGCGGTGGCCGCGGTGCCGGTCAGTTCGCCGCCTCACACCGCTCGATGACGCTCGCGGGGATCGGCGCGCCGACCTCGTAGGCGCCGACGGTGTGGTCCGCCGCGCGGCCCTCGAAGACGACGCGATACGTCGACCCCTGCGTCGGACACGCGAGCGCGCTCCGCCCGGTGATCCGTGCCTCGCCCTCGTCGGTTCGGAGGTCCGTCCACGGCACCTTCGTGCCGGCCTCGTCGACGACGACGACGCGCTCCACCGAGGGCACAGCGCCCTCGCGGTGGGCGACCACGATGGCCGTGTCGTCGCCCTCGGCGTCGACGGAGAAGGAGAACCCCTCGGGCCGGTCGATCGGCTCGCCGCCGATCCCGGTCGCGACGACGCCGCCGATCCCGGCGACGCTGGCGGCCGCGATCAGCATGAACGCCAGCGCGATGGTCGGGAACATGACCCGGACGTGCTCGCGGGGCGAGAGGTCGCCCTCCTCCTCGACGCCCTCGGGAGGATCGCTCGATTCGGCCATGTCCGGTTCGCTCACGCCCGGACTCTCGCGACCGTCCCTCAAAACCACAGCGCCCCGATTCTCACGAGTGAGTCCGCCGGGTCGTGCGCGTCGTCACCACGGCTCGTTCTTCGCGCCGATCAGGTACGCGATGACGTTCGTGACGACGTGCAACAGCGGCGTCGCGACGAGCACGACGGCGAGGCGCTCGAGCGTGAACGTCTCGAGCGTCCACGCGGGGGAAAGCACCAGCGCGAGCCCGAGCGCGCCGACGACGAAATCGAGCTGGTCGAGTCCGGGGAAGGAGGCGCCGCGCTCGCGACCCGAGCGGCGCTTGAGGAACGAGGCACCGATGTCGCCGAGCATCGCGCCCAGCGCGAGCCCGAGCGCCGCCAACGGCGGGAACGTCGGCAGGTCGACGCCGACGGCGGCGCCGGCGGACCCGGTGACGGCGTTGAGCGCGAACGCGAGCGCGACGCCCACGAGCGTGCCGACGGCGGTACCGCGCCACGTCTTGCCGTCGCCGAGCACCCGGCGGCCGTCCCAGGTCCGTCCGCCGTCGATCGGGGCGCCCCCGCCCGCGAGCACGGCGGCGTTGTTCGGGACGTACGCCGGCAACATCGCCCACAGCGCGCCCGCGACGAGTCCGACCAGTGCGGTCATCGGATGCGGCTGGTTCGCGTTCGGCCTTAAGTGGGCGGGGTTCCGGGGCACCGACGTGTGGCCGACGCAGTCGGCGACGAGGTCGCCGTCGCGACGGATCCCCGGAACTCAAGACACGCGGGCGGCAAGCGTTGCCACCGACATGATCCCGCCCATCGCCAGCCGGTTCGTCGCGGGCGAGACGCCGGCGGCGGCGTTCGACCACGTCCGCCGTGCCAACGAGGACGGCGTGAAGGTGATCCTCAACCTCCTCGGCGAACACTACCACGACCGCGCCGACGCCGATGCCGACGTCGACGCGTACGTCTCCCTGATCCGAGACATCGGCGGAACGGACATCGACGCCTGCGTCTCGGTGAAGCCCTCCCAGCTCGGGATCGACATCGCCGACGGGGTGTTCCGCGAGAACTTCCGCAGGATCGTCGAGGTCGCCGACGAACAGGACGTGTTCGTCTGGTGTGACATGGAGGACGCCGACACGACCGACGCGACGCTCGACGCGTTCGAGGCGCTGACCCGCGAGTTCGACGGCGGCGTCGGGCAGTGCGTACAGGCGAACCTGCGTCGCACTCGCGCGGACCTCGACCGACTGGCGGACGTGCCCGGGAAGATCCGGCTCGTGAAGGGCGCCTACGACGAGCCCGAGGCGATCGCGTACACCGACAAGGCCGACGTGAACGAGGCGTACCGCGAGGACCTCGAGTTCCTGTTCAAGGAGCGCGACGACGGGATCGCCGTCGGCAGTCACGACCCGGCGATGATCTCGTTCGCGTCGGAGCTGGCGGCCGAGTACGACGCCGACTACGAGGTGCAACTGCTCATGGGCGTTCGCGAGGACGAACAGCGCCGGCTCGCGAGCGAGGGCGTCGAGACGTGGCAGTACGCGCCTTACGGAGACAAGTGGCTCTCGTACTTCTCCCGCCGCGTTCGCGAGCGCAAGGAGAACGCCCTGTTCGCCCTTCGAGCGGTCGTCGGCGTGTGAGCGCCGTGTGGAAGGGCTGATATGGCCCCGTCCCCGAGGAAGGAACGAACCTGAATGTCCACGTGGAAGCGCGACTTCGCGAGCGGGCTGGTCGTGGTCACGCCGCTTCTCGTCATCCTCTTCGTCGCCAACTGGTTGTACAACCTCCTCTCGACGCTCCCGTTCGTTCCGACGATCACACCGGAGAACCCGGACCCGCGATATCTCGCCGTCTACGAGTTCGCCGAGGTGATCACCGCGCTCGTGGTGTTCGTCTTGTTGGTGTTCTCCGTGGGCTACCTGATGCGAACGACCGCCGGGCGGCTCGCCGAGGGAGTCATCGACGACGCCATCAACCGGGTTCCGGGGCTCCGCGTCATCTACAACGCCTCCAAACTGGCCGTCGAAACCGCGCTCACGGGGACCGAGGACCTCCAGACGCCCGTGAAGCTGGAGCCGTGGAACGGCATGCGGATGACGGCCTTCAAGACCGGCAAGACCACGGACGACGGTCGCGAGGTCGTGTTCATGCCGACGGCCCCGAACATCACCACCGGGTTCGTCATGGAGGTCGACCCCGACGACCTCCAGGAAACCGACGAGAAGGTCGAGGAGGCGCTCACGCGGATCCTCTCGGCCGGCTTCGGCGAGAGCGGGAACGGAGCGAGCGCTCCCGACGAGACCGCCATCGGCGATATCGACGGCGTCGACGGCGAGGACTGAGCGCGCGGGGCACCGTTCGGCCGACCCTCCGCCCGCGGGCGATCGAACCCGCTCGTGGCCGGTCGAACCGAACCGTGAAGTGCGCCCCCGGCGGTGCTCGGGACATGCACGACGGCCCGACCGACGGATCCGATCCGATCGACGCCGACCACGTCGCGCTCCTGCAGGCGTTCATCGAGAGCCACGGCTTCCTGTCGTGGCTCGATCTGACCGTCGAGGAGCTCGATCGCGGCCGGATCGTCATGTCCGTCCCGTACGACGAGAAGCTGGTCAACCCGGGGTCGCCGGTTGGGTCGATCCACGGCGGCATCGCGGCGACGCTCGTGGACACCGCCTCCGGGTTCGCCCTGCGGTCGACGTTCGACGAGCCGACCACCGGGTCGCTGGCGACGACCGACCTCAACGTCACCTACCTCCGTCCCGCCACCAACGACCTCCGCGTCGAGGCGGAGGTACTGCGAGCCGGCGGCTCGATGGGCTTCACCGACACGCTGGTCTCCAGCGTCGCTCCCGACGGCGAGCAGAAGGACGTCGCCGTCGGCCGGACCTCCTACCGGCTGTTCCGGGACGCCGATCGGGAGTAGCCCCCCGAGCAACCCTTTTGGCCCGGCCCGCCGAACCGTTCCCCGACTGAATGCACCGAGAGAAGCCCGTCGAGTACGAGCCGACGAGCGTGAAGGCCGTGCTGGCCGAGATGAAAGACACCGCGGAGCTGCTCATCGACCTCTCGTACTCGGCGGTGCTGCACGGGAGCCCCGACCTCGCGGCGGAGGTGCTGACCCTCGAGTCGCGAATGGACGTGCTCCAGTTGCAGGCGCGCATGAGCGTGATGATGGCCGCGCGCTCCCCCGAGGACGTGGAGGACCTCGCGCCCGTGTTGGGCGTGGTCGGCGCCGCCGAGAAGATCAGCGACGCCGCGGGCGACATCGCGAAGGTCGTGCTCGAGGAGGTGGGGCTCCCCGACGCGATGCGGGCCGCGCTGCCGGAGGCCGTCGAGACGCTCGTGCGCGTCCCCGTCGCCGACGACTCGTCGTACGTCGGCCGGACTCTCGCCGGGATCAACATGGAGACCGAGACGGGGGTTCGCGTCATCGCCGTCCGCCGGGAACAGGCGACCGGCAAGGCCAGCTGGATCACCAACCCGGACCGCGAAACCGAGCTTCGAGCGGGCGACGCGCTGATACTCCGGGGGTTCGACGAGGGGCTGGGCGAGGTGTACGAGGCGGCCTCGGGCGAGGCGTACGAGCCCCCCGAGTCGCCCGAGCCGACCCTCGCCGACCTCGAGCGCGCCGTCGACTCCATCGTCCTGATGAAGAACATGAGCGAGCTCGCGGTCGATCTGGCCTACGGCGCCGTGCTGTTCGACAGCCGAGGCGTCGCCGAGGAGGTCGCCGAGTTGGAGGCGGAGGTGGACGCCCTGCAGTCACGGTTCGAGGCGTGGACGCTCCGGGCGGCCGCGGGCGTCGACGACCCCGTGTCGCTGCGGGGGCTGGTCCACCTCGCGTCGGCGACCGAGGTGATCAGCGACGCCGCCCTCGAGATCAGCGAGGGCGTCCTCCGCGGGCTGCAGGCGCATCCGGTCGTCGCGGAGGCCGTCGAGGAGTCGGACGAGGTCATCGTCCGCACGGTCGTCGCACCGGAGTCGGAGCTCGCGGGTGCGACGTTGGGAGACCGCGAGGTGAAGACGGAGACCGGCATGCGCGTCATCGCCGTCCGCCGCGGTCGCCGGGACGAGGGCGACGGCGGGGAGGACGCCCGGCGCGACCCGGTCGCCGCCGCGGAGGACGGGAACGAGGGCGAGAACGAGGACGGCGAGTGGATCGTCTCTCCGGGTGCGGAGACGCGACTGGGCGTCGGCGACGTACTCATCGCGAAGGGCACCCGCGCGGGCGCCGAGCGGTTCACGGCGCTGGCCGGGTCCCCCGAGGAGTTCGACACGAACTGAGACGGACTCACGGGCGTCGGGAGCCGCCGTCGGTGGCGGGCGGGTCGGCGGCCTCGTCGAGCGGCGCCCCACACGTCGGACACGACCCGGGGTGGGGCGAGCGCAGCGTCGCGCACGCGGAACACAGCACGAGTCGACGGGGGCGCCGCGAATCGCTCCAGTCGCCGTCAGTCGCCGCGGGTGCACGCGTCGGCGAGCCTCCCGAACGTGATCCGCCGGAGCCGACCACGGCGGCCGGCTCCGCTCGTGTCACGACGTCTTCGGCGGTCGCGCCCTCGTCCGCGGCCATCCGCATCGTGTGCTCGACGAGCACGTCGCTCCGGAGCCAGTCGAGGAGGCGAAGCAGTCCGAGGAACGCGAGCGTCGGGACGAGACACAGCACCCCAGTCAGCAGCAGCCGAACGACCGGGTCCGCCGCGATCCCGACCATGTGGACCGCGTACAGTCCACACGAACTTTGCGATTCCGGCGCCGAGCAGTCCGTCTCTCAGGGCGCGTCGTCGGTGCGGAGCACCCGGATAGCGGCGGTGACGGTCAACACCGAGGCGACGAACAGCGTCGTCGCCGACGCGAGCACGATCGCGAGCAGGAGGAAGTAGCCGTCCGAGCCGAGCACCGGGTACTCGCGGGTCCCGCCCGCCGGCCCGAGCAGTTCGAGCGCCCGAACCGCGTACACGGCGACGGCGAGCGCGACGCCGACGGCCGCCCCCACCGCCGCGTTGCGTTTCACCGACAGCGTCTCCAGCAGTCCCGCGATCGGGGGGCGGTCGGGACGCGACTCGGCGGGGACGGATCCGTCGGCGCCACCGGGTGACTCCTCGCTCACGGTTCGCGTTGGTCCCCGCGCCTCAAATCCCCATCGTCCCGGAGCTCCGGGACCACACGCCGAACGCGACGGAGCTCATCCGCTCGCGTACGCGGTGAACTCCCGCCCTCGCAGGAGGAAGTACGCCACGCCGGCGAGACCGACGGCCGTCGCGAGCGCGAACGCCGTCTCGGGCGAGCGGCCGTAGATCCAGCCGCCGACGAGGGCGCTCGGGATCGTGATCACGTTTCGGACGAGGTAGTAGGTCCCGGTGACCCGTCCGCCGGCGTCGGCCTCGGCCGGCCCGACGATGAGGGCCTTGTGGGCGGGGAGCCCCGCGAAGCGGAGCCCGGAGAACGCGAACAGCGCCGCCAGCACCGTCGCGTCCGGCGGCGCGAAGATCAGCATCGCGGGGAACACGGCGTAGACGGCGAAGCCGAGCGCGACCACCGGCTTGAGGCCGACCGACCGCGCGAGGCGTGCGACCGGCGCCATGGTGATCAGGGCGACGGCCATCTCGACGCCGAGGAGGACGCCGAAGTACGCCTCCGGCGAGAGGGCGCCGACGACCGGGAGCGTCGCGCCCACGGCGAACACGTCGACGACGACGCGCACGAAGAACACGTACACCATCCCGTTGGCGAAGCGCACCAGCGTGTCGGCGACCAGCAACGGGCGCAGCGTGTCCGGGAGCGACCGGAGGTCGTCGACCACCGAGGCGACACCCTCGAACGAGTCCCCGATGGAGTCGTTGGAGGCGTCGTAGAGGGCGAACTGCGCGACGGTGGCGACCGCCCCGACGACCGCCGCCCCCAGCAGCACGAGCCGGAACCCCTCGGTGAACGCGTACACCGAGAGGACGGCGGCGACGAGCAGCGGACCGAGCAGGAACGCCGTCCGTCGGAACGTCTCGGTGGCGGCGAACCCGGACGCGAGCCGGTCCGCCGGCACGGACTGCTTCACGATCGCGAAGGTGGCGCCGAGGCCGAACGACTTCCACGCCTGCGAGAGGAACAGCCCCAGAAACACCATGACGACCGCGAGGTTCGTCGGGCCGACCGCCACGGTCCGGAACGGGTCCGCCGCCCACCACACGAGGAACCCGAGGGTCGAGGCGAGGCCGAACAGCGTGAGCGACGTGCGCGAGCCGAGGCGGTCCGACAGCGCGCCGCCGGGGTACGGGAACACCGCCGAGACCAGGTTCCCGAGGGAGCCGTACGCCCCGAGTGCGAGGCTGGACGCGCCCAACACCGCGAGGTACTGCGGGAGGTACCGTCCCGTCGCCTGAAACCCGAGGCTGAACGCGAACATCGCCAGCGACAACACGAGCACGTCGCCGGGGAGCGCCCGGAGCTGGCGGAAGGCGTCGAACGGATCCGGGTCGGTGTCCCCGCTGGCTGCCATCGACAGTGCCTGCGAACGGTGACGGCAAAACGGTGCCGGCGGGCGCAGCGTTCCTCGCCGTCCGTCACGTGAGTCGGTCGGCAGACGTTGCCGCCGTCCCGGACAGCCCTCACCGACCGACGGAACCTGAATTACTTTACCCGCCCGCGCGGAAGGAGTCCCCATGGGACTATTCGATCGGCTCCGCGGGGACGACGACCCCCGAGTCGCGTTCATCGGTATCGACGGGGTACCCCACTCGCTGCTCGCTGAACACCCCGACCGGTTCCCGAACTTCGCCGCGCTCGCCGAGGAGGGATCGGCCGCCGCCATCGACTCGATCGTGCCGCCGGAGTCGTCGGCCTGCTGGCCGTCGCTCACGACGGGCGTGAACCCGGGCGAGACGGGTGTGTACGGGTTCCAGGACCGCGAGATCGGGAGCTACGACACGTACGTTCCGATGGGTCGCGACGTGCAGGCGACGCGCATCTGGGACCGGATCGCCGACGACGGCCGCGACGCGACGGTCCTGAACGTCCCGGTGACGTTCCCGCCTCAGCGAAACGTCCAGCGCATGGTCTCCGGGTTCCTCTCGCCGGGCGTCGACAAGGCCGCCTACCCCGACGATCTGCGCGACTATCTGGAGTCGATCGACTACCGCATCGACACGAACGCGAAACTCGGGCACAACGACGACAAGTCGGAGTTCCTCGACGTCTCCCACGAGACCCTCGACAGGCGCTTCGAGGCGTTCACCCACTACATCGAGCAGGACGACTGGGACCTGTTCTTCGGCGTTTTCATGACGACCGACCGGGTGAACCACTTCCTGTTCGAGGACTACGCCCGCGACGGCGAGTACTACGAGGAGTTCATGGAGTTCTACGAGAAGGTCGACGACTACGTGGGCGAGATCCGCGAGATGCTTCCCGAGGACGTCACGCTGGTCGTCGCCTCCGACCACGGCTTCACCGTGCAGGACTACGAGGTCGAGATCAACCAGTGGCTCCAGGACGAGGGGTGGCTCGCCTTCGACGACGACGACCACGAGGAGTTGGGCGACATCGACGACGACGCGCGCGCGTACTCGCTCATCCCCGGTCGACTCTACATCAACCTCGAGGGGCGCGAGCCCCGCGGCTCGGTACCCCAGTCCGACTACGAGGCCGTCCGCGACGAGTTGAAGGCCGACATCGAGTCCCTCGAGAGCCCTGACGGCACGCCCGTCGCCAAGCGCGTCGTCGAGAAGGAGGAGGCGTTCCGGGGCGAACACGACGACATCGCGCCGGACCTGACGATCATCCCGAACCACGGGTTCGACCTGAAGGCGAAGTTCAAGCCGCACGACGACGGCGTCTTCTCGACGGGACCGCGCAACGGGATGCACAGCTTCGAGAACGCGACCCTGTTCGTCGACGACCCCGACGCGACCATCGCCGACGCGGACCTGTTCGACATCGCGCCGACGATCCTCGAACTGATGGACCTGAACCATCCCCGTGCCGACTTCGACGGCGCAAGTCTCGTCTGATCGGCCCCACGACCGCTCCGGCCGACCCGACCACGCGACCGCCTATCCGAAGTTCTCGACCTTCGCGTCCCCCGCGTATCCCGCCGCCTCCAGCGCCGCGACCGCTTCGTCGACGAACTCCGCGAAGCCGTAGACGAACGCCTGTTCGCCGTCGGCACCCGTCACCGCCGCCGCGACCGCGTCGTCGATGGAGTCGTCGGTGACGACGATGCTGGCGCCCCGCTCGCGGAGGTTCTCGAGGCGCTCCCCGTGGGCCGGTTCGCCGTCGCGGTAGACGACGGCGGCCTCGTTCCCCGCCGCGAGCGCGGCCTCCGCGATGGCGACCGCGGGACCCACGCCCGGGCCGCCCGCGAGGACGACCGCGCGCGACTCGCCCTCGTAGTAGTCGTCGCCGAAGGGGCCGGTCATCTCGATCTCGTCCCCCTCGCACAGGTCGGCGAGGTGTGCGGAGAAGTCGCCGCCGTCGAGGCCGACGGTCGTCTCGAAGGCTCCCTCGGTGTCGGGCGAGGAGATCGTGTAGAACCGCGACTCCTCCTCACCGTCGATGACGGCGGTGAACCGCACGAACTGTCCCGGCTTGCCGTCGAACCCGTCGGGCGAGTCGAGCGTCACCGCGACCGTGTCGGGACCGACCTCCGAGACCGATCGCACCGCGACTGTGGCGTCCATACGGATCGGTTTCCGCGCCGGGTACCCGAACCTGTCGCTTCCCGACCCCGCCGCTCGTCGCTCGTCGAACCGCCGTCGTACGCCTGTCGTAGCCGGATCCGCGCGGCGGCGGTCGACGCAAGTACTGCTGTGACGGACGAAAGAACTGATCGATCAACGACTAGATCGCCGATCTTCGGTCTCCTATATGGACATTCATACCACGATCTTCCGTATCAATAGTAGGACGGGAGAAAATCTGTTCTCACCCCATTCAGAAGGCTTTTCCACCGACCGCGGGAAGGAGTTACCAGTATGCCAGCGGACTTCAATTGGGCCATCGGCGGGGAGGCCGGTGATGGCATCGACTCCACCGGGAAGGTCTTCGCGCAGGCCCTCTCCCGGGCGGGTCGACACGTCTTCACGTCGAAGGACTTCGCCTCCCGGATCCGGGGCGGCTACACCGCGTACAAGGTGCGTACGTCCACGGAGAAGGTCCGGTCGGTCGTCGACCGACTGGATGTCCTCGTCGCGCTCACCCCCCGAACGATCGAGGAGAACCTCGACGAGCTCCACGAGGGCTCGGTCATCATCTACGACGGCGAGCGGACGACGATGGCCGACGTCGAGATCCCCGAAGGGATGATCGGGCTCGACGTGCCGCTCAAGCGCCTCGCCGAGGACGCCGGCGGCGCCGTGATGCGCAACGTCGTCGCGCTGGGCGCCGCCTGCGAGGCGACGAGCTTCGACATCGAGCACCTCGACTCCTCGCTGAAGAAGCACTTCGGCGGCAAGGGGCAGGCGATCGTCGACAACAACAAGCAGGCGGCTCGGCTCGGTCAGGAGTACGTCCGGGACAACTACCCCGACGCCGACCTCGAGTACGCCCTGGAGACGACGGACAACGACTACGTCCTGCTCAACGGGGACGAGGCGATCGGCATGGGCGCCATCGCCGCCGGCTGCAAGTACTACGCCGGCTATCCCATCACGCCCGCGACGGACGTGATGACGTATCTGAAGGGCCGTATCGAGCAGTTCGGCGGCCACGTCGTGCAGGCGGAGGACGAGCTCGCGGCGATCAACCTCGCGCTCGGCGCCGCACGCGCCGGCGCGCGGTCGATGACCGCCACGTCCGGTCCCGGCATCGACCTGATGGCCGAGACGTTCGGCCTGGTGGCGACCTCGGAGACGCCGCTGGTCGTCGTCGACGTGATGCGCTCGGGTCCCTCGACGGGGATGCCGACCAAGCAGGAGCAGGGCGACCTCAACATGATGTTGTACGGTGGACACGGCGAGATCCCGCGGTTCGTCCTCGCGCCGACCACCGTCGAGGAGTGCTTCTGGAAGACCGTCGAGGCGTTCAACCTCGCCGAGAAGTACCAGACGCCGGTGTACCTCGCGGCCGACCTCGCGATGGCGGTCACCGAACAGACGTTCGAGCCGGAGGCGTTCGACATGGACGCCGTCGAGATCGACCGCGGCAAGGTCGTCGACGAGGAGTCCATCGCCGACCACCAGACCGAGTCGGGCGGGTTCAAGCCCCACGAGATCACCGAGGACGGCGTCTCCCCGCGCGCGATACCGGGAACCGAGGGCGGCGCACACATGTCCACCGGGCTGGAGCACGACGAGCAGGGCCGCCGGACGGAGGACACCGAGATGCGCGTCGAGCAGGTCGACAAGCGCAACCGGAAGGTCGAGACCGCTCGCGAGCGCGAGGACCTCTCGCCGCGGGAGTTCGGCGACGCCGACTCCGACAACCTCGTCCTCACGTGGGGGTCCAACGAGGGGACGCTCGTGGAGGCGCTGGAGTTCCTCGAGGAGGACGGCATCGACGTTCGGATCCTCTCGGTGCCGTACCTGTTCCCGCGGCCGGACCTCACGGCGGAGGTCGAGGCGGCCGACGAGGTCGTCGTCGTCGAGTGTAACGCGACGGGGCAGTTCGCGGACGTCGTCGAGCACGACACGCTCCAGCGGGTGAAGCGGGTCAACAAGTACAACGGCGTGCAGTTCAAGGCGGACGAGCTCGCAGACGATATCAAGCAGACCCTGGCGGCGGGCCAGGAGGTGGAAGCATGAGTTCAGAGGTCAGGTTCACCGACTTCAAATCCGACAAGCAGCCCACGTGGTGTCCCGGGTGCGGCGACTTCGGGACGATGAACGGCATGATGAAGGCGCTCGCGGAGACGGGCAACGACCCCGACAACACCTTCGTCGTCGCCGGCATCGGCTGCTCGGGCAAGATCGGCACGTACATGCACAGCTACGCGATCCACGGCGTCCACGGCCGCGCGCTCCCGGTCGGTGCGGGCGTGAAGATGGCCAACCCCGATCTCGAAGTGATGGTCGCGGGCGGCGACGGCGACGGCTACTCCATCGGCGCGGGCCACTTCGTCCACGCCGTCCGTCGCAACGTCGACATGAGCTACATCGTGATGGACAACCGCATCTACGGGCTGACGAAGGGGCAGGCCTCCCCGACCAGCCGGGAGGACTTCGAGACCTCCACGACGCCGGAGGGGCCCCAGCAACCCCCCGTCAACCCGCTCGCGCTCGCGCTCGCCTCGGGCGCGACGTTCATCGCGCAGTCGTTCTCCAGCGACGCCCTGCGTCACCAGGAGATCGTCCGGAAGGCCATCGAACACGACGGGTTCGGCTTCGTGAACGTGTTCTCGCCGTGCGTGACGTTCAACGACGTGGACACCTACGACTACTTCCGCGACTCGCTGGTGGACCTGCAGGAGACGGACTACGATCCCCACGACCGCGAGGCGGCCAAGGAGAAGGTCCTCGACGCCGACAAGGAGTACATGGGCGTCCTCTACCAGGACGAGAACTCGGTGCCGTACGAGGAGACCCACGGGCTCGACTCCAGTATGGCCGACATCGACCACGAGGGCGCGCCCGAGGGCGCGACTGACCTCGTCCGCGAGTTCTACTGAGCGGCCACGCTCTGCGGGGCCTCGCGCTCCGGCTTTCGTGTTGGTTACTCTACAACCGGTAGCAACCGATACGTGTCCTCCCTGAGACAGTCACGACGGGAGACCGGTCACGAGCGCACCGATCCGACCGATACTTCGCCTGCTCCGGTTGGAGAACGGCAACCGGACGCTCCACCGACGAGCCTGTTACGATCGAGAGCGACCTGTGGTGGAGACTGCTGTCGCGGAGAGCGAACCCGGGCGGGAGCGCTGCCGTCTCGGGAACGACGGGACGAGAAACTACGTTCGGGTCGCGTTCCCGACCGGAGCCCGCACCGTTACGGACGCGAAGAGGGCGCGATACCGCCAACGTTAGGATACGTGACTGGCTCGGCGACGTCCCGAAGACCGGTGGTCCGCACAGCGGACTCCGCCGACCGTCGAGAGAGGCATCTGACCGTCACGGCCACGAGGTGCCGCTCCCGTCGGCGACGTCGGTGACGGTCCCGGCGTCGACGTAGTTGCCGTCCGAGTCGTACACCTTGACCGTGATGTCGAAGGTGTCGTCCTCCGTTCCGCCCGAACTGTAGCTTATCGAGCCGTTCGCACTGTTGTTGGGCCCCTCCGTCGAGTCCGCCCAGTCGTTGCCGCTCGTGTTATCGAAGAAGACCTCGACGTATCCGAACTCTGCCGTGTTCGATACCTGGTAGTCAACCTGGTACTCGGTCGTGTTGTACAGCGTGGTGTCGCTGACGGTGAACGAGTCCAGTACCGGGTCGCCCGGACCACCGCCCGGACCGCCGCCGCCGATGTCGTCGCCGTCGGCAGCCTCCGTCGCGGACCCCGTGTCGACCACGACGCCGTTCGTGTTGTACACTTCGACTGTGATCTGGTAGGTGTCACCCTCGGTCCCGCCCGCGTTGTACGAGACGGTGCCGCTGGTGCTGCTGTTGGGGCCTTCCGTCGAGTCCGCCCAGTCGTTGCCGCTCGTGTTATCGAAGACTACCCGGACCTCCTTGAACTCGGAAGTGTTCGAAACGACGTAGTCGACGTCGAAGTGCGTGGTGTTGTTCTCGGTGGTGTCGACGACGTCGAACGAGTCCAGCACTGGGTCGGTCGGGCCGCCTCCGAGGTTGTCGTTGCCGGTGGGGTTGGTCCCGTCGGCCACGTCCTCGACAACTTCAGAGAGCACCACCGCTCCGCTCGTATCGAACACACTAATGGTGATCTTGTACTGGTCCCCGGCGACGCCGCCACGAGAGTACGTCGTGAAGCTCTCCGGCTGAGTGCTCTGTTCCGTGACCGTCTGAACGTACCCCGTGTCGAGGTTCTCGTAGGTGACCTCAACGCGGTCGAAGTCGGCGAGGTTGTCGACGCTGTGGAACACCCTGTAGATCACGGTGTTGTTCTTCGTTTTGTCGCGGACTTCGCGTCTGAGGACGGGCCCGGACAGCACGTCGACGTACCGCGTGAGGGACGCGTCCAGCCCCGGTCCCGTCGCCAGAACGTCGAACGCCAGCGCGTCTGCACCCGTTTGACTGTTCGCGTCGACCGTCACCGTCACGTCGTCACTGGCCTGACTCGGGAGCGTAACGCTCGCGGGGGAGACGCTTCCCTGGGTAGCGTCGACGAGGCCGACAGCGACCGTCAGCTGGCTGCTGTGGTTGTTCGTGATCGTGACCAGCGGCTGATCGGCGACGCCTGCTCGGACGTCCGCCTCGATGTCGAGACCCAAGAGCGCGTTCGCATCCGTCGCAGTGTCGACCGACACGCCCCGGCCTGCCACGAGCTGGCTGAACGCCTCCGACTCGTTCACGAGGGCGAGGCTCCCGCCGGCGAGCACGAACACCCCTGCAAGTACTTTCCGCCGCGTCAGCCCACCGCTGCGGCGTGATCGCCGGCGTTTTCGACCCACTACTATCAGCCTGCCGAGTGTAGTCGGTTTGGATATAAATGCGTTATGTGGTGTCCGACACGTTCGGTACGTTCATCCGATGGAGTATCCACCCGGTCACGCCGATATCGGGTCCCCCTTCGGTGTGACAGACGCTGAGAACGGCAGCAGTCCGACGGTGGCCACACGAGGGGAGACGCTCCCGCGGGACGATCGGGACCGGAGTCCGTTCGGTATCTCCTCCGTGTGTCCCCCACTGGGAGCCTGCAGCGCCCCGTTCTACCGTTCCCGAACGACCACGAACTCCGCCAGGTCTCGCAGGTACCCGCGCGCGTCCGACTCGCCGATCCCGGCGGTCTCCAGCGCCTCCAGCGCGGCGTCGGCCTGGTCGTGGGCCCGCTGGTCCGCCTCCTCGGGCGTGAGATCCGTCACTTGGAGGAGCGACGGCCGATCGACCGCCTCGTCGACGCCGGTCGGCTTGCCGAGGTCGTCGGCGTCGGCGGTCGCGTCGAGCACGTCGTCGCGGATCTGGAAGGAGACGCCGACGCGCTCCGCGTAGTCGCCGAACGCCTCGATCGTGAAGCCGTCGGCGCCGGCGGCGACGGCGCCGAGCTCGGCGGCCGCCCGGAACAGCGCGCCCGTCTTGCGGCGGGCGAGCGTCATGTACTCCTCCTCGTTCGTCGGCTTCGCGACGAGCTCGGTCCCCTCTCCCTCCCCCAACTCGACCATCGCCTCGGCGACGACCTGCATCGCCTGCTCGTCCGACGAGAACAGGGCGAACGCCTCGCCGAGCATGCCGTCCGAGCCGACGATGGCCGGGCCGTAGCCGAACTCCGCCCACGCGGAGGGCGTGCCTCGGCGCACGTCCGAGCGGTCGATGATGTCGTCGATGACCAGCGAGGCGTTGTGGACGAGCTCGACGCCGACCGCGAAGTCGACGGCGTCATCGGGGTCGCCGCCGGCGGCCTCGCACGCGAGGAGCGTCACGGTGGGACGGACCCGCTTGCCGCCCGCCAGCACGACGTGTTCGATCTCCTCGGAAAGCTGCGGCGGGTCGACCGCTCCGGTCACCTCACTGAGGCGTTCGTTCGCCATCGCGACCCGACGCTCCAGATACTCCATTGACCCGGTATCGGGCCCGGGCGGAAAAGAGGGTACCGGATGCGGGAGGCGAGGCCGGGGACGAAAGCGGTCGCGCGGACGACCGGGACCCTCCCACGGGGGTCAGTTGAACTCCTCGATCAGGGCGGGGACCACGTCGAACAGGTCGCCGACGATCCCGTAGTCGGCGATGTCGAAGATCGGCGCGTTCGGGTCCGTGTTGATCGCGATGATCGTCTCGGCGCCCTTCATCCCGGCGACGTGCTGGACCGCCCCGGAGATGCCGATCGCGAGGTACACGTCCGGCGTCACCTGCTTTCCCGACTGTCCGACCTGCCGGTTCTTCGGCAGCCAGCCGTTGTCGACGATCGGCCGGGACGAGGACATCGTCGCGCCGGTGACCTCGACCAACTCCTCGATGAGTTCGAGGTTCTCCTCCTCCTCGATGCCGCGGCCGACCGACACGAGGAACTCCGCGTCCGCGATGTCCACGTCGCCGGCGCCGACCTCCTCGAACCCCTGAACGCGGGCGCCGGACGCCGACTCGTCGAACTCGTACTCGAACGCCTCCACAGGCACGTCGGCCCGCTCCTCGAGGGCCGCCCACTCCCCGCTGCGGACGGTGACGGCGACCGGTTCCTCGCTCACCTCGACGGTCGTCTCGACCTTCGAGCCGTACATCTCGCGGGTCGCCTCCAGCCCGTCGTCGTACGCGAGGTCGACCGCGTCCGCGACCAGCGGCACGTCGAGCCGGTTCGCCACTGCCGGCGCGTAGTCGAGCCCGTTGACCGAGTTCGGCATGAGGACGGCCGTCGGCGCGAGTTCCTCGAACAGCGCGGCGGTCGCGCCGGCGTACAGGTCGTGGTTGAACTCCTCGCCCGCCTCGACCGTGTGGATCGCGTCGACCCCCGCGAGCGAGAGCCGGTCCGCGAAACCGTCCACGTCCCCGGCGATCACCGCGAGGTGGAGGTCGCCGCCGAGGTCGTCGGCCAGCTCCCGGCCGGCGCGGACGATCTCGAAGCTCACGCCGCGCACGGCGCCGCGACGGTGGTCGGCGACCGCGAGCACGTCGCTCATTCCGACACCACCCCCTTGTCGCGGAGCACGTCAGCCAACTGTCCGGCCTGCTCGTCGGCCGCCCCGTCGAGGTACGTCGCGTCCGACTCCGTCTCCGGTTCGTACATCGCGGTACGGGCGATGGGCGAGGCGACCGCGTCGGCGTCGAGTCCCAGATCCGCGAGTCCGAACTCGGCGATCTCCTTGCTCTGAGCCTGTCGAATGCCGCGCAGGCTGGCGTACCGCGGCTCGTTCAGCCCCGTCTGGATGGTGAGCACCGCGGGGAAGTCGACGTCGGTCAGCTCCTCGATGCCGCCCTCCAGTTCGCGGTGGACGTGCGCCATGGAGAGGTCGTCCTCGGTCTCCAGGTCGTTGACGACCGCAGCCCAGTCGAACCCGATCTCGTCGGCCAACGAGACGCCGGTGGCGCCGAAGCCGTCGTCCGCCGCCTGCACGCCCGAGAGCACGAGGTCTGGGTCCTCCTCCTCGACGACGGCCGCAAACAGCCGCGTCTTGGCCGCCACGTCGAGGTCGGCGGCGGCGACGTCGTCGTCCCACACCCGGATCGCACGGTCGACGCCCTTCGCGAGCGCCATCCGGATCGTCTCCTCGGCGCGCTCGGAACCGATCGTCGCGGAGACGACCTCCACGTCGTCATACTCCTCCGAGAGCTGGACGGCCGCCTCGACGGCGTAGTCGTCCCACTCGTTGAGGTCGTACTCGAGGTACTGCTCCCCGATGTCTGTCCCCTCGATCTCGAAGTCGTCGGCCGCCTCCGCGACCTCCTTGACCGTGACGAGGATCTTCATCGCGCAAGCGTTGCCACGGTCGGAGGTAAACAGTTTCGAAACCGTGGGCAACGGGCGACGCGTCGGTTCCGGTCGGTTCACCCCGCGGCTACGACACGTCGTCCGGGGCGGAACCGCCGTCGACGACGCCGTCGTCCGCCGCATCGCCGCCCGCCTCGCCGCCGTCGGACAGCGAGATGAGGTTCTCGCGGCCGAGCCGCAGCTTTTCGACACGCCCGTCCTCGGCCATCGCCGACAGCAGCTGCGACACCTTCGCGTCGGACCAGCCGGTCTCCTCCACGATCGTTCCCTGCCGCATCCGACCGTCGTGGTTCTCGAGGAGTCGCTCGACTCGTTCCTCGTCCGAGAGCAGTTCCAGGTCCTCCTCGGCCTCGGACGCGTCGTCGTCCGCTGCGGCCGCGTCGGCCCCGGCGTCGGCGCCGACACCCGGCGACTCGCCGTGGCTCCCCGCCCGATCGGACCTCGTCGCCGTGGATGCGCCGTCGTGGGTACCGGAGGACGGTGCAGACTCCGCACGACGGGACCCGTCGACGGTCGGTTCCGTCCCCGGATCGGTATCGGCCGCCCCGTCGGCCCCATCGGCGTCGACGTTCCCGCGGCGGTACACCAACACCACGACGGCGAACAGCAGGACGACGCCCGCCCCCGCGAGCAGTTCGAACAGATACGACGAGTCGGGGGGCGGCGAGCCGCCGGGCTCGTATCGGACCGCGATGTCGCCGGCCTCGAACCGCTGTGGCCCCTCGGCGACGATCCGTCGGTCGCTGATCGAGTAGCTGAACCGCGGCGACACGTCGCTCACCCCGTAGTCCGCGGGCGGCTCGATGACCAGTCGCTGAGAGGCCGACAGCGAGCCGAACCACGTCCCGTTGCTCGGGGTCCGGAACGCGTCGCCGAGCGCGAGGACGCCGTCCTCACCAGGTTCGAGGAACCCGGTCCAGGTGAATCGAAGCCGGAGGACGCCGGAACGGTTCGTCAGCGTCGCCGTGCGGTTCACCCGCTCGATCGACATCTCCCGGCCCGTCGCCTCCGAGGCGGCGGCCGCGGCGTTTCTGAACGGCTCGACCGTCGGTCCGCCCTCTGCGCCGCCCGCCTCGTACGAGCGGGCGTACTCCCGGAAGGCGTCGCGGGCGTTCTCGTCGTCGAGGGGGATCCGCGTCTCGACGGTCCACCGGGCGGAGCCGTCCTCGCGGAGGGAGACGGTGAAGTTCGTGCGCGGTGCGCCGACTGAGGAGGCGACCTGTGGGGACGCGCTGTCGGTCGGGGGAGCGATCGCTCGGGGACCGGCGTCAACCACGCCGGTCGGCCGGTCCGCGGTCGCGAGGGGTGCCGCCGGCTGGACGGCTGCCGCGGCCGCCGCACCCGGGGCGACCGAGGCGAGAACGACGAGCGCGGCGAGGAGGGCGACGTACCGCATGCTGTGTATGCGACTCTTGGCGTTTTGGCAAAACCCTTTCCATCGGGTGTCGCGATCACGGCGCCAGCACCGACTTCCGGAGCGATCGCCGGTGTCCTCGCTCCCGGCCGTCGACACTCGTCGCGGTCGGTCCGTCGGTGGCTGACGTCGGCACTCGTCGCGTACCCGACGCACGCATCCCCGCGTGTGGACGGATTTTTATCCGGTGGTTCGCTACAGGGCTTCCATGCGAGCTCTCCCCGTCCTCGTCGTGGTCCTCCTCGTGTCCGCCGGTGTCGGCGGCGCGCTCGCCGTCCCCGACCGGGGCGGATCGGCGAGCGCGGCGGCCGTCGGCCCCTCCACGTCGCCGCCGGTCGGTCCGCCCGAAGCGTCCGCCTCGGCCCCCGAGACGAGCGTGGCCGCGATCAACGGCTCGGCGCCGATCCGCGTCCTCTCGCTCGCGGGGAACGGCAGCGTCGCCTCCGGCATCGACGTGGTGACCGTCGACACGGGTACCGCGACCGCGTTCGACGCGAACGCGTCCGCCGAGCGGATCGCGACGATCGCCCTCCGCGAGCGCGTCGCGAACGCGGCCACCAGCGACGAACGCCAGATCCGCATCCTCGACGGGCTGAACGAGGTGGACAAGGAGGTCGTCACGCTCCACAGCCGGCACCGCGAGGCGATCGCCGCCTATCACGCGGGCGAACTCTCCGCGAGCGAGTTCCTCGTCGAACTGGCGCGGATCCGCGCCAGCGCCGCGGTGCTCGAGGAGCGGGTCCTCATGCTCGAGCGACTCGCCGAGGGGACGGACGACTTCACGCTGGACGACAGTCGCGTCTACCCCGTGGTGTACGACCTTCGCACGTTCGACGGACCGGTCCGCTCGCGGACCGCCGCCGCGCTCGACGGCGACCCCGGGGCGTCGACGCGGGTGTACGTTGCGTCGACGGAGTCGGGGATCGTCCTCTCGACGGTCGCGGACGGCCAGTTCGTCCGCGAGGCGTTCCGCGGCGACCTCCGCGAGCGCGATGGCACGAGTATCGACGAGGAGACGGCCCAGAACGTCACGGCGCGGAGCTACCCCGAGGTGTGGGCCGCAACCGGCGGCTCGGTCGCGGGGCAGGGGTCGGGCGGGACGTTCCTGTTCGACCTCGTGTACCCGAACGGAACGCTGACCGCGTTCGTCGGGGGCGGAACCGAGCGCGTGTTCATGGAACAACAGCGGGTCGATCTCGACACGGTCTCCCCGGGCGAGTCCACCACGCGGACGCTCGATCTCACCCTGACGGTGAACCGGACGTTCCCCGGGGGCCCGCTGCGTGTCGCCGTCACCGACCCACGAACCGGAGAGTCCGTCGACGCGGTCGTGAAGATCGGCCGCGAGGGCGGCGAGAGCGTGGACGTCGGGACGACGGGGGACGATGGCGTCCTCTGGACCGTCTCCCCGCGCGGCGAGTTCGTCGTCACCGTCGTCGAGGTCGGCTCGACGGAGGTCTCCACGATCAGCCTCAGGCCGACCGATCACGTGACCGTCGAGGAGGCGTTCGACTCCGCGGGGGAGACCGGCTCACCGAACGCCAGCGGGTGACAGCTCGCCTCGGACGGCGTGATTCGATCCTCCCCGCCGCGAGCGTTTATCACCGATGACGCGGGCACTTCCCGTCGTCGATGGGGCGAGACACGTGGGGGGACCCGACCGCGCTGCGACCGCAGACGAGCGGTGACCGGCGAGCCGTAGCCGTCCCCGTCGGCGTCGCCCTGCTGGTCCTCGTCACGGTCGCGCTCTCGGCGGCGGTGGGGACCGCAACCCTGTCGGCGACGGAGGCGGCACGCGCGGGCGGCGGGCCACAGGGAACGGTCGCGTCGGAGCCGCCGTCGGGACCGACCGCCGCCGTCGTCGACCTCGTCGTCACGGACGGGACGATCAGCCTCACGCACCGCGGCGGCGACACCCTCGACGCTCGCCGACTGCGCGTCGTGATCCGCGTCGGCGGGGAGCGCCTCCACCACCAGCCGCCGATCCCCTTCTTCGCCGCGCGGGGGTTCGAGAGCGGGCCGACGGGACCGTTCAACCTCGCGAGCGATCACGCGTGGTCGGCCGGCGAGTCCACGACCGTGACGCCCGCCGGAACGAATCACCCGGCGATCCGACCGGGAGTGAGAGTCGAGGTGTCGCTGTTCGTCGACTCCCGGCGACTGACGGTGACGACCGCGGTCGCCGGTTGACGGCGGACGGTCGCCTCCGTCGCGTCAGTCGTCGGTCGCGTCGCTGTCGGCGTCGCGGTCCGTCTCGACGCCCGGATCGTCGGACGGGCCGTCCGACTCGGGCACCGTCGCGACGCTCGTGATCGCTCGCGGCGCCCCGCGGTGGCGCTGCTGGATGAAGTGTCGGGTCCCCTCGAAGCCCGCCTCGCGGAACATCTCCTCGCCCTCCTCGGCGTCGTAGAACAGCATGATCGCGTCCGCGAGTTTCTGGAACACCCGGATCTTCGGGTAGTCCGGGCCGACGACGAGCACGGTTCCGCCGGGCTTGACGACGCGCCGGAACTCCCGGAGCGCGGCGACGGGGTCCGGCCAGTACTCGATGGAGCCCGACGACCAGAGCTTGTCGAAGCTGTCGTCCTTGAACGGGAGCCGCTCGGCGTCCCCCATGTGGAAGCGGACCTTCCCGTGCTTGCCGAACTTGCGGAACGCCTGTTCGAACTGCCCGCGCGACTGGTCGAGCGCGTACACCTCGTCGACGTGGTTGAGCAGCCCCTCGGTGGCGAACCCCGTGCCGGCGCCCACGTCGAGCACGCGGTCGTCGCGGTCGGCGTCGAACCACTCCAGTGCCTGGTTGCGCATCCGGTCGTCCCAGATATAGGGGTTGATCGTGTCGTAGACGCGCGAGAAGTACCGGTAGAACAGCCGCGCGTTGTCCTTGTCCTCGAGGATACCCATTGTGCTCACGTTGGGGCGGGCCGGTCATAACCCCCACGGAACCCCGGCCGGCACCCTCGCCGGCGACTCGGGGACGCCGGCATAGCCGACTACAAGTCACCCCGGGACGGATCGGCCCGCATGAACCTCTCGGAGGCGACGTGGACGGAGGTCCGCGACGCCGACGTCGACGCCGCGCTGCTCCCCGTCGGGAGCACCGAACAGCACGGTCCCCACGCCCCGCTGGGGACCGACGCGCTGACGGCGTCGGCCGTCGCCGAGGCCGCCGCCGACGAGTGGACGGACGCCGACGCGGACGATACCGACGGGCCGGGCGATCCACCCGCCGGGGGCGACCTCCTCGTCGCGCCGCCCGTTCACGTCGGCGTCGCCGAGGAGCACCGCGCGTTCGACGGCACGCTGTGGGTGTCGCCGGACACGTTCCGGGCGTACGTCCGCGAGACCGTCGAGAGTCTCGCACACCACGGGACCGACCGCGTGGTCCTCGTCAACGGTCACGGCGGCAACGTCGAGGCGCTCGCGGAGGTCGCCCGGCGCGTCTCGCGCGACGGCGCGACCGACGCCTACGCGGTGTCGTTCACGTGGTTCGAGGCGGTCGGCGAGCACGCGAACCGGATGGGTCACGGCGGCCCGCTGGAGACCGCACTGTTGCGTCACGTCGCGCCGGATCTCGTCCGCGAGGACCGCATCGAGGAGGGTCGCGACGGCGGGAGCCCGCGCTGGGGAGAGTGGATCCGCGGGGTGAACCTCGCGCACGACAGCGACGAGTTCACCGGGAACGGCGTCGTCGGCGACCCCACGGAGGGGACCGCCGTGCTCGGGGAGACGCTGCTCGGTCGTGCGAGCGAGGCCCTGTGTGAGGTGACTCGCGCAGTCGTCGAACGGGACCGCTGAGGTCGACGGAAACGAGCGGTTCGGGATGAACGGACGGGACGGGCGACCGGGAACGGGCGCCAGGGGTCGTCGACCGGGAATCGACGGCCGGACCGGCGACTACGCCTCCGCTTCCTCGGCGTCGTCGGCGTCCGGGTCGACGCCGTCGGCGTGGGCGTCCTCGAGGTCGCTTTTGATCCGGGGCACGACGCTCGTGAGGTCGCCGACCTGCTCGTGCGTCTCCTCGAGGGTCTCGACCAACTCCTGCAGGTCCTCGATCTCCGCGGCGAGCTCCTCGTCGTCCTCGAACGCGCCGGCACGCTCGCCGAGCACGTACTGTTTCTTCGCCTGTCGGAGCTCCTCGACGGCGTCACCGGTGTCCAGCGCCGAGCGGAGGCCGTTGAGCGCGCCGAGAACGTTGTCGGCGCCCGTCTCCCAGACCGCGTCCGCCTCGGGAAGCGTCGCCTTCGCCGCGTGGAGGTGCGCCTCCACGTCGGTGCGCATCTCGTCGGCCGCTTCCCCGAACAGATCGTCGTCGTCGAAGGTAGACTGTGCCATGTCCGCGCGTTCGCCGGGGAGCTTCTTAAGCGGTCGCCCGAAAGTGGAAGTGAAATCGGCTGCGGTGCGGACCGAGTCGGTCGATACGGGCCGTCGGCGTCGATCCCGAACGCGGGCGAGCGGTTCGGTCAGTCGTCCCGATCGACGACCTCCACGAGCTTCATCAGCGGATAGCCGTCCTCCATCTCCATGCGGGTGCGGACGGTGACCCCATCGTACGCGACGCGCATGTCGACCTCCATCAGGTGTCCCGACAGCTCGGTGTAGCCGTTCTCGTGGTCGATATCGGCGGCGACCGCCTCGTCGTCGATGTCGACGGCCACCGACTCACAGTACGGCTGGTTCTCGATCGACTCGGCGATCGCCGTCTCCAGCGAGCGCGTGCTCCGCGGGGAGACGGGCGTCCCCGCGAACTGGTGATACAGCGACCCGAACTTGATACCGGCCTCGAAACACGCCTGCTGGGCGTCCGTGGGCATGGTCGATCGTCGACGCGACCGGGCAAAGGCGTACCGAGTGACGGCGTGTGGACGCACCTCGATGCGTCGGTTGAACGGACCGATGGCCGTTCGGTGCCTCCGATCGACCTGTCAAATTCGGGGACAACACCGGCCGAACCGCACCTTACTTACCCGCGCTCGCCGGAGACAGACCCGAATGGACGAACCGGTACTGCTCACCGGGGCTGGCGGACGCGTCGGCCGCGCGATCCTGGCCGGAATCGGCGAGGCGTACGACTGGCGCCTCCTCGATCGCGAGCCGATCGCCGCCGACGCGCTGCCCGACGGCGTCACCGACGACGACGTGGTCGTCGCGAACGTGACCGACGGCGACGCCGTCCGTGAGGCCGCTGTGGGCGTCGGCGCGGTCGTTCACCTCGCCGGCGATCCGCGTCCGAACGCGCCGTGGGACTCCGTCCTCACGAACAACATCGACGGCACGCAGACGGTGTTCGAGGCCGCCGTCGACGCCGGCGTCGATCGGTTCGTCTTCGCCTCCTCGAACCACGCGGTCGGGGCATACGAGACCGACGACCGCACGCCCGACATGTACCGAAAGGACGACGGGTTCCGCCTGAACGGCTCGGAACTCCCCCGGCCGTCGAACCTCTACGGCGTCTCGAAGGCGGCCGGCGAGACGCTCGGGCGCTACTACCACGACCACCACGACCTCTCGGTCGCGTGCGTCCGCATCGGGAACCTCACCGAGGGCCACCCGCCCAAGGAGTACGAGCGCGGGCAGGCGATGTGGCTCTCCCACCGCGACTGCGCGCACCTGTTCGATCGCTGTCTCCTCGCGGACTACGGCTACGAGATCGTCTACGGCATCTCGGACAACGACCGCAAGTACTACTCCATCGAGCGGGCGCGGGAGGTGCTCGGCTACGACCCGCAGGACAATTCCGCGGAGTATACCTTCGACGGGGAACCGAAGGAGGAAGCCGAACCGGACTCGGCGTAGTCGCCCCCGAACTGCGCCGCCGTCGCGGACGCGACGACCGTCAGAACAGCCCCGCCACGTCCTCCTCCTTCCGTCGCTCCTGTTCGACCAGTCCCGAGAGCCGGTCGAACACGAGTCGTCGTTCCTGGGGCGTGTCCACGCGGACGAAGTCGAACAGCAGCGCGGCGAACCGTGAGCGCCCCACTCGTTCCTCCTCGCGAGCGAACCGCGCCGCGTCCGCGACCGCGTCGGCGTCGAGTCCGTGCTCCTCCGCGAGCGCCTCGGCCGCGATCCCGGCGGCCTCGAGCGACAGCGCCTCCGGGTCGATGCGGCCGCCATCGTGTGGCAGCGGCGGCGCGGGCGCCCGCTCGACGCGCTCGGGATCCGCCCGAAGTCGAGCCAGCGCGTCGCGCACCGCCGCGGTGTCGACGCCACGGTACTCGTCGGGCACGTCGGCGAGGTATCCCCGAGCGCTCTCGGCGAGACCCACCGCGCCCGACCAGTTCCGATCGCGCGCGTGGTACTGCGCCGCGGTGAACTGGATCAAGCCGTGAAGCAGTACCTCGTCGCGGACGACGGCTTCCGAGGCCTCGCCGGCGGCGACCACGTCCTTCAGGTCGAGCCAGACGGCCTCCCACGGGTCGTGGGCGGCGTGACACTCCCCGATCGTGTAGAGGGCGATGCCGGCGCGGAGCGCCGCGACGCGTGCGGACTCGTCCGGGGCGTCGCTGGTGGTCACAACGAACCTCGGACGGGCGAGCGTTTCAGTCTGTCCGTGGCGGCCGCCCGTTCACCGATCAACGCTCCGTGGCAAGTCGGCGCGGACGACTCGCTTCGCTCACTCCGTTCGCCGCTCGCATCGAGGCGTTCGCTCCCTCACGCCTCGCTTCGCTCGTCGTCGTTGCGCCTTGAGAACGTCCGGACGGAGATTTGAACTCCGGTCCCTGGCTCCGCAAGCCAAGAGGATAGTCCACTACCCTACCCGGACTCAATTGAAGAGATGCCCGGACCACGTAAAGGGATTCCGATCCGATCGACCCGTGCGACCGACCACCGTGACACAAACGAGCCCTTGCGTCTACGCCGGACTTTTGCGTTCAGTCGTCGTTCCCTGAAACATGGACAGGCGCACCGTCGTCTCGCTCGCAGCCGGCGTCGGATCGGCCGTGCTGGCGGGCTGTACCGGCCGAGGCGGAGGAACCGGCGACGGGGGCGACGACGACGAGACGGACGAGGAACCGGACCCGACCGCAACCGAGACCGAGACGCCGAACGAGGGAGGTGAGTTCCCCCGGATCGCGAACCGCTCGTTCGAGCGGACCGGCGACGCGGCGGAACCGAGCGAGTCCGCGACCGTCTCCTTCGACACCGACCTCGTGACCGTCACGGGCGTCATCCGTGGGAACAACGGTTGCATGCAGGCATCGCTGGAGGGCGCCGAGTACGACCGCGAGACGAACGAGCTCCGCGTCCGCGTGGCGACCGTTCGGGAGGGCTTCGACGCCTGCACCCAGGAGATCGTCTACCGCAGCTACGAGGCGACCATCGAGTTCGGCGGCGGCACTCCCGGGTCCGTCGTCGTCGAGCACGAGTCGATGGCCGCGGTGCGGACCGTGGCCGACGTGACCCAGTGAGCGGGTCCGGCTCCCGCGAAGCCTCAAATACGATCCCGACACAGCCCGCGTGTGACGGGTGACACGCCGGCGTTCGAGGACACGACGGAGGAGGGAACCGGTGAACGGACTCGAGGGGGATCCGCCGAGGGACCGGACGAGGCGACCGATGGGAACCGATCGGGATCCGGACGAACGAGAACCCTTATGCGCGGGAGTTGCCTGAATCCGGATACGACTATGGGCGCTATCGAGGACGTCTACGACGACCTGGACGCCGACGTCCCCTTCGAGGAGTTCGAGGCCGCCGTCGAGCAGAAGGTCGAGGACATGGGCGGGCTGGCCGACGAGGAGACCGCGGCGATGCTCATCGCCCACGAGCTGCGCGACGAGGAGGTCAACAGCGTCGCCGATATCGAGCCTGGGATGGACGACGTGAAGTTCCTCGCGAAGGTGATGGCCGTCGGCGAGGTGCGCACCTTCGAGCGCGACGGCGAGGACGAGGACGGCCACGTCCTCAACGTCGAGGTCGCCGACGAGTCCGGCCGTGTCACGACCTCGCTGTGGGACCAGGTCGCCGTCGACGCGAAGGAGAACCTCCAGACGGGCGACGTGCTCCGGATCATGGGCCGCCCGAAGGAGGGCTACAGCGGCCTGGAGGTCGCCATCGACAAGGTCGAGCCCGACCCGGACGCCGAGGTCGACGTGGAAGCCGTCGAGGAGTACCGCGTCGAGGACCTCACCATGGGCGCCTCAGACGTGGACCTGCTCGGCGTGATCCTCGACGTCGACACCGTCCGCACCTTCGACCGCGACGACGGCTCCGAGGGGAAGGTGTCGAACCTGACCGTCGGCGACGAGACCGGTCGCGTGCGCGTCACCATGTGGGACGACACGGCCGACCGCGTCGAGGAACTGGAGGCCGACCAGACCGTCGAGATCGTGGACGGCTACGTCCGCGAGCGCGACGGCGATCTCGAGCTCCACGTGGGCTCGCGCGGCGCGATCGAGGTGGTCGACGCCGACGTGGAGTACGTCCCCGAGACCACGGACATCGCGGACCTGGAGCTCGAGGACGTGGCCGACATCGCGGGCGGGGTCATCGAGACGAGCGAGAAGCGGACGTTCGACCGCGACGACGGTTCCCAGGGGCAGGTGCGAAACGTCCGAATCAAGGACGAGACCGGCGAGATACGCGTGGCGCTGTGGGGCGACAAGGCCGACCGCGACATCGATCTCGCGGACCGAGTCGCGTTCACCGACGTGGAGATCCAGGACGGCTGGCAGGACGACCTCGAGGCCTCCGCCGGCTGGCGGTCCTCCGTCTCCGTGCTCGAGCGAGCGAGCGGCGGCGCCGGGAGCGCCGCCGGAGCGGCGGATCGCGACGCCGGACAGGGCGGTCTCGATTCCTTCGACGGCGGCTCGGGCGGATCGGCCGACTCGGACGGTGCCGGCGGGTCGGCCGCCGCCGCGACCGCCGCAAGCGACGCCGACGGCGGCGACCCCGACGAGGGCGGCGTCGTCGAGTTCACCGGGACCGTCGTGCAGGCGGGCGACCCGGTCGTTCTCGACGACGGGACACAGACCCGGTCGGTGGAGACGTCGGCGAAGCTCCGTCTCGGGGAGGAGGTCACTGTCCGCGGCGTCGACCGCGACGGCACTATCGACGCGGACGACGTGTTCTGACGGGCGTCCGTCGCCCGCCGCCCGAGTCCGCACCGCGGACCACACGTGGTCACGAACCACGGCAACGGAAAGCGTTATACACGCCACACACCGGCGTATGTGTATGACTGTCGAGTTGCCGTTCGCGCCCGTCGACGACGTCATCCGACGGAACGCGGGCGACCTCCGCGTCAGCGCCGGCGCGGCCGAGGAGTTGGCCGGCCGCGTCCAGCGTCACGGGGCGTCGCTGGCGGCCGAAGCGGCCGAGCGGGCGGCCGCGGACGGCCGGAAGACCCTGATGCCCGCCGACTTCGGAGTCGAGCAGGTGGTCGACCGCTCGACGCTGACGCTCCCGATCGCGCCCGTCGACCGGATCGCGCGCCTCGACATCGACGATTCCTACCGCGTCTCGATGGACGCCCGCGTCGCGCTCGCGGACGTCCTCGAGGACTACGCCGACAACGTCGCGCGGGCGGCCGCCCTGCTCGCGCGCCACGCCGACCGCCGAACCGTCCAGGCCGACGACATCGAGACGTACTTCGCGCTCTTCGAGGGGTAGCGATGCGGTTCGGCTACAGCGAGGCGTGTCTCGATCACGACACCGGCGACCGACACCCCGAGAACCCCGATCGTCTCCGTGCGATCAAGGAGGGGCTCAAGCGCAAACACGGCGTCGAGTACGTCGAGGCGGACCCCGCCTCGCGCGCCGCGATCGACGCGGTCCACGAGTCCGGCTACGTCGAGGAAGTCGTCGACTTCTGTACGTCCGGCGGCGGCAACTGGGACCCCGACACGGTCGCCTCCGGCGGAACCTGGGACGCCGCGCGGGCGGCCGCCGGGCAGGCCCAGTGGGCCGCCGAGGAGGCGCTCGCCGGGTCTCCCGGCCGCGATACGCCGTTCGCGCTCGGTCGCCCCCCGGGCCATCACGCCGTCTACGACGACGCCATGGGCTTTTGCTTCGTCAACAACGCCGCGGTCGCCGCCCAGTCCGCGCTCGACGACGGCGGCGCCGACCGCGTCGCGATCTTCGACTGGGACGTCCACCACGGGAACGGAACGCAGGACATCTTCTACGACCGCGGCGACGTGCTCTACTCGTCGATCCACGAGGACGGCCTCTATCCCGGCACCGGCGACGCGACCGAGGTCGGCGAGGGCGACGGCGAGGGGGCGACGCTGAACGTCCCGCTGCCGGCGGGCGCGGGCGACGCGGACTTCCTGCTCGCCATCGACGACCTGCTCGCACCCGTGCTCGACCGCTTCGACCCCGACCTCCTGCTCGTCTCGGCCGGCTTCGACGCGCACCGCCACGACCCCATCTCGCGAATGCGGGTCTCCTCGGAGGGGTACGCGCTGATGGCCGACCGCGTGCGAACGCTCGCCGAGGACGTCGACGCGGGACTCGGATTCGTGCTGGAGGGCGGCTACGGGCTCGACACGCTCGCGGAGGGCGTCGCGATGGTCCACGAGACGTTCGACGGTCGGCCGCCGATCGATCCGGACAAGGAGCCCGAGGAGGGGAGCGTCCCGCTGGTCGAGGAGCTCCGCGAGCGGTTCGATCTGGAGTAGGCGACCCGCGTTCCCCGTCGATCGGGGTCACACTGACGGCTCGAAGTACTCGCGCAGATCCGTGCCGAACTCGTCCGTCAGCGTCGCGAGTTCCTCCCCCGCGAGCACGTCGTAGCCGCGTTGGAGCGCGGACTCGACGCGCGCGCCGAGGGCCGCATCGAGGATCCGATCGGACTCGAGGACGGCGACGGCGTCGCGTTCGGCGGGGGGACGTTCGCGCTCGACGACGTAGCGGCCGTCGGCGACGAACGGGCCGTACGCGTCGGGATCGTCCGCGTACTTCCCGTGGAAGCCGGCCGCGTGATCGCGGACGTGGACCGGCGGGCCCTCGTGGCGCTCGATCGTCGGGAGTTCGCGGTCGGCCAGTTCGACGAGCAACACCGCGCGCCGGCGGCGGTCTCCTCCGCATCCCTCGTTCCCGCCGTCCCCGTCGTTCGCCCCGTCACGCTCGGCCGCGAACGTCGCGGTGCGGAGCACGTCGAACCCCATTCCGTCGAGTTCGCGTTCGATCCCCGACAGCGAGCGACGAAGCTGCGGGTACAGCTGGTCGTCGACGATGTCGGGCGCGTCGAGGACGACCGCGAGCGGGTCGGTTCCGCGGCGGCCGACGTGCTCGCGGACGCCCGAGGCGTCGATCGGTTCGGGTTCCTCCGGAACGAACGGATCCGTACGCGGGGCCGCGAGCAGGTCGCGCGCGTGGTGTTGGAGCCGCGCGAGGTTGTCGCCCGAGAGCACGGCCGCGACGTTGCGCTCGGGGTCGGTCGGGTCGACGACGACGAGCGGATCGTCGAACTCGGCGGTCCCGTGGGCTTCGGGGTCGAGCGCCACCGGCGGGTGCCAGTCGGCGACGGCCTCGAGCGTCTCGTGAGCGCCGCCGTGTTCGAGCACGAGCAACTCGACGAGATATCCGGAGAACCCCCGCGTGCGGAGGTCGCTGCCGTAGACGCCGACGCCCTTCAGGAACGCCTTGAGGACGCGAACGTCGCCCGCGAGGTCGCCGGTCAGGCGGTCGCGGAGGTACTCGTTGTGGAACGGGGTGCGGTCGACGGCCGTTCGGATCTCGGTCGCGGCGTCGACGCCGTAGCAGGGGACCAGATCCACGTCGAAGCCGTCGACCGTGCCGACGACGTACGGGTGTTCGGCGTACTCCTCTTCACCGTCGGGGAGCACGGCGTGGCCGACGCGCAGCCCGAACCGCTCCAGCTCCTCGCGGGACAGGGCCGTCGGGAACCGAACGAAGAGGTCGATGTCGCGGTCGCCCGCGAGCCACGTGCCCCGCGCCGTCGACCCGACGGTGAGCACGTCGGCCCCGTCGGCGGGCGACGGCAGGTCGGCGACGGCGTCGCGGGCGCGGGCGGCGAGCTCGGCGGCGGCCGCCT
>Ga0207733_100315_pt1 | contig 38047 bp, 37 predicted proteins | sample A23P3SouthBayCA_FD_187735 | JGI IMG/M metagenome (GOLD analysis project Ga0207733, IMG submission 187735) | Aerobic enrichment media microbial communities from Eden Landing Ponds, California, USA - A23 P3 (SPAdes) | ecosystem: Environmental > Aquatic > Marine > Unclassified | place: Emeryville... | reverse complement strand
CGATCGACGTGCCGTACTTCGAAAAGCGTCAGGAGTTCGAAACGGCGGTTCGTGACCACGTCGGCGACGGGCCGGTGCAGACTGCGGAGTAATCTCGATCCAACCGACGTTTTTCCTGCGGCACTCGATCAACGACCGAAATCAGTCAGCTCCGCCTGTAACCCCGACACCATGTCAGACTTCCGTCGGAGTTGTGCGAGCGACAGCGGCAGGCGCTCGGCGACGCCGGTCACCGCATCGCGGAAGGTCTCTGCGGTGGCTGGTTGGCCGTCCGGCACCGCCGCGGTTTCGGCGCGAGCGTCCGCGTCGAAGGCGTTTCGGACACCTTCACGGACCTGCCAGACGCCGACCGGTGCCCAGTAGGCGTCGGTCGCCTCACGGAGGACGAGACACTTCGCCTGGCGGTCTCGCTCGGTGAGGTGCTCGAGCACGCCCATTCGCGAGGCATAGTAGGCACCGGAGGTCTCGTCGACGTAGCTCGTTCGTCCCTCGAATCCTTCGCTCGCGCTGCCGACGTAGTAATCACTGCCGCTGGGGTTCCAGACGCTATCCGGGGCTTTCATTTCGACCAGTTCGAACTCCCACCGGCCGGGCGTCAGGATCACCCAGTAGCGATTCCCCATGTACTCGTTGTACCAGACCTCCGTCTGGTCGATGGAGTTGCGATTCTGGATCGTCCCACGGAGGTACTGCCCGACGGTGTCGTCGACGGCGGTGATCGACCACCGCGTCGGCACGAGTTTTCGTTCCTCGCGCTGGCCGAGTGCCCCCGCGGAGAGAATGGTGTTGACGTCGTAGACGTCGAAGCCACGCCGATAGAGGTACGTCATGGCGCCTTCGGCGCGCCAGTCGTCGTCTTCGAGCGTCTTCTCGACGGCAGTGGGAACGTGGGGATTTTCGGCCAGATCTGCGCTCTGTGCTCGTGCCCGCGGCCCGGTCGGGGCGCCGACATCGTCGAGACTGAGGTCGACGTCCGGGGCACCGTCCAGGCCGACCTCGACATCGACTGGGCGGTCGGCAATGGCGACCTCCCGTTGGGTGCCGACGAACCCATCCCAGACGTCGTGGACGTCGACGTTCGTGGATCGCTGGGAGTTGAGCAGTCCAGTCCGGCGCTGCAGGACGTCTTCGACGCCGAGACCACGATCGTACCAGTCGCCACTGGTCGCGTAGTCTGCCGGGTTGGCGTCGCCGGCGACTGGCGAGAGGACGCCCGTGGAGATGGTGGGGTAGCCGGAGCGACCGACGAAGATTTCCGGTGCGGTCGAGCCAAACAGGGCGTCGCCCTGGAGGGTCTCGTCCAGCTGGCGCTCGACGTCTTCGAGGTGGTCCGTAATCGCGTAGGACTTCTCCTCGGCGAGTCGCCGTAAATCGGCGGCCTCGTCCCGCTCGAAGCCGTCGATGAACTCCTCCAGCCGCATTCAGTACCTGTACGCGGCTGGGCGACTTGTATGTGTTCAGAGCGCGGCGAAAGTACTGGAATCGCTCATGGTTGATCGTGACAACACTTAACTAACCCCACACCGTCTCAATTGGCATGTTCGAGCCAATCCGCCGACGACTCGGGGCGCGATTTCGAAGCACCGAGACGCGTGCGGCGTCGAACGAGGAGCAAGAACGGCACGGTAATTCGGCCCGGCCCGGCGTGGCGGTACTGTTTGCCCACGGGCTGGGTGGCGGCCATCCCGAGCGAGAACTCGAAAAGATCCGAGAATCCGAACAAGTCCTCCAGTCCCACGACCGTCACCAGTAGTCGTTGACGCTTTTCCAGCACCCCCACCTCCCGACTATCAGAAAGGCCTTTAGCCACCGGTCGGCCACGGGCGAACAATGCCGGTTATCGAGTGCGATCCCGAGGCCGCCCGCGACAGATTGCAGAGTGCGGGCGTCCAGCTTTCCGGGGGGAACACAGATCACGAGCGCTGGCGGGCGGAGTACGGTGGCGCGACCGCGGTCGCCTACGACCGAAAAGTGGTCGTCCAGGGGAGCGAGACCGCACGACTCGCGGGGCTCCTCTCCGCGGACGGTGGCGGTCGAGTGCACGCCTACTTCGATGGCGCTTGCCGTGGGAACCCGGGAGCGGGTGCTGTCGGTTGGGTCCTGGTGACGAACGACGGCATCGTCGCTGAGGGTGGTGAAACCATCGGCCGAGTCACCAACAATCAAGCAGAGTACGAAGCCCTCCTTGCGGCCCTCCAGGCAGCGGTCGACTACGGCTTCGATCAGATTCACCTCCGCGGTGACTCCGAACTGATCGTCAAACAGGTTCGCGGCGAGTGGAACACGAATGACCCGACCCTCCGCGAGTATCGCGTCGACGTCCACGAACTGCTCACGGGTGTCGACGACTGGACGATCGACCACGTTCCGCGCGAAGCCAACGAACGGGCCGACGAACTGGCCAACGAGGCACTCGACGATGCCTGAGGAATCTGACGGGAGCACGGACGCGCCGTCCGACCCTGAAAAGCCGTCCGATGGTGAACCTACGGCAGACGGTGACGCACTACCCGATGGGGTTGCGGACGACGCCGAACGGCTCACGCGTCTCGCTCGCGGTGCGGTCGACGAGGCCGAGCAAGCCGCCTACCGAACCCGACGCGACGAGTTGCTCGCCGAGCACGGCTTCCGGGCGCGCATCCGCGGAGACGACGCCGGGGACGACGCGGTCCTCGTCTGTTACCCTGCCGAGTGGATCGAGGACGGGACCGTCCAGATCGATCGCATCGAGGACGTCGACCGTGGTGTCGAACGGCCGCTCGAAGGGCCAGGTGAGGGCGAATGGGATGCCGTTGCGACCCGGAACGACGAGTTTGTGGAGCAGATCGAGCAAGAATATGGCTCGCCCCACGACGCGACGGCCCGCGCACTCGCGGACTTCGCGAGCAACCACTACGCGAAACCGATCCCGGCGCTGACGCCGGCAGAAATCGCGGAGTTTTCCGAGGACTACTTCCGGCGAAACGTCTGGCCGAGTGATGAACAGGCGGCGCTGATCGACGAGTCACTCGACCGCATCGCCGAAGAAATCGACGCCGAATCCGGCGACCCACCCTGATCGCCGGCCCACCCTTGCCACCCGGCTCCCCCGTTCTGTTGTCAATCGGTTCGCGGTATCGTTCCTGGCCGGCTGCCTACTCGTGGCGGGCGACGAGCGACCGGAGTTTCTCGGCACGTTCGTCGTCCGTGACGAAGTTCGAGAACTGCCAGGAGAGTTGGCCGAGGATGGCTTCCTCGCCGTCCGCTGTCAGCGCGTACTGGTTGGTTCGCTTGTCGAGTTCGCTCTTTTCAACGAGCCCCAAATCGACCAGGTCGTCGAGGTTCGGATACAACCGACCGTGGTTGACCTCGTCGTCGTAGTAGGTTTCGAGTTCCCGTTTGATCGCGAGTCCGTACCGTGGCTCTTCAGCGAGGATGCTGAGAATGTTCTGTTGGAACGCGGTAAGTTCGCGGGCGATTCCTGGAGTGTCTATGACGGATTGGGCCTCCGACATGATAAAATAAATGTCATCAAGACATTTAACACTTGTCTATTCAGAAGCTCTTTGCCCGAAATTTGGTCGTCTAGGGTGGTTAAACGGCAATTCCGTTGTATCGGAATTATTGCTAGAAGTGGCTGTGTCACTCGGCTAGTAATCACGATTTGCTGACACGCGCCGCCACGAACTCGGCCCAGTCCGGACCGAGCAACGGTTTGGTTTGAGGTCGGCGGGGATTACGAAAGTACTTTTTGGCCGCCGTTAGCACTCTCGAGTGATGAGGAACCTCTGGAAAGACATCGAAACCGGGCCCAATCCGCCCGAAGAGATCTACGCCGTCGTCGAGTGTCTCAAAGGTGAACGCAACAAGTACGAGTACGACAAGGACGTTCCAGGCGTCGTCCTCGACCGCGTTCTGCACTCGAACGTCCATTACCCCTCTGATTACGGGTTCATTCCGCAGTCGTACTACGACGACGAGGACCCGTTCGACGTCCTCGTGCTGGTCGAGGACCAGACCTTCCCCGGCTGTATCATCGAAGCGCGGCCGGTCGCACTGATGAAGATGGACGACGACGGCGAGCAGGACGACAAGGTCATCGCGGTGCCCTCGGAGGATCCACGCTACGACGACGTCCAGGACCTCGAGGACCTCTCCCAGCAGCAGCGTGACGAGATCGACGAGTTCTTCGCGACCTACAAGAACCTCGAACCCGGCAAAGAAGTCGAGACGCTCGGCTGGGAGGACAAAGCCGCCGCCCACGACGCCATCGAACACGCGATGGAGCTCTACGAGACTGAGATCGCCTAAATCGACTCGCGACCAGCGCCGTCCGCAATCGACCGACTGATCAGGTTTCCCGGCGGTCAGTATTGGCCCGGCAATACCAATCAAATTTGCCGCTTCTCACCGCCTATACGGTCCCTTCACTGTGCCGTCCGAAGTCATTCCTGCAGCGGAACCAGTCCCACACCACGCTCGTGTGGTCTTTTCTGCTGAACGAGGCCTGCCTGAACAGGGGACGAGCGTGTGCGCTGGTGGTGTGGCAATCAGTACTTGCCGGTTTCCCGGATCGCTGGGCGCGACGGCCGCGAAAAGAAGCTTCTTGTCCCCGACTTCCGAACGCCCTGTCATGGGATTGTTCGATAAGCTTCGCGGTGACGAGGGACCGCGGGTCGCCTTCATCGGTATCGATGGCGTCCCGTTCAGTTTCCTCGCGGAGCACTTCGACGAATTCGAGAACCTCGCGGCGATCGCGGAATCGGGGAGTGCGGGTGCCATCGACAGTATCGTTCCGCCGGAATCGAGCGCCTGCTGGCCCTCGCTGACGACCGGCGTTAACCCTGGTGAAACTGGCGTCTACGGCTTCCAGGACCGGGAAATCGGCTCGTACGACACGTACGTCCCGATGGGACGTGACGTCCAGGCCGACCGCCTCTGGGATCGCGTCAGCGAAGACGGCCGAGATGCGACGGTGATGAACGTCCCCGTCACCTTCCCGCCACAGCGCAACGTCCAGCGGATGGTCTCTGGCTTTCTCTCGCCGGGCGTGGACAAGGCGGCCAACCCCGAGGAACTTCGGGACTACCTGGAGGGTATCGACTACCGGATCGACGTCAACGCCAAACTCGGTCACGACGAGGACAAGACGGCGTTCATCGAGGACGCTCACGAAACGCTCGACCGACGATACGAGGCGTTCTCACACTACGTCGAGCAGGACGACTGGGACCTCTTTTTCGGCGTGTTCATGACCACCGATCGGGTCAACCACTTCCTGTTCAAGGATTACGAACACGACGGTGAGTACAGGGAGGAGTTCATGGAGTTCTACCGGAAGGTCGACGAGTACATCGGCCGCCTCCGCGACAAACTGGCAGACGACGTCACGCTGGTCGTCGCCTCCGACCACGGATTCACCACGCTCGATTACGAGGTCCACTGCAACGAGTGGCTCGAGCAAAACGGCTGGCTCTCCTACGAGGAAGACCACGAGGAACTGGACGACATTGCCGAGGAGACTCGCGCGTACTCGCTGATCCCCGGCCGGTTCTACCTTAATCTGGAGGGACGAGAGCCCCGTGGAAGCGTCCCCGAGGCAGAGTACGAGGAGGTCCGTGCCGAACTCAAAGCCGATCTCGAAGCGATGGAAGGCCCGGACGGCAATCCCGTCGCGGACCGCGTCGTCACGAAGGAAGACGTCTTCCGCGGCGACCACGACGAAATCGCGCCGGACCTCGTCGTCATCCCCAACCACGGATTCGACCTGAAATCCGGGTTCAAAGGCAGCGAGAGCGTCTTCGGCACCGGTCCACGAAACGGGATGCACAGTTTCGACAACGCCTGTCTGTTCGTCGATGACGACGACGCCCGGATCGACGACGTCGACCTCTTCGACATCGCTCCCACCATCCTCGACCTGATGGACGTCGAATTTGAGCGATCCTCCGTCGACGGTTCGAGTCTGGTCTGACCGAAGCGCCATCGCCGTCGGCCGCGGCCATCACCCGCGATACCAGTGGGGTCAGACGGGTGTCTGACGGGTAGTTTTGTGGGAGAACGACGCATTTCGACTATGACGAGTCTCACGGACGTGTACGACGGAGACGTGGGACGAGTGGCGACGCGTCGCCAGCAGGTCTTCGGCGGGGCGTTGTTTCTCGCCGGCGCGACGATGATGGTGGGGGCGATTCTCAGTGCAACGACGGCATTCGGCGTCGAAAGCTTCGGGCGCTTTGGTGCCCGCTGGGTTGCCGGTATCCTCGCCGGCCTGGGACTCCCCGCGGTCGTCCTGGGCGTTTTCACCGTGTTGCCGGCCAACCGAGGCACCCGGGCCACGGCGGTCATCGGCGCGGGCATCGCCGTCCTGGGCGTTGCACTGTTCAGTCACGCCTACCCGACCGACTGGGTTACGGGCGCACCGCTGTTTGCGCTGGTAACCACGGCGGTCTACTTCCTGGGCATGGCGACGACGTTCTGGTGTCTCTTCGCGGCGCTCGCGACGTTCAAGACGCGGAACGATCCCGGTGGCTCAGCGACGATGGAGATCACCGAAGAAGGGACGATCCGCCTCGTCGAGGAAGCACGATCGATTCCTGGCATGGGTGGCGTCGGCCTGTTCGGCAACGGCCCGACCGGGACTGTCGAGACCCAGACTAACCGGCAATCACCGAGCAGCGGGTCCCACGAGACCTCCGCGAGTGGAGCAAACGGATCCCGAACCGCGCAACGTGATCCGCAACCCACGGCTGACGGTGGGTCCGCGACGGTCGATGCGAACGCCGCTGGCGCAGACGGGTCGATGTCGTTCGATGGCGCTGCCGCGGCACGCGGAATGCCCGACACGTACTGTGGCAACTGCGAGCACTTCCGGTACGTGCGCGTCGACGGCGAACTGGCGCCATCCTGTGGGCTCTCCGAGGAGGTCATGGACGACATGGACGCCTGTGAAGAGTGGACGCCAAACGACGGCCGGTAACTCCCAGCGACGCGCGGCGGGAACCCATTCGTTTACAATGGATCATTTCCTAGGTTCGCCAATGGAATTTTGCGACGAGTGTGGCTCCATGATGAAAGCGGACACCGGCGTCTGGATTTGCAACAGCTGTGGCCACGAAACGGCGCGGAACGCGGAGAGCGAGGGCGCGATGGTCACGACCCAGGGCCAGGAAGAATCGGAAATCGTCGACACCAGTGACGTCGACGCCGAAGACATGGGGCCGACGACGGGCGCGCACTGTCCCGAATGTGGGAACGATCGTGCGTTCTGGGAGATGAAACAGATCCGCTCGGCGGACGAGTCCGAGACGCGGTTTCTGACCTGTACGGAGTGTGACCACAAGTGGCGCGAAGACGACCACTGAGAGCGCCGTATTCGCGGTCGTAACCGGCTCCTCAGGGCCGCCGTGCGAACGTCAGATAGCCAGTGTGGCCGACGCCAGCCGTGGCGGGCCGAGAGCCTCGCTCGTCGAAATCCATCCGTCGCTGGATCGTCTCGAAGGTTTCGACGCTGGCGAGGCCAGCGGCTTCGGCCGCCTCGACCACGGCGCGGGTGTGTTCGACGAACGGCGAGTAGACGGCCAGGGAGCCGCCGGCAACCAGCAGGTCCGGGGCTCGTTCGACGACGGACGGGGCGTCGCCGGTGTCGAGCGTGAGAACGTCGTAGGACGTGTCTGACAGGGAATCGAGCGTTTCGTCCGCGGAGACGTCACCGGTGTGGACCTCGACGACCGCTTCGACACCGGCCAGTCGCATGTTCTCCCGGGCGACGGTGGCGAACGCTGCCTTTTGTTCGAAGGTGTCGACGTGGCATCCGGCGCGACCAAGGTACGCCGCGAGTACACCGGTCCCGGTCCCCGCGTCGAGCACCCGATCACCGTCTGCAGCGCCAGTGTGGCCCAGTACGAGGCCGACGTCGCGTGGCATCATCGGCGCGCCCGTCCGCTCGAAGTGTTCGAACAGGTCAGGCCCGCGCAGGGCTCGACAGACGAACGATTCGCCGAGATGCGTCTCGATTTCCTCACCGGGGGCGACGTTTTCGGGCACTTCGAGCACACCCAGATCGGTCTCCAGGGTTTCGCCCGGGGCGAGGAGGTACTCGCGATTCTCGCGGACGAACAGGAACGTCACTCGAGTTGCTCGACCGCGGCTGCAAGGTCGCCGTCAGCGGCTTCCAGCGCCGCGCGAGCGTCTGACTCACTGACGTCAGCCCGCATCGCAACCAGCTCGACGTCGTCCTGTGGGATCGCCGCGTCCTCCCCACCGTCACCATCGTCGCCAGTGCTGCCGCCCTCGCCGCGCGGGCGCTCGTCCGGTTCGCCGACGATGTTGTACGTTTCCATGCCCTGGCCGCTCATGCGCTGGACTTCGGCGTCAGTAAAGACGAGATCTTTGTCCGGCGTTCGGATGATGACCTCTTCGGCGTCGATGTCGTCCATGTTGACGCCCATCTGTTGCATCATCTGGTTCAACTTCTTGGGGTCGAGACCCCCACCGCCTCCTCCAAACATAGTGCCGAATGAGCGAGCCTCGCTGAAAAACGCTCCGGCTCCACGATTGAGGTTGGCGAGGGGAAGAATCTACGAGCCACTAACGGAAGCCCTTACTCGACGCCGTGGCGAATCTTCACTGCCATCCCGGTGTCGAACTCGCCCATGCCGGTCCCTGACAGTTCCGCACGGCCAACGCCGAGCAATTCGTCGGTATCGGCCTGGACCACCATCACCTCGTCACCAGGGCGAATCGCGGGACTGGATTGCTGCACGAACTTCGCAAAGGCGTTGCGACCCTCCCGAACGTAGGGTGCACTTTCCTCGCCGACCACCACGCGGAGGGCCGGCGTCTCGAACGCTGCAAGCAACCGATTCGCGCCGGCCGGGCCCAGAGTGTATCGGCCGTCAGTCCCGTACGTCGCCAAACGTTCGCCATCGTGCCGGATCTGTCGCGGGCGCCCGGACGCCGTGTGACTAATCTCGAGCGCGTCGAACGGTTCGAACAGCGCCGCGCCAGCACCGCGACCGAACTGGTAATCGGCGGTTCGGCACAGGTGCAGACGGTCGGCCATACTGGTGATTCCTCGTCCGATCAAGTAAGCCCGTCCATCCAGCGGCGATACTGCGAGACACTACCTGCGGGTGGGGGAACACGCGGGTTCCGACACACCGTGACGTGCCGGGTAGGTTGTGCGTATAGATACCACACCCCAACCAATCTATCATTATCTATCGTGTCGCAGTCTGGCGTTTTTGGAGGAATTTATATCATTGGAAGACATATCCTCCAGTATGGCAACGGATATGCGGAAAGTGGTCGCTGGCGCAGCACTCCTCGTGGTCAGTAGCGTGGTCATACTCGGCGCCGGACAGGTCGAGACCGGACTCCCGCCGATGCTGGCATCGGTTGCCGCGCTCGGTCTGGCGGCCGGTGCACTCCTCGTGGGCACCTCCGAGAGCGCTCGCCCGGTCTGAGCGACAGCGCGTCTTTTCACAGCATCGTCTTGGGGCGCCAAAACGACGTACTTAGAGCAAGTATCGCTCGCCCTGCTCACTCATATCGGTGAATTGATCTGCGGCAGCGATCAGTTCCTCTGCGGTCGATTCGGCAAAGCCCATGGTTTCGACCCGGACGCCTTCATGCCGGAGGTAATGACAGAGCCTGGCAAAATCGCCGTCGCCAGTACAGAGCACGACCACGTCGACGTGGGGCGCCAGCGACACGGCGTCGAGCGACAGGCCGATGTCCCAGTCAGCTTTCTTCGAGCCGTCCTCGAACGTTTTGATCTCCTTGATCCGTGTCTCGAAACCGATGTCCTGCAATGCATCGAAAAACGACTCCTCGTCCGGGGAATTCGCTCGGATGACGTACGCGATGGCCCGGGTCAACTCGCGGTCTTCGACCGCGTCGTCGAGGAGTGCTTCGTAATCGATGTTGCGTTCGTAAATCGACCGAGCCGTGTGATAGAGGTTCTGCGCATCCGCTAAAACGGCGGTGCGCTGGCCCGGCTGTGTCACGCGCATGCTTCGGGACTGGTAGCCCCCGGCGGATAGCTCTTCGGATGGGGTCCCCACTCGGGCAACGATGACGCTTCCACCGAGCCGTCAGACCCCGACTTCACACAATACACTTCGGTCTCGCGAGCCAACTGGCGACCATGACGGAGGCCTGGATACAGCTGACCTGTCCGGACTGTCGCAAAGACTGGGAAGCGAACCCGTCGCGCCTTCCCAACCCAGGTGCGTCCTTTGCCTGCCCTGACTGCGAGGCCCAGCACCCACTCTCGGAGTTCACGCGCACCAAACGGGACTTCGAGATCGTCGATCAGTTCCACGAGTAAGGATCGAATTACACGCACCGGCGGGCGGTTGCTGCCCGTTTCTACACGAATCTGTGGGCCAGGCACTGAACGTTGCTGGCGGCGAGAATCCGCGGTGTAGTTTTAGACTTCGACGGCGAGACCAGCCGCGGCGGCTGCCTCGTCCGCGGGCACGTCCTCGTGGACGACGGCACTGACCGCGCTCACGATCGCTTCTGGATCCTCGTGCTGGAAGATCGACCGGCCCATCGAGACGCCAGCGGCGCCGGCGTCCATCGCACCGCTGACTATCGAGAGCGTCTCGACGTCAGTCCCCTTCGATCCCCCGGCGATGACGACGGGGAGCGCGGTCGATTCGACCACGCGCTCGAACGTCTCCGGCGTGCCGCTGTAGGCCGTCTTGACGATGTCGGCACCGACCTCCTCGGCCAGTCGGACGGCGTGGCCGAGGTCCTCTGCGAAGCCGGCCGGATCGTCGTCACGAACGTCGTGGCCCCGGGCGTAGGCCATCGCCAGGACCGGGATGCCGTAGCGTTCTGCGTCGCTCGTGACCGCGGCCAGTTCGGTCAACTGGTCAGGTTCGTACTCGCTGCCGACGTTGATATGAAAGGAGACGGCGTCGGCACCGGCGCGAATCGCGTCCTCGACGGTCGCAGTCCGGCGCTTGTCGTTCTCGTCCGGACCGAGACTCGTCGAGCCGTTCAGGTGGACGACGTAGCCGGCGCCGTTCTTGTTCGGATGGACGCGGTCGGCGACGCCACGTTGGGTCAGAATCGAATCTGCACCCCCACGTGTGACGGCGTTCACTGTTCCTTCGAGATCCACCAGCCCATCGACGGCACCGAGCGTGATACCGTGGTCCATGGGGACGATAACGTACCGGTCCCCTGTCCCGAGTCGCTCGAGTCGTGCCTGTTTCCCTGCGGTCATGTTATGCGAGAGTGTGCCATAGACGATTATTTGCCTTCCGGTTGCGCCCGGCCCGCGTGGCCACGGACGGCGCCGTCTTTCAGTTCACGTGCGAGTGATTCGAGTTGGGCCGCGACCGCGTCGACCGCGTCGTCGTTCTCGTGGCCCTCGGCGATGATGTCGACCAGGGCGCTGCCGACGATGATCCCGTCGGCGCCCGCGCGAACGATACGCTCGGCGTGCTCGCCGGTCTTGATCCCGAAGCCAACGGCCTTTGGAACGTCCCAGTCCGCGATGCGGGCGAGACTCGACTCGGTCTGGTCGCTGACGTCATCGCGCGCACCTGTGACACCGAGACGCGCCTGGACGTACACGTAGCCAGAGACCTGTTCGCGCATGCGATCGAGACGGTCGCCGTCCGTCGTCGGCGCGACGATGAAGACGAGATCGAGGCCGAAATCGTCACAGGCCGCCCGGAGCGGGCCCGATTCCTCGGCCGGTAGATCGGGAACGACAAAGCCCGAAATCCCGGCCGCCGCCGCACGCTCGACGAACGGACGCGGCCCCTCCTCGTCTCCGAACTGGTAGATCAGATTGTAGTAGGTCATACAGACCAGCGGCACGTCCACGTCGAGTTCCTCGACGAATTCGAAATATCGCGTGGGGGTCATCCCAGCGTCGAGTGCGCGCACGACGGCTTCCTGGATGGTCGTCCCCTCCGCCATCGGCTCCGAAAACGGCAGGCCCAGTTCGATGACGTCGGCCCCGCCGCGTGCGAGTGCCTCGACGTATTCGAGTGAGGCCTCGTAGCTCGGGTCACCGGCCGCGAGATACGGCACGAAGGCTGGGCCGTCCGCGAAGGCGTCCTGGAGTGTCACAGGCCACCACCTGCCTCGCGGAAGACCGAGAGGTCCGGCGCTGCGTCGAGGTTCCGCTCGGCCGTTTCCTCGATGACGGTTTCGAGGTCCTTGTCCCCACGCCCAGAGACGTTGATGATGACCGTCTCGCCGAGTTCGTCGTGATGTTCGTGGAGGTAGGCCAGCGCGTGACTGGACTCCAGTGCGGGGATGATTCCCTCCTCGCGCGACAGTCGATGGAAGCCGGCCAGGGCTGCGTCGTCGTCGACGTTGACCGCCGTCACCCGACTGTCGTCGACGAGCTGGGCCAGCTCCGGGCCGACGCCGGCGTAGTCGAGGCCGGCGGAGACGCTGTGGGACTCCATGATCTGGCCGTCCGAATCCTGCAGCAGTTTCGTTCGTGCGCCGTGGAGGATGCCCTCATCGCCGGTCGAGAGCGTCGCGGAGTTGGGGGCGACCCCAGCCGACTCGTCGACGTCGAGCGATGAACCACCCGCCTCGACCGCGTAGAGGGCGACTCGCTTCTCGCCGTCGCTCCCGTCGTCCGCGACGAACTCGTGGAACGCACCCATCGTGTTCGACCCGCCACCGGCACAGGCGACGACGGCGTCGGGAAGCGTGCCGATCTGGTCGAGGGACTGTCGCCGTGCCTCCTCGCCGATGACGGCCTGGAAGTCCCTGACCATCTTCGGGAAGGGGTGTGGCCCGACGGCGCTGCCGACAACGTAGTGGGTTCGTTCGACGGTACTCGCCCAGTCGCGGAACGTCTCGGTGATCGCCTCCTTGAGCGTGCCACGACCGGTCGAAACCGGATTGACCTCGGCGCCGTTGATCCGCATCCGGAAGACGTTGGGCCGCTGGCGGGCGATGTCGGTCTCCCCCATATATATCTCACAGGGCATATCCAGGTGAGCGGCGGCCATCGCGGTCGCCGTACCGTGCTGGCCGGCCCCGGTTTCCGCGATGATGCGCTCTTTGCCCATGTACTTCGCGAGCAAGACCTGTCCGAGCGCGTTGTTGAGTTTGTGGGCACCGCCGTGGAGCAGGTCCTCTCGTTTCAGATAGACGGCCGTGTCGTACTGCGCGGAGAGGTTTTCGGCGTGCTGGAGCGGCGTCGGCCGGCCGCCGAAATCGCGAAGGCGCTCGCGCAAATCGTCCATGAAGCCGTCTTCGTTTTCCAGGACGTACCGGCCGTAGGCATCGGCCAGCTCGTCGATGGCTGGCATCAGCGCCTCCGGAACGTACTGTCCACCGTACTCGCCGAACTTCGAATCAGTCGGATCGTCCGTACTCATGGTTCAGTCTCCGGGGTCCCCTCGGCCGTCGTGGCAGCGTCCGTGCTGGACGCCGCGTCGACGAGCCGTCGCGTGTTCTCTGTCACGTCGGAGTCGCCGCCGTGGTCCATAATCGCCGAGCCGACGAGCAGTGCGTCGGCACCAGCCTCGCGCATACGTGTCACGTCCGCGGGCGACCCTATTCCGCTTTCCGCAACGAGGGTGACGTCCTCGGTGGCGCCAGTGGCCGCCGCGGGAAACGTCCCCAGATCGACGTCGAGGTTCGTCAGGTCGCGGTTGTTCACGCCAACGATGTCGGCACCAGCGTCGATGGCCCGTTCGACTTCGGCCGCCGTGTGGGCCTCGACGAGCACCTGGAAGCCCCGCTCGCGCGCCGCGGCCAGTAGGTCCGCCAGGTCGTCCGTCCCATCTTCTTCGAGAAACCGGACGATGAGGAGAACGACGTCCGCTTCGACGACGTCCAGTTGTGCCTCGTACAGGAGGAAATCCTTCCGCAGGACCGGCACGTCCACCGCGTCGCGGACGGCTTCCAGCGCTTCGGCCGATCCGCCGAAGTGTTCCGGCTCGGTCAACACCGACAGTGCGGCCGCACCCCCCTCGACCATCGACCGGGCGAGTGCCACCGGATCGTCGGTCCGCTCGCCCTGGGCCGTCGGACTCGTCGGTTTCACCTCCGCGATGATCGGGACTCGGCCGTCGGCTTCGGCCTGCTCGACGGCGTCGGTGAACGACCGGGCGTCCACCGACAACTGCTGCTGGCCTCCCTCGCGGTCGCGGGCCGCCGACAGGATCGAGGCGACGGCTGGCGCGATTTCACCACTTTCGTCCATTACTGTACACTAACGAACAGAGTTGTACAAAAGACTTGCGACGCGACCGTGCGTACCTTCAAGACGATTACGCCCTACCAACGTTCCATGTCGACCGCCGAAGCTGGAATCTTCGCCCGCCAGTCCTCGTATCTCGACCGCTGCGTCCAGATTGGCGTCGCGGGTGAGAAAGTGATCAGCCTCTCGTTTCCCGAACGTTCCGACGAACCGTCGGATCACCCACTGCTCGACCGGATCGAGGCCTATCTCGAAGGTGGCCAGGACGCCTTCGAGGACGTCGACGTCGGACTCACGGTCCCCTCACCTCACCGGGACGTCTTGCTGGCAGTCAGGGAAATTCCGTACGGGGAGCAGGCGACGGTCGAACAACTCGCGACGATGACCGGTGGGCTGGATCCATCGGACGACGACGATCAGGTGACAGTCAGACAGGCACTGGCGGACAACCCGATTCCGTTATTGATCCCCGATCATCGGATCCGCGATGGCCCCAGTGCATTGCCACCAGCCGTCGAGCAAAAACTCCGCAGCCTGGAGGATCTCTGAATTCGCCGGCCGACCAGCCCCCTCGGCCGGCGAACAACGACGTCACTCGTCTCCGCTCTATAACCAATCCGGGGGAGATCGTCGCGATTTACTGCCAGGAACGATACACGTAGAGAGCGATCGCCACCAGCAAGGCGACCGATCCGGCAATCGGGACGATGGGGCTCTCCTGGAGGGCGGTATATTCAGCCACTGCACCGTAGCCGATCCCGATGCCAGCCAGCAAGAATGCTGCGCCCGCAGCCGTCGCGATCCAGTCGGTCTCCCGCATGGCCGTCGCTCGCTGGATGATCAGGACGCTCGCCGGGATGGCCAGCGCCGCGAGAACGAGATCACTCGCCGCCGTCGCCCAGGCGATGCTCGTGATCACGTCGAGCATGAAGAAGACGAAATACAACCCGAGCGCCGCGAGCACGTAGGCCCGCTGGCGTGTCGTCCGAATGTCGAATGGATCCATCATAGCTCCCCCAAAGAAGGGGTCGCTTCTAAGCGTTGCTACCGAGCTATCCGAAGCGTCCCCGGCCGACGGGTCGCTCGACGGCCACTCCCTCGTGGACGACGAACTCCAGCGCGTTCACGAGGTAGTGGGCGATGATGACGACGAGGAGACTCCCACTGAGGACGAACATCACGGCGAGAACGAGCCCGAGGGTGGTCGCGACGACGGCCCCGATCCGGCCCTGGGCGCCGTGGGCGCCACCGAACGCGACCGACGACACGACGACGAGCAAGGCGACCGGAACGTCGAAGCCAACCGCCATCGCCCCGATTGCGGCACCTCGGAAGAGGAGTTCCTCGACGACGGCGATGGTCGGGAGGATCACACCCAGGAGGATCACCCAGCCACCCGTCGAATCCGGCGTCAACATCGACCGCACTGATTCGTCGTAACCAACGCCGGCCGCGTCGGCGGCCCCAGCCGCGACCTCGTTCCCGAGCCAGAGGACGACCCCGCCGCCAACCCCGAACAGAATCGTCTCGGCCGATAGAAGGGGTTCGGTGAGACCGAGCGCGGCCAGTGGCACTTCGAAATACACAGCCGCGAGCAACACACCGGCACCGAACAGTCCCTGGGTCAGCGCGACGTTTGCCAGCAAGGTGCCGGTTGACATCGCCGACGCTGGAGAACGGTCGGGCGGCTCTTTGAAACGTGATTGGCGTTCGAATCGCGGCAACCGCCGGTCGCCCGGCGCCGGCTCCCCGGACACACTCGATCGAAAATGGGCATGGTCGGTATCGGCGTCGATGGCTCTCGCCGAGGCGACGGATAACAGGAAAAGAATCGCGATCAGTGCCGTGGTGAGCGCCCCGAAGGCGACCCACCCGGGCACAGTCTACTGGGGACTCGGCGAGCCGCTGCCGGTGCCGACCTCGGAGGATTCCAGCGCTTTACCGGTGAGCGATTTCAGCCGGTCGACCAGCGAATCCTTCTCGGGTTCGCCGGCGAGGGCGACTTCCAGGACTTCGGAGATGTGCGTGACCGGCACGATCTCGATCATGTCCTCGTACTCCTCTTCGATCATGACGTCCTGCTCGTTGGCCGCCGGGATGATGACGGTCTTGATCCCGGACTTCGCTGCGGCCTCGATCTTGTGCGTGACGCCGCCGACTGGCAGCACGTCGCCCCGGACCGACAGCGAGCCGGTCATGGCGACGGTCTGGTCGATCGGGATGTCCTCCATCGCACTGATCACGGCCGTCGCGATCGAGATGGACGCCGAATCGCCCTCCACGCCCTCGTAGGACTGGAGGAACTGGATGTGGACGTCCATCGCGTCGATGTCCTTGTCCGTGAACTTCTTGATGATCGCGGAGACGTTCTGGACGGATTCCTCGGCGATCTCCTGGAGGCGACCCGTGGCGATGATCTCGCCTTTCCCCTGGGTCACCTCGGCCATGATCGGCTTGACGATCCCCGAATCGTCGCCCATCACAGCGAGTCCGTTGACGCGCCCGACGACGTCGCCCTGCACCGTGGACATGTCGTAGTCCTGGTACCGGTCGATCATCTCGTCGGCCAGTTGCTGTTCGATGGACTGGGAGCGGTCCTTCGCCGCGAGCACGTCCGTTCGCTCGGTGAACTCCTTGCCCTCGGCGCGGGCGATGTCACCGGCGACGCGGACGAGGCCACCGAGTTCACGCAGCTTCAGCGTCAGGTGACCCTTGCGGCCCGCACGGCGCCTGGATTCGAGGATGACCTCACGGACGGCGTCCTCGGTGAAATGGGGGAGCCGCCCGTCTTTCTCGACTTCCTGTGCGATGAAGCGTGCGTACTTCCGTCGCATCTCGGGGTCATCCTCGATGGTGTCGTCCATGTACACCTCGTACCCGTAGCCCTTGATTCGCGAGCGGAGTGCAGGGTGCATGTTCTCCATCGCGTCTAAGTTCCCCGCCGCGATCATGACGAAGTCACAGGGGACGGGCTCGGTCTGGACCATTGCGCCCGAGGAGCGCTCGGACTGGCCCGTGATCGAGAACTCGCCTTCCTGAATCGCCGTCATCAGCTTCTGCTGGCTGCGGATGTCGAGCGTGTTGATCTCGTCGACGAACAGTACGCCCTTGTTCGCCTCGTGGATGGCGCCGGATTCCACGCGGTCGTGGCTCGGCGTCTCCATCCCACCGGACTGGAACGGGTCGTGACGGACGTCGCCCAGCAGTGCACCGGCGTGGGCACCCGTTGCGTCCTTGAACGGGGCGACCTGCTGGCCGGAGTTGTCGATCAGCAGGTTCGGGATCATCGCGTCGCTGCCACGGGAGCCGTAGCGGAATGCGAGGTAGATGACACCGGCCGCCAGGATGCCCAGCAGTGGTTGGGCGACGATGATGAGGGCGTACCCGATGACGATCGCGATGATGATCCACATCAGGAACGTCCGCATCTGGTTGCGTTTCCGTGCCTCTTCTTTGTGTGCCTCCACGATCTGCTCGCCCTTCCCGGCGGGGACGGTCCGAACCTTCGGCTCGTTCCCGTCGTCGGGATTGTGGTAGACGAGTACGTCCTGCAGTTCCTCTTTGGGCAGGAGCTGGCTCATCGCCTTTGCGAGCATCGACTTCCCGGTCCCGGGCGAGCCGATCATCATCACGTGGCGGCGCTGGTTCGCCGCCTTCTTGATGACGTCTCGGGCGTGATCCTGGCCGATCACCTGATCGACCAGCCGCTCGGGCACCTCGATGTCACCGGTGGTGTCGATGGAGAGGCCTCCGAGGAGATCGTTCTCGTCGCCCTCGATCTCCGCCGAATCCTTGACGGAGACGTCCTCGCCCAGGTCTTCGAGTCCACGGTCGCCGGACTCGTTGGGGTCGGACGGGTCGGCGTCAGTCGACGCTGACCCTGGATTCGAGGGAGCAGGTGGCTCGTCGTCCCCGGCGTCAACCGGGTCGACGCGCTCCCGCTCGGAGGGGGTACCGTCGTCGTCCTCGATATTATCGCTCATACAAACGTTGCTATCATCGGGAGGGAGGGACTGTCGACTGATATACTTTCTCCCCGAGAGTGGGCTCTTGCCACCGAAAAACCGCAATACAGCGTCGGTGTGGGGCCAAGACGATCGAGACGAACTACTACTCGTCGGCTTTATGCAGGACCACATCGAGGAATGATGCATGCGTGGGTTCTACATCGGCCGATTCCAGCCCTATCACAACGGCCACCACGCGATGGTCGAACACATCGCCGGCGAGGTCGACGAACTGGTCTTGGGTATCGGAAGTGCTGGCGACTCACACGCCGCCCACGACCCGTTCACTGCTGGCGAGCGGGTCCTCATGTGCACCAAAGCCCTGCGGGAGTTCGAACGTGAAAATGGTCTGGAGACCTACGTCGTTCCAATCGAGGACCTCAATCGCAACTCCGTCTGGGTCAGCCACGTCCAGAGTATGTCGCCGAGTTTCGACGTTGCCTACTCGAACAACCCCCTCGTGATCCGCCTGTTCGAGGAGTCCGGGATCGAAGTGCGCCAGTCCGAGATGTTCGACCGCGAACGGCTCGAAGGGAGTGACATTCGGGACCGTATGATCGACGGTGAACCATGGCGTGCGAGCGTCCCGGACCCAGTCGTCGAAGTGATCGAGGAGGTCAACGGCGTTCAGCGACTTCGAACCGTCGCGGAGTCGGACGTTGGCGAGCGGTGGGAGGCCGCCACCAAGCGGGCTGCCGACGACGGATCCGACGACGAGTCCAAGGATACGTAGCTCGAAGGATCGACGATGCTCACCCTGAGTTCCGACTTCGGATCGCCCTATCCGGCCGCGATGAAAGGTGTCATTCTCCAGCGGACCGACGCACGTCTGGTCGACGTCTCGCACGACCTTCCTCGTCAGGACGTTCGATCGGCAGCGTTCTGGTTGCGAGAGGTGTTGCCGTATTTCCCACCGGCGGTTCACCTCGTGGTCGTCGATCCGACGGTCGGGACCGAGCGACGGGCGATCGCCGCCCGCGTCGGCGAGCACGCACTCGTGGGGCCCGACAACGGCGTCCTCCGCCCCGTCGCACGCAGACTCGCCGAGCGCACCGACGCGACGATCGAAACGTTCGCGATCGAGGGCGAGGAACCGGCGAGTTCGACCTTCCACGGTCGGGACGTGTTCGCCCCGGCAGCGGCCGACGTTCACCAGCTCGGCGTCGACCAGTTCGACGGTGACGAGCGGTTTCGCCCGATCGATGATCCGGTCGAGTTCTCCTTTCCCGAGGCCGAGCTCCGCGAGGACGGTGCTGATGGCGAGGTACTGGCCATCGACGACTTCGGGAACGTCATCACGAACATCCCCGGCGACGTACTCGATCGGTCGTCCGCCGACGCGATCGCAATCAACGACCGCGCCATCGGAGTGGCGGACACCTACGCCGAACTGGGCGTGGGCGATCCACTCGTGACCGTCGGCAGCCACGGCAACGTGGAACTGGCAGTCCGGGAGGGTCGCGGCGACGTCGCCTTCGACCTCGAAATCGGCGATGACGTCGAACTTCGCCAGTAAGGATTCACTCCTCGGAGTCGGTGGCGCTGCCGTCCGCTGCGGTGGCGTCCCCCGAGGGGAGGACGACTGCCTCGAACTGCTCGATCTCCGATTCGATCGCCGCGCGCTCGAAGTACAGCAGTTCAACGATCACGACGAGCACCGCGAGGACGATGACGGAGACGAACGTCCCGAACTCCGCCGTGTAGAGGTGATAGAGCATCAGGACGAGGAAGCCGGCCGTTCCCAGTACCCCGGCCGCTGGGATCGAAGCGGTGATTGCCGCCTGCTCACGGTGGGAAACTGCGATCGCAGAGACGATGCCGAACACCACGATGAACGATAGCGAGGCGAAGGCAGTGATCGCGTCGAGCGTGCCGATGACAGTCAATGTGCCCGTCAGGACCGCGAGGACGAGGAGCGTTCGCGAGGGCACGCCGTCGACGGACGGGTCGCCGACCCGATCCGGAAGCAGTTCGTCGTTCACCATCCCCTTCGCGAAGTACCCGCCCGAGAACAGCGTGGCGTTGATCGCACTCCCCGTCGAGACGAGTGCGGACAGCGAGATAGCGAGTGCGCCCAGCCACGCGAGTCCCCACGGGGCGAGGATTTCACCGGCCGCTGTCGCCAGGGCGGTGTGGGGGTTCTCCGTGATCGCCTGGGGTGCCAAGGTGACGGTCGCGATGGCGACCAACACGTAGACGGCCACCGCTACGGGGATGGCGATGGCGGTCGCTTGCCGGATCGTCCCGACGGCGTCCTCGATACTCTCCTGGTCGTAAAACAGCAACTGCCACCCCTGGAAAGCGACGAACGAGATGGCGGCTGCCATGATCGGTTCTAACGAGACGGCGCCGTCGATCCCGAGGTCGATCGGTCGTGGCTCGAGTATCCCAGCGAAGACGAGGCCCGCGATGGCGAACGCCAGCAGGACGAGTATTTTCACCGCGACGAGGGCGTTCTCGACGACGCCGGTCGCGCGAGCCCCGACCAGATTCAATCCCAGAAACCCCGCGATGGCACCGAGTGAAACGAGTGGCCGCGCTGGAATCGCGCCGATCGTGTCGGGAACCCAGGCGAGGCCGACCGCGAACTCGCCGAAGGCGAAGGCGTACATCGCCATCGAGCCGACGTAGCCAACCAGGAGCGTCCAGCCGACCATCCCGGCCGCGGTCGAATTACCGACGAACGACTGGACGAAGGTTACGGAACCGCCCTGATTCGAGCCATCGAGGCCGTTCAGGGCGTTGTACGAGTAGGCCGCACAGCCGGCGACGATTCCCGCGAGGACGAAGGCGAGCGAGACCGTCGGGCCGGTAATGCCGACGACGACCCCGAGGACGGCGTAGATGCCGCCGCCGATCATTCCACCCAGCGCGATCGACGTGGCTTCGACCAGTCCGAGTTCGCCGCCCATACCCTGGCTTGGGGACCCACCGCCTTCAGGCTGGTTCGAGTTGCTGAGCGAGCGGTCGTCGTACTTGCCCTTGCTCGGGGACACCCGTCCCGGGTGTGGACCGTATGGATTTTTCCCGGCTCCCGTTTTGCTCTCTCTATGCGCGTTGCGTTCGTCTCGATGGAAACGAGCCACCATCGGGACGTGGAGGGGATCCAGCGGACCGAACGGGTCGCCCGGACCCTCGCCGCGGCCGGGCACGACGTCACTGTCTTCTGTGCGGGGTGGTGGGACGGCTATGGCACGGAACGGATCGTCGACGGCGTCACCTATCACGCAGTCACGATCGCGCCCGCCGTCAGCTCCTTTTGCACCCGGATTCCGTTCCTCCTCGCGCTCGATCGACCGGACGTGATCCAGGCCAGTCCACGAATCGCCCAGGTCGTCATGGCCGCCCGGGTCGGTGGCTCACTGGCTCGAGCACCCCTCGTCGTGGACTGGTTCGGGGACGAAACGCTGCCCGACAGTGGGGCAGTCAAGCGGGCGGTCACCTGGCCGGACCACGTCGTGACCCCATCCGAGTTGGTTCGCACACACGTGCGCGAGCGAGGCGCGAACGAGGCGGCGACCTCCGTCATTCCACAGGCGGTCGACTTCGAGCGGATCGAGGCGGTCGAACCGGCCGAAGCGGGCGATGTCGTCTTTGCCCACCGCCTCGACGAGACCGCCAACGCCGAGAGTCTGCTCCTGGCGCTGGCTGAATTACGTGAGAAGGACTGGACGGCGACGATCGTCGGCGATGGGCCGAAGCGATCGGCCATCGAGGACGAGGTCGCCGATCTGCGAATTGACGATCGCGTCGAGTTCGTGGGCCAGTGTGACCGCACGGAACGGATCGCCATCTACCGGGGCGCCCACGTCTTCGTCCAGACCGCCTTTCGAGAGAACTTCGCGACGGAACTGCTCTGGGCGCTGGCGTGTGGCTGCATCGGGATCGTCGAGTACCAGGCCGAATCCAGCGCCCACGAACTCATCGAAACCAGCGAACGCAGCTTCCGGGTTACCAACCCCCAGCAGATCGCCGACGCCATCGTCGAGGCCGGAGACTACCCTCGGCAGACCTACGGCGACGAGTACGCGGCGTTCGACGAAGGGCCGGTTGCCCAGCAGTACGTCGAGTGCTACGAGCGTCTTCGGGACGCACACGGGTTTCGCTCCTGAGACGAGGCAGGCAAAAAATCCGAACTGCTTGCGGATCGATCGCTCGTTAGGCTTGCTCGGCGACGAGGCCGCCAATACCACCGAACACGACCGGGAAGACGACGCCGGCCAGGATAATGCCGATCAGCGCATCGACGATGTTGATCGCGCCACCGCCCATGACCAGGAGGATGACGAGACCGAGGACCGTCATTGCCAGATAACCAGCTGCAACGCTTGCGCCGGTCATGAATCCGTTGTCGCCACGTTCCTGTGAAGCCACGTAGTAGCCCGCCCCGATGAGGATCAGGATTGGGACGAGGGTGAGAATCATGAAAATCCCGCCACCACCCGTGCCCGAGATGAACCAGGTGTGAATGCCCTGGTACGCCAGGAGCGATCCCTGAATCGGTGCCATCGCGATGAGGAAAGACAGTCCCTGGCTGATGCCCAGTTGTCCGATGATGAAGGTGAGGACGACGCCGACGACCCAGGCAGCGGCACCCACGCCCGCACCAGTCCCAAAGCTCACGTCGTTTGTTGCAGTGGTTGACATATTACGAACAGGCGAACTTACCGAGAACATTTAAATCCATTGCTAAATTTTCCGAAAATCACAGTGAAATAATTCGATCTGCCGATTCAACCCCTCCCCAGCCCCCTCGCGAGCTTCACAAGGGGTTTATCCGGGCCGGCCCTTCTCTGGAAAGTGACTGACGAGTCGGCTGATACGAGCGACCAGCCCGTGGTGGAGATCGAGCGCGTCTACGATGCGGTCGAGGCGCTCGGCCGGCCACACCTGACTGCCGCGGAACTCGCACGCAAGGCGCAACTCTCCCCGGCACACGCCCGTGAAGCCCTGGACGCCTTCGTCACGGAGGGAACGATGGTCCGCCACGCGGTCGGCGGTGCCGACGCCGTCTATCATCCGCCAGACCTCGACGCATTGGCTGACCGCGAGCGCGTCATCGTCTTTCCCGAGCGCCACGAGGTCGTCGTCGAAGACGCGGCACAGTACACCAGGGCGCAACTGTCCCAGTTTGCCCACCTCGTCGATACGAATCGTGCGGGCGCCGCAATTTACGAAATCCGTGCGGAGGACGTCTGGCAAGCGCCTTACGACGATCTGGAATCGCTGCTGGCGACGATGCGTGACGTCCTCGGCGAGCGTGCCACGGCGATGACGGAGTGGGTTACCAGCCAGTGGGAGCGGGCGCGGAAATTCCGGCTGTACACGCACGAGGACGGCTACACCGTGCTCGAAGCCGACAGCGACGACCTGATGGGAAACGTCGCCCGGCAGAAACTCGACGCGGACTTCCTGCGTGCACCGATCTCCGATTCGGAAAGCTGGGTGAACGAGGAGTATACCGCCCAGATCAAACGAACACTTTACGACGCCGGGTATCCGGTCCGAGACGAACGTGATCTCGACGAAGGTGAGGGTCTGTCCCTCGAACTCCGCCTCCAGCTTCGTGAGTACCAGCAGGACTGGGTCAATCGGTTCACCGATCAGGGCGCGGGCGTCTTCGTCGGCCCACCGGGATCGGGCAAGACCGTCGCCGCACTCGGTGTCATGGCGGCTATCGGCGGCGAGACGCTCATTCTCGTCCCATCGCGCGAACTCGCCAGCCAGTGGCGCGACGCCATCGAGACCCAGACTACCCTGCCACCCGACCAGATCGGCGAGTATCACGGCGGGGCCAAGGAGATCCGGCCGGTGACGATCGCGACCTACCAGACCGCTGGGATGGATCGCCACCGCAAACTCTTCGACGAGCGCCGGTGGGGACTGATCGTCTTCGACGAAGTCCACCACATTCCGGCGCCGATCTTCCGCCGGAGTGCAGACTTGCAGGGACGCCATCGGCTGGGGCTCACGGCGACCCCGACGCGGGAGAGTGACGACGAACAGGAGATCTTCACCCTCGTCGGGCCGCCGATCGGCACCGACTGGGGTGCCCTCTTCGACGCCGGCTTCGTCGCCGAACCCGAAGTCGAAATCCGCCTCGTTCCATGGGCCGACGACGCCGCGGCGGACGCCTACGTTGACGCCGTCGGCCACGGTCGCCGCCAGGCAGCGGCGTCGAACCCTGCCAAGATCGACGAAGCACGGTACGTCCTCGAAAGCCATCCCCAGTCCAAGGCACTGCTGTTCGTCGAATACCTCGACCAGGGCGAGGCGCTCGCCGACGCACTCGACGTTCCGTTCATCAGCGGCGAGACGCCGTACGCCCGCCGCGAGAAACTCTTCGACGAGTTCCGCAGCGGTGAGCGCGATACGCTCGTCGTCTCCCGGGTGGGTGACGAGGGCATCGACCTGCCGTCGGCCGAACTCGCCATCGTCGCGTCGGGCCTCGGCGGCTCGCGCCGGCAGGGTGCTCAGCGCGCGGGCCGAACGATGCGGCCGGTCGGCGAAGCGATGGTGTACGTCCTCGCCACGCGCGGAACGATGGAGGAGGACTTCGTCCGCCAACAGATGCGCCACCTCGCTGCGAAAGGGATCAAAGTGACCGAATCCGGCGCTGCTGCGAGCGAGAACGTGGCGGACGCTACGGATCGGGCCGAAGACGATGTGGGCACCAGCGACGACGACACCGGGACGCCCGACTAGTGGAATCGTACCGATATCGATCCAATCTCTGCGTGAAATGTATTTGATATCGCTTTGAAAATCATCCCCATGCGGGTCACCTGCCGGATCGAAATCGCCGGTGGGTCTACTCGTCGTGGCCGGCCGGGTCGTTCGCTGCTTCGACGACTTTCACCGCTGCGACGTTTTCGATCGGATCGTGGACGCGAATGACGTCTGCCCCACGATCGGCGGCGAGGGCGGTCCCGGCGACCGTCGCAGCGGGCGATTCACTGGCGTCCTCGCCGATCATGTCGAGGAAGGATTTGTGTGAGTGGCCGACGAGGACGGGACAGCCGAGCGCCTGGAATTCGCCGGTGCGCCCGAGCAGTTCGAAGCTCTCGCTCGCGGTCTTGCCGAACCCGATGCCGGGGTCGACGAGGATCTGCTCGCGGTCCAGGCCGGCTTTCTCCGCCAGCAAGACCCGCTCTGCGAGGTCGTCGATGACGTCCTGGACGACGTCATCGTAGTCGACCTCGGCGTCCGGATCGACCGGCGCGTCGATGCTGTGCATCACGACGACCGGCACGTCGTAGTCGGCCGCGAGGTGGCGCATCTCCGGGTCGTCGAGCCCGGAGACGTCGTTGAGCATGTCCGCTCCCGCGTCGAGGGCCGCTTTCGCGACGGCGGCTTTTCGCGTGTCGATCGAGATCATCGCGTCCAGTTCGGCCAGCCGTTCGATCACGGGAACGACCCGATCGATTTCCTGTTCGGCGGGGATTACCTCGGCACCGGGTCGGGTTGACTCCCCGCCCACGTCCAGGATGTCGACGCCGGCCTCGATCATGGTCTGACCGCGTGCTACCGCGTCCTCTACGGTGTTGTACTCGCCACCGTCGTGGAACGAATCTGGCGTAATGTTGAGAATTCCCATCACCGATGGGCCGTCCTCCCAGGGGAAGCCGCGTTCGTCGGGTGTGACCCGAATCCCGAGTGCCTCGCGGAGTTCCTCGCCAAACGAGGCGAGTCCGTACAGTTGCCCGTCGAGTTTTTCGAGCAAGCGCCGGAACTGCGCCATCGTGCCCATCGCGACCACGTCGACGAGTTCCTGGGAGCCGGCGTTGACGCCGGAGACCGAACACTCCCCGCCGAGTGAGAGGAGTTCCTCTTTCAGATACTGGGCCTGCCGTTGCTGGAGTCGTGTCCGGAGCACCCGATGGACGCCCTTGCCACGCATCCGCCAGACCCCCGGATCGGTAACGTGGGCGGCTTCGAGCGTCGCTTTCGCCTCCGCGATCGAATCCACGTCCTTCGGGACGATAGGGCGCGTCCAGCGGCGCCGGGATTCCGCGACGGCGTACAGCGACCCGGTCACGAGCACGCAATCGTCCGGCCCGGCCGCGTCCAGCGCCATGTCCAGCGCACCGTCGACGTCGTGGCGCTGCTCCACGGCGGCCGTCGTTTCGCGCTCGAACGCCCGCGCGATGACGGCCTCGCTCTCCGCGCGGTCGACGGTCGGCTGACACGCGACGACGTGGGCCGGATCGGGCATCGCACTCGCGATCGCCGCGTGGTCCTTGTCGACCATCGCGCCGATCACGACGTGGAGGTCGTCGTAGTCGAACTCCGCGAGGGTCTCGGTCAGCCGTTCCATCCCGCCCGGATTGTGTGCACCGTCGAGGACTAGCAGTGGGTCCTCATCGAGCACTTCGAACCGCCCCGGCCAGTACGCACCGCGGAGGCCTCGACGGAGGGTGTCGTCGTCCACGTCCGCGACCTGGCGACAGAGGGTCGCCGCGATGCCCGCGTTCGTCGCCTGGTGGGCACCGAGCAACGGGAGATGGACGTCGAGGGGCCCGCCGGACCGACGGCCATCATCGATCCTCGCCGTCCCTTCGAGCCCGTCGCGACCGTCGTAGGTGACGCTGACGGCGGACGATTCTGGGGCACCGACGGTCACGACCGCATCGGCAACCTCACGCACCGCCGCGAGCGCGTCGCCGGTCGTCCCGGTGACGAGTGGCGCGTCGGCCGGTGCAACGTGTGCCTTGTCGCGGGCGATTTCCCCGACTGTGTCACCCAGGATCGCCGTGTGCTCCAGCGTGACCGTCGTGACGGCACTGGCGACCGGGTCGACGACGCTGGTCGCGTCCTTCTTGCCGCCGATGCCGACTTCCAGGACCGCAACGTCGACGTCCTGGCGATCGAACTCCCAGAGTGCCATCGCCGTCAGGGTCTCGAAGAAGGTCGGCGAGGAGTTCGTCGCCCCCTTTTCAGTGACGTAGTCGGCGACCGCCTCGACGAACGCGGTGACCTCGCCTTTCGAAATTGGACGGCCGTTGATCGCGATTCGTTCCCTGACGTCGTCGAGATGCGGGGACGTGTAGATGCCGACGTCGAGCCCCGCCTCGCGGAGGGTGCGTTCGACCATGCGGGCGGTACTGCCCTTGCCATTCGAGCCAGCGATCTGGACGCAGCTGAGGCGCTCGTGGGGATCGCCGAGTTCGGCGAGGAGCCCGCGCGTCGCGTCGGTACCGGGGCGGAGCGCAAATCGGCGGAGCTCGAAGAGAAAGCTCGCCGCCTCGGTGTAGTTCATAGCCGTTCGTTCGTTGCCGCGCGCTTTAGATTGGCGGTTGTTCCGGCGCCACCGGTCTGCCGATCCACGGCCACGGTGTCAGTCACGCGGCGGATCGTCGTCGAACAGTTGTCTCATTATCGTCCGCTCGGCCAGTCGAAGGTGGCGGTTGATCGTCGGCTGGGACACGTCGAGCATCGCCGCGAGTTCCTCGCCAGTCGTATCCCGTGGCCAGTTGAAAAATCCCGCGAGGTAGGCCGTTCGGAGGACTTCCTGCTGGCGTTTCGTGAGTTCGTCGAGCATCGTCTCGATCACGCCACTGCGCGTCTGGAGCGACCGCGTCACTTCCCGCCGGGCGCGCAATTCGACGCTCCCCTCCCCTTCGAGCATCTCGACGAACGACCGGACGTCCGTCCCCATGGGGACGTCGACCTCGACTTCGAGACCAGTGGCGTCCGCGGTCACGGTTCGTGGATGGCCGCCATGACGAATGAGTGTCCTCACGATCGATCCTGATTCGAGAGTCACCTCGAAGACGCCACCGTCCTCGGTCTCCCTGACCAGTCGATGATCGCGGACATTGTACCGATTATCGAGCACCTCGGTCACGGCACTAACCGTGGTCCCGCTGACACTGAGAAACAACCGCGTCTCCTCTTCACTGTCCGTCGCGAGGCCTTCGAACGCTACCGTACAGTCCGCGGCCGCCGCGATCCGACAGAGTGGGTCCTTGCTCGCATCGATTCGAAGGGTGAGGGCAACCAGCGAATCCGAGTACAGGGCCTGCCTGGTCGACACCGCGCCGATCGCGTTCGCAATACTCTCGCCGAGTTCCGCGAAGACGGTCCGTTCGAGGTCCCGAAAGGACCCTGACTCCGTGGCGTAGACCGCGAGGACGCCGTACCGGTAGTCGTCAAGTACGAGTGGCACGGCGAGGACCGACTGGAAATTCGCGGCCAGTGCCGCTCGGCGCCAGGGCTCTCCCTGGACGTCGCTGGCGACGGTTTCGACGAGTACGGAATCACCGCGCTCGGCTGCGGCCACGGCCGGCTCCGGTGCTGGTGCCGTGCGAGAGAACACGTCACTATCGAGATATCCCCGGTCATCGCCGGCCCATACCCGTGGTTCGAGTGTCGCTTCGGGGCCATCGAAGCCGCCGATCCAGGCGAAAGCGACGTCCTCGCTGGCGACCAGTTCCTCACAGACGGCACGCTCTAGCTCCGTCCGATTGGTGGCGCCGACGAGCGTCTTGCTGACCGAGCGGATCGTCTCGTTGATCCGCATCTGGCGCCTGAGCCGGTCGTTGCGCGCTTCGAGTTCTGCATCGCGCTCGCGTAGTTCCTGCTCGCCCGCGATCCGATCCAGGCCGGCAGCGGCCGACGCGACCAGGGTTTCGAATAGGCGCCGGGTGTCCGCGTCAATCGGCCCCTCTTCGCTGATCGCGAGCAAGACGCCGTGTGTCCCGATCGGGATCACCAGTCCGTCTTCGATCCGGTTCCCGAGCAGCCGCTCGGTTCGCTCACGCTCCGGGCTGTCGATCACTGTCAGACTATCGGTAACGAAACTGTGCCAGAGCAGCGAGTCGTCCTGTGGCCCGACGGTGGCCAGTCCCTGCTGCAAGTACTCCGCGACGTGCTGGGACGATGCGGCTGGCTCCAGCCGGTTCTGGTCCTCGTCGTACAGATAGATCGCAACCGCGCTGACGTCCAGTGCCGACGCAGCGGCGTCGACGACGATCTGGGCAGCCTCGACCGATCGCTCTGCATTGAGCAGTCCACGGGTGGACTCGTGGAGGGATTCGAGGGCGAACTCACGTTCTTTCTGCGCCGTGATGTCCTGGATCGATCCTCTGATCCTGACCGTCTCGCCTGCTTCAACGACTGCTTCGCCGAGCGCGTGGATCCAGCGGACGTCCCCATCTGCGGTCAGTGCCCGGACTTCCATGTCGTATCCTCGGCCCGTGTCGATCGCGTGATCGATCCGATTCTGGATGTACTCACGGTCATCCGGATGGTAGAATTCGAGGGCCCTGTCCAGGTCGATCGATGTGTCCGTCGGCACGTCGTGGATGTCGTAGAGCTCGTCCGTCCAGAATATCTCGGGCGGCGATGCTTCGAGGTCGATCTCCCAGCCACCGATCTTTGCGAGTCGGCCTGCCTGCTGAAGCATGTCGGTCGTCCGTTCGAGTTCCGCCTCGTACCGCCGTCGCTCGGAAATATCGCGGCCGATGCCGACGAGCACCGGTTCGTCGTCAGGATCTTCCAGCTCTGCGGCGACGAATTCGTAGGGGACCTCCTCGCCGGATTTCGTCAGGACTGGCGCTTCGACGCGGCCGTCACCAGTTTCGAAGACTCCCTCGATTGCGGCCGTGATCTCTTCCCAACGGTCCTCGGGGAAGAAGTCGAGCGCGTGCATCTCCTCGATTTCGTCCTTGGCGTACCCAGTCAGCGCCTCGAAACTCCGATTCCAGCGACGGTAACTGCCGTCGGTCTCGATGACGTAGAAGACGTCGTCGATGGCATCGAGGATGTCGTCGGTAAACTCCTGGTACCGGACGTACGCCTCCTGGCGTTCCTTCCGGCGCGTGACGTCCTCCTGGAAGCCGACGAAATTCACCAGTTCGCCAGCCTCGTTTCTCACTGGCGCGATGGAGACGCGGTTCCAGAATGGGGTGCCGTCCTTGCGGTAATTCTTGAGTTCGACGACGGCCGGTTCCGCTGCATCGACGGCGCGTCGCAACGTCGCGACCGATTCGGGATCGGTCTCTTCGCCCTGGAGAAATCGACAGTTTCGCCCCACGACCGCCGCTTCGCTGTAGCCCGTGATCTCCTCGAAGGCTGGGTTGGTCGAGACGACGGGGTTGTCCGGTCGATTCGGATCAGTGATCACGATGCCGACCGGTGCGGCTGCGAAGCTTCGCCGTGCGATTCGGCGCTCATCGGCGTGTTCGCGCCGTTCGAGCACCTGGCTGATCCAGCGGCTCAACAGATCGACGAACACCTTTTCCTCGGTCGAAAATGGGGTCGACCGCGGTGATTCGTTCACGAAACAAACCGTGCCGTAGAGCGCACCATCGACGAGCGTCTTCGCGCCGATGTAACAGCCAATGTTCCATCGTTTGAAGCCGGGGTCGTGCTCGTAGCCCTCCTCGGGAGCATCGTAGATCCCGAGGACGTCGTCAGCGTCGATGGTCCGTCGGCAGAAGGTTTCCTCGAGAGGGGTGACGGTCCCTTCCGTGACGAAGTCACTGCCGACCGCCATTTCGACTTCGTAACGGCCAGACTCTGGATCAATAGTCGTCAGCAGACCATTTTCGACGCCCAGCCGATCACACCCGAGTTCCAGCACACGGCGGAGCTTTTCGCCGTCGTCGATGGACGAGTCGATCGTAATTTCGTAGAACTCCCGCCGGTAGCGTTCCGCCTGCCGCTGCTCGGGGGCGGTCGTCTCGCGATCCTCGACCAACGCCGCGATCGCAGCGGATAACTCGCCGATCTCGTCGTCACGATTGAGATCGAAGTCCACGTCCGCCCCGGCAGTCGCTCGACGGACCATGCGCGTCAATCGAGCGATCGGATCCTCGTCGTCCTGTACGGCGAGTCCAGCCACCGCGAGCGACAATCCGGCGAGTACCTGTACCGTCACGCCGCTGCCAGCCTGGCCGAACACGTCCATACTCGGATGCGTGACCACGCATGAACCGATGGCCACGAGTTCACACCAGACAGCCATACTGGGGACCTACGGGCGCCAGCGTGAAGATTGGTACGAACCCCAAGCTATATGTATGGAAACCTGGGGGACGGGGTCGTGCGGGACAATGCTGGAGCCTTTGATCGGCCGAACGCTGTGGACGGTTTCCATCCCAGCAGTTCGTCGATCGGTTCACGCTGGCCTGAATCTCCCTCAAACCAGGCCAATTAGCGGTATCACGACCGTTCTTGGACGATGTGGCGCTGGGGATTGGTCGGGCTCTTTCGCTCGCCGCTATACACATACCGTCTCTTCGCTGGCGGCTGGATACACATCTAGGCCAGGCCGATAGTCCCCCCTGACTTACGAGAGGCTGAAATGGCACTCCAATCCGCAGCCCTGCAATCACAGTCGACCACCATGCGTGTCCTCGAGGAAGTCGCCGCCGCGAAAGGTGTCGATCCAGTCTCGCTGGATCCCCCGCTGGCGTCGGTCATCGACCCGGACGCACTCGAAGTTCTCGCCGCTGCCGACGCGAGCGTCGCCATCGAGTTTTCCTACGCCGACTGCGGCGTCGTCGTGAATGGGCAGAACGTGACGGTCCGAATGGAGCCGGAAATCAAGTAGATTCCAAATACAGCATCAATGCCAGCAAACGACGGGCCCGGCCTTGCCGGGACGGACATTCGGGAAACGTACGAAGAATACACCGTGGGGGCAACGAGAGTCGCCACGATCGCTGATCCGGAGAATACGACTGCCTGGATCCAGTCGACAGTCACTGCGGAGGTAGAGCAGTGACGACCGTTGCCGCCTCGATCGAGAGTATCGCTGACGAAGGCCCAGAAGACCACGGTCCGGAGGGGTAAGCCGTCATGGGCAATCTCGCAGAAGGAGTCCGGGCCGACGAATCGATCAGTGTCCTCTCCGTGGTCGAGGAAAGCGACGCAGACGACGTCGAGCGTGCGCTCCGCGACGACGAAGGGATGGCCCTCCAGACGGAGACCGACGCGATGGCGGCCGTGGAACGCTTGGACGACACCGATTGTGTCGTCGGGCCGTTCGACCCGCCGGCGCTCGACGACGACCTCCTTACCGCCGTTCGTCACCGCGACGAGCGACTCCCGGTCGTCCTGTACACGACTGAGCCGATCGACGCCCTGGCCGACCGGCTGTCAGAAACGACGCACGTCGAATACGTCCAGAAGGGGCCGGCGGACGAGACGGTGGCGCTGCTCGCTGGTCGGATTCGGACGCTCGTCGAGCGTCGTCAGCTTCGAGCCGCAAACCGGCGGTTCGTCGCTGCACTCGATAGCTGTCCAACGCCGACGTTGATTGCCGATCCGACGGGGACGATCGAATACTCCAACGGCCAGCTCGCCTCGACGGTCTCTCACGCCAACAGCAACCTCTGTGGGCGTGCCTGGACCGAAATCTTCACCGACGAGGCTGCGAGGCACCTCCAGTACGAGGCCGTGCCGGTGGGAACCGACGGGTGGACCTGGAGCGGAGAGACGGTGCTGGACGCTGGCACCGAGGACGGCGTCAGCGCACGAACCAGTCTGATACAATTGCCAGACAGCAGCAAAGTGTTCGTGTTCGACGACCTCGAGCGGCTGCCGGCAGAGTGCTGACCGCAGGGGGCGGTCAGTCCACAGCAGACGACAGCATCGCATTCTGTCGGTCGATTGCCAGCGCTGCTCGATCCGTCGAGGTCATTCTCTCCGTTATTCCGTCGTCTCGAGTCTGACACGACTGCCAACGGCTTCTCCAGTAGTCCCGGTGACGAACGCCCGTTCACCGACCAACAGGAGCGTCGTCCGCTCATCGAGGCGTTCGACCCGTGCTGTCGCACCCGCGTCGAGCCTGGTGACGGGACCGGCAGCCGTCCCCGCCCGGTCAAGGTAGGTTTCGCCCGCAGCGGCGAACGTACTCGCGTTCGCGGCGGCGTCCCAGCGGTGAACCCACGCGAAGGACGCGTTGCCCTCGGTGGTCGGATACACCATCACGAGCGAGTCGTTCCCCCACCCGGCGGCTGCCGTACGGGCTCGATCGGTGCCGAGTCGGTCCTCGAGGGCCGCCCAGAGGAACGCCTCGCCCATACGGTCACGGCCAGTCTCCGCCCAGCCATCACCGCCCTCGTAGGTGACCGTCAGCGTTGCCATGGGCGCTTCCGCTGGGCGATAGCCGTGGATCACTTGCTCGCTCGTCCGGGCGCTCCGATCGTACAGTCCGGCGAGTTCGGCCGGCGAATCGACCAGTGAGCGCGTGTATTCGTAGCCGAGCAGGTACTGGCGATTCGCGTATTTCCCGTAGCTGCCATCGGGCAGGCCGTCGTCGATACGTCGGTACAGCGAGAGTGTCGTCTCGTCCCCGGGCGCGTACTCGTCGAGATACGCCTCCGTCGAGAAAACGGCTGGCCCCTCCAGCATCGCCCGGTACGTGAACTGTCCGTCGGTGGTCCCCAGGTCGACACGCTCGCGAACGGTCCCAGCGTGGCCCGCGCGGACCTGGACGTAGTGGGTCAGTTCGTGGGCCAGCACCCACGTCGTCGCCATGGGATCACGTGCTTCACCAGGGTAGATCGTAATGCCGCCGAGCTGGTTCACCGCACCGTTTTCCTGGTCGCCGAGATCCAGGTCGCCGCGCATCGTGACGTTCAGGTTGCGTCGCACGGGCGATTCGCCGCCGAGGGGTGTGCCGCCGGCCATCGCGTCCAGATCGTCGAGCACGCGGACGTTCGTGGGTGGTGGCACGTCAGCATCCAGTAGCGAGCGTACCTGCGCGAACACCAGCCCTGGATCGAGCGTCTCGTTGTTCGCCACCGCGATGGTCGTCCCTTGCTCCGCGCCGGTGGCGTTGACCACCGTCACCGTCGGGCTGAACTCGGGACGCTCCGGCGTGCCGGGTGCCTGACACCCCGCGAGGAGCAGGAGGGTGCCCAGTGCCAGAACGCCAAGAACCCGCGTGCGGTCCATTCGGGTAGACCGTCGCCCGAGTGCCCTTAAAAACTGGCGTCCGTCTCAGTCGTGCCGGAAACTGCGCTGGCCGGTCATCACCATCACCATGTCGTGCTCGTCGGCGGCCTCGATCACCATGTCGTCGTTCTTCGAGCCGCCTGGCTGGATGACCGCTTCGATACCGGCCGACGCGGCTTCTTCGATGCCGTCGGGGAAGGGGAAAAAGGCGTCACTGGCCATGACTGCGCCAGCAGCGTCCTTGCCCTGGGCGTGTTCCTCGGCTTTCATTCCTGCGAGGCGAACGGCGTCGACCCGCGAGACCTGGCCCATGCCAATGCCGACCGTTTCGGTCCCTTTCGCGAACAGAATCCCGTTGGACTTGACGTGTTTGAGCGTCTGCCACGCGAACAGCATCGTCTCGATCTGCTCGGCGGTCGGGTCGCGCTCACTGACCACCTCGAGGTCGTCTTCGGTGAGTTGCTGCAGGTCACGCTCCTGCACGAGTCGCCCGCCGACGATCGGTTTCTCGGTGAGCGGTTCGCTGATCTCGCTCAGTTCGTCGGGCTCACCGACATCGAGCACGCGCAAGTTGTCCTTCTCGAAGAGCACGTCGAGTGCATCATCGGTGTATCCCGGCGCGACGACGATCTCCTTGAACGAGTCGATGATTTGCTCGGCGGTGGCCACGTCACACTCGCGATTGAGCGCGACGATGCCGCCGAAGGCCGACTGGGGATCCGTCGAGAGCGCGTCCGCGTACGCCTCGGCCAGGCTGTTCGCGGTCGCACAGCCCGCCGGATTGGTGTGTTTGATCACCGCGGCCGCCGGTTCGTCGAACTCCTTGATGAGATTGAGCGCACCGTCCGCGTCGTTGTAGTTGTTGTACGAGAGGGCTTTGGCCCCCTCGTTCAGCTGTTCGGCGTGGACGACGCTGGCTTCGCTGCAGGTGTTGTCGGCGTAAACTGCCGCGTCCTGGTGGGGGTTCTCGCCGTACCGCAACGTGTCGACGCGGTCGTCGGACAGGAGCCGTCGCTCCGGGAACGAGCCACCCTGGTCCCCATCGACGGAGACCGTGTTTTCGTCCCAGTCGATGGCGACGGCGTCCTCGGCGAACCACTTCACCGCCCGTGGGTACGCGCGGAATTCGCCTTCGTAGAGGACGCGGTCGGCGAGCGTGTCCTCGTCGTCACCCTCGTACACCGGGATCGGTTCCTGGGTCACGACCGGCCCGCCGTCGACGGCCGACTCGATCGGCACCCCGTCCGCGTCGGTCGCGTCGGTGACCGCGTGGACGGTACAACCGGTCACGTCGACGCCTGTTTCCAGGGCGTCGCCCCATGCGTCCATGCCCGGGAAGGCGGGCAACAAGGAGGGGTGGACGTTGAGCGTCGTCGGCATCGCATCCAGGAACGTGTCACTGAGGATGCGCATGTAGCCGTCCAGACAGACGAGGTCGACGTCGTAGTCGGCGAGCGCTTCGAGGACGCGCTCCTCGTGTGCGCGCCGTCCCTCGTCCTCGTCGCGCTCGACGACCTCGGTCGGGATCGATCGATCGGCCGCCGCGTCCAGCACGGGCGCGTCGGCGTGGTTGGTCAGTATGACGGAAAACCGCGCGCCACCGGGCGCTCGGTCCGCGATATTCAGCAGGTTCCGGCCGCGATTGCTGGCCATGCCCGCGAGCTTCATAATCGAGCGGGCGCGGTCCGTGCGCAAAGTAGTTCCGGAACGACGAGTTGCGCGACGGTTCGAGTTGCGAGTTTCTCCAGTCCACCATCCGATAGATCCCGCCCGCGCCAGACTCCCCGCGATTTCGGGCAGTAACGACGGCTTACCAGGCGTCTCCACTCGCCAGGTCGACCGCCGAATCGCCCTTCTCCGAGGGACAGATGTCGGCGAGGACGCAGTCTCCACAGTCCGGGTTTCGTGCAGTACAGGTCGCACGGCCGTGATCGATGAGCAGGTGGGTGAACTGCTGCCACTCGCGTTCGGGGACGACCGGAAGGAGATCCGCCTCGATCTTCTCCGGCGTCTGCTCCTCGGTGATCCCGAGGCGACGCGAGAGGCGCTGGACGTGGGTGTCGACGACGATGCCCTCGACCACGTCGTGGCCATGCTGGAGCACGACGTTAGCCGTCTTCCGGCCAACCCCCGGCAAGTCAGTCAGTCCCGCCATCGTATCCGGGACCTCTCCGTCGTGTTCTTCAGCGATGATCTGACCGGCCTCCTTCAGGTAACCGGCTTTGTTGTTGTGAAAGGTGATGCCGTAGATGTCCTCGGCAAGTTCCGACTCGTCGGCTGCCGCGTAGTCCGCCGCCGTCGGGTATTTCTCGAACAGCGCCGTGGTCGTCTGGTTCACCCGTTCGTCCGTACACTGTGCGCTCAGCACGACGGCGACCAGCAGTTCGAGTCGGTTCGCGTAGTCGAGTGAAATCGTCGAATCGGGATACTCCTCGTACAGTCGGTCGATGACTTCCGCGGCCTGCGCGGAGGGAGCGTCCAGCGGCGTGCCCATATCACCACGGCGGGGCAGGGACCCTTTGGCCTGTCGTTTACGCGCGCCGTATCGGGATGGAGTGATCGCAATTACCGCTCCGTCCGAACAGCCCCGTCGTGAAAGAGTAAGGGCCTGATACCGTCCGATTCCAGGGGTAGCACCGACGTACTCTCGGGTGCAGTGCCGGACCGCGCCGCCGCGATGAGCGGGAAATTCCGCCCCGAACTTGCAAGCAAAGGCTACCAAGGAGTAGGACACCTGGAACAAGCCCGTGCCAAACCGGTCCGTACCTGTGCCCATTCCCGACGGAACCATTACGTGAGTAATGGCAGGCTACGCTTTCATGCGCGAGACAGCACAGTCAGGGCGCGATGGAAAGGAACGATTACTGAACAGGCGGCAGTACGTAACGGCTGCTGGGGGCGCAGTCGCCGCCGCGCTGGGCATCGGTCCCGCTGCTGCCGGATCGAATAGGGGGGCTGGCAGTAACAGTGTCACGGTTTCCCAGACGGAGAAGTCGTCGTCCGCCGGAGACTCGACGACCCCGGCGACTGACCCCGAAGGACCTGCCGTGGGGGGCGGCGAGTCCTATGGGGAGATGATCGCCCCCTCCGAAGCGACGGTCGTCGTCGAGACGCGAGCGGCGCTCAACGAGGCCCTCCAGGCCGCCCAGCAGGGTGACGTCGTCTACCTGGCCGGTGGGGCGGACATCGAGATGGGACGGAGTGAGTTTTCGATTCCAAGCGGCGTCACACTCGCCTCGAATCGGGGGATCGACGGCGCGCCTGGCGGTCGTCTCGCGACCGATGCCCACCCCTGGGGAATGCTGATCGCGAACGACGACGTCAGAATTTCTGGCCTTCGCGTCGGTGGCCCGCGCTGGGAGTGGATCGGCAACGTCGACGGCGAACTCGGTATCGACGTGGCCGGCGCGAACGTCGAAATCGACAACTGTGAGGTGTACGGCTGGGGGTACGCCTCGGTTACCACCGCTGACGACACGCACGTCCATCACAATCACGTTCACCACAACCCCAAGGACGGGACTGGCTACGGCGTCTCGACCGGATCGAGTGCGAACCCACTCATCGAATATAACGTCTTTCACCACAACCGTCACAGCGTCGCGAGTGCCGACGGTGGCTACGTTGCCCGCTACAACCACGTGAAAGCCGGCGCGATTTCCCACGTCTTCGACCAGCACCGACCGGGCGGCACGCGGATCGAGATCTACCAGAACACTGTCGAAGCCGTCGAGAACGCGATGAAAGACAAGAAGACGCCCGCCGTCGCGATTCGGGGGGTGCCCGACGACGTGGCGACGATCCACGACAACTGGTTTTTCAATCCCGCGGAGCCAGCGGCCTCGCCCGGCGGCTGGTCCGAGGAGGCGATCATCCAGGTTCACTCGAACGGCTGGCAAAACGTCACGTTCGACGACAATCACTACGGGAGTGACGAACCGGCTGCCGAAAT
>Ga0207733_100314_pt1 | contig 38253 bp, 32 predicted proteins | sample A23P3SouthBayCA_FD_187735 | JGI IMG/M metagenome (GOLD analysis project Ga0207733, IMG submission 187735) | Aerobic enrichment media microbial communities from Eden Landing Ponds, California, USA - A23 P3 (SPAdes) | ecosystem: Environmental > Aquatic > Marine > Unclassified | place: Emeryville... | reverse complement strand
TCCTACCTCCGTGCCGGGAACCGGCCGGAGGGAACGTGGCGGCGTGCGCCACGTCGTTCGCATTCATATCGAGTGCCGGGTGTATATATAAGGCCGTCGGACGAGACCAGTATCGGAATCCAGTACCATGCCATGTCTTTCTACGAGAATAGCATGTCAGAGACTAGTGGCTAGACGTACCGCTCAGCTCGAGTCAGCACAGCGAAACTGTCACGCGGGCGGAGGTCGGCCGGTCATCCCACCCTCGTAGGAACGGTCGGGCCGGATGATACCCGCGTGGTCGTACTCGCGTCCGCACGCGCAAGAAGGTGTCGCGTCGAGGGCCGACGAATGGGGGACGCATCGATGCCGATAAACCACACGCGTTGTAAGGGGGAGACGAATGGTCCGGGACCCGTTCGCTTCGGAGTCGACACCGTCCGCAGCGGAGATCTGCGCTGCGCTGGACGATCCCGACTGCCGCGAGATTATTCAAAACCTCGAGGAGCCAATGACGGCGTCCGAGCTAACGAAGCGATGTGAGATCCCACAATCGACGCTGTACCGAAAGCTGGAGCTGTTGACCGAGGCGACGCTGCTCGAGGAGTCGACCGAAATTCGACAGGACGGCCACCACGCGAGCAAGTACTCGATCGCGTTCGACGAAATTTCGCTGGGGTTGGACGAGAATCAGTCGCTGTCGGTTCAGATCGAGCGGCCGGCACGGACGGCAGACGAGCGGCTCGCGGACCTGTGGTCGGAGGTGCGAAAAGAAACATGAATCCGCTTCTTGCCGGGCCGATGGAGATGACGCTCGCACTCGCGGTCGTCAAGACACTCGTACTCGTCGTCGGTGGCGTGATTACGTATTTTTCGTTTAAAGCATATCGACGAACCAGACAGCGAGCACTCGGCTATCTCACGATAGGGTTCGGACTCGTGACGCTCGGGTTCGTCCTCGCTGGGATGCTGTATGAGTTACTCGAAGTGCACCTCGTGACGGGGATTTTACTCGAGAGCCTGCTCGTGTTAGCCGGCTTTCTGGTGATCGCGTACTCGCTGTACGTCCAGTAACGACGAACCGATCAGTTATCGGTTCAGCGTGTGGATGGCGTGTCCGAGCGCGTTTTCGGCTGCTTCCATCACCGACTCCGAGAGGGTCGGATGGGCGTGGACCGTCGCGGCGACGTCCTCGAGGGTTGCTCCGAGTTCGATCGCGAGTCCGAATTCGGCGATCAGTTCCGACGCCTCGGGGCCGACGATCGATGCGCCAAGGACGTAGCCGTCCGCCTCGTCGGCGACGATTTTGACGAAGCCGTCCGAATCGCCGGTCGTCAGCGCACGGCCACTGGCGCGGAACGGAAACTTGCCAATCACGGTTTCGAAGCCGGCCTCCGCAGCCTCAGATTCGGTCATGCCGACGGTCGCGATTTCGGGGTCGGTAAAGACGACAGCGGGCATCGCCTGGTGGTCGAGCGCGGCTGGCTCGCCAGCGATCACTTCGGCAGCGACTTTTCCCTCGGCGCTGCCCTTGTGTGCGAGCATCGGTTCGCCGGCGACGTCGCCAGCGGCGAAGATGTGATCGACATTCGTACGTGCGCGCGAGTCGGTCCTAATGAAACCACGATCGTCCGTCTCGACGCCGGCATCTTCGAGGGCAAGCGTGTCCGAAACCGGCTCGCGGCCGACGGCGACCAGCACGTGGTCGGTATCGAGCGTGAGGCGTTCGTCCGCGGCCTGTTCTGAACCACCATCCGCGGCGGCCTGGTCTGCCGGTTCGGCGATAACGCGGATTCCGTCGCCATCGCGGTCGTGCCACTCCGAAGCGGTGTAGCCGAATTCGAAATCGATCCCCAATTCGTTCGCCCGCTTCTTGACTGGCCGTTTGAGGTCGTCGTCGTACCCGGGGAGGATCGAATCGAGCATCTCGAGGACGGTCACGTCGGTTCCCAGTTTGGCGAAGACACCGGCGAGTTCCATCCCGATGTAGCCGGCTCCGACGACGACCAGCGAGTCGGGGACCGAGTCGAGCGCGAGGGCCTCCCTCGAGTTCAAGACCGGCTCGTCAGCGTACTCGAAGTTCGGGATCTCGATGGGACGCGAGCCGGTCGCGACGATCGCGTGTTCGAACTCGAGAGTCTCCGAGCCCTGGCCCTCGCCGCTGTGGGAGACGCGAACGGTCTGATCGTCGACGAAGCGGGCAGTCCCCTCGAGCAGCGTTACCTGATTAGCTTTACAGAGTTTCTCGACGCCACTCGTAAGTTGGTCGACGACGCCGTCTTTCCACTCGATCATTCCGGCGAGGTCGATCGCGGGATCGGCGTGGATCCCCATTTCCTCAGCAGTGGCAGCTTCGTGAGCGATATCAGTGGCGGTAATCAACGCTTTCGAGGGAATGCACCCGTAGTTCAGACAGGTTCCACCGTAGGCGTCTTTCTCGACGAGCGTAACATCGAGATCGAGTTGTCCGGCACGAATCGCGGCCACGTAGCCGGCAGGGCCTGCGCCGATAGCCAGTACATCTGTGCCAGTAGTAACGTCTCCAACGACCATTATGCGGAGTGACGGGCCGAAGGATAGTGTATGTGTTCCTTGTCAACAGGCAGAAGTGAGACAGAATTGACCGATCGTTGTCACACCACGGACCGGAACGAGCAGTATTTCGGACCCGCTCAGTCGACAAGGACCGTGTCCTCGCCGAGCGTCGTTGCGCCGAGTGAGAACTCCCGCGTCGTCAACCGGCTATTGAGTCCCAAAAAGGTAGTACCGTCGAGACTAAGTTCGGCGTCGAGTTCGACGACGTCTGCGCCGACGTGGGCCGGTTTCTCCGACGCAACGATCGACTCGACCGTGGCCTGCTCGGCAGCGGTTTCGAACGGCCCACAGAACACGACGAACGACTGTGGCCCTGTAGGGAGCGGATACTGGCGACGTACCGACTCACGATCGATACAGTCGAGATCATCGTCGACGAAAAAGAACAGCCGGTGACCCGAGGGTGTATCGGTGCTAGTCCCATCACCGCCGTCAGTCGTCGCCGTCGATGACGCCGGGTCGTCCACACCCGACGACGCGGCGTGACGAAGATAGAGTTCGAGCATCGACCGAAGGCCCGCTTTCGTGCCGCGTCGGCTGTACAGTTCCGGAGCCCGAGAGAGCAGTTCTCGACGCGCGTCTTCGGGCCACCCGTCGTCGGGCTCGAGTGCGAGCCACTGTTCGAGCCACGAGAGGGCTTCACTCGGCACGGCGTGAGGGTCGAAGTAGCGACCGATCTGTTCAATCTCCGTTTCGATATCGGCGAAAACAGACTCGAAGACGGAGAGATATTGCGCTAAGAACGCAGCCGAGCGATCGGCTTCCTGATACAGTTCCGGAAGGTAGCGGAGATACGACTGGCGTGGACAGAACGCCGTAACCGAATCGACGCGTGGCGACGACTGTGGGCTTCCCTCGAGTTCGAGTGCGATGAACAGGTACCGACCGACGGCGTTGCGTAACAGGATATCGTCCGGAGCGACCGAATCGGCAGTCATCCAGTCAGCATCGGCGTGTGCCGCCAGCGTATCGATCGCCGCGTCTTGCCACGCCTGCACGTCCGACCGGGAGTAATCCGAGAGCGCCGACGCGAGCTGGGAAGGATCACTGCTGGCGAGGTCCCACACGGACGTGATCTGCACCTCGCACAGGGCGCCGACGGCATCGGTCGGAACGATCTCGAGCGCGTCTACCCCGTCATCGAAGGGAACTGGACAGTTCGTCGCGACGTAGCGAACCCGAATCTGCGTGCTCGCGGTCGCCTGGGCACGTTCGAGCGCAAGACGGTGCCACTCGGTATCGTCCGTACCGGAGTCGTACCGATGGAACGCAGTGCCGAGGGAGCGGTCCCGTCGTGGATGGCGTGCATGCTGGCGTCGTTCACGGAGCAGCCGAGCGTGCCCGTTCGGATCGGTAGCTGCGTAGACCAGCCGGTCGTTGGATGAGAGCGATCGTGCGACGAGCGTGCGACACGGGCGCTCAAGCCGGTAGCGCTCGTGAAACGATTTCGACTCGAGATCGCGTTCGAACAGTGCCTGACGTCCGTTCTCGAGACGACCGGCGACGAAGAGCGTGTCACCGACCAGCGACAGCGCGGTCGGAACGAACGGACCGGTAGCTGCGACGAACGCGTCGTTCGTGAGTGGGAACCGCTCGTCGTGGTGATCGTCTACGCCGCCGAAGGATCGAATGACCGGCTCGCTGTCGGTGCGATCGAGCACGTATCCCCGGCCGTCGGCGTCGACGGTGAAATCGACCGGATTGACCAGAGCCGTGCTACGCGTGCTACGGATGGTGTCGGTTCCGGTATCCCGCCCAACGGTTCGAATCCGGCCGACGCCATCGAGAAGAGAGAGGGTTTCGTTTGCGTGGGCGATGCGGATCGGGTCTGTTACGTCCGTCTCAATCGTCCCGATCGTCCGCTGAAGCCGGGCTGAAAGGACGGTAACGGAGCCGTCGGTACCGTCCGCGACGAAGATCCGATCGCCGTCGACACAGAGGGCACAGGGAGTAGTGACGGAGCCGTCGGAGCGGTCCCAGAGACGGTGAGTGCAGTCCGACGTTGGATCGTGTCGAGAGAGCGACCCAGACGAGCAAAGCGTGTACAGGCTACCGCTCGAGTCGATCGCCACGTCAACGACATCCGCCGCGATCATCGACCGGTCGAGAGCAGTCGTCGTCGCGAGTTCGATGCCGCCGTCACGAACATCGATATTCTGACCGACCCACTCCTGCCAGTCAGCTGTGCTCGTCGTCGTCGCATACGAAAAGTCCACGTGTTATTCACCCCCAGTGGCCGAGTCAGGCCGAATCGAAAGGGACGTCGTCACGTCTTCGACGGCGAACAACGCGGTGTCGTCGATACGGACGGCACCGTCGTCGATCGTCTCACCGCCGTGGGCAGTGATCGCGATCTCGTCGATCCGGTCAATCACGTCCAGTTCCGCAAGCAACTCGACCAGGTCGGAGCGGTGTAACGTGTGGCCAAAGGGCCACCCGTTGCCCCCATCGCCCGTCAGCGGATGGACGAACTCCTCGATTGCCGTCCGAATAGCGACGTCGTGGCCACTGTCGGCGTATCGAGCCCTAGCACGTCCAGTAACCTCGATTTCGAGGCCGACGTACTGAGGCCCAGTTACGCACACGCGATCGCTCAGCAGCTTTCGTTCCGAGACGTGCTGACGAACGGCACGGACGAATCCTTCGCTCGGTTCCGGCGCGCCGACATCGGGCGGTGCAAAGGGAACGACGACGACGGTGATCTCGTCGTCCTCGACGAGTACGTTCGTCCGACCGATCCGAAGTCCGGGCGTCTGTGCGGCAATCGAGCGGTAATCGTCGGCAGTGACTGCCCGGGACGGGATCCGGCGAGCGCGCCGAACGCGGGCGAGCGCGTCGTCGGCCGTCTCCCCATCAGTGCCACCAGTCGCCGCCGCCAGCGGTTCGACATCGATGTCAGCGCCGTCGACTGGCCCATCGATCGAGACGGTCGGATCGGAGACGTGCCAGGCAGCGGTCGCCGGGACGTTCCCCGCCGTACCGCCACCGGCGACGTAGTCGGCAACGACGGAGGCATCGGCAGGTGGAGCACGGCCTCTGATTCCGTCACCGAACGTGATGGTTCCGTTCTCCCGATCGAGGACGAAATGGTCGTCGTCGGGACCGGATGCATCGAAGTCCGGAACCTCGTGCCACCGGTGGCCGTCGACGAATACCGTCGCAGAGAGCACCGGCGACCGCTCGAAGGCGTAGGTCTGGCCGTCAAGTGCCGGCACATCGTCGAGTCGATCGACGGCCGTCAGTTCCTCGCCGGTCACCGACAGGCGGTGGCTAACCGAGACGACGTTCGGTTCAATGGCGTCGAACTGCGGCGGGATCTCGTATCCAGCCGTCTCGAGACGACACCGGAGCCACGTCCGTACCGACGAGTTGCTATCAGTCGGTCGCTCGAGGTCGTCAATGTCGCTCGCGGTCGCCGATCCATCGTCGGGCAGCGCCAGCGTGAGCTGGCCGCCCCGATAGAACGCGTTCGTCGCGTCGACCTCGACCGTGAGCCGCCGCCACGCGTCGTCGTCTTCGTGGCGATACTCCCAGACCGGGTCGACGGAGGGGGTAAACGACGGCTCGCTCGATCCGTGCGTCGCCAGGTCGGGCAGGTCCGCGTCGTGATAGCGAACGGTCAGAGTCATCGTTCGTGCGTGAGCAAACGGGTCGGCGTCGAATCCCAGATAGAACGCGTCTCCGGCGGCAGGGACGTCGCCGAACGCGCGGTAGAACATCCCTTCAGTCCGGTTTGCACGCGTGTTATCGGTTTTTCCAGCGTCAGTTACCGTCAGCACACACTGGAGTGTCGCGGCCGTCAGCGTAACTGGGTGATCAGTCTCGAACCAGTAGCTTGCATCGGCGTCGTTGGTTTCAGTGGCCGAAAGCCGCATCCCGGCCGGGACGTGCGCCCACGCAGTATCGGCTGGGAGCTGTAACTGGAGCCGCGTTGACGCCGGCGTCGGCGGCCGTCGGCGCTCGCCCAGCAACGCGAGATATTTCTCGCGGTGATCGTCCGTGACTCTATCGAGTTGGTAGATGTACGTTTCCGTCAGCCAGGCCAGTACCTCGAGGATCGCGATACCGGGGTCGTGCGGGTTGAGGTCGGTCCACTCCTCGGCGTAGGCCGGAATCAGGTTTGTCGCCTCGGTCAGAATCTCCTCGTAGGTTCTGTCGTCGAGGTCAGGGATGTCAATACCCACAGTGGTCACCTCCGACAACGAGGGGATCGGGAGAGCGATTCAGCCCCCGTGTTCGCACTCGGCGACTCGGTTGGATCATGAATGCTCCCCTCCCGCCATCGAGACAGTTACTTCGTGAGTGCCGCTACAGATGAGCGCGTCCGGTGGAAGCGACGGCGCCGCCTCGCGCCCGGATCGCGACGTGACGTCGCCATCGACCTCGACCGTCACGCCGAGGTCGTTCACAGCATCGACATGTTTGGTAGCAGTAACGACATCGATAAGCGCATCTACAGACGGCTTCGCACCGAAGGCCCATCCCTCGCCACCGTTTCCGTCGAGCGGATGCAAGAACTCGTCGAGTCGCCGTTCGACAGCCGCTTTGAGGAGCGAGATGCTCGTGGTATCTGCCATAGACAGGGAGACTGAGACCGACACTTCGGCGTACGTCGGACCGCGGACGACGATCCGGGACGCATCGGATTCGACGAGCGACGCGGGTGCGCGTTCACGTACCGTCTCACGAACCCGTTGCTCGAGTTCCATCGAGGGCATCGGTTTCTCACGTCGTGTCTGCGGAACGATCAGCAGGACGATATCGCCGTCATCAGTGGCACCATACGGGTTACAGGCGACTTTCGCTAGTTCCCGAAACGCCGCAGTGGCTACCTGCTCGTAGTCCGACGGGGTGACCGCCCGGCCCCGGTGTTTGAGCTGGGTTGTGGTGCGGGATACGAGCGCGTCTCTGGATTCGGTGTCGGCTCCACCGTCGGCCGGCTTCGGGTTCGAGACGTCCTCGACCAGCGAGATCGAACTCGTGAGCTCAGTGATCGTGTCGGCCGCAACGTTCCCGTCTCGGCCACCGCCAGTCGTATACGTTACAGTAATATTCTTCTGGCCGGATGGTGGGATCCGTCCCCGATTCCCATTTCCGAAGCTGACGGTCCCATCGATTCTGTCGACGACGTAGTGTCGATCCGTCGGCGCTGAATCCAGCAGGTCAGAGACCTGCTGCCACCGGACCCACAACTCCGTCACGTCACCGCTTGCGTCGGTACCGCGCCGAACGTCTTCGGGACGTTCGGCGAGGAGATCACGCCGCTCGCTGGTTGACAACGTCTCGAACTCGTCGACCCACACGTCGATGTCGATGACTGGCGCGTGGGCACACGCAAACGACTGGTCGTGTGATCCGTCGCTCGAGCCGAGAACCTCGTCTTCGATCGTTCGAGTGTTGAAAGCCCACTGTGTGTTCGGATACAGCCCCTCGAGGGTTGGCGGAGCCGTCGTCCGGTGGCGCAACCGATCGGTCTCATCAGTCGATCGTGCCGACTGCGCGTCGGCGTTCAGAGACCGATCGAATTCGTCTTGTGTGACGCGGACCCGGATCCAGTGGCGCTGCTGGCCGAATAACTCGAACGCGGTCGTCGGTTCGGGAAACGTCAGCCTGACCATGCCGCGTTCGGTCAAGCCACCAGTCCGGTCTTGCACCGTGAGTTTCGACCAGTCGCGTTCGTCGGGGTCTACACAGTACTCCCAGCGCATCCCGGGATCGAACGAACGCGGATACGTGCTGTCCTCGATCGGGACGAAGATGGAGAGCGGTCCATCACGAAGCGTCTCATCGAAACCAAGGTATAGCGTCTGTGTCTCATCGGGCAGTTGCACAAACGGCGTCAGTGGATCGTCGCGCTCCGGGGACACGCTGCGTATAGACACGTTGTTTTTCGTTCGAATCGTCTCGAACGGCTGTCGGCCGCAGTCGTAGTGGATCGACACACCGCCAAAGCGCGGCGAATCGGGCGAGTTACCGAGCGATTCGGGTGCGCCAGCGTCGGTGATACCGAAGGATGGCTGGCTGTAGTTCCCACGGACCAGCCGAGCGCGGATCCAGACGTTTTCATGGCCGGACACCGCCGTCGGCTCGATGTCTGCAGGGACCGAAAAGCGAACACGGCCGGCCGTTCGCAAATCGTTCGTCTCATCTGTGAGGACGGGCAGGCGACTCCAGCCGCTGCCGGTCCAGTATTCCCAGGAGAGTTCTGGCGGCCCATCGAGTACCCCGATGCTCTGAGTCGACGATCCGTCCCTGCTGTGGTCGCTGGCACCGACGGTGACTTCCTCAGTGGCGTCGGGACCCGCCACGGTATCGATCCCACTCGCATCGGGACCGGCCGGCGGCTCGAACTGCACTTCAACGATACTGTCTCGTTTGGTAAACGCCTCCTCGGACGCGACGTAGAACGTCGAAGGGGGGTGTGGCAATCGTCCGAGTGGCCGAATGTCACCCTCGTCCGTCGAGAGCGGCACGTCGTTCGACAGCAAGCGGTCAGGAGCGAGCGCGTCCTCGCGCGTATCGCGACCGACGCTGGCCGATATCGATTGGAGACGCATCGAGAACAGCTTGGAACGGGATCCGTCGCCGGCGATTCGGCAGCGAAGCCAGCGACTCTCGACGCCGTCGATAGTGTGGTGAACCGTCTCCCCAGGGAGTCGAAATCGCAGTTCGACTCGGTCATCATCCGACCGTGGCGACGACCCCGACTGCAGTCGCTTCTGGAGCGCGTCGAGTCCGGGTTCGGCATCGGCCGACGTGTGGCAACTCCATGGCTCGAGTGGCTGCCACCCGACTGTCCCGCCGTCGGCTTCGCCGTAATACTCCCAGACGAGTTCGGTCTCGAGAACGTCCCTGTCGACGGCCGTCTCAGCCGTTATCGTGATCGGTGATCCAGCCTCGAGCGTGAGGAGGTCGTCGTGGGCCAGATACAGGACGTGTTCCTGTCCGTTCTCGCCGGAGAACAGTTCGACGGGGGCATCGCCAGTTCGGAGCTCGCTGTGATCGACGATTCGATCCACGGACGGGTCGACCGCAATCACGTCCGTCAGCGACGCACCGGTCGCCTCGAACCCGCCGTCCTGTGGGAGTTCGAAGAGTTGTGTCGGTCCGTCGCTTGGTTCCGCGGCTGCTTGCGTCCCACCGGGGATGGCGACGTTTCGATCGATGTCGGTCGACACCTCGAACGTCACCGGAAGCCGCGCGGCCTGTGGCGGCCGTCTGTCGAATCCGAGTGCGTCGAGGAACGCGAGCCGGTGTTTTGCAGGCACGTCGTTCAGCCGACGGATCACGTCTCCACCGAGTTGTGAGAAAATTCGCAACAGAACCGTCGCGTTGTCGTCCGTCGACGGATCCCACGACTCGGTGTACTGTGCTGCGAGCGCCCGTAACTCGGTATACAACGCTTCTCGGTCCCTGTCGTCGACGACCGGCCGTTGGCTCATCCATCACCCTCCGTGATGTAGAACGGATACACCATATTCGAGAGACTATTGGTCGTTCGTACCCGGTACTCGATCTCGATGTGGACCACGGTCGGCTTTTCGTCGGCCAGTCGTGCGTCGATGTCTTCGATGTCGATTCTGGGCTCCCACTGGACAAGCGCTTCACGAACACTGCTTTCAATGAGATTCAGCGTTGCCGGCGTCACGGCCGAAAACACGTGGTCGTGAATCGCACAGCCGAATTCGGGTCGCATCACCCGCTCACCTTTGGCGGTTCCGAGAATAATGCGGATCGCGTCCCGGATATCGTCCTCGGCGTCGGCGGTCCGAACCGAGCCTCGAGAGTCCGTCTCCACTGGAAACGCCCAGCCTGTTCCGAGAAATGCATCCGACATAGATCAGCCAATCAGGACTGTTTGACACCCGCTTGCGATCGTATTCGGCGGGCCGCTCTCGACGATGGTATCGCCCATCCGCGCGGCGGGCATCCCGTTGATCAACACGCTTGTACTTCCCTTTGAGACGGTGCCGCCCACGTGGGGAACGGTTCCCGTGACGAGCGGACACGTGTGAACGTCCACCAGCGCCCGCCATGCGGGTTGCTTCCCGATCACGACGTTCGGACTGGCAGTCCCAGTAAGTGGTGTCCCGTGTGTCGTCTGATCGCCGAGCCTTGCTGCAGGTTTCATACGTCTCTTAATTAATTCAATCTAACTAAACTGCCTTTAATTTTTACCATGCCAGTGCCATCGATGTCGATCATCGATCCGGAGAGCGAGAGCTTCGCCTTACTGTCGACATCTATCGGTCCGTTCCCCGAAATCGTGAGTCCCTTCGTTCCGGAGAGTTCTATCGAGTTGCCATCGAGAGAAATCGTCGATGCCGACAGCGAGAGTTCCGATTTCGCATTGATCTCGACTGTCCCGCTTTCCGAATCGAGCGTGATACTGTTATCGGCTTTCTCGTCACAGATCCGGATCGTCTCGGACGTCCCCGAATCGTCGATCACGATCTCGTTGCCGTCAGTCGTCCGAATCGTGATGCTGCCATCGTCGGCGTCGTCGAACGCAATGGTGTGATCGCTACGGGACCGTATCTCGCGGATATCGTTTTTCCCGTCGTCGTTCGTCTGCGGTGGTTTCTGCGTGCCGTTCCACAGCGCACCGATGACGAAGGGCCTGTGAACGTCGCCGTTCTCGAAGGCGACCAGCACTTCGTCGTCGATCTCCGGCAGAAAGTAGGTGCCGTACTCGGTGCCTGCCATCTCGGTCGCGATCCGAGCCCAGTGGCTCTCGTCGTCGGCGTCACGCCACGGGAACCGGAGCTTCACCCGACCGAGGTCCTTCGGGTCCTCGTTGTCCGTCACGATCCCGACGGCGACGCCGCGGATGCCACCGTCGTCCGTGCCACCGCCATCGATGAATCCGGTAGGTCTCACGAAGATACCTCCGTTACGTCGAACGACGTTCGATAGCCAGCACTCCCCATCCGGTGGGTCGCGTCGGTCACGTAGTAGTCAGACGAGAAGCGCTCGCCGAGTTCCTCGAGTCGGACGACGGCACCGGCCCTGATCGTCGGCGTGCCATCGGCCTCACCGTGGCCGGTAATGACGCCGTTGGAGAATCGGTTCAGCTTCGTTTCGGCGACTCGTTCCGCTTCGTTCCGTGACATGGCTTGGACTCGAAACACTTCCTTGTAGTTCGCGTTCGGGCTGCCGGCAGTGGCGACGATCTCCGATTTGTTCTGGCCGTCCCAGCTCCGAACCTCGACTTCGTCGACCTGCGTTCGTTGTGTGATCTCTGCATAGAAATCGTGGAGTGCCTCGCCGTACCACAGTTCGGCGACCGGCTCGTCATCCTCGGCTTTCGCCGAGTGGGGCCGAAACCGGACGGTATCCCGTTCGGCGTAGAACTCGAATCCGTAGGTCTCGGCCAACTGCTGGACGAACCGGTAATCGCTTTGTCCGTCCTGGATCAGCGTTTCACGGTTGATCGCCGCGTCCGAGACATCGACCGTCGAAAACGAGTACGACGATAGCACATCCGTGACGGCCTCTCCGACGGTCGTCTCCGTCCACGAGTTCGAACCCGTTCCCTGCATGAGCTCCCAGAGCAGCCCGTAGCCGGAGACCATAACTGACGGTCCCCGATCGGTCGTGAATTCGGCGTTGATCGACCGAATCGAACCAGTCAACAGTGGTGTGAGGGTCCCGTCGCCGCCATATCCCATCGCGATTTCGATGGCCGTCCCGATCTCGAAGTCGTCCCACGTCAGCCCGCTGAACTCGCCGAGTTCCTCGTCGAACGGGAAGTTGAGGGTGAACGAAAACCGGTCTGCGCCGTCGAGCGTCGTCTCGACGACGAGATCTGCGATTCGACCACCCGGCTCCTGAAACGTCGTATCACCGACATCGACCCTGAACCGCGGTGAGTAACGTGGCTGAATGCTCGTTCCAGTCTGCATAGCTACAATGGCGGTAACTCGAGCGTGTCGCCCGTCTCGATCGCGCGGGGATCCTCGATATCGTTGTGGTTCGCGATGGTCCGCCAGTGTGCGGCGTCGCCGTACTCCTCGGCAGCGATCAACCAGAGAGTGTCGCCGTCAGTGACCGTCCAGACCTTGGTCTTATCCGTCGACTCCGGCGACACCTCCGACTTGTGGTAATCGGCCGTCTTGTATTCCCTGAACACGACGTTCACTCGAGCGCGAATGGGAACGCCACTCGGGAGGAACTTCGTGAACTGTTTGTTCGCCCGCTGGAGCAACGCCGTGAAATCGATCCCGTCGCCCCAGACGAACCGACACACCGGGGGTGCGTGCAACTCGCCGTCGACCGACAGGAGCGTATCGATATGTTTCGTATACCGTTCGCGGATGTCCACCTGCTTCGTGTCGGGCGACCCGTTCGAATCCAGTTCGTCGGTCGTATCGAAAAACAACTCCATCGACAGCGTCTCCGCGTTGCCATCGACGAACTGCATGATCGACGCTCCCGACCCGGTCGCTTTGAGTTCGCCGTAGTTGACGCTCTTTTCGAGCGTGTACGCGTTCGGGTTGAACGCACACTCGATCGTTTCACCTCGCTGTTTCCCGTTGACGATCATGAGCTGGGCTTTCTCGAGTGTCCCGCTCCGGCCACCCATCTACAATCCCCTCCGGTCACGCTCGATCCTGAGTTGCCGCTCGAGCTTCCGGTAGAGTTCCTGGACGGCACGGTCAACGTCGGCGTCAAAGCGTGGGTCAGTGCCCGCTGGCACGTCGATGCCATCGAAGCGGTGACGGCGGTGGTGATCTGAATCAGGAGTTGAGTCGATCGATGGCTCCGGCCGTCGGATCGACGGTTGTCGCTTCTCGCCCGGCAACGGTCGCCCGTCGTCACGACTTCCCGATTGCCCACGAGATGCCGGGGCCGGGTTCGGATCGGTATCCGACCGGAACGCCGCTTGCGTTCGGTCGCTATCGTCCCCGGCTCGCGCGGATGCTGCGTGTTCCGGCTCCCAGCGCCGTCGTCGATCCTGCTGGCGCTCCTGACTGGAACGCCGTGGGCGGGGGCCACGAGAGGTCCCAGTCGATGCGACTGTCGGGTCTGATACGTCGTCGGTCGACCGATGCGAACTGCTCCGATCGGCGGACGGCGTGTCCGCATCTGTCGTGGTTCGGTACGTCAATGAAGGTCGTCCTGCTCCTGTGTTCGTTCGCAGCCCAGTTTCCATCTTGCTCGCCCCTATTGATTCAATACTATTATTTGTTGTTCTATTATCTTTAGCACCAGTATATTCTTCCCACTGCCCTCGTGAGGGCGAATCTAGTGCAGTCACGGGAGATCTCGTTCCGTACTCTCGAGGATGGTGTACGAGCGGTGTGACCCCAAGGCGATCGCGCTCGAGTCGAGTTCCGTCGAGCGATCGAGTCGCCCCAGATTGCGCCGTCGACGAGCGTCGCTGCAGACGGCGGCTGGGACGAAATCGACGATTTCTGAAGGTGGTCGCGCTTGCGACTGGTAGACGGTGCTGCAAAGCCGGAGCCGAGTCGGCAGTATCGATACTGACACGGCCATCGGTTTCGTCGACGGTGGCCGCGACATGGTCTGTCGAGGCGGTCAACCCGATTTGATCCGCCTGAGACGCGGTGGAAATGCGGGAACCCGTCGGCTGCGGGGTCGAAAGCGAGGGCAGGGTGGTCGTCCGAACGAGACGAGATGACGGTGTCCGGCTACCGTACTCGACCCACAAGGGGTCGCGGGACTGCACGTCAGGATCACCCAGCTCGGGCGTCGACCGATCAGTATGCACACGGGCCCTGTCGCCAACGGGCCGGCGTCGGTGCAGACCCGTCGCCACGGTCGGCCCCGAACGAGCCGTTCGAGTGAGGCTACCAGCGACACGAGACCGGGAAACGATAGAACGCGTCGGCGAGATCGGCGCCGTTCCACCCTGCAGGGCTCGACTCCGATCGTCGACACCGGCCGACCGAGCATCACGATCGTCTCGAATGTCCATCCCAGTCACGAAGGGTGGATCCGACCGTCGCCCTCTCCTCGGCGGCACAGTCGAATCGGAGGGCAGATCGACGAGATCGAACGCAGTCGAGACCCCCTCTGATGATCCGTCAGCCACCGATACTCGTCTCTCACCACGTTGTTTGTGCCGTGTCCACGACGAGTGCTGTCGTCGTGTCGTCGCGTTGGTCCTAAGCAAGGGTGGGCGAACGTTCCGGTTCAGGTTGCGACCGTTTCGACCATATCCGCTCGGCTCGTATCCGTGACTCGAGACAGACGGTTCCCAGGATGTCCCTGCGCTCGATCGGAGTCTCGCGACGGTTTGTCTCTCGCTCGAGGCCGCTTGTCTTGACCCGGCTGTCAACGCCGACGGTGTGATCACCGTGAACGCCGACGCCGTCGTCCTGTCGGGCAACCGGGAATGCGATCGACCATCAGGAAGCGTTCGGAGCACCGACATCCGGTCGCTCGAGCCACGCGCGGTTCCACCTAGTCGGTCGCGCTGGACCGCCAAGTTGCTGAATGCGCCGCCGCGAGTGAGGTGGTTCGCCTCGTCGGGGCCACGGATCTCAGAGACGGAATTCGTGGAGCCGCCGCTAACAGCCCTGCCCCTGCCTCGATCGGCAGCAACTCGCGTCCGAGACGCGGTATCGGGCGTATTTATGTGTAGAGACCGATCAGGTGGTGTCACGGTTTCCGGCAGGCCAGCCACAGTCTCGTCGGTAAACCCCGTTTCGCGTCGGAAACGACCAACTCGTCCGGGTCGCTGGACCGGTGAACGTGCCACTCGCGACTCCGACAAATATCGCTCCGAGCGGAGAACGGCGTCGTTGCTGTGGGACTTCCGTTCGATTGCCGTACTGAACGCACGCGTGAGGACGCGACGCGAACCGAGATGCGACAGTGCTCGAGTGGATCGCAGAGCGTCGACCTGTACCGACCACACCGTTGGCCGTCGCATTCCTTGTGGCCGACGTCGCTCAACCGGAGACGGACCTCGTGCAGTGGCATCCAAGTCCGGTCTCACAGATACCGGTTGCAGTCGGTCTGAGCGGCCAGTATCGACACGGGCAACACTGACCGAAGCTGGGGCGACGTCCGCGATCGAAGACTGCATCCGGACCGGCCGAACCGACCCGACACCATCACCGTCACCTGCGCCCCCCATGCTCGGGCTACCTACTGGTAGTCTACCAGCAGTGTCGCTCTCGGACCGCCTCGACAGGACACGGCGAGGAAGGCGAGCACGATCCGATGACGCTCGCTCGTCGACCCGCGATCGCAATTGGTCAATGCGACGCCGTGTGTCGGTCTCCAGGGTGCGGCGAACACGTCGGCCACCGAACGAATTAGACAGACTCGCGCTCGGCGATGCGGTTCCCGACGGACGGATGGCTTCGGCCGCGGCTACACGCTGTAACCGAAGAGAGCGCTGGCCGGCGGTGACACCTGAGACGTCGCTCTCCTGATGCGTGGCCGACGGCAGCCACAACCGACTGTGTGGTTCACGTGCGTCGTGAGTGTCGATCGACAGCCACACCGGCCCGGTCGGCTGGATGGCCGGTCGCTGTGACTCCATCATACCGGAGCTGGAAGCCAAAGCGGTGGACGTTCGAGCCACCTGATCGCGGGCCACTCGATCGCGTCGGGTCGGCGTGTGCGTTCCTCGAGACGCGACCGAAGCGAGACGAGGCTGCTCGGTGATCGGTCCCTCGTGAAGCGCAGTCGAAGCGGTCGGTTCGAGCCGTGGCTGCCACGGAATCCGATCGCGACCTGTCGTGAGCGATACCGACCGAGGGGACGAGAAAGGCGGTTGCACTCGAGACACGCGGTGAGGAAGAGAGACGGGATCCCGTGTGGCCCCCTCTCGTGAACGGTCGCGTGTCCGGACGTGCGAGTCGTCGTGAGAGTGGACGACGAGGAGATCGAGCCCGCCACGCGTACGGTCGTTCCGTCGCGTGCGATGCCGGCGCAGCGTCGGTCCATCGCGACGTCGCAACGAACGGTGCCAGACAGGAGTGCGTCGGCTGTCGGCTACAACACCAGACACAGTGTGTCGACCCGTCATCCAGACAGTCGAACCAGTCCCAGAACGCCGTCTCTGTCCGCTATCGTCCGAGACTACAGCCACACGTCGTGTCTCGGTCCGATCAGGTCGCGCGATCACGTTCGTTGCACCGTCTTGCGATCCAGTCTGCCGGACTACACGCTCGAGCGTAGCATCGGAACGGTCGACAGCGTGGCTCGAGGGGACGGGATTGGCGGATGGCTCGTCGGTCGACGACACGGTTGGAGTGACGAGCGCGTGTGACGAACCGAATCTAGCCACGTTGGGCAGTGCTATCGCCCGGTTGCTGGTATGTGCGAGGGCATTCAGCCGCTCCGTAACGTCTCCCGAGCGCATCGATCGGCTCATCACCGTCTGCGGCCATCGCTTCCGGTGGCGTGTCCGCTCCGTATCGCTCCCGAACGACTCGATCGGCCGTCGTGACGCTTCACTCGAGGTACCCACCGTATCGGTGACCGAGCAAGGGGAACGGATCGGCCCGAGAGCGGACGGATTGTAGAGATCGCTAGACTGGTCGGTACAGTTCGGGCGGCTAGATGGGATGGCAGACGAACCCGAACGCTTTCGGGCAGCCGACCTCCCGGGAATCGGAGACGGCGACACGACCGACACCCCCGACTCGTCTCCCAGCCCGTCGTCAGGACGAACCACACGGGGCAACCGAACCAACAACTCGACTGGACTCCGTTTTCGGGCGATACGGACACCGAGTCCGCCGGCCAGCCGGTCGGGCGTCAGCGTCGCGATCGCCGTGACGCTGGACTCGAGTCGGGCGACCGGCGACCGACCGCTCGACTCGAGCCCCATCGACGAGTCGGTCGTCGTCGGCTGCTGGCGAAGGACGCTGATCTCTCGCACTGTCGACTCGCGCTCGAAATCGTCACATAGCATGGTACAATCCGAGTGTGGCTACTCCTGTGGCGTTGGGTCGGCACCCAGCCCGACTGGCTGTCGGGTCGTGTCGTGGGTGGAATCACGATCACGCACCGCAGTCCCGCTCTGGAGTACGAACTGCTCGCCGTCTCGAGTGTAGAGCATCGGGTATTCGCTCCCCTGCGTAAGGGTATACCCAAGCGGAAGCGCCGTCGTGGCTTCGTTCGGTTCGAGCGAAAACGACGCCGGAACAGCGAACGAACAGCATGCACCGGGCCCGAGCGTGACGCCGCAATCGAACTGATAGCAGTCACGGTTCGTGTCACGAAGCTTCGCTTGCGCCAGGTCGATGGGGGCGGTTCCGGTGTTTTTGATCGTCACCTCGCGGCCGTCCCGCAGTTCCGGGTTCGAGACCGCGACGAACTCGAGGTCGGTCCGATCGGTAATCGTAGACGCGTAACGATTGTAGACGATCACCGTTGCAACCAGCCACACGCACACAGCGAGGACAGCAGTCTGAAGCAGTGTGAGGCGTACGTTGAACCACAAGAGTAGCGCACGAACGCCGACGCTCCCGAGGACGGCACCGGCAAGGCCCACGATCCCAGCGAGCGTGCGTGTCTGGAGGTGCTTGGCCTGCGCGTATCCGACCGTGATGAGCATCGACTCGAGGGCGGATGGGGAATCGTCCGGATTCGGGGTGCGGCGCTGGCGGAGCGTACAGACGGTCGCGATAAGCCATGCGATCAGCGACCACACAGGGACGAACGCAAGCGGTACCGCTCCAGCGAGGGTAGCGAGGCCGAGGCCGGTTGCAACGAGCGCCCCACAGACTGTGCCAGCGATGATCGCCTGCGCCCAATTCGACAGTTGTCTCCACTGATCGAGGAACATCTCCTCGTACCGTCGATAGAGCAGGTATCCACTGATCGTGACGATCGCGAGAACGACGATACTGCTCCAGAGGACGAGTCGCGGTGAAGCGTCCCACGCGTCCGCGGAAGCGCTCAACGGGAACTCGTATCTGACGACACCTGCCACGGCAACCACAACGAGGAGGATCAACGCGAAAATCAACGCCGCGATCGGCGATCGAGTAACCGCAGGAAGCCGTTTTTGAACGGCCGTTTTTATCTGTGAGAGTCGACGCATCGTCTCACCGATCCACCCCGATTGTAGCGCTATCGAACGGGCCGTTATGGCTTCCACCGACCGACCGCAGAAGGAGTTTGGTGTCCCTTACGAGCATAGTATGCATCTGTTACCGTATAATATCTAATCTATGCTATTAAAATATAATGCCTCAGCAAATAGAATCTGCGAACTACGTGATCGATTCGATTGCACCACCGACAGCACCGAACACGCTACGATAGCGATCAGAACGGTTTCAGAGCACGCCAAATCCGAACTCCGCCATGCCGAAGACGGGGCCCCACAACAGGTCGAGCGCGACACCGACGACGACAGCAGGCAAGAAGTTATAGATCGTGGCGACGACGGCAGCCCTGGCATCGACAGCCAGCAGCGGAAATAGGGCGTCCCCGTCTTGAGCGATCGCATTGGCGGTCAGCGCCGAAAAGGGCAGTCCGCCCTCGGCGTAGACGCTGGCCAGCAGGATCTGGGGGCCACAGCCGGGGATCAGCCCGACGGCCGCGCCGCCGATCGGAGCCAGTATGCCCGCCGTCGCAGCGAAGGTGGCGACGTTCACACCCGTCAGGAGCACAGCATACTCGTAGACGAGGAAGGCCACGAGCACCCAGACGGTGACGAAGCTGGTCTCCATCGCGGCGTGCGTGAGCGTATCGTAGGTCGATCGAAAGGAGTCTCGAGCCCGTGCGATCTCCCCCTCACCGACGTAGTGGCGGCCGATCAGGTAGAGGTACAGTGACAGCACTGCGCCGGCGATGCCGACGACCGTGAACAGGCCATCGAAACCGATCCCCAGCGTGAGCGTGACCTCGGGGCCGCCGCGAAGCAAGTAGAGCATCCCGAGTCCGAGGCCGGCGATGGCGGTCCCCCACCACGTGACGTGTGCAAGGTGGGAGAGCGGAGTGAGGACTCGAGAGCGACGGTCCGGACCCGCCTCGTGGGCGTGAGTGGGGGCTGGCCCGCAGTAGTCGTGAGCCGGATTTGGCGTGACACCGCCGTTGACGGCAGTACCGCCGTCGGGCCGTGCGGCAGGCGAGAGGCGCGCAACAGCGGCGTCGACCCGCGAAACGCCGAGGCCGACGGAGTCGACCAGATAACCCGTCGCGACGGAGGCCGCGAAGGCGACGGCGTAGGCGTACAGGGCGGCCTCGGGAGCGAGCGCGAGGATGACGAACGCAGAGTCGCCGGCGGTCGCGCCGAGCGTCGCGACGACGGTCCCGAAACTGACCGTCCCCCGGAGGTACAGCGGCATGATGACGATCGCACCGCCACAGCCGGGTGTCAGTCCCAGCAGGCCGCCGAAAAGCACCTGCAGTCGCTCGTTGTCCTCGATCGCGCTGATGAGCGCGCCGTCGGTCCGATACTGGACGAGGCCGAACGCAAGCACCGTCACCGCGACGAACGCGCTTACCTGGACGTAGCCGTCCCGGAGCGATGCGAGGAGAACGGTCAGCAGTTCGTTCATGACCCCTCACTCGTGTTTCGCTGGTTGGTAGACCAAAGGTTAGACATCTCTAAAAATTGGTTTAGTACCATCAGATAAATAGCTACTGGTGGCCACTGCAGTGACTACTCGAGGACGGGAGTGGCCCGTGTTCGGCTTCTGAGGCCGCCGGAGCGCAGAAAAGGCAACCGACGAGCACTGGGCCCTACTCGTGACGATCGTTGATCGACTCGTGGCCGTCACGCAGGTGTTCGATCGCGTGGAGTTCGACCACGGGGAAGATTTTGGCGACGGTGAGGAAGAACAAACAGACCATGCCGATCGTTCCAAGAATCGACAGGACCTCGATCAACCCTGGGACGTAGACGCCCGGGACGGCCTCGTAGATGTCGAAGGTAGGGTGTAAGAACCCCTCGACGACGAACAGGACTTTCTCGAGAATCGTCGCGGTGAGGACGGCGAGGCCGGCGATGACGGCCCGCCGTTTGGTGAACAGCGCTGGACGGATCGACTGAGCGAAGATGTACGACAGCGTCAGGAAGACCAGCGACATCGACGTGATGTATATGGGGTTGGTGGCTCTGGCGATGGCTGCAATCGTCAGGTCGACAGGGGCCTTGAAGAGGCCAGTGATGTTCTGCTGGAGTTGCAGCCACAGGAAGAGCAGACAGAAGAAGCCGAGCCACAGGAGGAGGCCGCGGAAGATGTCGTCGGTGATGATGTGATCCCAGTCGTACGCGCGGCGGAACGCAAACGAGAGGATGATCACACCGCTGATCGCCGACGTGAGTGCGATCGTAAGGAACTGCGGACCCTGCACGCCGCCGAACCAGGTCGGATAGTTCGGCAACACGGCGAACAGCCACGGGATGACGCCACCGTGGAGCAACAGCGGCGCCATGATGATGATCGCGAGCGCGATCCACCAGACCATGCGCTCGACGATCCGATCTTCCGTTTCGGTGTAGCCGATCGTCATGAACCGATAGATCGGCTCGAGTCGGTCGGGCAGTTGATCGCGCAGCCGGTGGACGTCGTATCGGAGCGTCAGCCCGAGGTAGGTCGCCGTCAGCACGAAGTAGGCCGTGATGACGGTCACGTCCCACACCAGCGGCGAGTTGTGGACCGTGATGTGGTAGTGGCCGATGACGCTGGTGACCATCCGGTCGGGTCGCCCGAGGTGGACGATAATGTAAAAGCCCGCCGCGGAGAGCCCGCTGATGGTCAGCAACTCGGCGAGCCGGGCGACCGGCATGTACCGGTCCATGCCGAGCAGGCGGACGGCGGCCGAGAGGATGATCCCGCCGTGGGCGATCCCGACCCACCAGATGAACGCACCGATGTAGATGCCCCAGGTGGCGCCGCCGCCGCTGCCCCAGTCACCGAGGGCTGTGACGACCAGTCCCTGCTGGAGCTGGTAGGCCCACCCCAGGAGAAAGGCGACGAACGCCAGTCCTGCGATGGCGACCATGATGAAGTACGTTGTCGATGTCGATCCGATCGGCCGCAGGATATCGGCCTCGCTGGGCGTTTTCGTCCCCATCGTGCTATAGGATTGCACACCGTCGTCCCACTTGCGTCCGTGCGGTGCATTTGCAAGGTCGTGACTTGATACCGGTGTTAGCACCGCTACTGTGTGAATTTTACCCGTTTTGTATACTGTGATCCCAGTTCGTCGAATCGGACCAGCGGCCGTTCCCGTTTCAGTCCGTCCGCAAAGCGGGACTACCAGCGAGCGATAGACATCTCCGATCCAACCTGCTCACCTCGAGCGGAGACCCGCAATCACAGCGGAGAACAAGCGGACACTGCGGGTGGCCAATAGTGCCAACTGAACCGAGTGACACACCGATCGCACAGTCCGCGGTTCGCGCTCACGTCGTCGCTGTCGCTCCGAACCGCGTTCCCGTCGGGGGATCGAGTATGCAGTGACGGTCAGTGGCTACGATGGCCGCTGGTCGAGTCGCCCTGTTTGAACGACGGCCGCAACGTCGGAATCACCGTCCGATCCTGATGGCATTCGATTTGCCAGGCGTCGTTACAACTCGAGCGTGTAGACCACTTCCCGACGCTTTTCGCCGCCGATTTCGACATCGTCCTCGTCGGTCGGCTCGAAGCCGCGGGTCTCGTAGAACTCGCGACCGCCCTCGTTCGAGGCGAGGTCGATCGCGCGCATGCGTTCCATGTTGAAGTCCTGTAAGTCCTCGCGCAGTCGCTCGTAGAGCGCGGTGCCGATGCCCTCGTTCTGGTGATCCGGATGGACGGACATGCGCAAGACATCGCCCTCGTCTTCCGAGACGACACCGTGGGTAAAGCCGACGATCTCGCCGTCGACTTCCGCGACGAGAAACGCCGTGCCAGGTTTCGTCAATGCCGTCTCGAGCGCCTCGTCGCTGTACCACTCCTCGATAGTCTCGTCAATGGTTTCGGACTCGAGTTCGTCGTAAGTGTCGTGCCAGGTCTCGCGGGCGACGGCTCTGATTCGGTCACGGTCGTCGTGGCTCGCTGGTCGGATCTCCATACCGTATGCTATGATAACGAGCCTCAAAGTGATTACACCATCTCAGTTAGGTGACGACGGCGATACTGTCGGCCACAGCCGAAAACGACGGTCCGATCAGAGCGAGAGTGGCCGCGTTGACTACGCTACGTCGTGCGTATAGACGGCTTCGGGGTAGTACTCGCCGTCGATCTCGACCTCCCCCTCGTCGGTCTGTTCGAAGCCGAGCCCCTCGTAGAACTTACGGCTGGCGTCGTTGAACGCGAAGTCGAACGATCTGACTCGATCGACGTCGTAGGATTCGATTTCCTCCATCAGCCGTTCGTGGAGGGCCGACCCGATCCCCTCGCCCTGATGGTCCGGGTGGACGTACAGCCGAAGGATGTCAGCTTTGTCTCCCTGAGCAACGGCGTGGGTGAAGCCAATGAGGTCGCCGCCGTCTTCCGCGACGAGGACGATCGTGCCGGGTGCCTCGAGCGGCATCGAGTCGTCGGTGTACCAGTCGTCGACAGTCTGGTCGATCATATCGGCCTCGAGTTCGTCGTAGGTTGCATGCCAAGTTTCCCGGGCGACTTCCGTAATTGCTTCAAAGTCATCAGGTGTCGCGGATCGAATGTCCATACCTCATCATTGAATGTTGGGTATACATAACTCCTTGCCAGAAACACGAGACGGAACCAAATCGGTCGTGGTGTGTGCTCACTCGCGGATCTCGAATCCCCGATCGCGCAGGAGATCCGGCACGCGGTCGCGGTGGTCTCCCTGCAGTTCGATTCGGCCATCGTCGACCGTCCCACCGGTCCCCAGCGCGCTCTTGAGATCCGACGCGGTCGACTCGAGTTCCGACTGGGGCAGGTCGAACCCCTCGATGATCGTCACCGGCTTGTCGTAGCGACGTTTTTCGATCCGCAACGAGAGGACCTGCTCGGCGGTCTCGAGGTCTCCCTGGCTATCCAATTCCTCGAGCAGATCGTCGAGGTCGTCTTCGTCTGCCATACCGTATCATGGACATACGCGGGGATAGTCCTGTCCCTGCTGTCGCAACCGGTCGTTTCTGGCCCATGTACGACCCAGATGCAAAGCTACGAACGTACATTACTTGCTCGGTAGGCCGGTCCATCCAGTCAGTACAGACTGTCGAGAGAACGTGATTCTCATTCCTATCTGCGACAATGTTAATGGTTGTACACCCACAATCGCTAGAAGAGTGGGGATCGAACGATGAGTGTACTAAAAGCACTACGCAGAAAACCCGACGGGACAGGGCTGTACGAATGCCGAAACTGCGGCACGAAGCTCGCGCCGGACCGCGAGCAATGCCCGAACTGTGACTCGCGGGAAATCGCACACTACGAGTTTTGAGCGATCAACCCAGCCGGTAGGAGCCACGCCACCGAGCGTCGTCGAGCGGCTACGCCGCTCACGGACGACGTAAAGCAAGTGACCATGCGCTCAGAGTCTCGACTTGATCGTCTCGGCCGTCTTCTCGCCGATCCCCTCGACGCTTCGGAGGCCCTCGAGGCTCGCCTCACGGACGTTCTCGACGCTGCCGAAGCGACCCAGCAGCCGCTTCCGAGTTTCGGGGCCGACCCCATCGACGTCGTCTAACACCGTCTTCACCTCGTCGCGGACCGTCTGGTGATACTGCACAGCAAAGCGGTGGGCCTCATCGCGAACCCGCTGGAGGAGATGCAGGTGTGGTGCGTCGCCCGGCCACGCGAACGTCCGGTGGGGCGTCACGACGCGCTCCTCGGCTTTCGCCAGCGCGACCGCCGGCACGTCCCAGCCCACGTCGGCGAGCGCGTCGCGGGTCGCCTCGAGTTGGCCTTCGCCGCCGTCGATCAGCAACAGATCGGGGTCAGACCGGTCGTCGCGACCCTCGACGGCCCGAGTAGCGCGCCACTCGAGCAAGCGTCGCATGTTGTCGTAGTCGTCGTTCTGGTCGGTGAGCTTCTTCCGTCGGTACTCGCTTTTCTCGGCGCTGCCGTCGACGAAGGTGACGTTGCTGCCGACCGCCGCCGTCCCCTGGGCGTGGCTCACGTCGAACCCTTCGATCCGCCGGGCGGCGTCGAGGTCGAGCGCGTCCGCGAGCATACCACACTCGTCTCGCCGGCCGACGTTGCGCCGGGCGTTTTTCAGCGCGAGATCGACCAGCTTGGCCTCCCGGCCGGCACCCGGAACGCGAACCGCGACGCCCTCGGTTGCGAGCCAGGACCTGACCTCGTCGTCGCCGTGGCGTTCGGGCAACAGGAGGGCGTCGGGGAGCTCTCGTTCGGCGTAGTACTGGACAATAAAGGCCGCAAGCACGCTCGCGACGCCCTCGTCCTCGCCCGCGGAGCCGGGGGCCTCGAGCGTGTGCCGATCCCGGTCGACCAGCTTGCCGTCCTCGGCGCGCAGGCGGGCGACGGTGGCGTCCTCGCCTTCGATGGCGACGCCGAGGACGTCTACGGCTCGCTCGTCGCCGACCGACTGGACCGCCTCACCGCCCTCGCCGTGGAAGGCCTCGACGGTCTCGAGCCGGTCCCGCAGGTTCGCCGCGCGCTCGAACTGCTGCGCTTCCGCAGCGGCTCCCATCTCCCGGCGCAATGGATCGGCGAGGATTCCCGTCTCGCCCTCAAGAAACCGTTCGACAGCGGTGACGTCCTCGCGGTAGCTCTCGAGATCGATTTCGCGGGTACAGGGGGCGGTACATAGCCCCATCTCGTAGTCCAGACACGGCCGGTCGCGGCCCGCGTACTTGTGGTCCGAACAGCCCCGAATCCCGTAGGTCTCGCGCAGCGCCTTCACGACGGTTTCGACCTGCCCCTTGCTGGTATAGGGGCCGAAAACGGTTGCCGACTCATCAGGATCGCGGGTGACCTCGATCCGCGGCGCGTCGTGGTCGGTCACCTGGACCATCGGATAGGACTTGTCGTCTTTGAGCCGGACGTTGTACCGGGGCTGGTGGCGCTTGATCAGGTTCGCCTCGAGCAACAGCGCCTGCGTCTCGGTGTCGGTGACGGCGATTTCGATGTCGGCGGCCCGATCGACCATCCGCTCGATCCGCGCGCTGCGCGGGTCGGCGTAGGATCGCACCCGGTCACGGAGGTCGACGGCCTTCCCGACGTACAGCGTCGTCTCTCCCTCCCGAAACTGGTAGACGCCGGGCTCTCGCGGCAGCGATCCGGCGCGCTCGCGAACCCCATCGGCGTTCATCGGCGGCCCTACGGAGCGGGACGGTTTTAGCCTGACTCCTCGAGATCGACTCGTCCGTGCTCGCTGGCGCGTCCCTCGTGCGCCGGCGTCGATCCCGGCGCTGGCCGAATTGCGGCCTCAAGATCGGCGACCAGTTCGTCCTCGAGATCGGTTCCGCGAACGGGAATCACGAGGTCATCGTCGCCGCTGACGCGCACGACAAGCAGCCGCGTGCGCGAGCGAACGTAGTACGCTATGAGGCCGACGGCGGCGACGAGCGCGGCACCGCCGACCAGCAGGACGCTCCACTGGAGCAGTAACAGCCCTGTTTCGATGGCTGCAAGCACCGTCTCGACGAACCCGACGACGAGACCGGAGCCGGGCAGGGGAGCGATGCTCTCGAAATCGGCGGACGGAGCGACCGATGAGACGGCAACGCTAGTCGCCATCTCGAGCGTGGCGACGCCGGCGAACGCGGCGATGACCCCCGCACAGAGAGCGGTCAGTCGCTGCGACGTCTCGAGGGAGACGGTCCCGACGTTCGGTCGGTCGACGTGGCGAAAGTCCGGGCCAGCAGTGTGGGGAACGAACGCCAGCACACGCTGGGTCGTGACGACGACCGTCGCGCGCTCGAGGTCGACACGGTGTTCGACGTGTTCGCCGTCGTAACACAGTTCGTCGACGCGCTTGCGCCACTCGTCTATACGATCGGTCCGTCGGCTGGCCATCGGTGGTCGTCACCCGTCCACCGCCGACCACCAAGTACGTCGGGGCTCGTTCAGTCGCGTATGGGCGTCGTTCACGCGTGTACGCTCGCCGTTCGCACCCGTAGGCCGTCCCTTCGGGATGGCGCGAACGCGGTACTTTCTCGGTGCTCGACCCCAAACCGCGGGCTATGAGCGACTCGACGGTGCAGTGCTGGCTGGTCGAACGGGAACTGGGCGACCGCGATTTCGTCACGCTGGTCTATGCGACGCCGGACGGCTCGCGCTATCAGCAGCGCCAGCGATCCTCGACGGCGTTGCGGACTGGGACACAAGTCACCGCAGCGGTCGAGATTCCCGAAGAGGAACTCGAGCCGGTGCCGGACAAGGAAACCCGCGAACGCTACGCTACGGAGGTCGAACGGACCACCGACCGGTACGATCCGGACGATCCGATCTGATCTGTAGCGGTCCGTTTAACTCTCGAATGGCCATTAAACCGCCTGAAACCAATGAATTCAGCCTGGATTCGGGTGGCACAAATCTTATCCGGCACCGCTCCGACCACACAGCCATGCCCGCTATCACAGTCGACGAGCTGACCAAGCGGTTCGGTCAGACCGTCGCACTCGAAACGCTCTCCTTCCAGGTCGAGGACGGCGAGGTGTTCGGCTTCCTCGGACCCAACGGGGCCGGGAAGTCGACGACGATCAACGTCCTCCTCGATTTCGCCCGCCCGACGGCGGGATCGGCCAGCGTCCTCGGCATGGACGCACAACGACAGAGCCGAGAGATCCGCCAGCGAACCGGTGTCCTCCCCGAGGGCGTCGAATTGTACGATCGACTCACCGCCCGCCAGCACCTCGAGTTCGTCATCGACTCGAAAAACGCCGACGACGACCCCGAAGCGCTGCTCGCGCGCGTCGGCCTGACCGATGCGATCGACCGGAAGGCCGGCGGCTACTCGAAAGGGATGGCCCAGCGGCTCATGCTCGCGATGGCGCTGGTCGGCGAACCCGACCTGCTGATCTTAGACGAGCCCTCCACCGGCCTCGATCCCAACGGGGCCCGCGAAATGCGCGAGATCGTCCGCGAAGAGAACGAACGCGGTGCGACCGTCTTCTTCTCGAGTCACAGCATGGAACAGGTCGAGGCGGTCTGTGACCGGGTCGGCATTCTGCGTGATGGCCAGATGGTCGCCGTCGACTCCGTCGAGGGGCTGCGCGACTCCCTCGGGAACGGCACGACGCTGCAGGTTACTGTCGACCGGATCGACGACGATGCCCTGCAGGCAGTTCGCTCGCTGCCCGACGTGGCCGACGCCACTGTCGACGACCGCGAGCCACCGACGATCGTCGTCACCGTCGACGGCTCGAAGACGACCGTCCTCTCGGCGCTCGAGGACCGCGGCATCGAGGTCCGTGACTTCGAGACGACCGAAGCCTCGCTCGAGGATGTCTTCCAGTCGTATACGACCGGCACGGAAACGGAGGTGCATGCGCGATGAGTACCGAAACCAAAACGGCGGGCTCGAGCGACTCGCCAGCGAGTTCGATCAACACAGAGAGCGTCCGCGCAATCGCGAAGAAGGACTTCCAGGATGCGGTTCGCTCGTGGCTGTTCTGGGGACTGAGCGTGTTTTTCTTCACGCTGATGGCCGCTCTTGCCGGGTTCCTCTCGTGGGCAAATCCGGACAACTTTACGACGATCAGCTTCATCGCCCTCGTCAGCCAGGTGTGTAAGCTGATCATCCCGCTGATCGCGCTGCTCCTCGGCTGGAAGGCTATCGCCGGTGAACGCGAAACGGGCAGCATCAAGGTCTTGCTCTCGCTTCCCCACTCCCGCAAGGACGTCCTGCTGGGCAAGCTCCTCGGCCGAACAGCCGTCCTCTCGCTGTCGCTGGTCATCGGCTTTCTCATCGCGATGGTCGCCGTCGCCTTTGCGGTCACGGAGTTTTCCTTCACCGCGTACGTCGCCTTCCTTGCGATGACGATCGTCTACGGGCTCGCGTACATGAGCATCGCGGTCTCGCTGTCGTCGCTGACCCGATCGACGACGATGGCCGGCGCGGCGATGTTCGGCGTCTTCGTCCTCTTCTATATCGTCTGGAACTCGATCCGGACGGCACTTGGCCTCCTGATGCGACGCGGCTACATCGAGGGCGTCTCCTACACGACGACGAACTTCGCCGGCCAACAGATCGAGCCGACCAGGCTCCCCGACTGGGCGCTGTTCATCGATATGATCGATCCGGGCAACGCCTACCAGAACACGATCACGCTGTTCAGTTCCCTCTCGAGTGACCGGATCGGAACGTCGTTCAACGAGGCCGCCTTCCCCGACGGGCTTCCGTTCTTCCTGCAGGACTGGTTCTCCCTGCTGATCCTGCTGTTCTGGATCGCTGTCCCGCTCGCCGTCGCGCTCTACCGGTTCGACCGGGTCGACATCTGAGCGCACCGGCCGGCGTCGGCCGGTTCCCATCGATACGTGCGATTCTAGGTTCGGGACACCGTTTATATCAGCGACCGTGGTATCCGTGGCCGTGACCGACTGCATTTATTATGGCGGGAAAGGCGGCGTCGGCAAGACGACCTGTGCTGCGGCCACCGGACTCTCGCTTGCCGCCGCTGGGCAGCGAACCCTCGTTGTCTCGACCGATCCGGCCCACTCGCTGTCCGACTCCCTCGAGACCGACATCGGTTCCGAGCCGACCGCACTCGAGCTCGCCGGCGAACTCGAGGCCGAGACGGACCGCGAAGGTGAGCTGTGGGGCGTCGAAATCGACCCGGCAACGCAACAGGAGCGGTACGAGAAACTGGCACGTGCGCTGGCGGCAGATCTGCGCAGCGCCGGTATCAGCCTCTCGGACGCAGAGATCGAACGGCTCTTTTCCGGCGGGATGCCGGCCGGCAGCGACGAGATCGCGGCGCTCGACTTGCTGGTCGAGTACGTCGACGCCGACGAGTGGGACGTGATCGTCTTCGACACCGCACCGACGGGCCACACGCTGCGGCTGTTCGATATGCCCGGCGTCATGGGCAACGCTCTCGAGACGGCCCGATCGCTGCAGGGGCAGGCCCGCCGGATCGGCTCGGCCGCCCGCACAGCGATGTTCGGCCCGCTGTCGATGCTCGGCAGTGAAGACGACGAGGAGAGCCTCGAATCGTTTCAGGCCCGCCTCGAGCGCGCCCGCGAACTCCTGGTCGATCCCGACAGGACGGAGTTTCGGGTCGTCCTGATACCCGAGCAGATGGCCATCGCGGAGACCGAACGGCTCGTCGCGCGACTTCGCGAGGCCGGCGTGCCCGTCGAACGCCTGATCGTCAACCGGGTGCTCGAGGACCCACACGAGGGCTGTCCGCGCTGTCAGTCACGACAGGCGCGCCACGAGGACCGACTCGCCGAGATCCACGAGACGTTCCCCGACCTCGATATCGTGACGCTGCCGGACCTCGAGGGCGAGGTACACGGGCGGGAGTCGCTGTCGATTATCGCCGAGCGAATGCCGACCTGAATGGACATCTGACAGGGTCGGCCCAGCACTTATTGTGTTGGTTTGGTAACATTCGACTATGGCACTCTCGATCGGTCGGACCTCGTCGCCGGCCATCACGGCGATCGGCATCGTCGTTGCGCTCGTCGCCATCATCGGGACCCAGTACCTCGGCTGGGAGTGGAGTTCAGGGCAGTTTGTGCCGATGCTCATCGGCGTTGCCGCCGCCGTGATTGCGGTCGTCGTGGTGCTCACTCGCCGCGGGTGAGGTCCCCCGTTGGTCTGGCTCGAGGCCTGCGTTCCCGAGTGACTACTCGAGATCGATCCCCCGCTCCGCAAGCAGCGCCCGGAACTCGTCCTCGTCGATGATCGGCACGTCGTTGTCCTTCGCGTCCACCCGTTTCGTCGCGCCCGGATTCGAGCCGGCGACGAGATAATCCGTGTTACCCGAGACGCTGCTCGTCGCGTTCGCACCGTGGGCTTCGACGAGGTCCTGGGCCTCGCCTCTTGTCATTCCCTCGAGCGAACCCGTAAAGACGAACGTGAGCCCGTCGAGTTCGTCGCCACCAGCGCCGGTGTCGGCTTCCTGTGGCGAGACGTGCTCAAGGATGTCGTCGACGACGGCGGCGTTAGCGTCGCTCGTGAAAAAGTCGTGAATCGTCTCGGCGACGGTCTCACCGATCTCCTCGACGTCCTCGAGCCGGTCTGGCTCGTCTTCCGCGGCTGTGCGAAGCGCCACGAACGTGCCGAACTCGCGGGCGAGTTCGCTGGCCGTCGTCGGGCCAACGTGGGGGATACCAAGCGCCGAGATGAAATCAGCAAGCGGCGGCTCGCGGCTGGCCTCGATTTCGGAGCGCAGGTTCTCGGCGCTCGTCTCGCCCCACCCCTCGAGTTCGGTCAGGTCGTCGCGCTCGAGGGCATAGAGGTCGGCAACGGAGTCGAGCAGCCCGGCGTCGACGAGTTGGCGGACGCTTTTTTCCCCGAGTCCCTCGAGGTCGAGGCCGTCGTCGCCGGCGTAGTACTCGATCGACCGGCGGAGCTGGGCATCACAGCCCAGGCCACCGGTACAGAAGGCGATGGGTCCGTCGCGCTCGACGGGGCTGTCACAGACGGGGCAGGTGTCTGGCAGTTCGTAGTGGCCCTCGCTGCCTTTCTCGACGACTTCCTCGACGTAGGGGATCACGTCGCCAGCGCGCTGGACGCGGACCGTATCACCGACGTTGACGTTCTTCTCTGCGATCTCCGCGGGGTTGTGCAAGCTCGCCCGCGAGACGGTGACGCCACCAACGTCGACCGGCTCGAGCAGGGCGACGGGCGTCAGCCGGCCCGTTCGGCCGACCTGAACCGCCACGTCGGCGATCGTCGTCACTTCCGCGCGGGCGGGGAACTTGTAGGCGTACGCCCAGCGGTCGTGGCGGGCTGTCCGGCCGAGTTCCTCGCGGGCCTCGCGGTCGTCGACCTTGATCACGACGCCATCGATCTCGTAATCGAGGTCGTCGCGGGCCTCGAGCATGCGCTCGCGGTAGTCGATTGCACCCTCGATCGGGTCTCGCGGCTCATCGCCGCTCGACTCGTCCGCGGAACTCCGTTCCGCGCTTTCGCCGACGACCTCGACGCGGTCGTTTACCCGCAGGCCATAGTCGGGAAAGGACTCGAGTTCGGCCTGATGGCTGTCCGCGAGCTCGCTGGCCTCGAGCACGTCGAAGAAGAAGACCGAAAGCGGGCGCTCGGCGACGACCGACGGGTCGAGCTGGCGGATCGTGCCGGCGGTGGCGTTGCGGGGGTTCGCGAAGGGGTCGTCACCGCGTTCGATGCGCTCGCGGTTGTACGCCTGGAACGCGTCTTTTGGCATATAGACCTCGCCTCGCACCGCGAGGAAGTCGGGGTAGTCGCCGTGGAGTCGCTGCGGGACGGAGCCGATGGTGCGTGCATTGGCTGTCACGTTGTCGCCTTCTCGCCCGTCCCCGCGGGTGACGGCGCGCTCGAGTCGGCCGTCCTCGTAGACAAACTCCATCGAGACGCCGTCGAACTTGGGTTCGCAGACGTACCGGACGGTCCCGACTTCGCGTTGGACGCGGTCGTCGAACTCACGGACGTCCTCGGCATCGCCGCTGGCGTCAATCGAAAGCATCGGCGCGACGTGCTCGACCGTCTCGAACGCCTCGAGCGGTTCGCCACCGACGCTGCGTGTGGGGCTGTCGGGATGGGCGAGGTCGAATGTCTCCTCGAGGTCTTGCAGGCGAGCGAAAAGCGTGTCGTAGGTCCGATCCGCGATCAGCGGCTCGTGTTCGACGTAGTACCGGCGGTCGTGGACGCGGATGGCCTCCCGGAGGTGCTCGACCTGGCGTTCGGCCTCCGTCTCTGAGAGTTCCTCGACCGGGTCGAAATCGGTCGGCGGCTCCCGGAGATAGGGGTTGTCCTCGTCCGCGTTCTCGTCGGCGACTGGCATCGCTCGAGGGTAGCGTCTCGCCCCGGTTAATGCTACTGACCGCGGCGCAGCCGAGCCGACAGCGCTCGTCTCGAGACCGGTCGATGCATCACTTCCAGGGGTTGTCGACCAGTTCGGTGTGCACGCTCGGGCCGACGGCGAGCCGGCAGTCGGCCCGCGGCTCGGCGACACACAGCAGGACGTAGCCGTCCGTCCGGTGTCGATCCTTCAGCGCCCGCTGACACCGACGATACGCGAACGCGTCGTCGACATCGGGAGTGCGGTCGTCCGACTCACGTTCGGGGGCCTCGAGCAGCCGGCCGGTACAGGTCCCACAGGCACCGGTTCGACAGCCGTATGGCAGTCCGATCCCGTCGCGTCCAGCCGCTTCGAGAACCGTCTCATCTTCGCGAACCGTGACGGTTCGCGTCCGGCCGGTGGGCCACTCGAGGCGAACCTCGTGTCGGTCCATCGGACCGGTCACTGCCAGACGTCGCTCGTACAGTCGCCGTCGGGCCAGCGGATCTCGTGGGCGCGGGCCGGACCCGCCGGGCAGTCGCCCCAGTCGACGAGGAAGTCTTCGTCTAACTCGAGGGTGCCCTTTCGGGGATCGACGTCGGCTTTCAGCATCACCGAGCCACGCTCTGCCTCCTCGGGGTAGAACTGATCGTCCCACGAGGAGAACAGCGAGGTGGTCCAGTAGAGCCGTTCGCCGTCCAGCGAGAGCTGCAGCATCTGTGGGCCGGCGCTCAGTTCGCGGCCCTGGACTTCCTGGATCTCGCCGAAGGTGCCCCCGACCGACAGCGAGTCGGCGCGTCGCGGGTTCGACGGGTCCGAAATGTCGTACATCCAGACCTCGCCGTGGAGCCAGTTCGAGCCGAACAGGTAGCGATCGTCCAGCGAGATGAGGATGTCCGTCGTCAGGCCGGGGACCGGCATGTCCCAGTCGGGATGCTCGCGGGCCTCGAAGTCGATCGCCTTCTCGGCGCGGTACTCGCCAGCCTCCTCGTCGCGCCAGAAGTGGAACATGTTCGACGAGAGCGCGGTTCCGACGAACCCGTGGGTCGATTCGGGGGTATGGAGGAAGCGCACCTCGAGTGGAATCTGACCGTCCTCGCCGAGGTCGATCGTCTGCTCGACGGTGCCGTCCTCCCAGTCCCAGAAGTGGATCTTCTGACCGTACTTGCCCTCCTCGACGTCCTCGAGGTCGAAGCCCGGATAGTAGGTCTTCGGCGCGGCCCACTCGGTCGAGACCATCACGTTCTGGCGTGGCTGGTACCAGTAATCGTAGTTCATCTCGATCTCGCCCGGCGGTTCCCACCGGCCCTCGATCTCGAAGTCTTCGTTGAGCTCGAGGAAGCCACCGGGGAGATCGCCGTCGGCGTTGCCCAACATGCTGATCAAGATCTGCCCATCCGGAATGCAGTGAACCGTATGCGGTGCCGAGAGGTCGTACTCGAAGACTTCCTCGGGTTCGATCACCTCGACCAGTTCGGGATTTCGACGGTCTTTCGCGTCGATCACGTGGAGCCGTGAGGAACGCTGACCGGGGACGATCAGGTGTTGGCGCTCGAGGCCCTCCATATGACACGACGACGAACAGGCGTTCCACCCGAAGTGGTGGAGTTCGTCGCCGCGATTGGGCATCTCGACGCGGTCGACGATCTCACAGTACGTCTCTGACTCGGGATCGAGGTCGACGACCGCGACGAAGTCCGGCGCGTCGACGTCAGTGCCGACGTAGAGACTCATCACGTACGCCAACTTCTCCCGTCCACCTTCCTCGATCGCGGCCTGGGGCGTTGCATAGCCTGGACCCTCGTGGTGGGTATCGTGATCATGGTCGTGATTCGATGTCGGCTCCGTGCCGCCACCTGTGCTAGCATCACTCATGTCTAGGTCGACCACGACGACGTAGATAAGTCTATTCGGCGTCCACAGCGAGCGAATCCGAGCAGCGCAACCGCGGGGCGTGGGGGTCGGTCGAGACCCAGTACTTTACCCCTCAGAGCCACTACGGACGTGTAGATGGGACAGGGAACGGAGTACGGACTGGTCGACGTAGACGAAGTCGACACCCCGGGCGACGAGTGGGAAGAGATCGACGTCTCGGATACCGAAGCCGATCGGATCGCTCGCAAGCGCGATCGGGAGTTCGAACAGTTCGAAGAGCGCATCAAGGACGCCGACCAGTTCAAAGTCGAGCAGTCGGTGTTCGACGACGCGACGTTTGCAGCGCTCTATAAGCTGGTCCAGGACGGCTACGTCGAGGCCTTCGGTGGGCCGCTCTCGACGGGCAAGGAGGCGAACGTCTATCACGCGCTGGGCGACGACCGCGAGGTCGCGGTCAAGATCTACCGGATCAACGCCTCGAACTTCCGGCAGATGCGCGACTACTTAGAGGGCGACCCCCGCTTCGAGGGACTGGGCGGCCAGAAGAAAGACGTCGTCCTCGCGTGGACCAAAAAGGAACTGGCGAACCTCCGGCGAGCGCAAGCGGCCGGGGTGCGGGTGCCCGAACCGATCGCAACCGAGCGCAACGTGCTGGTCATGGAGTACATCGGCACCGAGGACGGTCGCGCGAAGCGCCTCGGCGAGGTCCACATCGAGAACCCCCAGACCGCCTACGAGGTCATGCGCGAGTACATGCGTCGGCTCTACTCGGCGGGCCTGATCCACGGCGACTTGAGCGAGTACAACGTCGTCTTCGACGAGGCCGACGGCCAACTCGTGTTCATCGACCTCGGACAGGCCGTCACCGTCCACCACCCCAACAGCCGCGAGTTCTTGGAGCGCGATTGCCGGAACGTCGCCTCGTTTTTCTCCCGGCAGGGACTGGACGTGACCGCCGACGACCTCCTCGAGTTCGTCACGAGTCCGGAGCCGGATCCGTCTCGAGACTGATCGCTGCAGCTCGGTGACAGAGACAGATCCGACCGGACGCCCGGAGTACGGAACATAGCTGTCGTCCCAAACAGCCGAATGTGTGGGGTCGACACACGCATTCAGTGGGGCCGGACCAAGGTCTTAACCTCACCCAGCCAGTAACGGACTGTATGCAGCACGTGAAGATTCCGCAGGACCGCATCGGCGTTCTTATTGGCGAAGGAGGCGAGACGATGCGCGAGATCGAGGCGGAAGCCGAAGTGCGACTCGACATCGACTCGGAGAACGGCTCCGTCGCCGTCGAAGCCGTCGGCGATCCCGTGCTCGGACTCAAAGGTCCCGAGATCGTCCGCGCCATCGGTCGCGGCTTCGCTCCCGAGGACGCCCTGCGGCTGCTCGAGGACGACATGATGTTGTTCGACGTCGTCGATATCGACGCCGCCGCACGCAACAAAAACGACATGAAACGCAAGAAGGGCCGGCTCATCGGCGAAGGTGGTCGGACCCGCGAACTGATGGAAGAACTAACCGGTGCTGACGTCGTCATCTACGGCTCGACGCTTGGCATCATCGGTGCGCCACAGGAGGTCGACGCCGTCCGCAGCGCCGCCGAAATGCTGCTCGACGGCGCGCCCCACGGCGCGGTCTACTCCTTCCTCGAGGAGAAACACAACGAGATGAAACACCAGGGGCTGGAGTACCACCGGTTCCCCGGCGGCCAGTCCTAAGTTCTCCTGCTCGCCCTCCGTTTCCGATTTGTAACGGAACACGAGATGGGATTCGAACCGCATGAGCGCTGCCGGTCCTTCTGATTTGGTCTCCCGTCACGCGAGTCGCTGCCGGCGCATCAACCAATCGCACGTTCTCGAGAATTAGCGGTATAAATACCCGATACCTCGTAATTCGAAACCGGCAGACGAGGGGGCGATCGAGTGTTCCCATTCAACCGGCAGCAAAAGAGTTATATAGAATCACAATCAATCCTTCGGGTGACTATGGCTCAACAGCAGATGGGCAACCAGCCCCTTATCGTACTCTCGGAGGACAGCCAGCGGACCTCCGGAGAGGACGCACAGTCCATGAACGTACAGGCCGGGAAAGCGGTCGCCGAATCGGTTCGGACGACGCTCGGCCCGAAGGGGATGGACAAAATGCTCGTCGACTCCTCGGGCAACGTCATCGTCACGAACGACGGTGTCACCCTGCTCTCGGAGATGGAGATCGACCATCCCGCGGCCGACATGATCGTCGAAGTCGCCGAGACACAGGAGGAAGAGGTCGGTGACGGCACGACGAGCGCCGTCGTCATCTCCGGTGAACTCCTCAGCCAGGCCGAGGACCTCCTCGACCAGGACATTCACGCGACTACCCTCGCACAGGGGTATCGAGAGGCCGCCGAGGAAGCGATCAACGCCCTCGAGGAGATCGCCATCGACGTCGACGAGGACGACACCGAGGTCCTAGAGCAGATCGCCGCGACGGCAATGACCGGCAAGGGCGCAGAAAGCGCCAAGGACCTGCTCTCGGAGCTCGTCGTCGATGCCGTCCGCGCGGTCGCTGACGACGACGGCGTCGACACGGACAACATCAAAGTCGAGAAGGTCGTCGGCGGCTCGATCGAGAACTCCGAGCTCGTCGAGGGCGTCATCGTCGACAAAGAGCGCGTCTCCGAGAACATGCCCTACTTCGCCGAGGACGCCAACGTCGCGATCATCGACGGCGACCTCGAAATCAAAGAGACCGAGATCGACGCCGAGGTCAACGTCACCGACCCCGACCAACTCGAGCAGTTCCTCGAACAGGAAGAGGCCCAGCTGCGCGAGATGGCCGAACAGGTCGCCGACGCCGGTGCCGACGTCGTCTTCGTCGACGGCGGCATCGACGACATGGCCCAGCACTACCTCGCACAGGAGGACATCATCGCGGTCCGCCGCGTCAAGTCCAGCGACCAGAGCCAACTCGCCCGTGCGACCGGTGCGACGCCCGTCTCGAGCGTCGACGACCTGACCGCCGAGGACCTCGGCGTCGCCGGCAGCGTCGCCCAGAAGGAGATCGCTGGCGACCAGCGCATCTTCGTCGAAGACGTCGACGACGCACAGGCCGTCACCCTCATTCTCCGCGGTGGCACCGAGCACGTCATCGACGAGATCGACCGCGCCATCGAGGACTCCCTCGGTGTGGTGCGCACGACCATCGAGGACGGCAAAGTCCTCGCCGGTGGCGGCGCACCCGAGATCGACCTTTCGCTTGCCCTGCGTGACTACGCCGACTCCGTCGGTGGCCGCGAGCAGCTTGCTGTCGAAGCCTTCGCCGACGCGCTCGAGGTCATCCCACGCACGCTTGCCGAAAACGCCGGGCTGGACCCCATCGACTCGCTTGTCGAACTGCGCAGCGCCCACGACGGTGGCGACACCGGCGCCGGCCTCGACGCCTACACCGGCGACACCATCGACATGGACGCCGAGGGCGTCTACGAGCCCCTGCGCGTGAAGACCCAGGCCATCGAATCCGCCACCGAAGCGGCCGTCATGCTGCTTCGCATCGACGACGTCATCGCCGCTGGCGACCTCGCCGTCTCTCACGACGACGACGAGGGCGACGAGATGCCGCCGGGCGGCGGTGGCATGGGCGGCATGGGCGGTATGGGCGGTGGCATGGGCGGCATGATGTAAGAGCGGTTCGGAACGAACGTAGTGAGTGAGAACCGCTGAAAGCGAGCGGGGAACGGAGTGACCCGCGAGTAAAATTTAGTATAAAAGCACTCCTCCCTCCCCGTTGGGTCGGTCGTCGGCCCGCTCGGGCCTGCCGCCCTCGTGGAGGGAGACAGCGTACATCACTGCCCAAACTACCGTCTCTGCCGTTCCGAGTCGGCCCATCTTCGCTTCTTGCCGTTTTATCGTTGCTTCGATCCGCCTCTTAATACTGCCGGACAGAACTACGTGAAGATCGGTCGCTCTGCTGCGGCCGTCACCGGTGGAGACGGCCGCGAATCCGCGACCGACTTCGTATTGACTTCT
>Ga0207733_100312_pt1 | contig 38467 bp, 44 predicted proteins | sample A23P3SouthBayCA_FD_187735 | JGI IMG/M metagenome (GOLD analysis project Ga0207733, IMG submission 187735) | Aerobic enrichment media microbial communities from Eden Landing Ponds, California, USA - A23 P3 (SPAdes) | ecosystem: Environmental > Aquatic > Marine > Unclassified | place: Emeryville... | reverse complement strand
CGCGCTCGGTCTGGCCCGGACGACGTAAGCGATGTCAGAGCGGAGCTCTGACAAGTGCCCGAGGAAACCTCGGGCCACCGCAGCGGAGCGAGGAGCGCAACGAGTCCCGGACGGTCGAGCGCCTCGGGGCTTTCCACGCTGCTCGGGTATGGCTGTAGTTCTCCAACCAACAGTTTGCGCTATTCAGTAGTTGGATCAAGCAAGGACGGTAAGAATCCGAGGTGTGGCGTTATTCGAAGAGGTCTTCGTGGCGCTGGGCGAGGTTGGCGTAGTCGCCTGAGGAGAAGGCCTCGAAAACGGACTCGGGATCCACTCTGGTTTCGGAGAGCGGCGTCACCGACGCGGGCATTCCTCTGACAAACGATTCCGGCGGCACCTCGTAGCCTGGCGGCACGACGGTTCCCATGGCGACGATGGAACCGGCGCCGATGGTCGCGTCGCTGACCGTCGAGTTGAATCCGACGAGTGCGCCGTCCTCGACGGTCGCGTCGTTGAGGACGGCACCGTGGCCGACCATCACTTTCTCGCCGACGGTCGAGGCGTGCAGAGTTGCATTGTCGCCGACAGCCGACTCGCTGCCGACGGCCACCGGACCGACGTCGCCACGCAGCACGACGCCGGGCCACACGTTCGCGTTCGCGCCGATGGTGACGTCACCGACCACCGTCGCCTGATTGCTGACGTGTGCGTAGCCGTGAATTTCCGGCTGTTCCCCCTCGAAAGCGAACTCTCGACGATCCATGTGATGCTAGACGCAACTGGCGGCACCGAAAAGTTGTCGCTACGGTGGATAGACGCTCAAATCGATTCCGCGTCCATCTTCGAGCACTGATTACAGTGGTGATAGCAGTTCGTATAAAAATCCGATGGCAATATCGACTGCTGTAACCGGTGGCGTTATATGGGAAAAGCAATAGTAATTGTAGTTAACGCCAGGTCTGACCGCATGTGAGCAGTACACATGCAGGTACCTGGTCGGGTTCCGTGGTGGGGCCCAACGAAAGACGGTGGATGCAAACATGAGCGATAAAATCGAACTCAACCGACGGCGAGTGCTTGGTGGATTGGTGACAATTGGTGCGGCTGGTGCGGCAGCTGGTGCAGGCACCTTCGCGTTCTTCAGTGATAGCGAATCTAGTTCTGGCAACGAGGTGACCGCTGGGACGCTCGATCTCAGTACACCCACGGACGGCGCTATCAGCGTGACCAACGCAGCGCCAGGGGATTCGATCCCCAGTTCCGGAACGACCACGATCACCACGACCTACGATGGCACGATCGACCCGATCGAGGTTGACTTCAGCGTCACGAACACCGAACCGGCCTCCGAAGGGACCGAACCGAGCAACAGCACGGACCAGTCGGCGTCCGCGTTTGCACAGCAGCTCACGGTGGACACGGCAAATCTGACGAAGAATGGGTCCCAGCACGCCGACCTGACGTCGACCCAGAGCGTCTCGACGGCGGACGACCTCAATGGGCTGTCCATCGACGACGCGTTCGGAAGCGTCACCCCGAGCGACACCGTCGGACTGGAACTCGCATTCACCTTCGACAGTGGTGCCGGGAACGATTACCAGGCAGACGGGGTTTCGATCGCGGCCACGTTCGACGGACAGCAGCCGTCGGCAGACTGACTGGACAACCCTCGCCGCCCAGGTGGCCTGTTTCGTCAGGGGACGAAACGGGTTGTAACCCCGCCCCTGGTGGCAACAGCATTCTTCCCCCGTCACCACTAAACAATGCCTGATCGGACGCTCCAACTCACGCGGCGTCGAGTCCTCGGCGGACTCCTGACTATCGGTGCGGGGAGCGCCGCAGCGGGCGCAGGCACAATGGCGTATTTCAGCGACACCGAATCCAGTACAAGTAACAGCGTCGAGTCCGGAACGCTCGATCTCACCATCGACGGTGGCAATTCGACAGTCACGTTCTTCACGGAGACGAGCATCGCGCCCGGCGACAGCGGACAGGCGACGCTCCCGGTCGGAAACGCCGGGTCACTGACCGGCTACGTCGACGTGTCTGTCGCCGACCTGCGAAACTATGAGAACGCCATCGTCGGCAACGAGAGTTCCGCCGACAGCACTGGCGGCGACCCGGGGCAGGGCAACGGCGAACTCCAGGACAACCTAGAGGTCAACGCCTACTTCCTGAACGGCGGTGGCGGCAACGAGGTGTACCTCGGGGCGAATCAGTACGAGACGATCGGGACGGCGTTCGCCACTGGCACCGACTACGACGTGAGCCACCAGATCAGCGGTGGCGGGTCGGACACGTTCGTCATCGACTGGCAATTACCGAGTGGGACCGGCCGCGAGGCCCAGAGCGACAGCGTCGAACTGGACCTCACCTTCGAACTGGGACAGAACACGGGACAGTAAATGAGGACGGGACGAAACGAACTCGACAGCGGGGTTCGCGGCCATGAGTAGTCTCGACGCCGTCAGGCGCGTCCTCCTCGTCGTGCTGGTGGTCGGCGCACTCGGTGCCGCCGGCCCGAGCATGTCTCTCGGTCTCTTCGTCGACTCCCACCAGGGGAGCGGGAGTTTCACCGCGTCCGAGTACGGCGGTGGCGGCGGTGGCGGTGGACCGACCGCCGAGGCCGCTGGGCCGTACGAAGTGTTCGAAGATAGTAGCGTGCAACTAGACGGCACGGGAAGCACGAGCCAGGGGGCGATGGACAGTTACAGTTGGGTGATTCTGAGCGGCCCAGGCAGTTTGAGCGCTAACACGACGAGTACCCCGACGTTTAACGCACCGACGGATGTCCAAAGTGATACCTCTGTCACGGTCGAACTGACGGTGAACAACAAAGGACAGAGCGATACCGACCAAGCGACTATCACGGTGAAAGACGCTGGGAGCGGCAACCAGCCCCCGGCGGCGCGATACACCTCCAGTCGGAGTGGTAACTCACCGAACGCCGAACTCGACGCCTCCACGTCGTCGGATACCGACGGCTCCATCACGTCGTACGAGTGGTACATCGGGCAGAGTGATACGAGCGGGACGGCCGATTACACCGGCGTTTCGATCAAAGGGAAGATCTCCGCCGGTACGACGGTCACACTGGCAGTTACGGACAACGACGGTGCCACGGACACGGAGACGAAGCAAATATCTTGACTCGATGATGGAGTGCCATTTCACGACGCCGATATTGCCGGTCGACGTGGCCGTCCGGAGTGGTACGACCCATGCGTGATGCTGGCTCAGAAACGACGCAGTCGTTCGACCGACGCCGAGTGGCACATGTCCTCGGCTTTCTCGTCCTCGTCGCCGTCGTCGGGGTGTTCGTTGCCAGTGCGGTGCCCCAGATCGTGGGCGCCGACGAAAGTTACACCGTCCTCTCGGACAGTATGTCCCCGTCCATCGAGGCCGGTGCCGTGGTCTTCGTGAGCGACGTCCCAGCGGAGGAAATCGCCACCGGCGACGTCATCACGTACGAGCGCGCGGGCGGTCAGCGTGTGACACACCGAGTCGTCGAGGTGGTGGAGACCGGTGACCAGCGGCAGTTCCGGACGCAAGGCGACGCCAACGACACGCCAGACCCGGACCTCGTCCATCAGATTGCCGTGATCGGAGAGGTATCCTTTCACGTCCCGCTAATGGGCTACGTCGTCAACTTCGCACGTTCCAGCCTCGGCATCGTCGCGCTCGTGGTGATCCCAGCGCTGCTCCTGATCGGACTGGAACTCTGGGACCTCTGGCGAGCGGCCGAGGATGATTCCGAGGAGGATGGAATCCTGTGATCGCCTCGCCAGTGTGCCGAGCGACGCCGAGGACCATCCATCGGAGGTGTAAATGACGTGAGCGTTCCCGAGGACGGAGAAGAATCCGAGCGGAACCGACGCCGCATCTTGCTGTTGCTCGTCGTCGGACTCACCCTTCTGGGTGCCGGTCTCGGGACGATCATTCTCTCGGACTCTGGAACGACACCACCGGGTAACCAGACGACCCAGACACCCACGGCGACCCCAGGGACGCCGACGACCACGCCGACCGGCCCGAGTCCACCAGCAGAATCGCCGACCGCGACGCCCACCGCGAGCCCCACACCGACGGCTCCCACCGAGTCGGACGACGATGTCGGGGGTTCAACGGGCGATGGTGACCAGTCATCGTCGACACCATCCCCGGGGCTGGAACTGGGCGGCGACGGGACACTCTTCGAGCAATCCAACCTCGCGCCCGGACAATCGAACCAGGGCACGATGACGCTCCGCAACGCGGAGGACGAGGACGGTAACCTGACGGTCACGAGCGTCGCTATCACCGACGAAGAAAACGGTATTACGGACCCCGAAAGTGGCGTCGATTCGACGCCGAACGTGGGTGAGCTATCGTCGGTGCTGGAGGTTCGCCTGTCGATCGACGATGGAAACAGCCAGACGTACCTCCTCGGGACGGAGAGTGGCTACGTGACCCTCGAGGACCTCCCGGACGCCGCGCCGTCGGACGCGTATGGTCTGGCCAGTGGGGAAGAAGTGACGCTAGTGATGGACTGGCGACTCCCGTCCTCGGTGGGCAACGAAATTCAGAGCGACGGAGTGAGTGTCGACCTCGGACTGCTCCTGGAGTCCACGGACACCTGACCCCTAAAACAACAGCGTGAGGTTGAAAATCGTGACGAGGGCACCGAAGGCAGCCAGCACCATCGGCGGCCCGTAGAACATCAGTTTATCCTTCGCCATGAGGCCAGCCCAGATCGCGATGCCCAGGCAGGCGTAGAACACGAGCAACTTCAGCGCGAGAAAGCCGCCACCGCCGAAGGACTCGATCGCGAAGCGGACGACCGGGTTCGCCTCCGTGAACGCCGGAACGAAATACAGGAGGGCAATCGTCGTCACGACGTCACCGACACCATAGGTCGCGAGGGCCAGCAGCCAGGCGTTGGAAAAACTACGCTCGGCGAAGGGGGCGTTCTCGAAGGTGAACCAATTTATTTCGGCCGTCGACATCCTGCTCTATCAAATGACGTGGAGGTACAAATAGCCCCCGTTCATAGAATCAATAATGATATCTAGAACGTTGCGTATCTAACACGTTCGATATTTCACCGGAGGTCTCCGGGTCCGTCGCTGAGAGCCTAATATGGCATTAGACAGTCTTTACCCGAGGTTTAAGGCATTTCTGTTCTGCCAAATCTAATGGCGAGTGTGACCTAATCACACACAAACACATTCGGTGTTCTGGAACGCAGCAAATTCAATTCCATAGAATCAGTCCGCCAATTCCTGTTTCTCCTGCGAGATGATTATTCGATGTTGACGACCATCACCGGAACGTCAACGTTCCCGATGACGCGCTCGGCGACGCTGCCAAGATTTGCCACCCGGTCCCGACCTGTCCGGCCGTGTGTGCCCATTACGACCAAGTCCAGCCCGTCGTCCTCGATCGAGGAGAGAATCTCCTTGTGCGGAATCCCCTGTCGCATCTCGGTTTCGACGGCTAGCCCGGCTTCTTCAGCGGCGACGACTGCGTCGTCCAGCGCGACCTGGCCTTCCTCTTCGAGAGACTGCACGAGGTCGTCTTGCGTGTCTTTCGACGCGGCGAGGTACCGTCGCTGGTCGACGACGTACAGCGCGTGGATCGTCGCGTCGTGGGCCCGTCCCACCGAGACCGCGTGTTCGAGAGTCTTTTCCGACCCCTTGCTCCCATCAGTCGGCACCAGAATTTGCTCGTAACTCGCCATCCTACTACCGGGTTCACTCGCCGGCCACTAAGCTTTGGACCCTGTATGTGGACGTCGCGGCGGACCCTCCCCTCGATTGCTAGCGGCGACTCGCCAACCGCGTGCTCACGGATCGTCGCTTCGCTCCTCCCCGTTCGCTTGGTGGCGGCGATTCGCTTCGCTCATCGCCGCCCGTCTCGCGTGTCGCTCACTCCGTTCACTCCCGCTCGCATTTCGGAGGCGGCTCACTGCGTTCGCCGCCTCCCACTCAACAAACTTATCCCATCGCCTCGATTCCGAACATCCATGAGCAGCGTCACGGTCACGCTTCCTGACGGCGCCACCCTCGACATCGAGGACGGCGCCACCGTCGAGGACGTCGCCTACGAGATCGGTCCCGGCCTCGGCTCGGACACGGTCGCTGGCGTCGTCGACGGCGAGCTCGTCGACAAACACACCCCCCTCCACGAGGACGTCGACATCGAGATCGTGACACCCAGCGCGGACGAGTATCTGGACGTGCTGCGACACACCGCCGCCCACGTCTTCGCGCAGGCACTCCAGCGGGAATTCCCCAGCGCGAAACTCACGCTCGGCCCGTGGACCGACGATGGCTTTTACTACGACGTCACTGGCGTCGACCTCGACGAGGACGACCTCGAAGTGATCGAAGCTGAAGCCCAGTCGATCATCGACGCCGACCTTGACGTCAAGCGGACGATGCTCGACCGCGAGACGGCGTTCGATCGCTACGCAGACAACCCCTACAAGCAAGAGATTCTGGAGACGGAAGCTGCCGGCGAGGATCCGGTTTCCTTCTACGAACAGGGCGAGTTCTACGACCTCTGTCAGGGGCCACACGTCGAATCCACCGGCGAGATCGGTGGATTCGGCCTACTGGAAATATCGGCCTCGTACTGGCGCGGCGACGAGAACAACGACACACTCACGCGCGTCTATGGAACGGCGTTCCCGACGGCAGACGAACTCGACGACTATCTCGAACGTCGCGAGGAAGCAAAACGGCGGGACCACCGCAAAATCGGTCAGGAGATGGACCTGTTCTCCATCGACGAGACGACCGGTCCTGGATTGCCACTGTACGAACCAAACGGGAAGCGCATCCTCAACGAGCTGTCTGACTACGTGGCCGGGCTCAACCGGGACGCCGAGTACGACGAGGTCGAAACACCACACGTCTTCCGCACGGAACTCTGGAAGAAGTCGGGTCACTACGAGAACTACGTCGACGACATGTTCCTGCTGGACGTCAACGACGAAGAATACGGCCTGAAGCCGATGAACTGTCCGGGCCATGCGACGATCTTCGACCAGAAATCCTGGTCGTATCGTGACCTGCCCGTCCGGTACTTCGAGGACGGCAAGGTCTATCGTAAGGAACAACGCGGGGAACTCTCGGGACTCTCACGGACCTGGGCGTTCACCATCGACGACGGCCACCTGTTCATCCGCCCGGATCAGATCGAGGCGGAGGTCCTCGCGATCATGGACATCATCCTCGATACGCTCTCGACGTTCGGCCTGGATTACTCGGTGCAGCTGGCGACCCGGCCGGAGAAATCAGTCGGCAGCGACGAAATCTGGGAGAAGGCCGAGTCACAGTTGCGGGCGGTCCTCGAATCGGCCGACGTCGATTACGCCGTCGAGGAAGGCGATGGAGCCTTCTACGGGCCGAAAATCGACTTCGCATTCGAGGACGCGCTCGGGCGGGACTGGGACGGCCCGACGGTGCAACTCGATTTCAACATGCCCGAGCGGTTCGATCTCACCTACACTGGCGAGGACAACGAGGACCACCGCCCGGTGATGATCCACCGTGCGCTCTTTGGCAGCTACGAACGCTTCTTCATGGTGCTCATCGAGCACTACGACGGCAAGTTCCCGCCGTGGCTCGCGCCCGAACAGGTCCGCATCCTGCCGGTCTCGGACGACAACATCCCCTACTGTGAGGACATCGCCGCCGAACTGGGCGAGTACCGCGTCGAAATCGAGGATCGCTCGTGGACCGTCGGGCGAAAGATCCAGCAGGCCCACGACGACAAGGTTCCCTATATGCTCGTCATCGGTGACAACGAGGAAGACGCCGGAACCATCTCCGTCCGCGATCGAAAAGAGCGCGAGGAGAAAGACGTCGACCTGGCGGACTTCGCCGACCACCTCGGAACCGAAGTCGAGCAGAAGCGCACCGCCGTGACCTTCCTCGTCTGAACCGCCCGGTCAATCAGTGCCGTTGTCGTCGTCCAATTCACGGAGGACGAACGGCCCGATCGCCAGCGTCCGTTTGATGACCGTCGCGACCCGGACGATGTAGGCCAGCAGGATGGCGAACGGTGTAACCGACACCGTCGCAGCACCGACGATCAACCAGGAGGCGTTGGCGACGCCGAGGGTCCGGCCGGCCACGGAGCCGGGATTGTCAAGAGTCAGCAGCGCACCGATACTGACGATGAGCGCGGGGATGGCCGCGTAGACGATCCCGCGCGAGAGGTTGACCAGTTCCCACTGGACGTACAGCGTCTTGATGTGCTCGCGGGCGGGGCCAAACAGCTGCATTGCGGTGAGAACGTCGTCGAGCGCATCGGCCGCCGCGTCGTCGAGCTGGTCTTCGTACTCGCGTGCGATCCGCTTCCCCTGCTGGATCTTCACCGAATAGCCGAACTCCAGTGCTGCCGAGACGATCGCGAAGGTGCCGAACTGCTCACCTTCGAGGTCTTCGATCCCCCGTTCGGCATCCTCCTGGACGGCCCCGACGAACACGGAGACGGCTTCTTTCATCGATTCGTCACCGACGTCCTCGACGGCCCTCGCCAGATCCCCAGCTCGATCGTTGCATCGTTCGAGGAGGGTCTGCAAGAACGCTGCCGGGGCCATCGGACTGACCGGTTCGTCGATGAGGTCGGCAGCGTCGTCCCGGAATTCGAGTGAACCGCCCATCCGTTCGCGCTGATCACCCAGCGCACCGAGTTCCTGGGAGATGACCAGGGAGTTGATCGAGACCACGAGCGTAACCCCCGTCACGATGGCCGTCACCAGCGACTGGAACAGCGTTTCGGCCGTATCGCCAGATTCCAGGGCTCCTTCGAGCGGTGCCGGATCGATCGCGACGAGGCCTAGCACCGCGACGAAAAAGACCGAGAGAATGCCGACGACTACGAGCCACCGCGGACCATCGAGCAGGAGATACGTCCTGATTGCCCCGATCTGCACTTCCGTACTGGAACTATCGTCCGTTGACACGTGTCTCTCCGAGGGTCAGTTGCTCGACCGCACCGGCCATACTGGGGCCGACTTCGCCAGTTCGACGGCAACAGAAAACGGGAACCAAGGCCGTCTCACTGCCGTTCCTCGTCTTCCAGTTCCGCGAGTTCTTCCTCGACGGCCTCACTCGATTGGGGCGCCGTTCCCCCGCCACCCTCGGCCAGCTCGGCTTCAAGTTCCGCCTCCGTCGTCTCGTCGTCGGCGGTGGCCGATCCCGAACCGACTTCGGCCTTGAGCGTCTCCAGCTCCGTCTCGATTTCGCCGCTGTCCTCCATCTGGGCGAGTTCGCGATCGATGTCGTCTTCCTCGGAAAGTGCACTCTCCAGGGCGCCCGTTTCCCGGAGTTCGTCCAGTGCCTGGGAGCGGGCCTCCATGGCCTCGGTTCGCTCCTCGGCTCGCTCGATCGCACGGCCGACGTCTTCCATCTCGTCACCGGCCCCAGTTACGGCCTCGGAGACTCGCTTCGAGGCTTCGGCGGCCTGGTAGCGGGCCTTCATCGTCTCCTTTCTGGTCTTGAACCGCTCGATGTCCTGCTGGAGTTCATCTTTCTTGTCGACCAGATCCTCCTGCTGAGTCTGCAGGTTCGTAATCTGGGTTTCCAGCTCCTCGATCTGGGTCATTTTCTGACGTTTCTTCTCCAGGGCGCGCCGGGCGAGGTCCTCCCGATCCTGCTGGATCGCTTCCCGCGCCTGCTCGTTGTGCCGGTCGACGTTCTCTTCGAGGCGACGCTTCTGGATCTCCAGGCGCTTTTTCTGCGTCGTGAGATCCGCGATCCCACGCTTGACGTTCTGGAGCTGATCGCGTAACTGCTCGTAGGAGTAATCGAGTGTCTCCGTCGGATTCTCCGCCCGCCCGATGAGCGCGTTGAGCTTCGATCGGATGACGTAGGACGCGCGCGAGAGGATTCCCATACGTCCTCCTACGGTCCCACGCCTTAAATTAGTTCCAGGCAAATCAGTTCGAACCGAGACGGTCAGGCGACGGTCGGTGGCGGAACTGACGGCGCTCGAAGATTCGGACAGTTTCGCGTCGAGATTCGGTCGGTTTTCGACGTTCGTCCAGCGATAAATCGGGTTGGACAGTGAGAGTGAATGGCAACGGATGAGGGTCCCGAAACGGTTTTGAGCGACGGGGGCGCACCGTCAGTATGCCGACGGAACCCGAGGGATACTACGACCCGGATCTGGGTCGGAAGTTCGTATTCGTGACCGGTGGTGTTATGTCCGGTCTTGGCAAGGGAATCACGGCCGCGAGCACCGGCCGGCTCCTGAAAAACGCGGGCTTCGACGTGACCGCAGTCAAGATCGATCCGTATCTGAACGTGGACGCCGGGACGATGAACCCCTTCCAGCACGGGGAAGTCTACGTCCTCAAAGACGGTGGGGAGGTCGACCTCGATCTGGGGAACTACGAACGGTTCCTCGACATCGACATGACCTCCGATCACAACGTCACCACCGGAAAGGTGTACCAGGAAGTCATCGAGAAGGAACGGGCTGGCGATTACCTGGGCAAGACCGTCCAGATCATCCCGCACATCACCGACGACATCAAGCGGCGCATCCGCGAGGCCGCCGAGGGAACAGACGTCTGTATTATCGAAGTCGGCGGCACCGTCGGTGACATCGAGGGGATGCCCTACCTCGAAGCGCTGCGTCAGTTCGCCCACGAGCAGGACGAAGACGACATTCTCTTTACCCACGTCACGCTCGTGCCGTACTCGAAAAACGGCGAGCAAAAGACCAAACCGACCCAGCACAGTGTGAAAGAACTGCGATCGATCGGGCTCCAGCCGGACGTCCTGGTCGGTCGCGCCGACGACCCACTCGAACCGGCGACGAAAGAGAAAATCGCACTGTTCTGTGACGTGCCGACGGACGCCGTCTTCTCGAATCCCGACGTCGAGGACATCTACCACGTCCCGCTGATGGTCGAGGAGGAAGGCCTCGACGAGTACGTCATGGAGCGGTTGAATATCGCCGACGAAGCGCTGGCGCCCGCCGAACGTGACAACCGCTGGCGGGAACTCGTCACCCAGAACACGACCGGCGAGGTGACTGTTGCCCTCGTGGGCAAGTACGGACTCGAAGACGCCTACCTCTCGATTTACGAATCGCTGAAACATGCAAGTCTGGCGACCGGCGTCGACGTGAACACGAAGTGGATCCACGCGGAGAAACTCGCCGACGGCCTCGACGACGAACTCGCCGGCGTCGACGGCGTCGTCGTTCCTGGTGGGTTCGGGGCGCGTGGCACCGAAGGAAAAATCGAAGCGATCCGGTACTGCCGCGAGAACGACGTTCCGTTCCTCGGCCTCTGTCTGGGCTTCCAGATGGCCGTCGTCGAATTCGCTCGCAACGTGCTCGGACTTGACGGTGCTCACTCGGCAGAACTCGACGAAGATACGGCGTATCCGATCATCGACATCCTGCCCGAACAGTACGAAATCGAAGACATGGGCGGGACGATGCGTCTCGGCGCCCACGACACGGACATCCAGGACGGCACGCTGGCCCACGAATTGTATGGCGCGGATTCCTGTACGGAACGCCACCGGCACCGGTACGAAGTCAATCCGGTGTACATCGACGACATCGAGGACGCCGGCATGACGTTTTCCGGTCGCGCCGGCAATCGAATGGAAATTCTCGAACTCGACGATCATCCGTACTTCTTCGGAACGCAGTTCCACCCCGAATTCAGGTCCCGGCCGGGCCGAGCGAGTCCACCGTTCGTCGGCTTCGTCGAAGCCATCCTCGAACAGGTGTCGACGGACGACCCGTCCCCAGAAGTCGAGGTCTGAGCAGCAGATCCAGGGATATTTTCGCCAGTCCGTGCCGCCGGGAGGACATCGATCGAGTCCCGCAGCCGACCACTCGTCACGGCGTTCGCAACCGTTTTGGTGACACCGCGGCGAGTGGGCACATGCACGATTGGTTTGCGGTGCGGTGCGCTCACGTCGCCAAGAGCGACGTGTCGGGCGGAGGTGGGTGCGAGTGGTAGACGTCGATTCTTTCATCGAGGAAAAGATCGAGGAAATCGCGACTGCCGTGGGCGATGCGAACGCCGTCATCGCGCTTTCGGGTGGCGTGGACTCTTCGACGGCGGCGGCCCTGGCCTACGAGGCGATCGGTGCCCAGCTGACGCCGGTGTACGTCGACACTGGGCTGATGCGGAAAGGCGAGACCGAGGAAATCCGCGAGACGTTCGAGTACATGGACAGCCTCCGGATCGTCGAGGCGAAAGATCGGTTCCTGGACGAACTGGCTGGGGTCACCGATCCCGAAGCGAAGCGCCACGCCATCGGCGAGCAGTTCATCCGCGAGTTCGAGACGGTCGCCAGAGAGGTCGACGCGGACTACCTGGTCCAGGGAACGATCTATCCGGACCGGATCGAGAGCGAGGGGACGATCAAGTCCCACCACAACGTCGGCGGACTCCCCGAGGTCGTGGACTTCGAGGGCATCGTCGAACCGATGCGGGACCTCTACAAGGACGAGGTCCGCGAGGTCGCCCGCGAACTCGATTTGGAGGAGATTATCTCCGAGCGAATGCCATTCCCCGGACCTGGCCTCGCCGTCCGCATCCTCGGCGAGGTGACCGAGGAGAAACTCGGCGTCGCCCGCGAGGCGAACCACGTCGTCGAGGAGGAACTCGAAGAACACGACCCCTGGCAGGCCCTCGCTGCAGTCATCGGGAAGGCCACTGGCGTGAAAGGGGACAACCGCGTCCACGGCTGGGTCGTCGCCGTCCGATCCGTCGAATCGCGCGATGGCATGACCGCCCGTGCCCAGGAGATCGACTGGGGGACGCTCCAGCGCATCCAGAGTCGAATTACGGGAGAAAACGAGAACGTCTCGCGGGTCCTGTACGACGTGACCCACAAACCACCCGCGACCATCGAATACGAATGAACGTCGTCATCGTCGGCGCCGACGAAACCGCCATCGGGCAGGCTGTCCGTGAAGAAGGTCACACCGTCACCGTCGCGGACGTCGGCAATCGTCCCGGACTCGAAGACGCCGGCATCCACGAGGCAGACATTTTCCTGCTCACTGAGATGGCACAGGCGACCTCGATCGCCGTCGCGAAAGACCTCGCACCCGACGTACGAGTGATCGTCTACGCCGAAGGGTCCCTCCCTGATTTTGCAACTCGGCAAGCGGATCTCGTCGTCGATCCGGCCTTGCTCGAACCGGCGACCGTGGCGGCGGAACTGGACTGAGCGCGGGACGGAACAGGTCGTTCTCGACTCGTGTCTCAGTCGGCTGATTGGGGGGTGCCTGCAGCGGAAATCAGACCGTCGAGTTCGGGGACCAGCAAATCAGTCGTTGCGGCCCGGGCAGACGCCGTCTCACCTGGCAGGCAAAAGACCGGTGTCGTGTCTGCAAGCCCAGCGATCGCCCGATTCCGAATCGCTTTCGTCCCGACCTCGTCCGCGTGCCGTCGGCGGAACAGTTCGCCAAACCCCGGCAGTTGCGTATCCAGCAGCGGTTCGACTGCCTCGACGGCGACCTCGTCCGGGCCGACGCCGACGCCGCCGACCGTGACGACCGCCTCGACCGTTGGCTGATCGAGGAAGGTGTCGACGGCCGTCTGAATCGCGTCCAGGTCGCCCGTTCGCTCGTCACGACCCAGCACCTCGTGCTCGGTGGCAATCGCGTCGGCGACGGCGTCTGCGGCCTCGGTCGCGTCCGTGCCAGTGACCAGAATCGCCACGGAGACAGCGTCACCAGCATCGGCCGCAGGCGTGACGCCGGCACCGGCAGCCGAGTCTGCGTCGGTCGCACTCGACGCCGCCGTCTCGGACGACGCGGTGTCGTCCTCGCTTCCCGACTCGGCATCGTCCGAGCCGCGGTGTGTTTCGCGTGACTGAAAATCGACCATACGTCGCGTGTGGGCCGGCCGCGGAAAAATGACGGGATGCACGACCCGGGGCGTTCTCCTCGAGTGCTCGCTCCGCACGACCGCGGAACGGGTTAGCGGACGAACAGGAAAAGAGTTAGGTAGATAGCACTTGAGAGACGGTGCATGGGGAAGTACCACGTCGTTTGTCACGAGTGTCCGGAAGAAGGGATGGTGGAAGACGAGGTTACCGCCGACCGCGTTCGCGAGACACACGAAACGGAGACGGGCCACCGCGTGAGTTGTGAAAAACTCGATGGCCCGGTCGTAGACGCCTGAGGACGGGCGGTCCTCGGGCTGGGTGAGACATCGGCAACGTTTTGCGACCGCTGACCGCAGTGGATTTTATGGAGGGACCGGCCGGGAGTGATTCCGCGGACCAAGGTGGGTCCACGGCCTTCGACTGGCGCGGCTGGATCCTGGTTGGCGCCATCCTGGTGGCTTTTTTGGTCGTCCCCGCCGCGATTCTGTACTTACCATTTGCCCGAGATGTCGTCCAGTCGGTCGGACTGACGTTGCGTGATGCGTATCTCGTCTTACCGCTGCTTCCTGCGTTCGTACTTGGTGGCCTCGCGGTCTGGTCGGCCGTCCGCTCGCGCTCGGGGTGACGCTGCTTGCGAGTGCAACCACGTGCCAGCCACTACGGATAGAGTACCACGACGTTACTCCGTATGGCGCAGTGGGCCGCGCTTTGGCAGATCGCGTGGCCTGATACCACCACACACGGGTAACGGCGCGTTATCTAATCGCCCGCCGGGAGTACCGTCAGTAAGTTGTGAGTTGCTATTGAAGCCCACCGTCTCCCGACGCCTGCAATGCAAGACTCTACATCGAGACGACGATTCGTCGCGGCGGCCGGAATCGCACTCTCAGTCGGACTCGCAGGGTGTGGCGACGACGATGGTGGTGCCGCCGAAACACCGGGCAGTGACGGTGGCGGGGGCAATGGGGATGGGGCCGGGACGGGGACAGACGGAATGGGCGGTGATGAAACCGAGTCGATGGCGGGCACGGAAACAGAATCGATGACCGAGACCGAAGGCGAAACCGGCACGGAAACCGAGACGGCGACGGGGACGGAGATGACGGGGAACAACGGGACCAATGGGACGGAAACGGCCATCGATGCCGACGACCGCGGCGACGACGAGACAACTGGTGGCAACGATACAGGCGGTCGGTAACTCCCACTCGATCAGCGTTGACGGTCGTGGGCTGCTCGGGCCACGGGGATAGTCAGTGCGACTGCTCGTCGCGTCGCATCGCGATCTCGAACCAGGGACAGAGGCGAAGCTGTCGATAATATTCGGGATGTGCCTGGAGGCGATCGTAGGGGACCCAGAGCAATCCGTCGACTTCCTTAGCGTTCGGCTCCAGCGTCGTGTCGGTGAGCGTCGCCTGAAGGACGGCACAGACCTCCCACTCGACGCCCGCATTCTCGTAGTATCGCTTGTATTCGAACCGGTCAGTCACCTGGAGATCCGAGTACTGACTCGGCTGGATGCCGAGTTCCTCGGTGAGTCGCTCCCGCGTGGCTTCGATTTGTGTCTGTCCCTCGACGGGGTGGGACGCGACCGTGCCGTCCCAGTGGGTGTCCCAGAGTCGCTTGCCTGCCGCTCGCTGGGCGAGCAACAGATTGCCGGCTTCGTCGAACAACAGAGCAGTGAAGGCCCGATGCCGGATGCCATCCCCCGTGTGGGCGTCGAGTCGGTTGACCGTCCCCTGTGGGTCGTCGTCGGCGTCGACGGCGATGACGTCCTGCAGGGCGTTCTCGTGATCCGCGGCGTCCTCGCTCATGGCCCTATCCTCGCTTGCACCCCTCATACCCCCTTCGACTTCGCTCATCGGGATCGGCAACGACGACCAGCCTGGCAGTAGGACGTCGCGATCCACGCAGCCAGGAGACGTACCCAGCGTCGACCGGTGGGCTACTCGTTCTGACATCCTTTCGATGTCATTCCGATCTTAGTTTGATGTTAGATTAGTACTCCAAGTGACGTACCGCCAGATTGTCCGCAGTCGTTCGGGTCGATCGGAAGGCCCGGGACAAGACCGAAGGGCGTCGCTCCCCGAGTGTGAGCGTGTTCAGCCTCGACCTCCACGTCCACTCTCGGTTTTTCCACGGCTGGGGACCACGGCCCACGGCGTTCGATCCGGTCGGCACCCGGCTCGCCACCGCCGTGGCTGCCCATCGGGGCCTGGATGGCCTCGCGTTCACGAATCACGATTACGCGTGGGAGTCCGCAGACGCCGGATTCCCAACGCTCCCAGGGATCGAAATCTCGACCACGCGTGGCCACGTCCTCGTCGTCGGTCCAGATCCGCCCGCGGCCATCAGGGCCGGCGAGTTGACGCCGGAGGCAGCGGTCGAACTGGCCCACGATGGTGGCTGTGCGGCGATCATGGCCCATCCGTACAGAAACGGCGACCTCCCGGCGTGTGACGCCGCCTTCGACGCCATCGAGATCAACGGGAAACAACCCGGCAATCGCTCGGCGGTCGAGGACCTCGCCACGGAGTGGGACCTGCCGCTCGTGGGCGGCAGCGACGCCCATTATCCAGTCGAGGTCGGGCGCGCGTACACGAGAGTGGATGCGACGGATCGATCACCCGAGAGCGTCGTCGCGGCGATCCGTTCGGGGCGGGTCGAGCCGGTGCAAGCAAACCGCGGCCTCGATCGCGTCTTGAGTCCAGTGTACGAGGCGATCCACCGGCACAAAGGCGATCTTCGATCGCCGCTGGCCACCCACAGTGAAAAATAGGGACCCACTCAGGTGGGGTGGCTCTCGTAGCCGTCACCCACGGCAAGCCACAGCGTCGACGGGCGGACACCGACAGCGAGGCTCGTGGCGGTCGTGATCTCCCCGTCGATACTCACCTGATCGGGCGTCCCCCGAATGTCGATCGCGAGATGTGGCGTGAGAAACTGCCGGACGTGTTCCGTGTCGACCCCGAGGACGTGTGCGGCCGACTCGCCGACGGCGTGAAGGTTCCCGGCGCGTTCCACGATAGTGACGTCGAGCAGCCCATCTTCGACGTTCGCCTGCGTGTGTTCGCCCTCGGGGAAGCAGCGACCGTTGCCGACGAGGACGACGGTCACGTCGGCGTCCCAGGGTGGCTCGTCCGCCGGAGTCACGTCGATGTGCAGGCCTTCGAACGATCGTGCCGTCCGGAGGGTCGTCATGGCGTAGGCCAGTACCCCCCAGCGTTCTTTCTGCGCGGAATCCGTCTCGGCACTGGATTCGGCGGTTAGCCCGGCGACACAGGAGTTCAGAAACGGGGTATCGTTGACGACGCCCAGGTCGATCCGGCGTCGTCGGCCGGTTTCGATGACTTCGAAGGCCGCCCGGAGATCAGTGATGCCGACGTTGTCAGCGAAGTCGTTGCCGGTGCCCGCCGGGACGACCCCGAAGAGCGTGTCCGCGAAGGCGTCGGCCGCATCGAGTCCGCGGACGGCGCGGGTGAGGGTCCCATCGCCCCCGGCGACCGCGACGACGTCGGCCTCGGTAGCAGCTTCGCTGGCCTTCGCGGCGATATCCTCAGCTGACTCGGTCTCCCGAACTGAAAAGTCGTGCTGGTCGGCCAGGAATCGGACTTCCGCCGTGTGGTCTGCGGTCCCGGCGACCGGGTTGAGGACGAGTACTCGTGGCCCGTCGAATGCCGGTGGGCTGTCGGTGGGCGGCATATCTCCACAGAGGGCTTTGCGATGAATACATTCGGGGTCTCCCAGTGGATTGGAGTGTCCGATCACCACGAGCCGGTTTCCGAACGGCGCGATCGCGTCCTCGTGGCGCCGAACCGAACTGTTTTGAGGAGGTCCCTCCAACCCGGCCGTATGACGAGATCACAACTCCAGACGGCCAGTGACCATCTGTCGACGGCAGCCGAAAAAACGGACGAAGAGAGCCAGCGAGAGCGGCTCACCGACCTCGCCGACCAGATCGAAACCCTCGCGGAGGCCGACCACGGCCCCGACCACGGTCGGCTGGCGCGTTTCGAGAACGCCCTGCTCGAGATCAACCGCGACGCGTCCGCGGCAGTCGTCGAGGAGGTCACTGCCGCTCACGAAGCACTCAAAGAGTACCGGTCGGGTGTCGAGGGCGTCTGAACGGCGATCGGCGCGACGCGATGGTTCTCGGTCAACGCTGCCGTTGCCAGCGAGCAGTGTGATGGCGTGTCATCGGTCCTCGGTCACGTCGCGGCTGACCGACCACGCACAGTCACTCCGTCGGCAGACCCGATCGTAAAAGGCTTCGAGACCGGTCGAATCGGTCGCGGGGAGGACGTGGAGCCGGATCGTCCCGTCACGGACGGAGATTCGGAAGGTGTCGCTGGTCTCACCATCCCTGACGAGCCAGAGGGGCATCGGCAAGTCGATGAAATCACCGAACCGATAGGGCCCAGCCGCCAGGACCGTCTCGACGAGGTCCCGAAGCGTCGGTTCAGATCGGTCGACGGCCGGCGTGAGCGTGAACGTCGTGTCGCCCTGATACTCGACGCCGCCGGCCCGGGGATAGTGTCGGCGTGGTCGAACCGGGATCTCGAAGCGATCGCCCGCTGTCACGGGTCCGTATTGTCCGGCTTCGTAATTAAGTTCGCGCCCGCGACACCGGACGTCCCTCGACCATTCCACTCCACATCCCCTCGGCGAGCCAGGACGGTGAAGGGCCGAGGACGTGCAGGCCGGGAATCTCGATTGACACGTCCGCGAAGGAGAGAACGCTGAGCCGCCGGGAACGCCCACCTCCGAGGGCCACGACGCTGGTCGCACTCGGTGCCAGACACGTCCGTCGTCGCATGCTCGCTATACTGCTGGCAGTACGCAAGGGGTGTGCCGCAGTCCGGCCCAAACGTCCCCGAAGTTATTGCTCGCCGGGCGAATGACCAGGTATGTGCGGTCGATATAGCCTGTTCGCACCTCAGAACGACGTCGAAGCACGATTCGGCGCGTCCTTCGTGAACGGCTATCAGCCACGGTACAACGCGGCGCCGAGTCAGTCCTTATCGGTGATCCCTGACGCGGCACCTGACACGATCCGGGAGGCCGCGTGGGGCCTCGTCCCGACCTGGGCTGACGAGCGATCCGACGGCGGCCACATCAACGCTCGCGCCGAGACGGTGTGGGAAACGCCGAGTTTCGAAGCTGCCGTTCGCCAGATCGAGGACGGCGAAACGGCCGACGGCGTGAGCAAACACGGTGACACCAGGTGGGGGCCACGGGACGCCGGGCGCTGTCTGGTCCCGGCCGATGGCTTCTACGAGTGGGGAGACACTGGTGCTGGGCGCGGCCCTCACCGCGTCGAGGTGGACGAGGGCGCACTCTTCGCCATGGCAGGACTCTGGACGCGGTGGACACCGGCCAACCGGCAGGCGGGCCTGGCCGAGTTCAACGGAGCGGCCGCCGGGCCCACGCCACAGTACACCTTTACAATCCTGACGACGACGGCAAACCCGAGCCTCGAACCGCTGCACGACCGCATGCCAGTCATCCTCGCCCAGGACGACGAACGACGCTGGCTCACCGCTGATCGGGAGACGGCCACGCTCCTTCTGGAACCGTTCGCTGGCCCGATGCGGTCGTTTCCAGTGTCTGACGCAGTAAACGACCCGGCAAACGACGTCCCAGCCGTCGCGAAACCACTCGAGGGGTAGAAGCCTCGTGCACGGAAGCGTTCTCTCAGTGATGATAGCCCGTGCACAACGGCTTTGATGCTGCAGTCACCCTGAGACAACATGCACCACGTGGCACCGCGGAGTGATCGACAGTGAGTATCGCACGAACTGCAGCAGTGGTTTTTCTTGGGATTCTCCTGACGCTGACGCTCGCCGGTGGCAACATCGTGTTCGCCGCCCACGGCTCCGTCCTCGACCCTGGCTTCGTCACCGAAACCCTGGAGGAAGAAGACGGCTACGCGGCGTTCACCGAACAGATGCGTGCGGCCGTCCGCAACGCGACCGATGGCGGGGCCGCCGATGGACAGGGGGATGGCGTCTTTGGCTCACTGATCGAGGGACAGCCGATCCAGGATGCGGTGACACCAGCCTACGTCGAGTCGCAGGTCGATCCGAACGTCCAGACGGTCTACGCGTACCTCCACGGGAACAGCCGGACGTTGAATCTCACGCTCGACACGCGACCGCTGGCTGAGAACGCCGGTGAAAACGTCGCCCAGTCGATTCGAAATTCCACGGTCTCGGAGTTGGTCACCGCAGCGCCCGGTGACCCGTTCGAAGAACTCCCCGTCGAGGCGTCCTTCGTCGCGGAGTTGAACGACGGCCCCGAGTCCTACGCGGCGGCAAAATCCGCATTGCGGAGTGATATCCGAACCGAGATCGTCGATGCGCGCGTCGACGCGGAGTTCGAGGATGCGACGAACGACCAGCTACTGGCACTGGTGATCCCCGATTACGATCCAGACGAATATACGGAGGCCGAGAAACGCCAGATGGTCGACGAGCGAGAACCGGAGATTCGTGATGCGATCCGCCAGCGGATCGAGCAGGAGGCCGACGGTCAGATCGAAACTGCCGTCGAGAACCGGCTGGATACGTTCCGGGAACGGGCAGCGAGTGGGCAGCCGACCGCCGATGCGGTCGGTGACGAGGACATCGCGACCGCGGTGTCGGACCTCCAGCTCGCGGTGGTAACTGGCGCGACGACGGACCAATCCTACGAAGCCTATCGCGCGAACGTGACCAGCGCACGCGACGAGCTCGGAAGCGCCATGGGCGGATTCCTCACCCAGCAAATGAACAACGAGGTCGGGATCGTCGACCTCAACGAGGCGATGGACATTCCCCGCGAGGGTGCCCTCGAGCAACCACGAACGATCGTCGGCTACCTCGACCTCTCGGCCATCGTGATCCCGATCCTGGGCTTGCTGTTGATCGGTGGCGTCTGGTTCCTCAGTCGATCGGCTGTGACGACGGCGGCAACGCTGGGTGTCAGTTTGCTCCTGGCGTCGATTCCAGCACTGATCGGGGTGCCGATTGCCGCGGACCGCGTGAGGGGTGAGCTAGACCTCGAAGGCGAGGCCGCCGAGACCTTGGGACCGATCATCGAGGGGCTTCTGCAGGGAGTCGTCGATACGGTGACCGGTCAGGCACTCCTGCTGGCCCTGATCGGGCTGGGCTCTGTCGGCGTCGCGGTCGGAATCCACTACGGGCTCGACGAGCGGCTTCGGGAGGAGTGGTCGGCCCGAAAGGGTCAGTGAGGCTACCGAGAAGACCATATTTACCGGCCGGGTAAGTGACCCCTAGCCATTCAGTGGCTGATAATAACTACCACGCGCTAGCTCGTATCCCTGGCCGGTGAAATACCGATGAAAGCCGATGGACGCTTGCGCGTCAACGCACTGGACTGGATCACGCTCGCACTCGTCATCGTCGGGGCCATCAACTGGGGCCTCGTCGGGGCCGGAATGTTGATCGATGCGAACTGGAACCTCGTCGAGATGATCTTTGGATCGATCCCGACGCTCGAAGCCGCAATCTACCTCCTGGTCGGGCTCGCTGGCCTGTACGAACTGTACTTCGGCTACCAGCTCTACGCCGGCGCCACGCGGCCCGGCGGCACCGAGCGGGTGACGTGATCGTCGATCCAATCAGGGACACCCCGAAGACGCCGAAGCCGTAATCGCTCCGAGTCCGTGATCCTGGGGACCCAACCGGGCCCCTTGACGGGGGCCGGGACGTGATTCCAGCACCGACAGACCATTCGACCGTCGATTGGAGCCGATTCTCTCGCTACTGCTCGAGGCAGTCGAGTGGTGCCCCACAGCAATTCGACCGATACTCCGCTGGTTGCTTGACCAGCTTTGACGCACGATAGCGTCGCGCAACCACCGAGTCACAGTCACGACAGCGCAGTAGATATCGCGCGTCGGCAAAGCGACGACAGCGGACCGCGACGTCGAGTTGTTCGGCGCGAGCCTTGAACTCGGTCCCGTGGTCGGTCCGCCCGAACTGCTGGAACTGTTCGACGTGAATTAACTCGTGGCGTAAGGTGTCTCGCCACTCCGATCGATCGAAGTCGTCGAACGCCGCCCACGACAGTGAAAGTTCACAGCTGGGTGGAATAGCGTCCCACGCCGCTGGCGACCACTCACGAACCTCCCCCACCACGGCGTCGTCGACGGACGGTGACTTTACGGCCGCGGCCCGCCGTCTGGCCCGCGTCGAGACGCTCCAGTCGACGCGCTCCAGATCGACGTCCAGGTCGTGCACGGCGATGGCACGCGCACAGTAGCGGCGCGACCACTCGATCAGCGCCGCGTGGCTCTCGATGGCGTCGAACTGGACCCGTCCATCGAACCGCTCCGTCATCTGGTGCAACCAGCGGGACGGCGTCGGTATCAGTCTGTCGACTGCGTCGATTGCGCGACGCGTTCGCGGGCGGCTGCGACCAGCAGCGGCAGCGTAATCGTCGCGTCGGCGTAGACCGAGACGTTACGTGCGGCCTTTTCGAGTTTGCCCCAGGAGCGGGCTTCGTCGAGCGTCGCGCCGGACAGCCCACCGGTCTGTGGTGGATCCATCGTCAACTGGACGGCAAAGTCGTACGCGTCCGGCGAGGTGAGCATCGTCTGGAGGACGAAATTCTTGGGGACCCCGCCACCGACGACCAGCGCACCGGCCCGGTCCGCGTCGTGGGCGAGGCCCGCCAGTTCCGTCATATCACTGAGCGCGTCGAGCGTGAACGAACTCGTCTGTGAATACATCCAGGCCTGGATTCCAAGCACCGAATCCTGGACGGCCGGGCAGTAGATCGGCACGTCGTTTTCGTACGCTGCGGCGGCGATCCCGGCGTCTTCGTCGATGTCCTCGCGCTCGTTGACCTCGCTATTGGCCCGACCGAGGGCCGCGGTGAGCCGTTCGATCGAGACCGTGCCCTCGGCTTCGAGCGGTGGAAACACCTCACTCCGAACGTGGCGCTCGAACGTGGTGAAATGCTCCTGGGGGAGATAGACGTCGTAAATTCTGTCAACACCCTCATCACGAAGGGTTTCGTCGTGTTCTCGCTCGGTTTTTCCATCGTGGGAATGAGATCCGTGGTGGTGTTTCCCCCCGATCGCTTCGATCGTATCGTGCGTGAGGTTCGCACCGGTCGTCACCAGCGCGTCGATGTGACCGTCCCGAATGAGGTCGGCAACGATGGCACGCATCCCCGCGGGCACCATGGCACCGGCGAGGCCGACGAAGTTCGTCACGTCTTCGTTGGCGAGCATTTCCGTGTACACGTCGACGGCCTCGTGCAAGTGGCCAGCGGCAAAGCCGGCGTCGCCGTAGGCGGCTGCCAGCTCCGAGACGGTCATCCCCGCGCGAACCTCGGCGTGGCCGATCGGGTCGTGGCTGAAGGTCTCCCGGTCCTCTGTCATTGGCTGTAGGTTCGGGAGGATGGGCTTCAAACGCGTGGTTCGATCCGCCTGGATCAGAGGCCGGTCGGGCAGTCGATGTACGTCGTTTCCAGCCCCCACTCCTCAAGCAGCGACTGCACCGATTTCACGCCGAAGGTCTCGGTGGCGTAGTGACCGGCGAGAAAGACCGAGATGCCCGCTTCGCGTGCCTCGTGGTACGCTTTGCCTTTCCCTTCGCCCGTGATCAACGCGTCCGCACCGCTTTCGACGGCTTCGTCCAGCCAGTCCACGCCGCTCCCGGTGACGATGGCGATATCACGCAGTTCCGTGGGCCCAAAGTCCAGCACTTGCACGTGCTCGCCGCCGGTATCGAGGTCGGTCTCGAGCGTGGCCGCGAGTTCGGACGCTGACAGTGCCTCCGGAAGCCGGCCCTGCTGGCCGAGCCACTGCTGACCGACGGTGCCAAAGGGTGCACGATTCACCAGATCCAGGTGGCCGGCGAGTCCGGCGGCGTTGCCCAGTTCCTGGTGGCCATCGAGTGGGAGGTGGGCGACGTATAGCGCCAGATCGTGCTCGATCAGCGGCCGGATTCGGCGGTAGTGCGTGTCCGTCACTCGATCGAGCCCGCCCCAGATCAGACCATGATGTGTTAGAAGCAGGTCGGCACCCGCTTCAGCCGCACGTTCGACCGTCTCGACGGCGGCGTCGACCGCGACGGCGACGTGCTCGACCGACCCGGAAGCGGGACCGACCTGGAGTCCGTTCGGACTCGCGTCCACGTCGGCGTACGCTGGCACGGCGAGTTTCTCGTCCAGTCGTGCGGAGACCTCACTGAGTTCCATGGGGACGCATCGTTCGCCCCACCCCTATGCGTTCTGGCTCGGGGACGGGAAACGTCGAGCGAAGAACGGAGAGGCGCAGTCGGCTCACCCGTCGACGATCTGACCGCCCTGGACGGCGATGAGCCCGCGCTGTTCGGCCGCATCGAGGACGGCGGCGAACTCCTCGTCACTGATCTGGTAGGCGTTCGTCGCAACCGTCTTGAACTCCTCCCGATCGACGGGAAACGCGCGATTCTGGAGCAAGCGCATGACCTTGTTGTACTCCAGGGCAGTCATTGCCGGCTCGTCAGTCTGGGCGTCGTCCTCAGTCGCATCGGTCGCGTCGGCAGCAGACTCGGGCGCCGGATCGGCGGCCGACGGCTCGTCCGCCTCGCCCTGCTCCCCGGCCGTTGCAGCCGGGCCGTCCGCCGTCTCGGATTCGTCCGCGGACCCAGCCCCAGATTCGGGAGCAGGACCGGCGCTCTCGTCGGCCGCTGTGTCGGCCGGCTCCGCCCCAGGTTCGTCGATCGAATCCGTAATTGTCGGGGTTTCTGGGCCGGCGTCTGCGTCGTCATTCTCCGTAAACGCCGCGGTGTCGGTCGATTCGGCCAGCTCCTGCTGGATCCGGTCGCCCTCGGCCGGCTCGTCGACGGCGGCAACCACCGCGTCGACGACGGCCCCGAGTTTGCGGCGACAGGTCGGACAGAGCACGACCGTTCGCTGGGCCTCCGGGGACGGGTGGAGCGTGTCGGGGATCACCGGGTACTCGGCCAGCGGTGCGTCAAGGGCGGTCCCACAGAAGTAGCAAGCGGAGAACTCGGGCATGCCAGTCGATGGAACCGGCGTACTCATAAATCATCTGGGCCTGTGACCCACGCGTTTACCGCGCGTAGACGAACTCACGAAGGAGTTTGGCAGCGAGCGTGGCGGCCTGGCCGTCGTCCCGATCGTTGACTTCGACGACGTCGAAGCCGATGGCACTGGGCGCAATCTCGCGGACGAGGTCTCGGGCGTCGGTCGAAGACAATCCGAACGGTTCGGGCGTCCCAGTGCCCGGGGCGTAGGCCGGATCGACGACGTCGATGTCGACCGAGAGGTACACCGATTCGTCCGCAAAGCCCGGTTCCCAGCCGTCCACATCCGCTGGTTGAACGACATCGATTCGTGCCCCAAGGTCCTCGATACGGTCCCACTCGTGTTTGCTCCCGGTGCGGGCGCCGAGCAACACGACGCGATCCGCCACGTCGAGTGCGTGGTGAGTCACGGTGGCGTGACTGTGCGGATTCCCTGCGTAGGCTTCGTAGAGGTCGAGGTGTGCGTCGAGACAGACGTAGACGTCGGGTTCGAGCGCGCGGAGGGCGGCGATGGTGACGGCGTGCTCCCCGCCGAGCAAGAGCGGTACGGCGCCGCCCTCGTCGTATCGTTCGAGGGTGTCCGCCAGAAAGGTGAGATACTCCTCGGTGTCGTCGGTCGGTCCGATGTCGCCGTGGTCGGTGACGGCCATGTCGGTGAAACGCTGCCCGCTCCGGCGGTCGTAATCGTCGAACGCCTGGGCGTAGTGGCGGATCCGCCGCGGCCCAAACCGAGTTCCCGGTTCGAACGTCGTCGACGCGTCGAGTGGGGCGCCGACGATGGCGTACTCGGCGGCCGACGGCTCGGCACTGGCACCGGGAAACATCGGTCTCAAACGATCTTGCGCTGTGCCTCGTATTCGAGGTATTCGATGTTCTCGTCGGGCGAGAGATCCTCGTCGTCCGGAACCCGCATCGTGAACGTGTCGTACGTTTCCAGGTCCATCACCTGGGCGTCGTCGCCCGTGACAGAGACGACCTGCCCTTGCTTTCGGTCGATGATCGGGATCCAGACCTTCGCGTCGACCGGCTGGGAGAGCGATCGCTTCTTGCCGTCGAAGACGCCCGTTCCCTGGATCGACGCCTTCGCGCTACCGTGTTTCCCTGGCTTGGCGGTACTATAGGACGTGATTTTGGAGGGAACGTCGTCCATCATGACGTAGCTCCCTTCGTCGAGTTCGCGCACCTCAGTCTGCTGTCGCGCCATGCGGCGAGGTTATCTACGTGTCTGTATAAACGGTTTGGAATGCCGGTCCCGGTCGTGACTCACTCCTCCGCAGAATCCTCGCCAACGCCGCCGGACATCGACCCGCCGCCAGCGGCCCGTTGCGCTGCGGTGCCCTCGTCAGCCGGCAACTGCCCGGCGAGTGACCCCTCGTGTTGCTCGTCCCGGGCACGCATCGCCTGCCGGGTGAACTGTGGCTTGGCCTGGATCCCCCGCCGCGTCCGGAACGAGCGGTACAACAACAGTGCGGTCAGGACGGTCGCGCCGCCGGCGACGGCCGTCACTTCTGTGCTGGCGTTCACCCAGAGATAGGCGGTCGTAAACACGCCGCTGGCGAAGGCCATTCCCATCACAACGCGGCGAGCAAGTCGATCGAGGTGATCGTCGGAATCCTCGATGTCCGCCCGGACGTGCAGATCCTCGCGATCGATGCGGTCGAGTGCACTCTCCAGTTTCGGGGGCACCCGGAGCCCAGCCTCCGCAGCGGAACGGACCTCCTGGGCACGCTCTTGGACGAACTCGCGAGCACCGCGGGCGACGTAGCCCTCCTCGCGGAGGTAGTCGGTGGCAGTCGAGATGAAATCGAACTCCGGATCGAGCGTGACACAGACGCCCTCGACGACGGTGGCGACGCGCAACACCAGGGCCAGATCCGCGGGCAGCCGGAGGGGAAACTCGTAGATCGTGTCCTCGACGCGCTCCACGATGGACTGGACGCGGTACTGTTCGATCGCCTCGCCGCGTGCGTCGGCGATGGCCAGTTCCATCACGTCGCCCATCACCGCCCGATCGGCGTCCGGCGAGAGCGTCCCCATCTCGATCAGCGTATCCAGGATCGCTTCGATGTCCTGGCTGGCCACCGCGGAGTAGAACTCGACGATCTTGTCCTGGACGAACGGTTCCACGTGGCCGGACATCCCGAAGTCGTAGAAGACCAGCGTGCCGTCCGATTGAACGGCGAGGTTGCCAGGGTGGGGATCGGCGTGAAAGACCCCATCTTCGATGATCATCTGGAAGTACGACCGCTGGAGTCGCTCGGCCAGCGCGGTCCGGTCGATCCCCTGTTCGTCCAGTGCTTCCCGATCGGTGATTTTCGTCCCGGGTACGTACTCCATCGTCAGGACGCGTTCGGTCGAGTGTGAGTCGATCGCGGCGGGAATCCGGACGCCGTCGACGCCAGCGAAGTTGCCACGAATCTCCGTGAGCATCGCCGCCTCACGCTCGTAATCCATCTCCTCGCGGATCGTCTTCGTGAACTCGTCGGCCAGCGTCTCCAGCGAAAAGGCTCGCGAGTCGTCGACGAACCGGAGCATGATCGGGAGCGACCAGCGAATGACCCGGAGGTCGGCCGCGACCAGGTCCTCGACGCCCGGGCGTCGCACCTTGACCGCGACGTCCTGGTCCTCGATACGCCCGCGATACACCTGGCCGAGACTCGCCCCGCTGATCGCCTCGGTGTCGAAATCGTCGAAGGCGTCCTCGACCGGGCCGAGTTCCGCTTCGAGGACCGTCCTCGCGTCTTCCCAGTCGGCGGGGGGAACCCGGTCCTGGAGCTGGGTGAACTCCTCGACGTACTCCGGCGGGAGGACGTCCGGCCGGGTCGACAGCAACTGGCCGAGTTTGATGAAGGTCGGGCCGAGCGTGATCATCGCGTCGAGCAGTGCGCTCGCACGGCGGCGGCGACGCTCGGCGGAGACGCGCCTGCTGCTGCCAAAGAGCAGCCAGCGGCGCCGGTCGCGAGCGTACGTGATCAGGAGCGGCAGGAAGTGTCGGGCGACGACGAGAAAACGCCAGTAGGAGCGGATATTCACGACGCACCCACCTCCGTGGCCGGCGACGAACCGGTGAAACCGCGGTCCGCCTCAGGCCTCATCGATCGGGACGGTTGTCCGTTGCCCACGACCGTGCTTTGGAATCGTTAGTTCGAGCACCCCACCATCGATCCCTCCATCGACCGCATCGCCGTCGGCATCTGGCGGCAATGGAAGGTGAAATTCGAGATCAGTGGAGCGCCGTTTCTCGACGGGCGTGAACCCCTCCGGCACTGCGGCAGTCCGGGTCGCCGCGACCGAAATCGTCCCCGCCCCAGTCGACACGTCGAGGTGCTCGGCCGCTACCCCTGGCATGTCGAGCACGACCAGATAGGCGCCCTCGGATTCGAGGACGTCCGCGAACACCGGGTCTGGCAGGTCACGCAGGGCCGAACGAAGGGCAGACATGGAATGGGGTATGTGGTCGCCGGCGTTAAACCCCAGGGTCCAGGGCCGTCGATTGATCGGGGATACCACGTGCACGCGACTTGGCGGTCTGTCGTCAGGAGAGTTCCGTGAAATCCGAAATCTGGCGGGGATCCGTCCGTGGGTCGCCGCCGTCGGTCGCCGTTCGGCGCACGACCTGCACCGCGTCGAGGTTCGCCGCGCGTGCGGCCCCGACGTCGGTCGGGTCGTCGCCGATCAAGACACCATCGTCGGTCGCCGGATCGACCCCCATCCCGCGCATCAACCGGTGGACCGGGTCAGGATCGGGTTTCCACCCCGTCGCGTCCGAACAGCAGACGACGCCGTCGAACCAGTCTCGGATCGCCAGGCCATCGAGCACGGGATCGGTCAGGTACCGCTGACAGTGCGTGACCAGGCCGACCGGCCCCTCGATAGCTTGCAAGAAATCCTCGGCGTCGTCGTAGAGATACGTCGCACGCGCCCGTTCCTGGGGATTCTCGACCTCGTGGAACGTCTGCCAGAAGCGCTCAGGCGAGACGGATCGCTGGGCGAGGTACTCGTCCCGAGCGCCGCCCATCCCGTACCAGAGGACTTCGGCCTCGTGGTCGGAGAACTCGACGCCGAGGTGGTCGCCGACGCGGCCGATCACCGCTTTCGGATACCAGGACTCGATGTCGACGAGTGTGCCATCGAGGTCGAACAGCCAGAAGTCGTAGGGCGAGCGCGTCATCGAAGGACCTGTTGGTAGGCAATACCACGATAAGTACCTTGTGGGCCCGCTATCAGCCGAGAAAACGTCCTTCCAGCCATCTACGTACCGTTTCGTCCCACGTACTGGCCAGGTCGATACGACTGTGAACAGGTGGCTGCGGTCAGACCAGTTCGGCAGCGGACCCGCTCAGTCACGGATTCCGTTGAGCCGCTGGGCCAGGTCGACGTCGTTCTGCGTGATTCCACCTTCGTCGTGCGTCGTCAGCGAGACGGTGACCTCGCGCCAGCCAATGGTCATCTCCGGATGGTGGAAGGCGTCCTGGGCGAGCCCACCGGCTGCCGCAGCGAATCCGACGCCGTCGAGATAGGCGTCGAACTCGAACGTACGGACGATTTCGTCCCCGTCACGGTCCCAGCCGTCGGGAAGCTGTGCCTCGATTTCCTCGTCGGAGAGTAGTGCCGGCATGGGCGAACCTTGGACCGGGGCCACTGTAACGGTTGGTGTCGGGGAGCGGCGCGGGGGGTTGGCAGCGCCAGTCGTCCGGGCCAGGATACTGTCGACGATAGCCAGGACGGTGCCCTTAACAACGCTCGTCACCTGCCAATCCATATGACCGACGAACGAGACCACGAGTTCTCCGAGGGGCAGGGCTTTTCCGAACCCTACGACTCGTTCGACCTCGACCCGCCGGAACTCTCCGTCGACCCGACGAAGGTCGACCCCGTCGACTCCCGGGTCGTCACCGACCTGCTCGACGAGGAGAACCTCGCCAGTAGCGAAGTCGACGCTGAAGAGCTGTTGAACGTCGGCGTGTCCTACATCGGGATCAATCGGCACGAACAGGCCGCCGAGGCCTTCGAGCGCGCCGGCCGCTTCACGACTGACATCGCGCTCAAGCAGGAGGCCTGGACGAACAAGGGCGTCGCTCACGCCGAACTCGAAGAGTGGGAGAAGGCCATCGACGCCTACCAGGAAGCACTCTCGTTCGAAGTCGAGGAAGCGGAGGCTGCGGAGGGCGAACTCACCGGCTCACCGAGCACGGAACACGAAGCTGCCGCCGAGACGAACCTCGCGTACGCGCTGTGGGAATCTGGCCGTTCAGAGCAGGCCCTCGAACACGCCGAACGCGCCGTCGAAGCCCACCCACGCTCCGGCCAGGCGTGGTACAACCGTGGCTTCTTCCTGCTCGAACGCGGCCTGGCCGAAGACGCCGTCGAAGCCTTCGACAACGCACTGCGCCTCGACTTCCGCAACGCGGAGATCCTCGAAGAGAAGGCCCGGGCCCTGGAGGAAGCCGGCGAGGACGAACGCGCCGAGGAAGTCGCCGAGCAGGCCCAGGAACTCCGCGAAGCGGCCGAGCAAGAACTGATCGATCAACGCGAGTAACGTCCGAATGCTTCTCAACGAACGCGAAACCGACGAAGGCCTGCTCGTGTCAGTCTGTGATCCGGACACGCTGGGCGAAACCTACGAGAACGGCGACGTCTCGCTGACGGTCGAGGAAGACTTCTACGACGGCGAGCAGGTCGACGAAGAAGCGGTCGTCGAGAGCCTGGCCAGTTGCACCGTCGCGAACCTCGTCGGGACCGAGTCGGTCGGTCTCGCCATCGAACACGGCTTCGTCGACGAGGAGAACGTCCTCGAACTGGACGGGACGCGACACGCCCAACTGCTCTGGATGTGACACGGCTGCGGCCCGCGGCCATCCTCCGTACCAGGCGTGCGTGTGGATCCCTCCGCGAACCGAAGGAATGTTCCTTATCGAGCGCTATTTGTAGTGTAATGAGCCGGCACGCGGCCGACGCGCTCGACGTCGAGGCCATTCGCGAGGACTTTCCCATCCTCGAACGGATGATCGGCGACCAGCAGCTGGTCTATCTCGACAACGGGGCGACGAGCCAGACGCCACAGCAGGTCATCGACACCATCGTCGAGTACTACACGACGTACAACGCGAACGTTCACCGTGGGATCCACCAGTTGAGCCAGGAGGCCTCCATCGCGTACGAGGAGGCCCACGACACGGTCGCCGACTTCATCGGCGCCGAGGGCCGCGAGGAAATTATCTTCACCAAGAACACGACCGAGGCGGAGAACCTCGTGGCGTACTCGTGGGGGCGCAACGAACTGGGGCCCGAGGACGAAATCGTCCTGACGGAGATGGAACACCACGCGTCGCTGGTCACCTGGCAGCAAGTAGGCAAGAAGACCGGCGCGTCGGTCAAGTACATCCCCGTCACCGAGGATGGCTATCTCGACATGGAGGCGGCTGCGGAGATGATCACCGACGACACGGCAATCGTCAGCGCCGTCCACGTCTCGAACACGCTCGGGACTGTCAATCCCGTCGGCGACCTCGCCGATCTCGCACACGATCACGACGCCTACATATTCGTCGACGCCGCCCAGTCAGTGCCAACGCGGCCGGTCGACGTGCAGGCGATCGACGCCGACTTCCTGGCATTCTCTGGCCACAAAATGTGTGGACCGACCGGCAGCGGCGCGCTCTACGGGAAACGGCACGTTCTGGAGGGGATGGAGCCGTACCTCTACGGCGGGGACATGATCACGAAGGTCACCTACGAGGACAGCACGTGGAACGAACTCCCCTGGAAATTCGAGGCGGGCACCCCCTCGATCAGCGAAGGCATCGCCCTTGCAGCGGCCTGTGACTATCTCAGCGATATCGGGATGGACCGGGTCCGGCGCCACGAGGAATCGCTGGCCGAGTACGCCTACGACGAACTCGATCGCTTCGACGACGTCGAGATCTACGGCCCGCCCGGCGACGACCGCAGCGGTCTGGTCGCGTTCAACGTCGACGGCGTCCACGCCCACGACCTCTCATCGATCGTCAACGACAGCGGCGTCGCGATCCGGGCCGGCGATCACTGCACCCAGCCACTGCACGACACGCTGGGCGTCCCGGCCAGTGCGCGAGCGTCCTTCTACATCTACAATACGCGCGAAGAGATCGACGTCCTCGTCGACGCTATCGACGACGCACGGCAACTGTTCGCCTGAGACCGCGCCCACTGCTGTCGGTCTACGTTCTGGAACTGAATTTACTACGAAAAGAACTGTCGCGCCCGCTCAGGCCTTGCCCCAGTCCCACTCGCTGACGTCCCGCTTGTCCTCGATGCGCTCGACCGCGCTGTCGAGATACTCGGTCGACGCGTGGGGGTAGGCCTCCGCTGCGTCGCGTGCGTCCCGCAGGTATCCCAGGGCTGCTTCGTAGTGGTCTGCGGCCTCGTCGTGGGTCTCCCCGAGGTCGTCCGCCGTCTCCTCCTCGGCGACGGCGGCCCGACGGATCGCGTCGATGCGTCGGCCCTCGATGTAGGCTTCCTGGAAGGCGAGTGCCTCACTCGAAACGCCACCGGGCCCATCCCAGCCAGCCTCCTGGGCGGTGTCGAACCACTCGCGGGCCGACTCCCAGGCGTCGATGGCGGCGACCGGGTACTCGGTCGAAGCAGCCGCGTCACAGCTTTTCAGCGCGGCCCGGACGGTCGCTTTCGCCACGCGGTCGAAGTCCGTCCTGACCTGCTCGTACACCTCCCAGGCCGTTTCGGCGCTGGCCGCCGACTCGTTCAACTCCTGCTCGGCGGCATCGAGGCGCTGGTCGACTTCGACCAGTGGTTCGATAGCGTCGGTGGCATTGCCGCTGGAGACGGCGTCGTGGATGTCCCCCACCACGCTTCCAATGTGGTCGAGTCGGGAGCGAACGAGCAACGTGTCGAGTTCGTCCTCGACGCGACCGATCCGCGCCATCATCTGTTCTCTGGGCCCATCCGCGTGTCGCGTCGCGGCCTGCGAGGCAGCTGACAGGCGGGACTGGGCTTCCTGTACGTGCTCGTGGTCCTCACTGGCGGCTGGGAGGACCGTCTCGAAGTTCTCGATGGCCTCACTGGCTGCCGCCAGCTCCGTCTCGATGTCCTTCCAGGCGCTGGAAATCCGACTGACGTAGTCCGCAACGGCTGCCGGGTCGGCATCCTCCGTCGGTACGAACTTGACCGAGGTCGCGTCACCCGCCTCGACGACGAGGCTGTTCGAGAACATGCCACTCCCCGAATTTGCCTCCGTAATGTCCACCAGATCGAATTCGATATCGACGGTTACCTCCTCGGCACCAGTGCCCACGAGAAAGAGGACGCGATGGCTGGTGACGACTGCGTACGTGCTCCTGTCGCCGTCGGGTGAGACGGTCTCGGTCCGGCCGTCGCCGGTGTTCGCTGCGGTCTGATCCGCCCCATCCGTACTCGTTTTCGCCTTCAGATAGCGCTCCCGGCTCTCGGACTTGTGTTCGATCCCCTGCGTGCTCACCATCACGTACCGTATCGTCTCCCCGTCGTTGAGCACGGGCTCGAGAACTTCGACGTTCGAGGACGCCACCCCAGTGTCCATGTCGTCCTGGAACGTCTGCTTCGATAGTTCACTCAAACTGTTCAACATGTGCCAGGCTCACTAGTGTGTTGTGGGTAGCCCAATTATAACCTTCGATGAGTTGGGACCTCGTTGATACGTCCTGCGTCGTCGAAAGCTGGAACCTTCCGACCGAGGGTTCGGGACGAAATCCGCCAGTATAGTGGGATTATCCGGGGATCAGCCATCGATCCTACCGGGACGAATAGGGGGCTGGATGCGGTCATATTCGCTGCTTCAAAACCGAGGATTCAGGCACCACCCCACGGTGAGCGGGCCACCGGGTCCGGTCCCGGAATCCTTTTCCCGCGAACTCGCTTACTCCTGGCTACAATGGGTATCGGCGGCTCGGACATGTACCGGCAGCAAATCCTCGATCACTACAAGAGCCCCCGCAATTATGGGGAGATCGAGGAACCGACGTTCACGCACGTCGGGGAGAATCCGATGTGTGGCGACACGATCGAGATGGACGTCGTCCTGAACGACGACGAGGACACCATCGAGCGCGTCGCGTTCCGCGGTGACGGCTGTGCGATCTCCCAGGCTTCGGCCTCGATGCTTTCGGAGCGCTTGCAGGGACTCGACGTGGCGGAACTACAGGCCATGGATCGGGACGACATCATCGACATGCTCGGGGTCGACATCTCGCCGATGCGCGTGAAGTGTGCAGTCCTGGCGGAGAAAGTCGCCCAGGACGGTCTCGACATCTATTTCGACGAACTCGACATCGACGAGACGACGACCGAAGACTGACAGGCGGCGACGCGATTACTGTTCGTTCATGGCCTCGCTGGCCATATTCCGCCCTTGCGCGTTGAGCGTGACCTCCGTCCGGGTCCGCACCGCGTCGACCGCCCCGACGTCCAGCAAGTGCTGATAGATCTCCTCGACTTCGTCGACCGGGATGCCGACGAAATCAGCCATCTCGAACGGCGAGACGCCCGAATATAGCGCCATGAGCACTTGATTTTCCACCTCCGACAGTTCGTAGTCGCCCTCGCGGGATTCGATCACGGTCTCGAACAGCGACTGGAGCGCGCGGGTGTGGCGTTCCATCCCCGAGAGGTGAGACTCCACGCTCCGGTCTTCCGCATCGGTGTGTTCGACCTCGAGGACGGTTCGTTCCTCGCCCATCACGGACTTCCGCTCGGTCTCGACCGTTCCGACGTCCGCAATCTCGAAGGACACCGCCTCCCCGTCGGGAAACTCGAGCGTGATGGCGTCGTCGGCGAGCCTGAATCTGGATTTGCGCCAGGCCGCATCATCCTGGACGACGCCACCCACGACCGCCGGCGAGTTCGCGAGAATGACTTCTCCATGCAAGGTCGCGCGACAATACTCCCGATCGAAGTCCGCGACGTCGGCGACGTCGACGAGCACCACGTTCTCACCGATCCGGAGTGGTGTGGCACCGTCCGGATCAACCTCGTCGGGCAGGTCGGCGGCGTCCAATAGCTCGATGTTCCCATGTGGCAGGGTCTGCTTGCCGTCGCTCGTCGCCAGGATGAGGCGCCTGTTCGTCATGACGAGTCGGCAGGTTTGCCACTGGGCACCGGCCGCTGGCTCGCCCTGGCGCACGGCGTAACGGTAGTCGCCGGACGCGTCCAGGAGTTTCTGTTCGTCGCCGCTCATTCGGACGATGGGAACGTTGCGCGCCGGAGTATTTAAGCACTCCACCAGCAGTATCACGCGTGAGGACGGTCCGGGACTGGGTCATCCCCCTCTGCCGGTGACTACTGTGACCTCAGGCGAGGAGGACGACGCCACCGCCAACCACTGCCAGTGCGCCGAAGCCAACACAGACGGCCCAGAACGGCACTTTTCGAACGATTCTGACCAGCGTGTCGACCGCAGCGAACCCGACGACTGCGCTGACGGCGAGTGCCAGCAGGCCGGCGAGTGGATCGATCGCCGGGACTCCATCTTTCAGTACAACGAGCACGGTCGCCGCGAGGGACGCTGGAATCGAGAGCAAGAAGGACAGCCGAAGCGAGGACTCGCCCTCGTGCCCGCGCAACAGCAACGCACTCACCGTCGTCCCCGAGCGTGAGATTCCCGGAAGAATCGTAAATCCCTGGAGGACGCCGACGAGGACGGCATCGAGCCAGTTGGGCCGTTCGCGGTCACCCAGCGTCACCGCCGCTGCGAAGCGCTGGACGAGACCAGTGAGGACGAGTAACACACCGATGAGCGCGACGAAGGCCGCGCCCTCGAACTCGCTCAGCACGCTGTCGAGCACGAGCAGTGCCGGAACGCCAGTCAGGCCCGTCGCGAGCGTCGCGAGCACGAGAAAGGAGAGGTCGGCGGTCTCGGTGCCGAAGGCACTTTTCGGCCGCCAGCGACGCAGATCACCCAACAGCGCCGCGATTTCCGCACGATAATACGCCGTCGCGGACAGGGCCGTTCCGAGGTGGAGAAACAGGCCAAACTGCACGGCAGCGGCCGGGGAGAATCCGCCGACCAGCGCCGCGACCAGAGCGACCGCGCCCTCGCTCGACACCGGCAGCCACTCCAAAAGCCCCTGGACGAACCCCACGAGCAAGGCGATCAGCAGATCGCTCATTGCCAACGGGCGAGTGCCGTCCGCATTAGGTCATTCGGTCGCGGACCCTGCCAGCGTTCGCCGGCGGGCCGGCAAGGCCATATACTGAAATGACCTACAGTAGACATGCAAACAGCGGCGCTGATGGACGCCTGGACGGCGATCGAGGGGATGCCGACCTGGCAGGGGTTCGTGGTCGTCGTCGGGGGGTCACTCCTCCTGGCGATGGCGATTCACGCGGGCGGCAACCTTCTCGTCCCACGGTTGACGACGTCGATTCCGGGCAAAGTCGACGACGTGATCCTCAACGGACTCCACCCCGCGATGTACGCCACCGTGGTTCTCGCGGGTGCGGGCCTGGGGCTGATGCTGTTCGACCTCAGCGCCGCAACGATCGAGACGATCCGGAACGGCATGCTCTCGCTGGTCACCGCTGTCTGGGCAGTGACACTCGTACGAATCGGTCGGGGCGTCTCGCGGCGAGTGACCGACTCGCGGTACATCGACAAACAGGTCGTTCCAATCTTCCAGAACGTCTGGAGCGCCGTCGTCATCGGCGTCGCCATCGTCCTGTTGCTCTCCTACTGGCAGATCGACGTGACACCGTTGCTCGCCTCCGCCGGCATCCTGGGCATCATCATCGGTCTGGCTGCCCAGGACACGATCGCGAACTTCTTCGGGTCGCTGTCGCTGTACGCCGACGGCACCTACCACGTGGGTGATTACGTCGTCCTGGAGAGTGGCGAACGCGGCCGCGTCGAGGACATCTCCGTGCGATCGACGATCATTCGGACGCGGGACGATATCATGATCACCGTGCCAAACGCGGTGCTGAACAAGGGCGCCGTGATCAACGAATCCAGCCCGAAACGGAAACGGCGCATCAAAGTCCCCATCGGCGTCGCCTACGGCACCGACATCGACCAGGTGGAGGAGATCCTCCTTTCCGTCGCAGCAAACGAAACCAGCGTGGAAAGCCGGCCGAAACCGCGGGTCCGCTTCCGGGAATTCGGCGACTCGGCACTCCACTTCGAGTTGCTCTGCTGGGTGCCCAACCCGGCCCGGACCGCACGGGTGACCCACGAACTCAACACCGGGATCTACCACGCGTTCCAGGACGCCGGCATCGAGATTCCGTTCCCCCAGCGGGACGTTCGTGTCTCGATGACGGATGGCGCCGAGCCGGCACCGGCGGACGTCGCCGAACGAACCAGCGTGGGCGACTGAGTTTCCCAGTGTGCAATCGAGGCCGCAGTTCTCACGGTCGCGCTCGGACGACGCGAACGGCAAAATCGTCCCGCGGCGTGACTCGAAAGGGTGTTAGGCCGCCGCGCGCACCACTCCCCAATGAGTCTCCTCGACGACGCGCGGGCAGCCATCGCCGCCGGGCCCGTCTGTGATTCCTGTCTCGGTCGGCAGTTCGCCAGCCGGAGCCACGGCCTCGCGAATCGAGAGCGTGGCGAGTCGCTGCGGATCGCGGTCGCCCTCGCCGACGACGAACCATACGAACCGGCCGGGGACTGCTGGGTGTGTGAAAACGAAGCCACCGTCGAGCGCGTCGAGACGTGGGCCGAACGCGCCGCCGCGGCCGGCGAGGGGTACGACTTTGGGACCTACCAGGTCGGGACCCGCGTCCCGCCGCTGCTCGAAGAGAACGACGACCTGTTTCGCGAGGACGCTGGCCTGGCGTCCGGAGAGACGACGAAGGCGGCCAGCGAGGAGGGGGCCGAGGGCGACGGCACGGGGCGCCAGCACGCCGCGTCCGAGGCCGAGGCGCTGAAGACCGAACTCAATCGCGAGGTTGGCAAGCGCTTTGGCGACCTCACCGGCGCAGAAGTAGAGTTCGAGCGGCCCGACATTCAGCTCACACTCGACCTGGCGACCGACGAGGTCGATGTCCAGGTCAACTCCGCGTTCGTCTACGGCCGCTATCGCAAGCTCGAACGCGACATTCCCCAGACGCGCTGGCCCTGTAACGAGTGTGGCGCGACCGGGCTCAAACGCGGCGCCGAGTGTCCCGGCTGTGACGGCACCGGCTACCGCTACGACCGCAGCGTCGAGCAACTCAGTGCACCGGTCGTCGAACGCGCGATGGACGGCGAAGAGGCCGTGTTCCACGGTGCCGGTCGCGAGGACGTCGACGCACTGATGCTCGGGACGGGCCGGCCGTTCGTCATCGAAGTGCGCGAGCCGCGAACGCGGACAGTCGACGTGGAGCAGCTGGAGCGAGAGATCAACGAGTTCGCCGACGGTGCTGCCGAGGTCGAGGGGCTCCGCCTCGCGACCCACGAGATGGTCGAGCGGGTCAAGGAACACGACGCCTCGAAGCGCTACCGGATGGACGTCGAATTCGGCGAGCCAGTCACGGAAGCGGCGTTTGGGGACGCACTCGCGGCGCTCACTGGCGCGACGATCGAACAACGAACGCCCCAGCGCGTCGACCATCGGCGGGCGGACACCG